>Ga0233425_10005285_pt1 | contig 20550 bp, 18 predicted proteins | sample Watercolumn_Towu_2_FD_181712 | JGI IMG/M metagenome (GOLD analysis project Ga0233425, IMG submission 181712) | Freshwater microbial communities from Lake Towuti, South Sulawesi, Indonesia - Watercolumn_Towuti2014_140_MG | ecosystem: Environmental > Aquatic > Freshwater > Lake | place... | reverse complement strand
CGGCGTCCCGCACCAGCACCACCCACAATAGCCACAGCGGCAGCAGCTCGGTCAGGCAGAGCATGGACAGGGTGGTCAGCAGCATCACCTTGTCGGCGATGGGGTCCAGCCAGGCCCCCAGCACGCTGCGCTGGTTGAGGAGGCGGGCCAGGTTGCCGTCCAGCAGATCGGTCACCGCCGCCGCCACGAACAGCAGGAAGGCGCCTTCCACGTCGTACTCGCCCAGCCGCCAGGCCACAAAGGGGGCCAGGACCAGGCGGGTGGCGGTGAGGAGGTTGGGGAGGGTCCAGATCATGGCTTTGGCGTAATCACGCGCCGGGGCTGGTCTTCCCCCTTTGAAAAAGGGGGATCGAGGGGGATTCCAGATTCTTGGGTTGGGCCGGACTCGAATCCCCCCACCCCCCCTTTTCCAAAGGGGGGAGTTGCAGGACCGCCAAGGCGTTTGCCGTGGTCTGAACGGCGATTTCCACCTCGGACGCACCGCGCAACCCGGCCAGCACCCCCGCGATGCGCGCCAGTTCCGCCGGCTCGTTGCGCCCCTTGCCCACCCAAGCCGGCGGTATGTCCGGGCTGTCGGTCTCCAGCACGATGGACTCCAGGGGCAGCTCCCGGGCCAGCCGGCGCAGGTTGGAAGCCCGGTCCCAGGTGAAGGCGCCGCCGAAGCCCAGCTTGAAACCCAGCTTGATGAAGGCCGCCGCCTGCTGGTCGCTGCCGTTGAAGGCGTGGGCGATGCCGCCCTTCACGCCGATCCGGCGCAGCTGCTTGAGTATCTGGTCGTTGGCCCGGCGGCAATGGAGCAGCACCGGCAGGTCGTACTCCCGGGCGATCTTCAGTTGCTCCGCGTAGAAATGTTCCTGGGCAGCGAAATCCAGTTCCGGCATGAACAGGTCCAGGCCGATCTCCCCCACCGCCACGGGGCGCCAGGCCTCGATGCGGCGGCGCAGGTCGTCGAGGTGGCGGTCATGGTGGATGGCGATGTAGATGGGGTGCAGTCCCCAGGCCGGCAGGCAGCCGGGATAGCGGCGGCAGGCGGCGGCCACGTCGTCGCAATTGGCCCGGGTCACGGCGGGAATCACCTGGACCGCAACCCCCGCTGCCCGCGCCCGGTCATAGGCCGCGTCGCGGTCCCGGTCGAATTCGCCGGCATCCAGGTGACTGTGGGTGTCGATCAGTACCTCCATGAAGCAATATTGCCTGAAACAGGTGCCGAGTCGGCCATTTCCCTTCACAATCCGCCCGTCTGCGCCCCCCGGCTTTCGCCGACCAGTCGATAGGAGACCCCATGAACATCCGCCCCTTGCTCGTCGCCCTCGCCCTGACCTCCACCTCGGCCATGGCCGCCAATCCCGCGCCCGCGCCGGCCGCCGACATGCCCCAGGGCACTGACGCCTGGGTCCGCTATCTGGCCGACTTCACCCGCAACGGCGAGATGCTGGCGGATCCCAAGAAATTCATGGCCGCCCTGTTCGCCGTCAGCGAACCCAATTTCGTGACCAGCGCCATGAACGCAGCGATGGATCCCAACCTCTACACCCAGTCGGTGGCCAGCCTCATGGACCCCAAGGCCTACGGCAACTTCGCCCGTGCCATGGACCCCGCCGTCATCGCCGCCTGGACCCAGGCCCTGGGCGATCCCCAGTTCTTCGCCGCCCTGCAGACCCTGATGACCGATCCCAACAAGATGATGCGCTGGGCCATGCTGCCCCTGGACCCGAAGCTGCTGGCGGCCACCATGAACCTGCTCAATCCCAACATGTACCTGCGCTGGGCCACCGCGCCGCTGAGCCCCCAGGTGGCGCAGATGGCCACCGCGCCGGTGAACCCCGCCTGGTACGGCGCCTGGACCGGCGGCATGATGGCGCCCCAGTCCTACGGCCCCGCCATGAACACGTGGATGCGGGCGCCCGCCTACGGCATGCCCGCCATGCCCACGGTGCCCATGATGGTGCCCGTGCCCATGATGCCCGCCGCGAAATAAGCCCGGCGTCCCCGACAAGCCCGGCCCCAGGGCCGGGCTTTTTATTGAACGATCTTGAATCCGGCCGATCAGACGCCACGTTTGCCACCGGCTAGAATGCACTGCCATTTCCAGGAGGATTTCCATCCATGAAGCACTTTTTCCTTGCCCTTTTCACCGTCTTCATCGGTTTCGCCATGACCGTTCACGACGCCGACGCCAAACGCCTGGGCGGCGGCCGCAATTCCGGCATGCAGCGCGACAACGGCAGTTTCATGAAGCGCGACGCCGCGCCCCAGGCGCCCGCCAAGCCGCAGCCCGGCGCCGCGCCGCAAACGCCGCCCAAGCGATCCTGGATGGGCCCCCTCGCCGGCCTGGCCGCCGGCCTCGGCCTCGCCGCCCTGGCCTCCCACTTCGGCTTCGGTGAGGAGATGGCCAATTTCCTGATGCTGGCCCTGCTGGCCCTGGCGGCCTTCATGCTGGTGCGCTGGTTCCTGCGCCGCAACCAGCCGACCCCCAGGCCCATGCAGTACGCGGGCTCCGGCAACATGAACCCCAACAGCGCCGACCAGGCGCCCCAGCCCATGCCGGGCTCCGTGTCGGACTCCTTCGCGCAGCCCGCCGCAGTCAGCCTGCCCGCCGGCTTCGACGCCGAAGCCTTCACCCGCCAGGCCAAGGTCAACTTCCTGCGCCTGCAGGCGGCCAACGACGCCGGCAACCTGGACGACATCCGCGAGTTCACCACCCCCGAGATGTACGCCGAGATCAAGCTGGACATCGACAAGCGCCACGGAAAAACCCAGCGCACCGAGGTCACCCTGCTGGAAGCCGAGGTGCTGGACGCCCGCGAGGAGGACAGCCGCTACCTGGTCAGCGTGCGCTTCCACGGCCTCATCAAGGAGGACACGGAAACCCCCGCCGCCTTCGACGAAGTCTGGCACCTGACCAAGCCCGCCGGCGGCAAGGGCGGCTGGATGGTGTCCGGCATCCAGCAGAACGGCTGATTTACTCCCCACCCCAACCTTTATGCCCGGCAGGGTGCTCCCCGTAAACGGGGAGGGCGTGAGTCCCTCCCCCGCTAGCGGGGGAGGCCAGGAGGGGGAGAATTCCCGGACGCAATCCTGGTTTTTCCCTCTCCCCCACCCTCCCCCGGCGGGGGAGGGAGCAAACCACCCGATCGCCCAACGTAATCCATGAATCCCGACTCCCCCATCGCCCGCCAGGTCGCCCGGCGCCGCACCTTCGCCATCATCTCCCACCCCGACGCGGGCAAGACCACCCTCACGGAGAAGCTGCTGCTGTTCGGCGGCGCCATCCAGATGGCCGGCACGGTGAAGGCGCGCAAGTCGGGCAAGTACGCCACTTCCGACTGGCTTGAGGTGGAGAAACAGCGCGGCATCTCGGTGGCGAGCTCGGTGATGCAGTTCGAGTACGACGATTGCGTCGTCAACCTGCTGGACACCCCCGGCCACAAGGACTTCTCGGAAGACACCTACCGGGTGCTCACCGCCGTGGACGCGGCGGTCATGGTGGTGGACGCGGCCAAGGGCGTGGAGGAGCAGACCATCAAGCTGCTGGAGGTCTGCCGCCTGCGCGACACCCCCATCATCACCTTCATCAACAAGATGGACCGGGAGGTGCGCGAGCCCCTGGAACTGCTGGACGAGATCGAGTCCATCCTGAAAATCCACTGTGCCCCGGTGACCTGGCCCATCGGCATGGGCAAGCGTTTCCAGGGCGTCTACCACCTCATCAACGACGAGGTGCTGCACTTCATCCCCGGCGAGGAGAAGGCCAACCAGGGTTTCGACACCCTGCGCGGCGATGCCATCGACCGGCTGCGCAACGAGTATCCCCAGGAGTTCGACACCCTGGACATGGAGGTCGAACTGGTGCGCGGTGCCGGCGCTTCGTTCCAACTGGAGGACTTCCTCAAAGGCAGGCAGACCCCCGTGTTCTTCGGCTCCGGCATCAACAACTTCGGCGTGCGCGAAATCCTGCGCGCCCTGGTGGACTGGGCGCCGCAGCCCCAGCCCCGGGCCGCCGACACGCCTGCCGGAACCCGCTTCGTCGATCCGGCGGAGCCGGCCTTCTCCGGCTTCGTCTTCAAGATCCAGGCCAACATGGACCCCAACCACCGCGACCGCATCGCCTTCTTCCGGGTCTGTTCCGGCCAGTACTCGCCGGGCATGAAGGTGAAGCAGCGCCGCACCGGCAAGGAGATCAAGATCGCCAACGCCGTGGTGTTCATGGCCAACGAGCGCTCGCGCATGGAAGAGGCCTACGCCGGCGACATCATCGGCATCCACAACCACGGCCAGTTGCAGATCGGCGACGTGCTCACCGAGGGCGAATCCCTGCACTACAAAGGCATTCCCTACTTCGCGCCGGACCTGTTCAGCAAGCCGCGCCTGCGCGACCCGCTCAAGTCCAAGCAGTTGCAGAAGGGCCTGCGCGAGCTGGGCGAGGAAGGCGCGATCCAGGTGTTCGCGCCCTTGGTGGACAACAACCTGCTGCTGGGCGCCGTGGGCCAGCTGCAGTTCGAGGTGGTGGAACAGCGCCTGAAGACCGAATACGGCGTCGACGCCGTGTTCCAGTCCGCCGGCATCCACACCGCCCGCTGGGTCACCTGCGACGACCCGGCCCACCTGGCCGAGTTCGTGAAGGCCCAGCAGATGCGCCTGGCCAGGGACGTGGACGACAACCTGGTCTACCTCGCCGACAACCACGTGAATCTGAGCCTGGCCATGGAACGCTGGCCCAAGGTGAAATTCCACAACACGCGGGAACACGGGCAGCAGTTGGGCTGAAATCCCATGATGGGGGCGAGGATCCTTCCCTCTTCCCCACCTTCAAGCCATGCCACCCCCGGGGCGGGCGGAACTGCTCTCCCCACCCCAACCCTCCCCGCTCGCGGGGAGGGCGCATTCTCCTCCCCCGCTTGCGGGGGAGGCGGGGAGGGGGAGCCTCCGCAGCGTCATCCCCCTCAAAACAGGGCAATCTGCCCCCTCATCCCGAGCGGCTGAAAGTGCTCCGTCGCCAAGGGTGGCATGCCCTCCGTGAGCCCCAGCCGCTTGCGCGCCTTCGCCATGCGCTGCGCCAGCAAATCCGCGTAGATCCCCGTGCCCCGCTGGCGGCTGCCGAAGCCGGACTGGTTCTCCCGCCCTTCCCGCATCTGCCGCACCAGGCTCATGACATGCTCCGCCCGCAAGGGGTAATGGGCCGCCAGCCAATCCTTGAACACGTCCTTGAGTTCGTGGGGCAGGCGCAGCAGCACATAACCCGCTGTCTTCGCCCCTGCGTCCCGGGCCGCTTCCAGCACCTTCTCCAGGTCGGTGTCGGTCAGCATGGGAATCATGGGTGCCGCCAGCACCGCGCAGGGAATGCCGGCTGCCGCCAGGCGCGCCAGGGTCTCCAGCCGCCGCGCCGGACTCGCAGCCCGTGGCTCCAGGCGGCGCGCCAGGTCCGCGTCCAGGGTGCAGATCGACACGGCGGCGTGGACCAGATTATCCCGGGCCATGTCGGCAAGCAGGTCCATGTCCCGCTCCACCAGGCCGGACTTGGTCACCAGAGTAACGGGATGGCGCGCCTCGGCCAGCACCTCCAGCACCTGCCGGGTGATGCGCAGCTTGCGCTCCACCGGCTGCCAGGGATCGGTATTGGCCCCCAGGGCCACCGGCCCCGGCCGGTAGCCGGGCTTCGCCAGTTCCTCCCGCAACCGCTCGGCGATGTTGGGCCGGGCGATGATGCGGGTCTCGAAATCCAGCCCCGGCGAGAAGCCGTGGTAGGCGTGGCTGGGCCGGGCATAGCAATACACGCAGCCATGCTCGCAACCCTGGTAGGGGTTCACCGAGCGGTCGAAGGGAATGTCGGGGGAGTCGTTGCGGGTCAGCGCGCTCTTGGCCCGCTGCTCGATAACCCGGGTTTCCGGCAGGGACGCCGCCTCTTCCTCCCGAGCCCAGCCGTCGTCCTCAACCGCGCGTGCCAGGGCCTCGAAGCGGTGCCGGGTGTTGGAGACGGCACCTCGGCCGTGGATGGGGGTGTTCATGGTATTCATTGTGCCCCCGCAAATGGGTAATCGAGCCTGACCCTGGAGCACCGCCCAAAGTAAAATTCCTCAACACCCCCGAGCTCGACATCTGGTCTGATCGAAAGGAGCACCGAGCATGACTTCCGCGCCTGAATCCGTTTCCATCCGGCAAGTCATGGACGACAGCGGCGTGCGCTTCGGCACCAGCGGCGCGCGCGGCCTGGCCGCGGACATGACCGCGCCGGTGTGCTTCGCCTATGCCGCCGCCTTCCTGCAGGTCGCCGCGCCCCCGCCGGGAAGCCGCGTCGCTCTGGGCCTGGACCTGCGCCCCAGCAGCCCGGGCATCGCCGCGGCCTGCGCGGCGGCCATCCGCCAGGCCGGGCTGATCCCGGATTTCTGTGGCGTGCTGCCCACCCCCGCCCTGGCCTACTACGCCCAGGAACAGGGCATCCCGGCCATCATGGTCACCGGCAGCCACATCCCCTTCGACCGCAACGGCATCAAGTTCTACCGGGCCACGGGGGAGATCACCAAGGCCGACGAGGCCGGCATTGCCGCCGCCAGCGTGGCCTTGCCCCCGGACCTGAGCCCCGACCCCCTGCCCGCTGGCAACCCGGCGGCGCGCGACCTCTACGCGCGGCGCTACCTCGACTTCTTCCCGGCCGGCATCCTCTCCGGCCTGCGTCTTGGCTTCTACGAGCATTCCAGCGTCGCCCGCGACCTGCTGCGCGGCATCCTGGAAGGCCTCGGCGCCCGGGTCACGTCCCTGGGCCGCACCGACCAGTTCGTACCCATCGACACCGAGGCCGTCGGTAAGGAGGACGTGGCGCGGGCGCGGCGCTGGGCGGAGGAGCACCATTTCGACGCCCTGCTGTCCACCGACGGCGACGCCGACCGTCCCCTGATCGGCGACGAGCGCGGCGAATGGCTGCGCGGCGACGTAGTCGGCATCCTCTGCGCCCGTTACCTGGGCGCCGGCGCCGTGGCCACGCCGGTGAGCAGCAATACCGCCCTGGAGAAATGCGGCGCTTTCGCGCAGGTCGTGCGCACCCGCATCGGCTCGCCCTTCGTCATCGAGGGCATGGAGCGGCTGGCGGCGGCGGACGCCCGCGGCGTGGTCGGCTTCGAAGCCAACGGCGGCTTCCTGGTCGGCAGCCGCGTGGAGAAGGCCGGCCGCGTGCTGGCGCCCCTGCCCACCCGCGATGCCGTGCTGCCCATCCTCGCCCTGCTGGCCAGGGCCCGGGAACAGGGCGTGCCGTTGTCCCGCCTGCCGGCCGAACTGCCGCCGCGCTTCACCGCCAGCGACCGCCTGCAGGATTTCCCGGTGGAAGCCAGCCGGCGACTGATCGAACGCCTGGCCGCCTCCGGCGAGGCCCTGGCCGAATTCCTCGGGCCCCTGGCGCTGCGGCCCGCCGGCATCGACCGCACCGACGGCCTGCGCGTCACCCTGGAGAGCGGCGAGATCGTGCACCTGCGCCCTTCCGGCAATGCCCCGGAGTTGCGCTGCTATGCCGAGGCGGCGACGCAGGCGCGCGCCGGCCAACTGGCGCTGGCCTGCCTGGCGCGGGTCCGGGAATGGCGAGGCTGAAGCGCTGAACCGGTGGCGCCCTAGGGCCTGACCACCTTGTAGCCCTTGGGAATCTCGAACACCTCGTCCTTGAGGGGATCGGTGCTGTAGCGCTCGTAGGTCACGGCGATGCGGCTGGCCATCTTGCGCGACAACTCGGCCATGCGGCCGGTGCCTTCGTAGCGGGTGTCCACGTCCACGGCGCAGAGCAGGCCCAGAGGCGCCAGGCGCTTCACCACCTCGCTCATGCCCTTGGCCTGGCCCGGGGATTTTTTCGCCAGCACCGGGATGCCCATGAAGAAATCCGGCTCCTGGGCGGCCTTCACGAAGGCGTTGGTTTCGGCCTGCTCGGGGGCGTTCTTGGCCAGCCACAGGGTGCCGTCCATCTCGAAGCTGACCTTTTCGCCCGCCAGTTCCGCGGGCATTTCCACGTGGATCTTGCTCTCGACGCAATTCCAGCCTTGCAGCTGGTGCCTGCGGCCGGTGGGACTCAGCTCCAGCTTCAGGTCCTTGCTGGAGAAGCGGGCGTCGGCGTCCTGGTTGAGGGAAGCCATGGTGTAGACGCTGGCCTGGCGCAGGGAATGGTCGATGATGGTGATCTCCCGCGTCGACAGGTCGTAGAGGTGCGAATAGGCCTTGCCCCGGTCGATGAGGTCGCGCCGCAGCTTGGTCTTGCGCAGCCACAGGCCCTCCTGGCCGATGCCCTGCATGCCCATGGCGTGCACCGTGCTGCGCCCCACCAGGCTGAGGTCGGCCCGAGCCTGGACGGCGGACAGCAGCCCCAGCAGGGCCAGGGTTACGGCGAAGGCGTGTTTCATGACTTCTCCCGGTCGCGATGCATGGCTTCGATCTCGCTCAGATTGAAACGCTGATACAGGGCCAGCAGGGGTTTCGGCGCCCACCAGTTGAGGCGGCCCAGCAGGCGCAGGCTGGCCGGCACCAGCAGCATGCGCACGAGGGTGGCATCCACCAGCACGGAAATCAACAGGCCCAGGCCCATGGCCTTCATGAACACCACCTCGCCCATGGCAAAGGCCCCTAGCACGATACCGATGAGCAGGGCGGCGCTGGTGATGATGGGGCCGCTGCGCTGGATGCCCGCGGCCACGGAGCGCATGTTGTCGCCGGTGTGCTGGCACATCTCCTTGACGCGCGACAGCAGGAAGACCTCGTAATCGATGGACAGGCCGAAGGCGGCGGCGAAGATGAGCACCAGGATGGTGCCGTCCATGCTGCCCTGGGGCGTGAAATCCAGCCATTGCGACAGGTTGCCGTCCTGGAACACCCAGACCAAGGCGCCGAAGGTGGCGGACAGCGAGAGCAGGTTGGTGAGCACCGCCTTGAGGGGAATGAGCACGCTGCCGAGCATGAAGAACAGCAGCACGAATATCACGCCGACGATGGCCAGGATGGTCCAGGGCACCCAATAGCCCAGGGATTCCAGGTAATCCAGGTGGAAGGCGGGGAAGCCGCCCACCTGCACCTGCATCAGTCCATCCGGCAGGGGGATGGCCCGGATGCGCTGCACCAGCCCGCGAGCCTGCTCGGAAACCGGTGGCGGCGCGTAATCCACCACCATCAGGGTGTGATCGTCCTTGGCGTAGGCGGCCAGGGTTTCCGTGGCCAGGGGAAACTGCTCGGGATATTCGTAGAGCAGCTGGTAATCCTTCAGGGCCAGGGTGGGATCGACGCTGACCAGGCCCTTGACGCCGACGACGCCCGGAATGGCCCGGATCTCGGCGGTGAGGCGGTCCAGGCCGGCCAGCGCCGCGGCGCCGTGCGCCGGCCCCCGGGTCTGGATGGCGAGCACCAGGGGGCTCAGGCCGGCCTGGGGAAACTGCTTGTCGAGGATTTCCTGCACCTTTCGGCTTTCGGCGCCGACCGGCAGGGAACGGCTGTCCGCCGGCCCCACTTCCATGTGCATCACCGGCAGGCCCATGAGCATGAGCAGGGCCAGCGTTCCCAGCAGCACCGCCCAGGCGCGGCGCATGACGAAATGGCTGAACAGGTACCAGCGGCCGCCCTCCTCCTGCTGTGCGGCGCGGCGTTTCAGCGCGGGCAGGGCGAGGCTGTTGACGCGGTGCCCCAGCAATCCCAGCAGGGCAGGCAGCAGCAGCACGGAGGTGAGCATGGCCGAGGCCACGGAAAGACTGCCGGCCAGGCCCATGTTCTGGAAGAAGCGCTGGGGCAACATGAGCAGGCAGAGCAGGCTGGCGGCCACGGTCAGGCCGCTGTAGGCCACGGTGCGCCCGGCGGTGCGCAGGGTGAGCCGCAGGCTTTCGCCGACATCGCCGCGGATGGCCAGTTCCTCGCGGAAGCGGGAGACGATGAACAGGGCGTAGTCGATGGCCAGGCCCAGGCCCAGCATGGACACCACGTTGGCGGCGTAGACGCTGATGTCGATGAATTGGGTGAAGCCCTTGAGCAGGGCCATGGACAGGACGATGGTGACGCCACCCACCACCAGCGGCAGCATGGCCGCCACCACGGAACCGAAGACCCACACCAGCAGCACCGCCAGGGCGGCGAAGCTGGCCAGTTCCGCATGCCAGATGTCCCGCGCCAGTTGCTCGCGGATGTCCACGTAGGTGGCCAGTTCGCCCCCCATCAGGATCTCCAGCCGGTCGCTGCGAATCTGGTGGCGCAGACGCTGGAAAGCGGCGATACCCTCGTCGTCCGCCCGCTCCAGCTGGACCATGGCGTAACTGAGCCGGCCGTCGGCGGAGCGCATCTTGACGTCACCGGTGGTGTGGTAGCTGGCCACGCTCTTCACTTCCGGATTGCGGGAGATGCCGGCGATCACCGCTTCGACCGCTTCCCGGTATGCCGGGCTGTCCACCTCGCCCACCGCCGTCGAGCGAGGGCGGAACAGCAGGATCACCGGGGTCTCGTCACGGTCCAGCTTGTCGCGCAGCAGGCGCACGGACTCGGCCGAACCGCTGCCGGGAACATCCCAGCCCGGCGCCAGGGTCAGCCGCCGCATGAGGTCCAGGCTGTAGAGCGCGCCCAGGGTCACCAGGAACACGCCCAGCCAGACGATCGTCCAGGGGTGACGTCCGGTGAGGCCACCGAGAAAAGGAAACATGGGTTATGGGTTAGTCTTGAACGATCTACCCAAGGTTAACACCGATGTCGGCTCGCGGCCGATCTGAATGGCCCGGGAACGGCTCAGCGCGCCGGCAGCACCTGGGTCGACGGCACCTCGGTGGAGCCGGGCCGGAGCTCCTTGTTGGGCGCATGGGGCTCCCAGCCCACCGTGCCCAGCATGATGAAGAAGCCGATGACGTAGGCCAGCGCCACGTGCCAGCCGGCCTTGAGCCAGGCGCCCACCGACTTGGCCTCGGGGAACAGGTTGGAGACAGCCACGCCGGCCGAGGAACCGAACCAGATCATGGAGCCGCCGAAGCCCACCGCGTAGGCCAGCACGCCCCAGTCGTAGCCGCCCTGCTTCAGGGCCAGGGCGGTCAGCGGGATGTTGTCGAACACGGCGGAGATGAAGCCCAGACCGAAGGCGGTTTCCCAGGACGCGGTCGGCAGCTTCTCCACCGGCATCATGGAGGCGCAGATCACCAGGGAGAGCAGGAACACGCTGCCCTTGGTGGCGTCCGGCAGCAGGCCCCACTCCGGCTTGCGCAGCCAGGCTAGGGCAAAGATCACCACCCACACCGCGACGCCCAGGAAAGGGAAGACATCGGAGATTTCCGGGTAATGGGTGTTGACGACGATGTTGGTACCCATGGCGCCGACCAGGATGGCGACGACGATGTAGACGTAGGCCCAGTCCACCTTGCCGCCCGCCTGCGCATCCTTCTGGATGGGGGTGTAACGGTGCTGCTGCTTGGCCGCGATGACGCCGAACACGAGCAGGGCGGGGATGGCGGCGGCGTAGGCATGCACCACGTCCAGCGGCGAAATGCCGTCGATCCACATCATGGTGGTGGTGGTGTCTCCCACCACCGAGCCGGAGCCGCCGGCGTTGGAGGCGGCGACGATGGCCGCCAGGTAGCCGATGTGCACGCGGCGGTGGAACACGCCGGCTGCCACGGTGCCGCCGATCAGGGCGGCGGCGATGTTGTCCAGGAAGGACGAGATCACGAACACCATGGCCAGCAGCACGAAACCGCCCTTCCAGTCGTCCGGCAGGTAGCGCGGCAGGATGTGGGGAATGCCGCTGTCCTCGAAGTGGCGGGCGAGGATGGCGAAGCCCAGCAGCAGGCCCAGCAGGTTGCTGAGGGTCACCCATTCATGGGCCAGGTGGGCGCCCAGGCCCGCTAGTCCGGCCACGCCGTGGAAGCCGGTGAAGCCCAGCTTGAAGAAGGCGATGGCCGCCAGGCCGACGAGGGCCACCTTCAGGGTGTGGTGATGAAACAGGGCCACCCCCATCAAGGTCAGGGCGAACAGGATGAATTCCACGGGTATGCCGAATACCGCCGGTCCCTCGCCAGCCCGGGCTGCCACGGGAAAAAACAGCATCAGGATTGCCGCAAGTACGCGGCGGAGAGGAAAATGAGTGATTGAATTCGTGGTCATGGCTGGATACGGCACCAGCGGTTATATTGCACCGCATCAATTTACTTGTCACCCCTTGCCCGTATGCGGGCGACAAATAACGATCGAGGAGATCATTCATGCAAAAACTGCTCATCCCCATCGACGGCTCCCCCGGTTCCGAGCGGGCCGTGCGCCACGTGGTCAGGCTGGCCAGCATGGCCTGCCCCCTGGATATCCACCTGCTGCATGTGCAGCCGCCCGTGGAAGGCTGGCAGGTCAAGCACTTCCTGCGCGATGCGGAAATCGAGGCCATGCAGCAGGCTCTGGCCGAGGAAGCCATCCAGACCGCCCGCGCCATCCTGGACGAGGCCAAGTTGACCTACACCCTGCATCATGAGGTGGGCGAGGTGGCCGACACCATCGCCGACTACGCCAACACCTGCGGCTGTGACCAGATCATCATGGGCACCCGCGGCATGGGCTCCCTGGAAGGCTTGCTCCTGGGCTCCATCTCCACCAAGGTGCTGCACCTGGTGAAGGCGCCGGTCACCCTGGTGAAGTAGGCGGATCGGACGTGGCCCACGATGCGCAGGATGAACGCCTGATCCAGGCCGTACTGGCCAGCGGCGTGCGCATCCCGCCCATGCCGGAAATCCTCCGGGGCCTGAATCTGCTGTTGCGCGACGAGGATGCCGGGCCGCGCGAACTGGCCGGCCTCATCGGCCGCGACGGCGCCCTGTCCGGCGCCGTGTTCCGCCTGGTCGGCTCACCGGTGTTCGGGCTGCGGGCGCGGGTCGATACGGTGGAGAAGGCCATCACCGTCCTCGGCATCCGCAGCGCCGCCGCCGTGGTGCGCAGCGAGGCCCTGCGCGGCGCCCTGCACGATCCCGGCCACGCCCGGGCGCTGGAGGCCCTGTGGGCGCACAGCGGCGCCATCGCCGACCTGATGCTGCTGGCCCTCAAGACCGGCCATGCGCGCGGCATCGCCGCGGACACCGCCTATACCTTGGGCATGTTCCACGATTGCGGCCTGGCCCTGCTGTGCAAGCGCCTGCCGCTCTATGCCCGCGCCCTGGTCCAGCCCGGCATCTGGCTCGACATCCCGACGCTGGACGCCAACCATCAGACCGACCACGGGCTGATCGGCCAGATGGTGGCGAAGAACTGGCTGCTGGGGGAGGACATCGTGCTCGCCATCCGCCACCATCACAGCGTGTCGGTGGCCGGCCTGGATGAGGCGGTGGCGCGCCTGTGCGCCCTGCTCAACTTCGCCCTCCACCTGCGCCATGCCCGCACCGGGACCGAGGATGGCACCTGGGAAAGTGCCTGGAAGGCGGAAACCGGTCGACGCCTGGGCTTGAGCGAAGGCGATCTCGCGGATTGGGAGGCCGCGGTCGGCGAACTGGCCGGCGGGTAAAGCACTCACCCGATCCAGCGCTTGGGGTCGATGCCCCAGTCGGCATAGTCCTCGTGGCCGGAGATGCGGTCCTGGCAACCGCTCCAGGCCAGGTCGATCTCCTCCGGCGGCAGGTAATAGCGCTTTTCCCCGTGGTAGATCACCAGCACCTTGGGCTGCATCATCTTGTCGGCATGCTGTTCCCGCACCACGCCCAGGCGGCCGCTCTCCAGCCGTACCAGGGAGCCGGTGGGGTAGATGCCGATTGACTTCACGTAGGCGCGCACCAGGGCCGGGTCGAAGTGGTACTTGCTCCATTCCAGCAGCCGGCCCAGGGCCGTGGTCGGGGCCATGCCCTTGTGGTAGACGCGGTTGGAGGTGATGGCGTCGTAGACGTCGACGATGGCGCCCATGCGCCCGTACAGGGAAATCTCCTCGCCCCTGAGCTTGTTGGGATAGCCGGTGCCGTCGTAGCGCTCGTGGTGCTGGCCGGCCACGTCCAGGGCGATCTGGCTGATGCCCGGCGTGTTCTGCAGGATGAGGATGCTCTGCACCACGTGCGACTTCATCTTGGCGAACTCGGCCTCGGTCAGCTTCGCCGGCTTGTTGAGAATCTCGTCCGGCACCTTGGCCTTGCCCACGTCATGCAGCAGGCCGCCGATGGCGATCTCCTTGATGATCTGGCGCTCGAGGCCCAGGCCGCGGGCGAAGGAGACCAATAGGGCACAGACCGATACCGAGTGCTGGAAGGTGTAATCGTCGTGTTCCTTCAGGCGTGCCAGGGGCAGCAGCGCATCCTGGTTGCGGAAGATGGAATCCACCATCTGCTCCACCAGCGGCTCCACCTGGTCCATCTCGATCTGCTTGCCGAGGCGCACGTCGTTGAGCATGCCGCGCACCACGCGGTTGGCCTCGCCATGCAGCTTGCGGGCGTGCTCCATTTCCCGGGCCAGGGCGACGCGTTTCGGCTCTTCCTGCGTCTCGCTGGCGATCTTCGCCATACTGGCGCCGATCTCCCAGCGGATGTCCTCTTCCGTGGCCGCGTCCTCCACGTCCAGCCCCTTGCCGGTATCGATGTAAAGCTCGCGTACCCCCAGCGCCCTGATCTCGCCGACGCGCTTTTCATCCTTCACCGGAAAGTGGCTGCTGGCGAAGGGGTGGTCCATCCAGGAACAGTTCACGTCGTGGACGTACATGCCCGGGCGCAGCAGCGCCACCGGGATTTTCTTGATGGACGAAGAAGCGGGTGTTTGCATGCAAGGGAATTTCTGAAGGCTATGGCAACACATTCTGCCGCCATCTCGGCGAGGAAGCATTATCACTTTGGTTATAGCGGGTGCACTTTCCGGCGCGGAAAGCCGGCGGGAAGGGCCATGGCGGCGACCGCGGTCAGGCACCGGCGCGGATCGCCGCGAGGGGAGGTTCGTTGAGCAGCCTGCGCGTCGCGGCCAGCCCCGTCGCCAGCACCAAGGTCAGGCCGCCGCCCAGGCCCGCCAGCCAGATCCAAGGATCAGGAGCATGCGGCAGCTCGAACACCCGCGTCGCCAGCAGCCAGGACAGCAGGCTGGCGGCGCCGGCGGCGATGCCGCCGGACAGCAGGCCGAGCAAGGCGAATTCCGCCGCCAGGGCGGCGCGCAGCGTGTCGCGCGACGCCCCCAGGGTGCGCCAGATGCCGATCTCGCGGGCACGCTCGTCGCGCCGGGCATAGAGGGCCGCCAGCATGACCAGCAGGCCCGAACCCAGGCTGAACAGGAAGATCGCGCGAATGGCCCCGCTCACCCGGTCCATCAGGCCGCGCAACTCGCCCATCACCTGCTCCACGTCGATCACCGTGAGGTTGGGAAATGCCGCCACCAGCGCCGTCAGTACCTCACCCCGCCCGGGCGGCAGGTGGAAGCTGGTGATGTGGCTCACCGGCAGGGCATCCAGGGTGCCGGGCGGCCCCACCACGAAGAAGTTCACGCGGAAGGAATCCCACTCCACCTGGCGCAGGCTGGTCACCCGCCCGGAAACCGGCAGGCCGCCGGCGTCGAACTCCAGCATGTCGCCCAGGCCGATGTCGAGTGTCTTGGCGATACCCGCCTCCACCGAAAACTCGCCCTTGGCGCCCCGCGTCCACCAGCGCCCGGCGACGAGGAGGTTGTCGGGAGGCGGCTCGGCCAGGGCGGAGAGATTGAATTCCCGTTCCGCCAGGCGCTTGGCGCGTTCCTCGGGGTAGTCGTCCGGTTTCACCGGACGGCCGGCGATGCCCACCAGGCGCGCCCGCGCCATGGGATGCAGGGCCACGTCGCGCACCCCCCGCTCGACCAGCAAGGCGCGCACCGCCGCCACCTGCGCCGGCTGGATGTTGATGACGAAGCGGTTTGGCGCGCCGGCTGGCACCTGGTTGCGCCAGCTGTCGACGAGGTCGTCGCGCACCAGGGTGAGCAGCAGCAGGGCGAACAGCCCCAGGCTGAGGGCGATGGCCTGCAAGGTGGTTTCCCGGCCGCGCCGGCGCAGGCCGGCCAGGGCCAGGCGCGGGCCGAGCAGGAGCGGGTGGCGGCTGGCGGGCAGCCGCCGCACCAGGACCGGGAGCGGCCGCAGCAACCCCTGGATCACCAGGGCCGTCGCCAGCAGCGTGGCCAGGGCGCCGCCTGCCACCATCAGGCCCAGGCGCGCGTCGCCGGCCTGCCAGAACAGCAGGCCGCCGACCAGGGCCAGGCCGGCGCCGTGCGCCAGCAGCGGGCCGCCGCCCGGCGGCCCCAGGTCGCGGCGCAGCACGCGCAGGGCGGGCACGCGCGCCAGTCGCAACAGCGGCGGCAGGCTGAAGGCCAGCACCAGGGCGCAGCCGGCCAGCACGGCGAGGGCGAGGGGGCGCGGCGAGGCCGGCGGTAGGCCAAGGCGCAGGGCGTCGCCCAGCAGCCAGACCACCAGGACCTGCGCCAGCCAGCCCAGCAGGCCGCCCAGCAGCCCAGCCAGCAGGCCGAGACCGGCGAGCTGCTGGAAATACAGGCCCAGCAGGCGGCGCCGGCTGCCGCCAAAACAACGCAGCAAGGCAAACTGGTCGAAATGCCGGCGCGTGTAGCGACGCAGGGCCATGTGTGACGCGGCGGCGGCCAGAAGCACGGTGAGCACGGCGGACAGGCCCAGGTAGCGCCGCGCCCGGTCCAGCACCAGGCGCAGCTCCGGACGGGCGCCGCGCACGTCCTCCAGTTGCTGGCCGCGTTCCAGGCGATCCCTGGCCCAGGCCTGGAAGCCGGCCACCGACCTGCCCTCCCCCGCCAGCAGCAGGCGGTAGGTGACGCGGCTGCCTTCCTGGATCAGGCCGGTGGCGGGCAGGTCCGCCAGATTGAGCAGCAGGCGCGGCGCCAGGGCCATGAAGTTGCCGCCGCGCTCGCCCTCGAAGGTGAGGATGGCGGCCACGGTGAGACGCGCTGCCCCGACCTCCACGCGCTCGCCGACCCTGACGCCCAGGCCGGTGGCCAGGCGCTCGTCGATCCAGGCCTGGCCCGGCGGCGGCAGGCCGCGGACGGGCGCGTCCATGGCGAACAGGGCCGGCGCGGTACGCAAGGCGCCGCGCAGGGGATAGCCCGGGGCCACCGCCTTGATGCCGGCCAGCACGTTCTTCTCGCCGGCCAGCACCATGCTGAGGAAGGTCGCGTTATCCACCGCGGCCAGGCCGCGCGCCCGCGCTTCGGCCGCGAAGGCGGGAGCGATCGGGTGGTCCGACACCAGGGCCAGGTCCGCCGCCAGCAGGGTATTGGCCTCACGCCCCAGGGCGTTTTCCACCCGCTCGGCGAAGAAGGCCACGGCGGTCAGGCTGGCCACCGCCAGGGCCACCGCCAGCAGCAGCACGCGGATCTCGCCGGCGCGCCACTCCCGGGCCAGCAGGCGCAGGGCGAGGGGCGACCTCACGCCGCCCCCGCCTCACGCCTGCCGTGCCCTCGCGGGCGCGCTTGCGCGCCCGCGAGGGCACACGCCCCTGCCTGCGGGGGCAGGCGGCATTCCCGGCCGGTCGCACCTCCCGCCTGCGGCGCCAGGCACTGCTCCCTGCTCATGCCGCCAGCCTCCCGGCCTCCAGCCGCAATTGGCGGCCGCAGCGCCCGGCCAGGGCGGCATCGTGAGTGACGATCACCAGGCTGGCACCCTGGCGCCGGTTCATCTCGAACATCAGGTCGATGATCTGGCCGCCGGTGTGGGCATCCAGGTTGCCGGTGGGCTCATCGGCGAGCAGGATGCGCGGCGACACCGAGAAGGCCCGGGCCAGGGCGACGCGCTGCTGCTCGCCGCCGGAGAGCTGGTCGGGCCGGTGCCCCAGGCGGCCGGCGAGCCCGACGCGGGCGAGGTGATCGCGGGCCAGCGCCGCCGCCTCGTCCAGGCCGGCCAGTTCCAGGGGCAGCATGACGTTTTCCAGGGCGGTGAGCCCGGGCAGCAGCTGGAAGGACTGGAACACGAAACCCATGCAACGCCCGCGCAGGGCGGCGCGGCCATCCTCGTCCAGGGCGAACAGATCCTGGCCGTCGATGCACACCTTGCCGGCGCTGGGCACGTCCAGACCGGCCAGCAGGCCGAGCAGGGTGGATTTGCCGGAGCCGGAACTGCCGACGATAGCCACGCTCTCGCCGGGGTTCACGCTGAAGCTCACATCGGCGAGGATATGCAGGGTTTCCCCCGGCGACGGCCCGCCGTCCAGACTCACCGACTTGCCCAGATTGTCGACTTCGATGCGCATCAGATTCTTCTTCCTGGTCTTGCTGTTGCTGGCCGGCGGCGCCCGCGCCGAGCCGGCCATCCTGGTGTTCGGCGACAGCCTGTCCGCCGCCTACGGCATTCCCCGCGAGTCCGGCTGGGTGCAACTGCTGGCCCGGCGGCTGGAAGCGCAGCGGCTGCCTTACACGGTGGTCAACGCCAGCGTCTCCGGCGAAACCACCGCAGGCGGCCTCACGCGCCTGCCCGACCTGCTGGCGGTCCACCGCCCGATTCTGACCATTCTTGCCCTGGGCGCCAACGACGGCCTGCGCGGCCTGCCGCCCCGGCACATGGCACGCAACCTGGAGGCCATGATCGAACTGGCGAAAAAGCGCGGCAGCCAGGTGCTGCTGGTGGGCATGCGCCTGCCGCCGAACTATGGCACGGCCTACACCGGCAAGTTCCAGGGCGTATTCAGCGAGGTGGCGAAAACCGGGCGGGTGCGCCTGGTGCCCTTCCTGCTCGAAGGCATCGCCGGAAACATGGCCTACTTCCAGGCCGACGGTCTGCACCCCGACGCCCGCGCCCAGCCCGCCCTGCTCGACAACGTCTGGCGGGAACTGGCGCCCATGCTGCCTCGCGACGCCGGTAGAGCGCGCCGCGAATAGCTAGGGCTTGTCGGGGCAGTTGGCGACGCAGCGCGTCTCGGAACGGATCGTTCCACCGCAGGCCAGGAAGCAGGCGTCATAGGGCGGCTGGCAGCCGCAATCGCCGCCGCACTTCGCCTCGCGGAAAGCCGCCAGCAGCGCATCCCGGTTCGGTGCCGGGGGTGGCGGCGGCAACGTGGCCGGATAGGGCCAGGGATCGAACCAGGGGTCGTACCAGAGCCCGCCCCAGCCCCTGTGCCAGCCCAGCCAGAGATGGAACTGCGCCTCGGACAGTTGGCGCCGGTGGCGTTCCAGTTCGGCCGCGTAGCGCTCCAGGACCTGCCGGTAATGGGCATCGGCGTCCGGCTCCACCCGCTTCAGGCAGGTTTGATACTTGTCGGCGCAATCGCGCTGGCAGGTCTCCAGGCGCGCCGCGCAGCCTTCCAGGCAAGTCTGGGCGGCGGGGCCGGTGGGCGCCTCACGCTCGGTGACGGTCTGGTAGCGCGGCGCGGCGCACCCCGCCAGTCCCAGCAACAGCAGGAGCGCAAGGAATCTCGCATGCGTGCTCATGGCCGATGGACCCGACGGCGGGCGAAACGTTCTCCGCAGGACGGCCTCACTCCATCTCCCGGTCCAGGGCCAGGTCGTTGAGCGCGCGCGGATCCTCCAGCGGCTCCAGGTGGGTGATGACGTGGGAATTGGGCACGGCGGCGCGGATATCGGCCTCGACGCGCTCGGCCCAGTCGTGGCCCGTCTGCACCGTCCAGGCGCCGGGTACCAGCACATGCAGGCTGACGAAGGCGCGCGCCCCGGCCTGGCGGGTGCGCAGGGCGTGGTAGTCCAGGCCCTGGTCGCGGTACTTGGCCAGCGCCGCCTCGATGGCCGTGATCTGTTCCGGCGGCAGGGAGACATCCATCAGTCCGGCCGCCGAGCGGTGCAGCAGCTGCCAGCCGGTCCAGACGATGTTGGCCGCAACCAGGATGGCGATAACCGGGTCCAGCCACAACCAGCCGGTGAACCAGGCCAGGCCGACACCGACGATGACCCCCGCCGAGGTCCACACGTCGGTGAGCAGGTGGTGGGCGTCCGCCTCCAGGGTGATGGAGTGGTGGGCACGCCCCACGGCCATCAGGGTGCGGGCGGTGAGCAGGTTGATGATCGACGCCACCGCCGACACCCCCAGGCCGACACCCACCGCCTCCAGCGGCTGCGGGTGCAGCAGGCGCTCGGTCGCCGCGTAGCCGATGCCCAGCGCCGCCACCAGGATGAGGAAGCCCTCGAAGGCGCTGGAGAAATACTCGGCCTTGCCGTGCCCGTGGGCGTGGTTCGCGTCCGCCGGCGTCGCCGCCAGCGACAGCATGGCCAGCGCCATCAAGGCCCCGGCCAGGTTAACAAAGGATTCCAGGGCGTCGGACAGCAGCCCCACCGACCCGGTCACCCACCAGGCCGCGCCCTTGAGCAGGATGGTGGCCAGGGCGGCGGCGATGGACAGCCAGGCGTAACGTTTCAGGGAAGGGGGGAGCATGGGTCGGGGGAATGGTCGTGGCTGGTTAAATTATCCAGGCAACGGATGGAAGCGGGCGAGACGGTCTGCGTCATTCTGGGGGGCGTCCCTCAGACAACCATCCCGCAGACTGCCCCTATAAAGGTAAGGGTGCCGGGATAGCGTCATCAAACAAGCCGAATACGGCCAAGTTGTTGAGCTTGCAGTCACTCAAGCGCTTGAGGAAATGTAATCCTGTTTACTTCCCCAAGAAGGCCTCCGGCTCGACGCCGGCCTGTTTGAGGATGGTC
>Ga0233425_10005284_pt1 | contig 20553 bp, 17 predicted proteins | sample Watercolumn_Towu_2_FD_181712 | JGI IMG/M metagenome (GOLD analysis project Ga0233425, IMG submission 181712) | Freshwater microbial communities from Lake Towuti, South Sulawesi, Indonesia - Watercolumn_Towuti2014_140_MG | ecosystem: Environmental > Aquatic > Freshwater > Lake | place... | reverse complement strand
TTCAGGATTTACCGTAACCATACCCGTAGCCATAACCATATCCATAGCCATAGCCGTATTTAGAATAGTAGTATTTGTTCTTACGACGTTTTATACCATTCAATACTAAATATACATCCTTTATAGAGTTGTCTTTTACCAGCTTATGGAAAAGATTTAACACTTGTTTGTTAGCGTATTTGGTGTTCAATACAAAAATATTAATGTCTGAATACTGCATCAGGTAAGAAGCGTCAGACAGCAGACCTGCCGGCGGCGTATCGATGAGCACATAGTCGTAGTTTCGTTTTGCAAAGTCAATCACTTCTTTCAGCTTCTCCGACAGGATCAGCTCGGAAGGATTCGGAGGAATAGGACCGGAAAGGATCGTATACAGGTTCTTGATCCTGGTTTCCGCTACAATCTCTTCCAGTGTATTATTCCCCATAATATAGGTGCTCACGCCTTTTTCAGCATTCATTTCCAATGCTTTCTGGATACGCGGCTTGTGAAGGTCGAGCTCCAGCATGATGACACGCTTTCCTCCCTTGGCCAGGATAGTCCCGATATTGATCGTCGTAAAGGTTTTTCCTTCACCAGGAGCATTCGAGGTAAACAGAATCACTTTCTTGTCCGAATTCAGAAATACATACTGAAGATTGGTGCGCAGTGTCCGGAAAGCCTCCGCAATATAACTCGTCGGCTTATCCTCCACCACAAGCCCCTTGTCGGAAACTTCTTTCTGGAAAGGCAGGTCGCCGATCACAGGCAGGAATGTTTTTTCCTTGAGCTCATCCACGGTCTGGATCGTCGTGAAGAACAAGGTCCTCAACAGGATGATGATAACGGAAATCGCTAGCCCTGCAGTGATGTAGGAAGAAATGATCTTCGGCTTATCAGGGCTCACAACTCCAAGGTTCCGGGGGCTATCGATCACTTTGATCTCAGGAACGATAGAGGCGCGTGAAATTTTTGTGTTGGCTCTTTTTTCGAGGAGGAAATTATAGAGCTCTTCGTTCACCACCACTTTTCGTTGAATGTTCAGCACATCCTGCTGTTTTTTTGGAATGCCTTTCACATCGGAAATGTAGCTGGTGATTTGTGCGTTGATATTCTCGACCATCTTGTAGGTCGCATTTCGCGTATTATCGAGGTATACCAGGATGTTCTGCTTGAGCCGTTTGATGTTCTGCTTGATCTCAACGATATTGGGATTGTTCTCCTTCGAGAAGCCAAGGGCCTGGTTCAGCTTGATCTGCGAACTGTACAGCTCCCCGACAGATGAAAGCAAAAAGGGGTCATTGTCCACGATAAACACATTCGGCGGCAAAAACTGCGGGTCCTTATCTTCAATAATATAGTGCTCCAGGTCGTTGATGGCATCAATCTTCAGTTTGAGCTTCGATTTTTGAGCGTCGTATTCTGAAAGTTTTTTGAGGAAGTCGACCTTCTCCCAATCGAGGTCGAGGATCGCTTCCCGTTTTTTATAATCCTGCATGGTATCTTCGACCTCTCTCAAGGAGTTGCTCACCTCTTCGAGCTGCTTGTCGATATACATAATGGTACGCTCGTTAATATCGAAGCGTGAATTCAGGGACTTATTGATATACAGCTTGGAAAGCGTATCCAGGATCAGCACCGCCCGTTCCGGGATGATGTCATTCATCTTCAGCACAAGGATATTGGTGTAATCCGGGTTCTGCACATCGAGGCTTCCCTGAAAGCTATACACGAGGTTTTCCAGGTCATGGATCACGATCTCATACTTGAGGCTCTTTAATTCCTCAAAAGTATTACGTGTAAAATTGCTGCTCCGCGTGAATGAGATATTGAAATCCACATCCACAAAGTTCTCGTTGAATTTCCCGGTCCTGATTTCTTCCAGCCCGTTCTTCAGGTACTTCAGCTCATAGCTGTCATAATCGATGATCTCCACCTGCAGGATGTTTTCTTTCAGGGCCGGATTGATGGAGTTAACCGTTACCTCAAATGGAACGCCGCTGAACTGCTCTGTCGTTCTCACACGCCCTACCAGGAAATAGGAAACCTCCAGCTTATCTTTCAGCTTCGAGATGGTTTCCTTCATGAGGTCAAACGATTTCAGGATCCTGATCTCATTGGAATTATCGATGTAGGTCTGGGTGGTAAAATTATTGTCGGTGATCAGGTTATTTTTGTAATAGGTATCGTTTGTTTTTAACAATTCGACCGAGGCCTGATAAATGCTGGTCAGCTTGTACACGTAAAAATAGCCGATAACGTAAAAAACAGGAATAATGAGCAAGGGAACGTACCAGTTTTTGGATATTATCCTCCAAATTACCTTTAAGTCATTAATATTGACAGCCGTACTGCTTTTTTTTTGCTCCACGAAATTTTTATAGACTACAAATATAAATATTTGGCATGATTTTTACACTACAATTGCTGTTCCAATTTATTTTATTTACATTTACCGTTTAATTATCAAAAAATTAATGAGCGCAAAATTTATTTTATCGGCTGTCTTTATAGTAAGCTTCAGTTCATTATGCCTGGCGGCTCCACCGCCACCTTCGGGAGGACCGGGATGCTGGCCGCCGCCGTGTGTTCCTATCGATGGAGGAATATCATTACTGATTGCGGCCGGAGCCTTGTATGGAGGCAAAACACTCTACGACAAACGAAAACGAAAAAACACAGTTTTATAACTCTCCCCGCTTTTGCGGGGTTTTTTGTGCATGTACAGCAAACTCAGATCAAATAGCTTTGCATACTTTATTGTTAAGGCCTCCTTACTTTATACATCCTGCTACCTCATTTATGAGTTTATCGTAAAGCGCTATACGACCATCGACCAGCTCTTTATCAGACTTATCCTGAACTGCTGCAGGGGAATCCTGGATCTTTTCGGCTTCCGGACCTTCGCCAGCAAAGAGGTCAACGATTTCCAGGTGTTCGGGATCGACGGCTCGAACGGTGTGTGGATCGGAGGCCCCTGCAATGGCGTCACGCTCATGTTCCTCTTCGCCATTTTCATCATAGCTTATCCCGGAAATACAAAGGCCAAATTATGGTACCTTCCGGCGGGGATCCTGACTGTTTACCTCATTAACATTATCCGGATCGTCTGCCTCGCCCTTATTGCCTATTATTCTCCACAGCACCTCGATTTTAACCATACCTACACTTTTACCTTCATTGCCTATAGCGCCGTATTCGGCCTGTGGATGCTGTGGGTAAAACGGTTCGCCAATGCTGAAAACAGTGAAGCCGGCAGTTAAATACATCCTCTTCATTTCCCTGTTCGCCCTTCTCGGATTCAGCAGGGAGTTCCTGTTCGTCAACATCAACAACCAGCTTTACAAATTGTACTATGGCCATTCGTCGCTGCCGCTCCCGGATTCGCTGGGCTTCATCGCCGGCATCGACTACAGCACGCTCTACTACTCGAAGTTTGCGCTCACCATGGTGTTTTACCTTGCCTATCTGGCTACCACCCTGCTGGCGATCAGGCTCACGGTAAACGACAAAAAAATTACCCGCTGGACTATTTATATCTATCTTTTATTGTTAATTTTAGCAGGATTATCCATGCTTTACAACTACCTGGCAAATAACAGGATTGATGGAGAGGAATATACATTCAGCCGCTGGTTGCTTGGTATTGCCCAATCACCGCTGGTGGCATTTTTCATGATAGCTTCCGCGACCTTATACAAAAAATTTCAAACAGAAAAAGAACCTAACCACTAATTACTTTATGAAAAAAGACACTGCTATTTTTAAACTGATCAAAGAAGAGAAAGAACGCCAGACACGCGGCGTAGAGCTTATTGCCAGCGAAAATTATGTGAGCGACCAGGTCATGAAGGCGATGGGCAGTGTGCTCACCAACAAATATGCCGAGGGATTGCCGGGAAAACGCTATTACGGCGGCTGCGAGGTGGTTGATAAAGTAGAGCAGCTGGCCATCGACCGCGCCAAGGAGCTTTTCGGCGCTGAATGGGTGAACGTGCAGCCTCACTCCGGCGCCCAGGCCAATGCCGCGGTGATGCTGGCCTGCCTGAAGCCGGGAGACACCATCCTGGGCTTTAACCTGTCGCATGGCGGACATTTAACGCATGGCTCTCCGGTGAACTTCTCCGGAAAGCTCTACCGCGCCACCTTTTACGGCGTCGAAGAAAAAACAGGGCGGATCAATTACGACACGCTGGAGGAAACGGCCAAAAAAGAAAAACCGAAAATGATCATCTGCGGTGCTTCCGCTTATTCCAGGGATTGGGATTACGAGCGCCTGAGAAAGATCGCCGATAACGTGGGAGCGATTCTCCTGGCCGACATTTCTCATCCTTCGGGCCTCATTGCCAAAGGCATTCTCAACGATCCGTTGCCGCACTGCCATATCGTAACCACTACCACTCACAAAACCCTGCGCGGACCGAGAGGCGGCATGATTATGATGGGCAAGGATTTCGAAAATCCGATGGGAGAAAAAACACCGAAAGGTGACGTGAAAATGATGAGCGCCTGCCTCGATATGGGCGTTTTCCCGGGTACCCAAGGCGGGCCGCTGGAGCATGTCATTGCCGCCAAAGCGGTTGCTTACGGCGAGTGCCTGACCGACGAATACATGCACTATTGCGTACAGGTAATCAAAAACGCGCAAACGATGGCTAAAGCCCTTATAGAAAAAGGCTACAAGATCATCTCCGGCGGAACCGACAACCATTGTATGCTGATTGACCTGAGAAGCAAAAACCTGACCGGGAAGGAAGCGGAAAAGGCGCTGGGAGAAGCGGACATCACCGTGAACAAGAACATGGTGCCTTTCGACGATAAATCGCCTTTTGTGACCTCCGGTATCAGGATCGGATCACCGGCCATTACCAGCCGCGGTTTAAAGGAGAAAGACTGCCTGAAAATAGTGGAGTTCATCGATGCCGCTTTACGGAATAAAGACAATGTCAAAGAGCTGGCAAAGATCCGATCGAAAGTCAATACGATGATGGAAAAATTTCCTTTATTTAAAGACTAAGCTTATCATAATATCACACCAAAAAAGTCCTTACCAACCAGTAAGGGCTTTTTTTTATGCACCAATAGTCAGGAACTATAAGCCATAAAAAAACCTCCCGGATGGGAGGTTTTTTTGAAATCTTTGAAGGATTAGAAATGCCATAAGTCATGCTCCCATTTGAAGATATCGTTTTTGATACGGTCAGATTCCAGCAGGGCGTCGATTCCTTTTGAATAGTTCTCGATGGAACGGTCGTACACGTTGGTTTCTTTGATAGCCCTGGAAGAGAACTGCCTTTTCCAGAAGATATCCTCAAACGTACGGCGCTCGGCGTCGTTCTTCCAGTTGTATACTTCGTGCTTGGCAAAGAAAGGACGGCAAGCCGGGAAGTAAGTATAGAAAATAGGATACTCACCCAGATCCTCTTTCTTAGGCTTCAGAACGTTGAAGCCCATGGAAAGGATGCGTACTTCCAGTACTGATTTCTGCTTGTCGAAGAACCAGTCTTCCTTCAGCTCCAGAGATGTGAAGTTCTCGAAGATCCAGGTTGAATCCACGATCCCCGGCTTCTTAACCATGTAAGAGTTACCGTTGGCGTCAAACTCCTCAACGTCGGCGGAGTCTTCCTGCAATACAATCATTGCCCTGATATTAGACAGCTCCAGAGGCTCTAAAAACTCCTCGTCTTTAAAAGCGATGATCTGTCCGGATAATACATACTTCGTGATAAGCTGCATCAAAGAAATTCTGCTTACAACCTGCTCTTTTGGGTAGTATAACTGCTGATTTTGTTTCTCCCGCATATCGATCTTTCTCCACACACGCTTTTCCCACGACACATCGGCCTCCCTGAGGTGAGTGTAAGGAATATAACGTCTGTTGATAGAGTTTTCCTTATCATAGATGCCGTCCCTGTAGTCGCCTGGCTGGAATACGCTCTGCTGCGACTTCATAGAGAAACCCGTGAGAAGTAAAACCGATAAAAACAACATATTTTTAAAAGTTCCCATGATTTCAGATTTTATTGTAACAAAATTTAATTTAATAAGAGCTTACTTCGTAACCTTAATACCGCAGGTTACAGAGTTAATTTTTCCGTCCGGACCCTTTACTTTGGCATCGATATAGACCTTGGTTCCTACATCCGCATTTTTGAGAATGGCCTGGGCATCCGCCGCCAGGTTGTTTCCGTTGCCCGATGCCTGAGCCAGTTTTCCTTTTGCTTTACCGGTAACCTCATAAGACATAACGATAAAGTTAGCCTGGAACTCGAAGCCATTGGCACCGGCACCTAAACCGCTCACTAAAGCGATCTCGCCTTTTTTCAGCTCCTGAGGAGCAAATTTACCACCTACTTTCAGCTCAGGTTTTGGTAAAGGTTTTACTTTGAAAGCTACCGGAGGGCCTTGTGCTTTTGATCCGTCTTTGGTTTTGGCAGAAACGGAGATGTTGCAGGTTCCTGTTCCTACGAAGGTAAACTCGTATTTACCGCCGCCTTTGGAAACATATTTCGCACCGGCACCGCTGGCATTAACGATCAGATCCGTTGGAGCCACGCCCGCAGCAGAGATACTTACCGGGTTTACAACACCGGCGTAGAATACTTTCATCTGATCGGCTGAAACCGCTACCGAAGGAGCAGCAACCATATACGTGCCGCCAAAAGGATAGTATTTGAAGGTTCCGTCAGGGTTTCTGTATTTGATCACCCCCTTATAGGTTTGCTCACCTTGCCCGCCTGTACCAACAGAGTATTTACCTTCGCCGTTTACCAAAGGAACCAAACCGGTACCTTTGCTGCCGGCAGCCGCCTGTGCGGAGTCAACGCCTAAGATGATCTCCATATCGCCTTGTCCTAATTTGGAAGAAGAAGCCGCTAAGAAGATATCCGCCTCGTATGGAGAGCCCGCCTGGATATAGGATGACGGAGCAACAACACGTGCAACGATGTGGTCGAATTTAATGGCCAGCTTACCGCTTGCACCGGAGAATACCTGAAGGATCTCAGCCTCCACGTTCTTTAAGTCAGACTGGAATTTGTTCAGGTTGGTATAAACCGCTGCCAAAGGTAAATGGTAGAAGTTGTCCATTTCCCAGTTAAACTCTATTCCATCCTCTTTACGCTTACTGTCAACAGGTTTGATAGATGCCAGCTTCTTTTTCAGACCTTCATAATCAGCCTGTAATAAGTGCTGTCCTTCTGTTTTCTGCATCTGGTCGAGCATCGCGATCAGCTTGTCGTGCAGGCCGGTCATTTTTTCTTTCAGCTCAGAAGCTGTATTCGCGCCTTTCTTAGGAGTTTTTGGCTCTGACCCGATCAGTACCGTTGTCGGCATATCGTAATCGTCCATTTTCTCAGACCTGCGCAGATTCAGCGTATCCGCAATTTTAATGTTCTTAAGCTGTTCCGTTTCGTTTACCACATGCGACCTCAGGTTGCCGATGTATTTATAAACGTCGTCGATCATCTTCTGGGCCTCAACCGCTCTTTCGAAGTACGGTTTTGCTCCCGGGTTACCTTCAATCGTTGTACGGAAAGCTTCCGTTACCAGCTTATTGTTGGTTTGTAAGTTATCTCTTGTTTTTTCCAGACTCTCATTTACAGAAAGATACCCCTGTAAAATTTGTTTGGACACGTTCATCGCCAGAAGAGCCGTCAGTACGAGGTACATCATACCGATCATCTTCTGCCTAGGTGTTTCTTTACCGCCTCCCATAGTGCTATAATAATAGTTTTAAATGAATAGTAAGTTTTTAATAGCCCGGCAATGACCAGTTAAGATCATTGCGCGGACATGAATTGGTTTTGGATGAATTTTACTTGTTAAAATTCATAGCGCTTAACATGTTACCATAGATGGTATTCAGCGCTGTTAAGTTGTTTGACAACTGAGACATTTCCTGCCTGTATTTCTTAGTGTCGTCTACTGAATCGTGTAAGTTTTTCATTAACTCAGCCAGACCACCGTAGAATTTCTCAGTAGCTTCCAGGTGACCACGTGAACCCTGTAACTGCAGCTCGTAAGTGGCATTTAAAGCAGATAAGTTTTTAGACACGCTGTTTAAAGACTCACCGATAGAGTGGCCGGCATCATTCGACTCCGCCAGGCTGGAAATAGATTCAGCGGCTTTGCTGTAAGTGTCAGCTAAATGAGATACATTTTTGGAAGCAGCTTTCACGCTGTCAACATAATCGTTGGTAGCAACGGTAGCATTGCTGATGTCGCCGATTTTTGAAGCGCTGTCGCTTAATGAACGCATACCTGTGCCTAAGCTTTCGATCAGCTCAGGACCGATTTTAGCTTCAGCAAGCATGGCATCTAATTGGTTGGAGATAGGTAATCCTTTTGCTGATTCCTCATGTGCATCTTCGTGCCCGCCCATACCGCTTAATTCAGGATATGCTAATGACCAATCGTACTCTTCATGTGGAATATCAATACCGAATAAAATAAATAACAATGCTTCAGTTCCAAGCCCCGCAATCAACGCCACAGATGCACCAGGCCAGTGCATGATCTTAAATAATGCTCCCACGATTACGATAGAAGCACCGAAGCATGATGCTAAGTGTAAGTACTTTTTAAATCCGGTTACTTTAGGTAATTTGCTCATAGCTCTTTAATTGTTTGTTTAGTTAGTGAATTGTTTTGTTTGTGTGTTTGTGTGGATATTTGTTGTGTTTGTTTTCTCTGTGATTAGATCTCGTCGTTCTTATCCCTGCCCAGGTAAGTCATCACGTTCCTGAAGCCGATATAACATTTGGCGGTATCCTGGTATTCGTAAGTTCTGGTGCTGGTTTGCAGGTAGTAGCCCACATCCTTCCAGGAGCCGCCGCGGATCACTTTACGCTTCAACACATTGGCGTCCTTATCCTGAGCTTCGTAAACATAGTCAGGGTTGAGATCGTGTGCAAAGTCGTAAGCCGATTCATCAAAGGCGTTGCTTGTCCATTCCGCTACGTTACCGGCCATGCAGTATAAACCGTAATCGTTAGGGTTGTAGGAGTAGATGTATACCGAGTGGAAACCACCGTCATCGATGTAAGAGCCACGCATTGGCTTAAAGTTTCCTAAGAAGCAGCCTCTCGCGTTACGGATATAAGGACCACCCCAAGGGTATGGAGAAAGGTCGTTGCCACCGCGGGCAGCGTATTCCCACTCAGACTCAGTTGGTAAGCGGAAATCGTTCACGATAGACTGGCCGATGCCGATGAGGAAGTTGTTCAATAAGTTGGAGCGCCAGATGCTGAAGGCACGTGCCTGTTTCCAGGTAACACCTACTACAGGATAATCGTCGTAAGCCGGATGCCAGAAATACATATTGGTCATAGGCTCGTTGAAGGAGTAGGTGAAGTCATGCACCCAAGCCAGGGTGTCAGGGTATACGTTGATCACGTCCTTGAGGATGAACACGGAACGGTCAACACCTTTACGCTCTCTCGGAACGTAGTTGCCCTGCCCTACGGATACCTGATCGTCTACATTGTATGTACCGAGGGTCTTAGGGTCCTTACCAGGATCGCCTACCGGAGTGGAAGGAGTTCCCGGAGTACCGTTCACACCATCATTCAGGTGAACACCGTTAATATAGTCTGCTTTTTTATACTCGTGTGCTGCATCCTGAACGTCAGGCGATTTCTGAGGCAGGAAGCGGTTGCTTTTGGCTGAAGCCAGGCGGATGTCGATCCTGTAGTACTCATAGTTCAGTTTACGGGTATCGATCTCTTTACGGTTGTAGAAACGCTCGCCTTCAGGCAGGTATAAAGGCTGGAGGTCTAAGCGGTAGTCCTCATCATCGCTTTCCCAGTCGATTTTCTCGTTCCAGTTGATGTACGGATCCTGGAGGTTGTTATCTCCTTTATATACAGGCCACATTTCGAGGAACTCGTCCTGTGAGATCTGGAAGTCCTCTGCATTACCGTTGGAGCCAAAGGCCAGGAGCTTGCGGGCGATGGAATCGCGCACCCAATATACGAACTGACGGTATTCATTATTGGAGATCTCGGAATCGTCAATATAGAATGCCTGAACAGACACCATTTTTGACTTTGCCGTATGAGCCATGGTGATCTCCTCATCACTCGGACCCATGTGGTAGCTTCCCATTGGGATGTATAAGGTGCCATAAGGATCAGGCTGATACCACTTCTCTCTTCCCTGTACGCCGATTAACTCTCCCATACGCTTGTTACAACCGGTAACAACTGCGATAAATGAAGCTAATACAATCAGTTTTTTCATAGTGCTTGTGTTTAATTTTCGCTCGTGAAGCCAGGCTCAGTCGCTTTTGTTGTTTATAATCCCAAACCCTTTTTTTAGTGACACTTAACTTTATCAACAACTTATTAACAGGTCCTGAAATAAGTTTGTAAGGGACTTAAACGTGCTTTTTTTTAAAAGGTTACAATTTTTTAATCTAACTGCCTTGTGTTTTGGTAAGAGGTAACTTTCACTTTAGGTTTTGGCATGAAGCAATAGCCTAACATGATCTCGTGTGTTCCTGCGCTGTAACCTTTGATTTTGGAGGTGGTCACATCATAAGAATAACCCACTTTCAGGCTTTTGTTAGCCAGGAAACGGGCACCGATCATCGGGGCAATGGCATCCTGCATACGGTAAGATACACCTAACCAGAATGTGTTTTTAAATAAATAGGTGACGTTCACATCCAGCTGTGTGGAAGCCGCATCGGTTTTCACTTTGATGTTCGGCTGGATAGCGTGATCAGGATTAGGCAGGCTGAAGGTATAGCCACCCATCAAGTAGTAGTGACGGGCCAGGGAATATTTCACTTTGCTGCCTGCACTAATATCCTGTGCTGTTAAGTGGGTCGAAGAGATCCCCACATACATTTTATTAGGAATGGTATAGTAAGCACCGAAACCGAGATCATAGGTCAATGCATTTAAGTTAGGGTTCGTATTTGAAGGGGTTCCGGAAGTATAGCCCGGGATTGCATTATCCTGAGTATAGTTACCATCAGGTGTAATCCAGTTGCCGTTGAACTGCTGCTGCAGGATACCACCGTCGATACCAACGCCTAAGATACCGGTACCAAGAGGCTTGTTCCAGGCTAAAGCCAAACGGGCGAAGAGGGTCTTACTGAAACCAATCTGGTCGTTCATGACGTTCAAACCGATACCCAAAGGCAGACTTCCGACAGGCATATCGATGCTGATGAGCCCTGTTTTAGGAGCCCCCGGAAAATTTACCCACTGCTGGCGGTACAGAACATTCGCACAGATAGCCTGGCTTGTACCTGCATAACCCGGGTTATAGATCAATTTATTATGCATAAATTGGGTAAATTGAGGATCCTGCTGAGCGAAGGAAACGCTGGTAAATGCTGCTAATGCAACAGTTAAAGTTGTAAAGATTTTCTTCATGTTAACCAGTTTAGTTTTAATTTTGTTAAGTATCGTTAAATACCTAGGGGACTAAATTATGATAATTTTTATTCAAATCAAAGTTTTTGAACTTTTTTTTGTTAAAAACCTTGTGTATGATTTTTTCACAATAATGGTCAAAAAAATAAAAAATAAAGCTAATATGGCGATTTATTGTCAATTTTGTAACCCTGAACCCGGCTATGTTAGTTTTCGGTAAAATCCGGGATACAGCACTGCATTTTTTTGAACCAGCCTGATCATGATTGCTTCCGTTTTTCATAAGGGGAAAGATTACAAAATCGATCTTTACCAGCCCATTGATATTTCCATTCCGCTCAGCGACCATGCCGACTGTGTGAGCGCCTGGTACGTGAATCCCATGAAGCTCGAGCCCGTGCAGAACGGCGACTGGATCGGCGATGTGAACAAAGGCGGCTCCGTGAATTTCCGGAACATCCTGTTCAACCCACATGGCAACGGCACCCACACCGAATGCGTGGGCCATATCAGCAGGGAGTTTGTAACCATCAACCAATGCCTGAAGCGCTTTATGTTCCTGGCCGAAGTAGTAACCATCCTGCCGAAACAGCTGGAGAACGGCGACTTCGTGATCACCCGGCAGCATCTCGAGGACGCCCTGGAAGGCCGGAAGCCGGAAGCTGTTGTGATCCGCACGCTGTCGAACGGCCTGAACAAGCTCACGATGCAATACTCCAATACCAATCCGCCTTATGTGCTGGAGGAGGCCATCCTCTTCCTGAACGGGATCGGCGTGGAGCATCTGCTGATCGACATGCCCAGCATCGACCGCGAAATGGATGAGGGAAAGCTCCTCGCCCACCATGCTTTCTGGCAATACCCGGAGAACACGCAGTTTCATAAAACCATTACGGAATTTATCTATGTGAACAACGAGGTCATCGACGGTACGTATATATTGAATTTACAGATCGCCAGCTTCGAGAACGATGCGAGCCCGAGCAAGCCGGTATTGTATAAAATTTTTTAGAAAACGCCTTCGACAGGCTCAGCAAGCTGCGCAAGGCAGGCAGAGAAAAACAGATATTAAACTAAGAGAAAAACAGATATTAAACTAAAAACGATGAAGCAAGCCCCGCGCGCTTTGCGAGACAAGCTCCGCGGCCTTTGCGGTTAAAAAAGTGAACAAAGCAAATGAAATTATACCTTCCATACAGCGACAGCCTGACGGAATACAAACGCTTTAAAACCCACGAGGTGAAATGCGGCGACCTGGGCATCGGCGGCAACAATCCGATCCGCCTGCAAAGCATGACCACTACCGACACGATGGATACCAAAGCGACGGTGGCGCAGAGCATCCGCATGATCGAGGCGGGCTGCGAGCTGGTGAGGATCACCGCTCCCAGCATCAACGAGGCGAAGAACCTGGAGAACATCAAGAAGGAGCTGGTGGCCGCAGGCTATCATACGCCTTTGGTGGCGGATATCCACTTCACGCCGAACGCCGCGGAATATGCGGCGCGCATCATTGAAAAGGTGAGGGTGAACCCGGGCAACTACGCCGACAAGAAAAAATTCGAGGAGATCGATTATACGGATGCTGCCTACGAGCAGGAGCTGGAGCGCATCCGCCAGCGCTTTACGCCGTTGGTGAAGATCTGCAAGGAGTATGGCACGGCCATGCGCATCGGCACCAACCACGGATCGCTGAGCGACCGGATCATGAGCCGCTACGGCGATACGCCTCTAGGCATGGTGGAATCGGCTTTTGAATTCCTGCGCATCTGCGAGGACCTGAACTACCATAATATTGTGATCTCGATGAAGGCGAGCAACACCCAGGTGATGGTGCAGGCTTACCGCCTGCTGGTGCAAAAGATGATGGAGAGCAATCGCAGCTATCCCCTGCACCTGGGAGTAACGGAAGCCGGCGATGGCGAGGACGGACGGATCAAATCGGCGGTAGGCATCGGCACGCTGCTCGAGGATGGCCTGGGCGACACGGTGCGTGTATCCCTGACAGAGGAGCCTGAATTTGAGATCCCGGTAGCGAAAGCACTGGTGGACCGCTATATCAAACGCGTCCCGCACGATGCCATCGAGCCTTTGAAGCAGGAGGGAGAGAAAATTGCCCTGCCTTACAATCCGTATGAATACGAACGGCGGGAAAGCATTGCGGTGATCAACACCGGCGGGCATCATGTTCCGCGGGTGATCGGCGACCTGAGCGAGCGGGAGCAGATCACGCCGGCGTCGCTCTTCCCTTTGGGCTATCATTATTCGGTGCCGCTCGACAAATGGAATATCAGCGACCTGGCCTGTGATTTTATTTATGTAGGCAACCATCATCTGAATTTCGACATTCCGGGAACGCTTGGCATTATTTACAATTCGGACACCTGGGTCGACCTGGAGAACCCGGTAAGGCAGTACCCGCTGTTCTTTGGCGATGAGTATTTCCGCAGCGAAAAGGTGCATCCCGAGCTGAATTTCGTGGCGGTGACGAAACATATCCTCAACCCGGAATTTTTATCGGAGATCAAAGGAAACGGCAATGTGGTGCTGGTGGTGGAAACGCTGAACAGGCATGCCATGGCGGAGCTCCGTAGAATTTTTGTAACACTCGCGGAGCATGAGGTGAAGCTGCCGGTGATCATTCAACGGTCTTTTGCCAATATGAGCGAGCAGGATTTTCAGCTGGGCGCTTCCGCAGAGGCGGGCGCCTTATTCCTCGACGGCCTGGGCGACGGGCTCTGGCTGAAGCAGAGCAACTGCACCACCGCGCAGGCCGCCAACTCGACGGCTTTCGGCATCTTGCAGGCTACGCGCACGCGCATCAGCAAAACGGAATATATTTCCTGCCCGAGCTGCGGAAGGACCTTGTTCGATTTGCAGGAAACCACGCAGAAGATCAGGGAGCGCACCGATCACCTGAAAGGGATCAAGATCGGGATCATGGGCTGCATCGTGAACGGCCCGGGAGAAATGGCGGATGCCGATTATGGCTATGTGGGCGTGGGCGTGGATAAAATTTCCCTTTACAAAGGCAAGGAAGTTGTCAAGAAGAATGTGCCCAGCGATCACGCGGTGGACGAGCTCATCAACCTGATCAAAGAGCACGGCGACTGGGTGGAAAAAGCATAAAGCATCACAGGCGTGTACAGCCCGATCCAACATAATTCGTTTACCTCCGTTTTCCTGAGCTGGCTGAGCTTTACGCCCACGAGCGACCAGTCGCAGCTGATCGCCATGCTTTCCGATTTCATCTCGAATCGGAACCCGCGCGAGATCATGGTGATCAAGGGCTATGCGGGTACAGGCAAAACAAACATGATCGCGGCGCTCTCCAAAACGCTGCCCAGCTTCAAATGGCGGAGCGTGCTGCTGGCTCCCACGGGGCGCGCTGCCAAGGTGCTTTCGAACTACTCGCAGAAGCCCGCGCTCACCATTCACAAAAAAATTTTCCGGAAAATGCCGACGCATGATGGCGGCGTGACCTTTACGCTGGGCGAGAACCTGCACCGCAACACAATCTTTATCGTAGACGAGGCTTCGATGATCGGCATGGACAACCCGGATTCGGGATCGGTATATGGCAGCCTGCTGGAAAGCCTCTTTGAGTATGTGTTCCAGGGCGATAACTGCAAGCTGATCCTGGTGGGCGATACGGCGCAGCTGCCTCCGGTTGGCAGCAGTGAAAGCCCGGCGCTGAACATCGATTACCTGAGAGCGGCCTACAGCATCAGCATCAAACATATCGAGCTGAGGCAGGTAGCCAGGCAGCAGGACGCCAGCGGCATCCTGAAAAATGCGACGCACCTGCGCGAGTGCATTGCGCAGGAAAGCGAGGAGTTCCCGAAGCTGTACACCTACCCGGATGTGATCCGCCTGAGCGGTGACGAGCTGGAAGACGCTCTGAACAACGCTTACAGCAAATATGGCTTCAACGATGTGCTCATCGTGACACGCAGCAACAAGCGGGCGAACCTGTTCAACCAGGCGGTGCGAAACCGGGTGCGATACATGGACGACGACCTCTGCGGCGGCGACCTGATGATGGTGGTGAAGAACAATTATTTCTGGCTGGACGACAAATCGGAAGCGGGCTTCATTGCCAACGGCGACAGCCTGCAGATCAAAAAGATCATGAACCGGCGAGAGCTTTACGGCTTTCATTTTGCCGAGTGCGTGGTGGAGCTGTGCGATTATCAGAATGCTCCGGAGATCAGCCTGAACTTGCTGCTGGATGCCATCAGCACAGACAGCCCGGCGCTGACGAAGGAGCAGCAGCAGTTTTTGTTTGAAGCCGTGATGGAAGATGTGGCTGATGTGCCCATCAAATCTGCGAGAATGTCGTACCTGAGGAACAGCCCTTATTTCAACGCGCTTCAGGTGAAATTCAACTACGCGGTGACCTGCCACAAGGCACAGGGCGGGCAATGGCCCTGCGTATTCATCGACCAGGGCTACCTCACGAAGGAGATGCTGAACGTGGAGTTTATCCGATGGCTGTACACGGCCTTTACCCGTTCGACGGAGAAGGTTTACCTGATGAATTTTTCGGATGAGTTTTTCGGGTGATGGTGTAATGGCCACGGAGGTGCAGAGAACGCGGAGATCCATTCAACCGCAGAATAGATGCAAAGAACGCAGAGAGCACAACATTCAAGCTATACAGGGCTATTTCCGTTTTGGGTTTTCTTTCTTGTTAGATCCCTTCGGGATTTGAGCATACTCCTCCGGGCTTAAAAACCTGTAAGGTCTACGCAACAGAAACAAGCCATAGCCCCGATGGCAGCGGCATCCTTTTGACGGCTTTTTTCTTCGTTTACGCAAACCTTGCAGGTTTCAAAAACCTGCAAGGTTTGCGGGAAAAAGCTCCGATTTATGACCACACAATCACATCAATTGCTTATATTCGCAGGATAAATTTGAAGCAACAGGATGACAACTCTTACAAAGAAAATTCAGATGGTTGACCTGAAAGGTCAGTACGAAAAAATAAAAGCTGAAGTGGATGCCGGGATACAGGAAGTGATCAACAGCACGGCCTTTATCAACGGTCCTGCCGTAAAAGAATTCCAGGCTGATCTTGAAGCCTACCTGGGGGTAAAGCATGTGATCCCCTGTGCCAACGGCACGGATGCGCTGCAGATCGCGATGATGGCGCTCGGCTTGAAACCGGGCGACGAGGTGATCACCGCAAGCTTCACTTACGTGGCCACAGCCGAGGTGATCGGCCTCCTGGGCCTGACGCCTGTGCTGGTAGACGTTTATCCTGACACCTTCGACATTGATGTGGAAGCGATCGAGAAAGCCATTACGCCTAAAACGAAAGCCATTGTACCGGTGCATCTGTTCGGGCAGTGCGCGGATATGGAGCGTATTATGGCTGTGGCTAAAAAACATAACCTGTTTGTGATCGAAGATGTAGCCCAGGCGATTGGCGCCGACTACACATTTTCGGACGGCAGGAAAGCGAAAGCGGGAACGATCGGCACGATTGGCTGCACTTCTTTTTTCCCAAGCAAGAACTTAGGCTGCTACGGCGATGGCGGCGCGATCTATACCAACGACGACGCCCTGGCAAAGCAGCTGCGCATGGTGGCGCATCACGGGCAGAGCGTGCAGTATGTACACGACGTGCTGGGCGTGAACTCGCGCCTGGACACCATACAGGCGGTGGTGCTGAAAGCCAAATTAAAGCACCTCGATGAGTACGCAACTGCCCGGAACAAAGCGGCTGCGTATTACGATAAAGCTCTGGCCAATCATCCGAAGCTGAAAACGCCGGCAAGGGCGAAAAACTCCAGCCACGTGTTCCACCAATATACCCTGCAGCTGAACGGCGTTGACAGGGCGAAGCTCAGGGAGCAGCTCTCGGAGCGCGGCATCCCGGCCATGATCTACTACCCTATTCCATTGCATGAGCAGAACGCATACAAAAGCGAGCGCTTCAAAAAAGGCGATTTCCCGGTTACGGAGAAATTATGCGCTACGGTACTATCCTTGCCGATGCACACAGAAATGGATGAAGACACTCTGAAATACATTACGGATAACCTGATAGAGCTGCTCGGATAACAAGCGGCCTTGTGCAGATATAGGTGATGTACAGCTCCCCCTCGGATTATCAATTTAAATCGAATACAGCATTATGAAAATAGCAATTGTAGGAACAGGTTATGTGGGTCTGGTGACAGGAACCTGCTTTAGTGAAGTTGGCGTGGATGTGACCTGTGTGGACATCGATCAGAAGAAGATCGACAATTTAAATAAAGGCATTTTACCGATCTACGAGCCGGGCCTCGATGAGATGGTGACCCGCAACGTTCAGAAGAAACGCCTGCATTTCTCCACCTCCCTAAAAGACAGCATACAGGGTGCGGAAGTGGTATTTATTGCCGTGGGCACGCCTCCGGACGAGGACGGCTCTGCCGACCTGAAATATGTGCTGGCAGTAGCTTCAGGCATCGGCGAGCATATGCAGCAGCCGCTTGTGGTCGTTACAAAAAGCACCGTGCCTGTCAGCACCGCCGAAAAGGTGAGGAAGGCTTTGCAGGAGCAGCTGGATAAGCGCTCGTCGAAGCTGGATTTCTATGTGGCCTCCAATCCGGAGTTCCTGAAAGAGGGTGCGGCGATCGAGGACTTTATGAAGCCCGACCGCATCGTGGTGGGCGTCGACCGGCCGGAAGCGGAAGAGCTGATGCGCAAGCTGTACAAGCCTTTCCTGATGAACGGCCATCCTATTTTCTTTATGGACATTCCTTCGGCGGAGATGACCAAGTATGCGGCTAACGCCATGCTGGCCACGAAGATCAGCTTCATGAACGACATTGCCAACCTCTGTGAGATCATGGGCGCCGATGTGAACATGGTGCGGAAAGGTATCGGCAGCGACGCGCGCATCGGCACAAAATTTATTTACCCGGGCGTTGGCTACGGAGGAAGCTGCTTCCCGAAAGACGTAAAAGCGCTCATCAAAACGGCCAAAGAGAACAGCTACAATATGCGCATCTTAAATGCGGTGGAGGAAGTGAATGAGAACCAGAAAGAGGTGTTGTTCTCGAAAGTGAGATCGCACTTCAAAGGCGAGCTGCAAGGCAAGACCTTCGCCCTCTGGGGATTGTCCTTCAAACCGAAGACCGACGATATGCGTGAGGCGCCTTCCCTGGTGATCATCGATAAGCTGACGAATGCCGGCGCAAAAGTGGTGGCTTACGATCCGGTGGCGATGCATGAGGCGGAGCGCATGATCGGCAATAAGATCACCTACGCCACCGACATGTACGATACGCTGAACGGCGCCGACGGATTGCTGATCGTGACCGAGTGGCCGGAATTCCGCGTGCCTGATTTCAACGAAGTGAACAAGCGCCTGAAAGCGAAGGTTATCTTCGACGGCCGGAATATCTTCGATCACCAGGATATGAAAAAGCTGGGCTATGATTATTACTGTATTGGCATCAACACCACAAACTAACTTATGCAAAAACGAATTTTGATCACCGGTGCGGCAGGCTTCTTAGGATCGCACCTCTGCGACCGCTTCATTAAGGAGGGCATGCAGGTTGTAGCGATGGATAACCTTATTACGGGCGACCTGAAAAACATCGAGCACCTCTTTAAGCTGCCACAGTTTGAATTTTACCACCACGATGTGAGCAAGTTCATCCATGTGCCTGGCAACATCGATTACATTCTGCATTTTGCTTCTCCGGCCAGCCCGATCGACTATTTAAAAATCCCGATCCAGACGCTGAAAGTCTCTTCGCTGGGAACTCATAACGTTCTGGGCCTTGCCCGCGTAAAAAAAGCGCGTGTGCTGGTGGCCTCTACCAGCGAGGTGTACGGCGATCCCTTCGTGCATCCGCAAACGGAAGAGTACTGGGGCAACGTGAACCCGGTGGGCCCGCGCGGCTGCTACGATGAGGCCAAGCGCTTCATGGAGGCGCTGACGATGGCTTACCACGACACGCACGGGCTCGAAACCCGCATTGTCCGTATCTTCAATACCTACGGCCCGCGCATGCGTCTCAACGACGGGCGCGTGCTGCCTGCCTTCATCGGCCAGGCGCTCCGCGGCGAGGACCTCACCATGTTCGGCGATGGCAGCCAGACCCGCAGCTTCTGCTTTGTGGACGACCTCGTGGAAGGCATCTACCGCCTGCTGATGAGCGATTACCACTTACCGGTGAACATCGGCAACCCGGATGAGATCACGATCAAAGATTTTGCGGAAGAGATCCTGAAGCTCACCGGCTCCCGGCAGAAGCTGATCTCCCTGCCCCTGCCGAAGGATGATCCGAAGCAGCGCCGCCCGGATATCAGCAAGGCCAAAGCCATCCTGGGCTGGGAGCCGAAGGTGAACCGCGCGGAAGGCCTGAAGATCACCTACGATTATTTCAAGACACTGAGCAAGGAAGAGCTCAATAAAACCGAGCACCGTAACTTAGAAGCCCTCAATAAATAATTTTGATCCGTCACTATAACATAACCGTCAAAGGCAAGGTGCAGCGCGTTTCTTACCGTTTCTGGACCCAGGCTACGGCGCAGAAATACAACCTTACAGGCTTTGTGAGGAACCTGCATAACGGCGATGTGTACATGGAAGTGGAAGGCGAGGAGGCGGACATCAACACGCTGATCGACCTGTGCTATGTGGGTTCTCCGCGATCCGAGGTCAAGGAGGTGAATGCGGTGGAAAGCGAGCTGAAGGATTTTGAGACCTTCGAGGTGATCAAGTAGAACTCGTTTTTAATTGCTAACCTAAAAAAGGGATTAAGGAAACAGAACAGTGATGACGTTTGAATGAACCGAAGCTGTTTTATGGAATTTGCCTGTTTTTTGTATCTTGCTCCCAAATAACGGAACTATGAACAGATCTGCCCTAAAAATCGTTTTCACGACCAGCTTGCTTCTCCTGTTTGTTTTATTGGCCTGCAAAAAGAAAAACACACAAGCGGCTTCCAGCACAAGCTCATCCACCACCGGGGGAAGCTCTGCCACCACCGGAGGCAGCACTACCGGAAGCACAAGCACCGGGGGTTCCACCACGGGAGGAAGTACGTCTATCGACCACCAGGATTCTCTTACAGGTACAACCTGGGTGCTCTACCAATACAGAGATGAATACACGACCACACCGCTTCCACGAACCGACACGCTCATTTTCGTCAATGCCGGCAACTATACCTGGAAC
>Ga0233425_10005283_pt1 | contig 20556 bp, 20 predicted proteins | sample Watercolumn_Towu_2_FD_181712 | JGI IMG/M metagenome (GOLD analysis project Ga0233425, IMG submission 181712) | Freshwater microbial communities from Lake Towuti, South Sulawesi, Indonesia - Watercolumn_Towuti2014_140_MG | ecosystem: Environmental > Aquatic > Freshwater > Lake | place... | reverse complement strand
CAGGTCGCTGGTCGCCGTGCCGGTCGTGGTGATCTGGGTCGACAGCGCCTGGTTGGCGGTCGATTTGGCCGAGTCGATCAGCTTCTGGATCGAGGTGATGCCCTGGTTGGCCGCCTGGATCGCCTGGATGCCGTTCGAGATGCCGTCGAGCAGGCCGCCGAGATCGGTCGAGCGGTTCGACAGGTTCTGCGCGGTGAAGAAGTTGACGGGGCTGTCGAGGGCGGAGGAAACCTTGAGGCCGGTGGCGAGGCGGTTCTGGGTCGTTGCCGTCAGCGCCGAGGTGTCCTGCAGCGAGAGCAGGTTCTGACGGGTGGCGGCCGAAAGCGTGATGCCGGAAGACATGGGGGCGATCCTTGTGGGTCTTGATGCCGCCCTTTTGGCGACACCCGGACCCTCCACCCCGCGCCTTGCCGAGACCTTAATCCGACCATCGAATTCAGGGGTTTTCGCCCGTCAGGCGCGAACATCGCGAGACGCGTTGCGATCATGGTTAAGAGAAGCTCGCCACCTTTGCTTCGCTTTGCCCAATCAAGGATTCATTCACCATGGCTCTGCGCATCGAACTGAAACCTCAGGAGCGGCTGATCATCAACGGCGCGCTGATCCGCAATGGCGACCGCCGCTCGACCTTCGTGATCGAGAACCAGTGCAAGTTCCTGCGCGAGAGCGAGATCATCACCGAGACCGAGGCCGACACCGCCGCCAAGCGGCTCTGCGTCACGCTCCAGTTCATCTACCTCGCCGACAACCCGCCGGAGGCCGAGGATCTGTTCGTGCGCCAAGCCACCGAGATCATGAAGGCGTCACCGAGCATGGGACCCTACATCCTGGCGATCCAGGACGAGCTCTCGGCACGGCAATATCACCGCGCGATCAAGCGCGGGCGCGAGTTGATCGCCTACGAGCGCCACCTCCTCGACCATCTCGAGGCGAGCCAGGACACGGGTACGCCAGCGCAGGGCTGAGCGGATGCCGCCGCGCCCCTCAAGGGGCGGTCGCATTCTTGCTTTCCACCCGGCGGACCTCAACGGGAGTCGAATCGAACATGACGCGTGTGTCCGCCCTCGCGACGACCGGCCTGACGACCGGCTTGGTGCTTCTGCCGCAGGCGGGGCTCGCGCATCCCGGCCATGGCCGCGTCGGCCAAGGCGAGATGGACGGACTCGTCGACGGCAGCTTGCAGAGTGCCCTGCAGGGCTTCCTGCATCCGTTCGGGGGCGCCGACCACGTGCTCGCCATGGTCGCGGTCGGCCTGCTCGCGGCGCTCTACGGCGGCCGGGCCCTGTGGGCGCTGCCGCTCGCCTTCCTCGCGATGATGACGCTGGGGGCCGGGCTCGGCCTGGCGGGTCTCGTCCCGCTCCATGCCGAGATCGGCATCGGCCTGTCGGTGGTGGCGTTCGGGCTTGCACTCGCCCTGCGCGTCGAGGCCCCGCTCGCGGCGCTGATGGCCTTGGTCGGCGGATTTGCCGTGTTTCACGGACTTGCCCACGGCGCCGAGAGACCGGAGACCGCCGCCGGCCTCGGCTACGGCGCCGGTTTCCTCGCCGCCACGGCGGCGCTGCACTGTGCCGGGATCGGCCTGGGCCGCCTGACCGGGGCTCGGCCCGTCGCCGTGCCGGTCCTCGCGCGCCTCCTGGGGGGCGCCCTCACCGTGGCGGGCCTCACCATCCTCGCCCAGGGGGCTTGAGGCGGGAGGCCTGAGGCGGGTCCGTCAGGCACCCGCCCTGTCATGGAGGGACGCGGAGGGCGGCCTCAGACGATGCCGCTCTTCTCGTAGGGCCAGGGCTTGCCGAGATGGGCGGCGACCCGGGCCGCGTCGGGGCCGACCGCCTCGACCGCCGCCTGCACCTGCTCGGCCGGCACCTCGAACCGGCGCGCCCAGTAGGCACGGTCGCGCGGCGCGTCGAGCACCACCTGGGCGGGATCCCCGCTCACCGCATGTCCCTCGTCGGACGCTTCCTGCACCATGCTCCGGCTCCGTTTCATCGCGCCCGCCACGGCAGGCGGGCCAAAGGGGACAAACCGGCGAGCGGGGCGGGATGGTTCCGAAGTCGGGCCTTTCGACTCATGCCTCGCGCGGGGCCACCGGCCCGGGCCGCAGACGCGACGGAGAGGCCGGTGCGGGCGCGATGTGGAAGGCGGCCGGGCGCCGGAACAGGAAGCCCAGAGGCGTGCCGCGCACCACTCGCGCGAAGACGAGGGGCACCGTGACCGCCGCCGCGGTGACGACGAGGCTCGCGAGCCCGACATCGAGGGCGAGATCGGGCTGAGTCCCGTTGAACTTGGCGATCAGGGTGCGGGTCAGCGCCATCGGCAGGAAGAAGCCGAGATAGATCACGATGGACCGCTCGCCGCAGGCGCGCAGGGCGGCGGTCACCGGCCCGCCGGCGCGGGTCATCAGCGCGGCGAAGGCGACGATGGCGAGCGCCCCGACGGTGCCGAGCCCGAGGCTCACCACCGGAAGGCGCGCGAGCGTCGGCAGGCTCTCGATCCCCGTCGGCGTGAACACGAACACGGCCTCCATCGCCGCCCACAAGGCAAGGCCGGCGAGCGCCAGGCCCGCCCGCTCGCGCACGCGGTCGGCGAAGCGGAAGATCCACTCGGCGAAGAGATAGCCGCCCAGGAAGTAGACGTACCGCTCGCAGAACTCGTCCAGCAGTTCGGGCAGGCCGCTCGTCGGCAGGATCTGCAGCACGGCCGCCGCGACGAGCAGCAGAGCCGGCGGCACCCGGCGGTGGAGCAGCTTCGTCACCACCGAGAACACGGCGAGCAGGTAGACGAACCACAGCGTCGAGTAGGGCACCACCAGCGCCTCGGCGAGGTGGAGGCCGAACGCGGCGAGCTTGTCCGCCGGTCCCTCCGCCCCGGCGACGATCGATCCGGCCTTGAACAGCGATTGGATCACCACCCACAGCGCGTAGAAATAGGCGAAGTGAACCACCCGCCGATCCGCGAACAGGCGCCAGTCGCGGTCGATCACCCGGCCGAGGAAGAGCCCCGAGAGCAGGAAGAAGTCGGGGATCCGGAACGGTCTGGCGAACTCGACGACATCGTGCAGGAAGCCCTCGCCGCCGAGCGCCTCGCCGGTGCCGAGCGTCGAGTGCATCATCACGACGAGGATGATGCACAGGCCCTTGGCGACATCGACCCAGGCGAGCCGGGCAGCCTCCTCGGGAAGCGGGCGAAGGGGGCGGGTGGCCGCGATGGGCGCTGCGGTCATGGCGGGCGGACCTCGTGCGGACGGGATCGAGCCTCGATCGTCGCACCTGAGGGTTAAGGGCAGCCCAGCGCCGCTCGGCGATCTCACTGCGCGGTTAATGTCCCGCGAAGGTTTTCGCAGAATTTCCGAAGCAACTGTACCGACTCCCGCAGCAGGCGGTGTGGCCCGGAGACGAGCATCGGTGCGTCCGACGAGCGACGGGACTTCGCTGGCAAGCCGCTTCGCTCAGTTCCGCGAAGAATAGTCTTCGGCTTCGAGCGGATGCGGTTCTCCGGCCGTGAGGCACTCTTCAGAGTTGGCCTCGCTTGGCAATTGCCCGCCCGACGGCCCAGAGCAACGCATCAACGGCCTGTCGCAGCGCCGGCTTCTCGTGCTCAGCCACGTCATCCAGCGTGCGCCGTGCTTGGAGTGCGTAGCTTGCGAGACGCTCGAGCGGCGGCTCTTTCTTGTGCAGGACAAAGAACGTGCGATCCTCGGCCGGCCAGTTGAGCTTGCTCTCGGTCGTGTTGACGACGATGCCGCGCCCGACGACCTCTCCCGTTTGGTCATCGCGCTCGAAGTGCCCCCGGGCCAGGACCCACTGCACCCCGCTCGCTGCCGAGCACACGCGATACTCACCCACGAACACGCCGCCATGCTCGCTGACGCGATCAAGGCTGGTGAAAAACGCCTCCCGGTCGGCCGGCAGGATCGCCTCGACATAGGCCGCCAGAGGCAATCCGTGCGCGGCCTGCATCGAGTCGAGATTGAACAACGTGGCGGTGACGGCATCGGCAACGGTTCGGTCGTTGCTCAGGTCTGTTTCCCAAATTCCAACTTGGGAGGCAATCAGAGCGTCAGGTAGAGATCCAAGCCAGTATCGACGCGTATCATACGGCATACCCCGACACCCCGCGTACGTTAATCTAAGATGGCGACTAGAGGAGGAGTCTGCATCATTTTGCTGATCAGCTGTCCTGACAATGAGGGCAGTCTAAGAACATGCGCGTATACCCTCTCCGGAATCAGGACCGGCCCGTTCCTATGACGAAATCGAATCGCCTGCGTGAACTCGCAGACGTGCTCGGCGTTCCAGTCAATGCCTTCTGGACATCAAAAGAATGTTACCACCTGCATGCGGAGGCGGACGGCACGCGGTGGCTGTTGACGCTCGACGAGCAGGGTCGACCCGTTGTTCGCCGGATCGACGGGGATCAGGGCACGAGAGAGGAATGCGTGTCGCTGTTCTTGCGACACGACGGAGAAACCCCACAGCATGACGCGATGATTGCACTCATCGATCTGCTTCTCAGGGCGCATCTCAAGCATTGATACGGCTTGCGCCCGTATCGGCCAGCCGGCGCCACGCCCCGGCGGGCCGATGCGACAATTCCGGAAGGATCACCGGATCGACCAGCGCACCTTCGATGAAGCAAAAACCGGTTCGTCGAAAGAAGACACAACTGGAGCCGTATCTCATCCGGTCAGCCGGACGACCGACCGTCACTCCGACCCTCGCCCTATCGACGCAGACCTCCGTCGCCCCGTCGCGCGCGGGTCATACGGGTGGGCGCGTGGAAATCGTCGGGCTTGCCGCGCACCCAATCGAGGAAACGGGCGATCTCGGGATCGGTGCGGAGGGCTTCGACTTCGGCCAGCCTGCGGGCGATCTCGGCCTCGCTGTAACGGGCGTGGATCGCCGAGTGGCAGATCTGGTGGAGCCGCACGGTCGCTCCGTGCGCGCCGCCCTTCAGCTTCGGCGTGAGGTGATGCAGGCTCTGGCGCGCATGCGCAGGAATCGGGCGCTCGCAGAGCGGGCAGACCGGCGTGCCCGCCGGCTTCGGTCCGTGCGTCTCCGGATCCGCGTCGCGCCAGCGACGGGAGCGCCGCCCTACCACCCCGTCTCTCCGTTCAACATTCCGGTCCCGCCGGGCGCGGGGAAAACGGACGGTGGGGCCCCGCGGCTCCCGTCCTCCCCTGCGTCACGTGCGCCGCCGGCTCGGTGCCCTGGAGCGCCCGCTGAGGCTGCGCCCGCGCCTTGTTGCCGCGCGGAGCCCGGGTTACCCCTGCCCGCGCGGGCATACCGGCCACGGGCATCGGGGACGAGCGGCATGAAGCGGACAACCATCGATTCCAAGCTCTCCGTGGCCCACCAGCCGAGCCTTGCCGAGATCGAGGCCCTTGGGACGGAGGGCGTGAGCCTTCTCATCAACAACCGTCCCGACGGCGAGGAGCCGGGCCAGCCTGGCGCGGCGGCCGAGCGGGCGGCGGCGGAGGCGGCGGGCCTGCGCTATCTCGACCTGCCGGTGACCGGCCCCACCCTCACCCGCGAGGCCGTGGAGCGCTTCCACGCGGCGGTCGAGGCGGCGCCGGGCCCGGTCGTCGCCCATTGCCGCAGCGGAACACGCTCGCTGACGCTCTGGGTGATCGGCGAAGTGCTGGCCGGACGCCTCGGGCGCGACGAGGTGGCGGCCTACGGCGCGCGCCACGGCTACGACCTCTCCGGCGCCGAGCGCTGGCTCGACGCGAACGCGGGCTGAGAGCGACGCCGCGCCCCGCTCACTGCCCCGGCATGGTCAGGATCAGCGGCCCGTTGCGCGTAGCGACGACGGTGTGCTCGTACTGCACCGTGAGGGCGCTGGGCCGGCTGTAGAGCGTCCAGGGATCGTCGCCGTCCTCGGCGAAGTCGGCGCCGAGCGACAGGAACGGCTCGACCGTCAGCACCATGCCCTCGCGCATGATCCGCCGCTCGGACGGGTCGGGCCAGGTCGCGATCTCGGTCGGCTCCTCGTGCAGCGACCGGCCGATCCCATGGCTCGCGAGGTTGCGCACCAGCGTGTAGCCGTTCTTGTGCGCGAAGCTGCCCACCGCCCGGCCGATGCCCGAGAGCGGCTTGCCGGCCCCGACCTGCCGCAGACCCGACCACATCGCCCGGCGCCCGTCCTTGCACAGCCGCTCGACCGCGCGCGTCACCGGCGGCACGGCGAAGGAGGCTCCGGTATCGGAGAAGTAGCCGTCCTTCTCGGCCGAGACGTCGATATTGACCAGATCGCCCGGACCGATCCGACGCTCGCCCGGAATGCCGTGGGCGATCTCCTCGTTGACGCTGATGCAGGTCGCGCCCGGAAAGGCGTAGACCGTCTCCGGCGCCGAGCGCGCCCCTTCCGCTTCCAGGAAGGCCCGCCCGACGGCATCGAGTTCGCGCGTGGTCATGCCCGGCTCGATCGCCCGGCCCATCACCGCCAGCGTATCGGCCACGATGCGTCCGATCCGCTTCAGCCCGGCCAGCTCGTCGTCGTTCGACACCGTCATGTCCGCGTCCCCCGCACGGCCGGAGCGGCTCCGGCCGTACGCTTGTGCCATCTTTGCCGAGCCGGGCGAACCCTCGGAACCCCCTTGGAGAACCCTCGGTGCCGAGCGGCGCATCTCGGCGTCGGTCAATGCGCCGCCGTGGCGCCGCCGAGCTTCACCGTCTTCAGGATGAGCGCCAGCGGCACGAGGCAAGCGGTGAGTGCCGCGAGCACCCAGAACACGTCGATATAGGCCCAGTAGGCGACCTGCGTCGCGAGCTGCTGCCCGATCCAGGCGATGGCTTGGTTCTGCGCGTCGGGGCCGGCAAAGCCGTGCTGCTGGAAATAGCGCGTCGCCTCGGCCAGGGCCTGCTGGTAGGTCGGGCTCGACGGATCGAGCGTGTCGACGAGGCGGCTCTGGTGGAACTGGCTGCGGTCGGCCAGCACGTTCTGGGCGAGCGAGACGCCCATCGATCCGCCGACGTTGCGCGCCACGTTGATCAGCGCCGAGGCCTGATCGGTCTGGCCCTTCGCCAGCCCCTCGTAGGAGGCGGAGGTCACCGAGAGGAAGATCATCGGTAGGCCGATGCCGATATAGATCCGCGACCACGCGAAGAACCCGAAGGTGCTATCGCCGTAGAGCCGGGTGAGGTCGTAGAGGCCCAGGGCCACGATCAGCCCGCCCGTGGCGATCAGCCATTTCGGCTGGATGAACGACGAGACGCGGCCGATCACGAGCATCGAGACCACGGTCATGATGCCGCCGGGCCCGAGCACCAGACCCGAGAGGGTGGCGGTGTAGCCGTAATATTCCTGCGTGATCTGCGGGATGAACTGCGTGGTGGAGATCAGCACCGCGCCGGTGAACAGCATCACCACGAAGCAGGCGCTGAACTGCCGCCGGGCGAGAAGCCTCAGATCGATGACCGGGTTCTTCGCTCTCAGCAGCCACGGGATCATGGCGAGGAACGAGACGAGGGTGAGCAGACCGAACACGTTCATCAGGGTCGAGGTGCCGAACCAGTCCTTGCGCTGGCCCTCGTCGAGGATGACCTCGAGCGAGCCGAGGAATGTCGCCACCAGCAGGAAGCCGACGAGATCGAAGCGCACGCCCTGTCTGCGCAAGGTGCGCCGCTCGCGCTTGGCCGCCTCGCTGTCCTCGATGAGGAGGTACATCAGCACGAGGGAGATCACCCCCACGGGGCCGTTGATCAGGAAGCACCAGTGCCAGGAGGCGTTGTCGGAGAGCCAGCCGCCGAGCGTCGGGCCGATCACCGGGGCCACGACGATGGCGACCCCGTAGAGCGCGAAGGCCTGCCCGCGCTTCTCGGGCGGGAAGGAATCGGCCAGGATCGACTGTGCCAGCGGCGCCATGCCGCCGCCGCCGAGCCCCTGGAGCACACGGAAGAACAGCAGCGATTCGAGGCTCCAGGCGAAGCCGCACAGGACCGACGAGAGCGTGAACAGCGCCACCGACCACATGAAGAAAGCCTTGCGGCCGAAGCGCTTGGCGAGAAAGCTCGACGCGATCAGCGTGATGGCGTTGGCGACCAGATAACTCGTCACCACCCAGGCCGACTCGTCCGGCCCCACCGCGAGCGCCCCCGAGATGTAGCGCAGGGCGACGTTGGCGATCGTGGTGTCGAGCACCTCCATGAAGGTCGCGAGCGCCACGACGAGCGCGACGATCCAGGGATTGTGTCCTCCCGGAGCCTTCGCCCGACCGCCCGTGGCTCGGGCTGCCAGGGCGCTCACCGGACGTGGGCCCTCGGCACGACCGACATGCCGGGGCCGATCGAGACGTCGTCCGGCCAGTTGTCGACCACGATCTTCACCGGGATGCGCTGCGTCACCTTCACGTAGTTGCCGGTGGCGTTCTGGGCCGGCAGCAGGCTGAAGGCGGTGCCCGAGCCCGGCTGCACGGATGCGATCCGGCCGGTGATCCTGCGATCGGGATAGGCGTCGATCGCGAGATCGACGGACTGGCCCGGCCGCATGTCGGTGATCTGCGTCTCCTTGTAGTTGGCCGTGACCCACATCGCGTCGGGGACGAACATCGACAGGCTCTGGCCGGCCTGGGCATAGGCGCCGACGCCGCCGGTCAGGCGCACCACGCGCCCGGCCTGGGCGGCCCGCACCGTCGTGTAGTCGAGGTTGAGTCGGGCCTGGTCGCGCTGGGCCTCGGCCTGGGCGCGCTGCGCCTCGGCGCTGGCGCGTTGGGCCCGGAGCGAGCCGACCTGCCGCTCGGCGGCGACCACGCTGGCCTGGGCACTCGCCAGCGAGGCTTGGCGCTGTTCCAGGGTCGAGGTCGAGGATTGCGACTGCTGGATCGTGCCGGCGCCGCGCTCGGCGAGCTTGCGGTAGCGGTCGGCATCCTCCTGGGCGAAGGTCAGCGCCGCCTGCGCGGTCTCGGCCTGGGCCTTCGCCACCTCGACCTGCGCCTTCTGCGCTTCGATCTGCGCATCGACGTTCTGGATCGAGGCCTGGGCGGCCTGAACCTGCGCCTCGGCCTGTTCCAGCGCGACGCGGTAGTCGCGCGGCTCGATCTGGAACAGCGTATCGCCCGCCTGGACATGCTGGTTGTCGGTCACCGGCACGGCGACGACGTAGCCGCCGACCTTGGGCGCGATGGTGAAGCTGCGGGCATCGACGAAGGCGTCGTCGGTGGTCTCGTAGGGATGCAGCTCGATCGACCAATAGACATAAGCGGCCACAGCCAGGGCCAGCACCGCGAGACCGCCGAGAACGAACCACCAGGGGTGCCGGCGCAGCACGCCAGGTCGCCCCTCGCCGCCTTCCCTCTCGTCGTCCGAAGCATCGGAATCCGGCGCCTCGGAAGCTTGTCCCCCATCGCCGGATCGGTTCAATTCGGAGCTCTCCCAGAGGGCTTGAGCCGGTCGATCCACTTCGTCACCGGGCCCGGCGCCCCGCGCAGGCGCTTCTCCTGACCGCCGCGCGGGCGCAACGCCCGGCTCGGCCTGCCGCTGATCGTCAAGCATCGGGGGAATTTGCCGAAAGAGGCCGGCCCAACGGAGCCGAACCTCGGGTGAACCCGCCTCGGTTGCAGAAGACACGAACGAGACCGAAGTTCCATCCCCGGCGCGGCGCGCATATCAGCCGACCGCGACCTGAAAGGGAGGCCGCACGGCGCCCGGCACAACTTGTGGAACGTGAGGTTGTGGAACGGGCTGCGCGATGCTGCGTTGCGGCAGGGATGGGGTGTTCGCTCGCGGGCGAACCGGGCCGGTCGCTCCCGCCGGTCCGCCCGCATTTGGCGCAGGAGTGTGCTCGATGGCTGGATCATCCGACGTCTCCGGGATGGCGCGTCCGTCCGGAGTGCCGCCGACCGGACCGGCGCGCCTCGATGCGATGAGCGCCGTCCTGGCCCGCAACTGGTGGCTCGTGGCCCTGCGCGGCCTCCTCGCGATCCTGTTCGGCGTCATCGCCTTCATCGCGCCGGGCGCCTTCGTGCTCTCGCTGGTGCTGTTCTTCGCGGCCTACATGCTGGTCGACGGCATCTTCGGCATCGTCGCCGCGGTGCGGGCGGCGCAGCGCCACGAGCGCTGGGGTTTCCTGCTGCTCGAAGGCCTGCTCGACCTCGTGGTCGGCGTCGCCGCCTTTCTCGTGCCGGCCGCCGCGGTCTGGGCCTTCGTCCTCCTCGTCGCGGCCTGGGCCCTCCTCTCCGGCGGGCTGATGATCGCGGCGGCCTTTCGCCTCCACGCGCATTACGGGCGCTGGTGGCTGGGCCTGGGCGGCGTCGTCTCGGTGCTGTTCGGGATCGTGCTGCTGATCAATCCCGGCATGTCGGCGCTGGTGCTGACATGGTGGCTCGGCGCCTACGCCGTGGCCTTCGGCGTGATGCTGCTGATCCTCGGCTTCCGCCTGCGCTCCCGCCACACCGAGGCCGGCGGAACGATGCCGGCGGGGCGGGGGTGAGGGCGACGCATCCGCACCGAGCGACGATGACGCGGTTCGGAACCTGATCCGGCTGCGGCCGCCAGAGCGGCACGAGGAAGCGCATCCAGGCCCGGCGAACCGGACATGGACGCGCGTCGCGCCGCTCCGGCCGATCCCTTCGGGATGGCGGATGCGGCCGCTGCTCAAGCAAGGCGCGAACAGGCCGATGCGGCCTTCCGCTCCAATCAAGCGGACACGGTGTCAGGCCATCATCGCCCGCGCGGTGTCGGCATCGGCGAGGGGGCGCCCGAGCCCGCGCGCGCCCTCGGCGGCGCGGCGGATCTGGGCGGCGTTGCTCTCGGCCGGGCGGCCGTCGGGGGCGAGCAGGCTGTTCTCGAAGCCGACGCGCACATGGCCGCCGAGGCCTGCGGCGACGGTCGCGCAGGCCTGTTCGCGAGGGCCGAAGGCGCAGATCGCCCAGAGCGGCAGCCCCTCCCCCGCCGCGGCCAGGAAGGGCAGCAGGTCGGCGGGCCGCGAGACCTGGCCGGGGGTGTAGCGGCCGAGAACGAAAAGCGGGAAATCCCCGCCCTCACCGAGCACGCCGCGGCGTTTGAGTTCGGCGTAGCGGCTTACTTCGGCGGCCTCGTAGAGGATGACCTGAAGCAGGATGCGCTCGCGCCGGGCGAAGGCGAAGAATTCCGCCGCCGCCCCCTCGGCGGCGGCGTTCGGCACGATCTCGCGCAGCGCCAGCGACACCGCCTCGGGGCGCGCCGCCCGCACCACCGCCATCTGCTCCGGGGCCTCGTAGCGCCCGGCGGCCTCCGAGGTGATCTGCACGACGAGGCGCTCTCCCACTTCCGCACGGATCGCGGCGGTGAGCGCGCGGTAGGCGTCCGCATCGAGGAGGTGGCGTCCTTGTGCGTCGCGGACATGGACGTGGATCAGGGCCGCCCCCGCTTCCGCGACCTCGGCGGCGGTGCGGGCAATCTCGGCCTGCGTGATCGGCAGGGCCGGATGGTCGGCCCTGGTGCGGGTGGCGCCGTTGGGGGCGTTGGCGAGAATGAGCGGCGGCCAGCCGGCGTCTTGCGTCACGGGTTCGATCTCTCGCTGGAAGGGATTTCAGTCGCCCGCGCTCAGCCCCAGGCGCCGCATGCGGTCGGAGAGCGTCTTGCGCGGCAGGCCGAGCGCCCGGGCGGCCTCGGCGATGCGCTGGCCGGAGGCCTTGAGCGCGTCCTCGATGACGAGGCGCTCCACCCGGTCGAGCAGGGCGTCGAGCCCCGGCGCCGCGTCGGCGGCGCCGGCCAGATCCGGGCTGAGGAAACCGAGCACGGCCCGCTCGGCGGCGTTCTTCAACTCGCGCACGTTGCCCGGCCAGTCGGCGAGCATCAGCGAGCGGCGCAGCGAAGGCGGAACCTCGATCACCGGGCGCTGGTACTTCACCGCCGCCTGGACGAGGAACCGCTCGAACAGGAGCGGGATGTCCTCGCGGCGCTCGCGCAACGGCGGCAGGGTCAGCGTCACGACGTTGAGGCGGAAGAACAGGTCGCGGCGGAAGCGCCCGGCCTCCGAGAGCGCGTCGAGATCCTCCTTGGTGGCGGCGACCACCCGCAGGTCGACCGGCACGCCGGTATTGGAACCCAGCCGCTCGATGCGCCGCTCCTGCAGCACGCGCAGCAGCTTCACCTGCAGCGCCAGCGGCATGCTCTCGACCTCGTCGAGAAAGAGCGTGCCGCCGCTGGCGTGCTCGACCTTGCCGATGCGGCGCTTGCCCGCCCCCGTGAAGGCGCCGGCCTCGTGGCCGAACATCTCGCTCTCGAACATGCTCTCGGGGATGGCGCCGCAATTGATCGCCACGAAGGGCTTGGCCGCCCGCGCGCCGCCCTCGTGCAGGGCGCGGGCGACCTGCTCCTTGCCGGCCCCGGTCTCGCCGAGCACCAGCACGTCGGCGGCGGCCGAAGCGAGCGAGGCGACGTCGTCGCGCAGGCGCCGCATCGCCGGCGATTGTCCGACGAGGCAGCGCTCCACCGCGCCGCCCGGTGCGTCGCCCCGGTCGAGGGCGCTACGCAGGCGGCGGTTCTCGGTCACCAGCGCCCGCTTCTCCAGGGCACGCCGGACCACCTCGACGAAGGCATCGTTGACGAAGGGCTTCTCGATGAAGTGGTAGGCACCCTCGCGCATGGCGGCGACGGCCATGGCGATGTCGCCGTGGCCGGTGACGAGCACCACCGGCAGTTCCGGGTCGCGGCGGCGGATGTCGGCGAGGAGTTCGAGCCCGTCGCGCCCCGGCAGGCGCACGTCGCTGACGACGATGCCGGAGAAGTCCCGGGTGACGGCCGGGAGAGCCGCCTCGGCGCTGTCGTAAGCTTCGACCGCGATCCCGGCCAATTGGAGCGCCTGCTCCATGGACAGGCGGACCATCTCCTCGTCGTCGATGAGCACGACCCGCGCGGCGGAGGCCGGCTCCGTCTCAGGAAACATGGCTGATCCCCTGGCGCATCCTCTCCGGCGAAACCGCCTCGCTCCTCTCCTTAGACGGCTCGCGCGCCACGTCCATCACGAGGTCGAAGGCGAGCCCCCCGCCGGGCATCGGGCGGGGCTGGAGCGTCGCGCCGAACTCGCGGGCAATGGCCAGCGAGATCGGCAGGCCGAGGCCGAGCCCCTCCCCCGCCGGCTTGGTGGTGAAGAACGGGTCGAAGATGCGGGTGAGGGCCGCCGCGTCGAGTCCCGGCCCGTTATCCTCGACGCTGAGCACGACCTGCCCCTCCCCGGCCCAGGCGCGCACCGCGACCTCCGCCCCCGGACGGCCCTTGACGGCATCAAGGGCGTTGCCGACGAGGTTGATCAGCACCTGCGACAGGCGGATCGGCTCGAACACCACCCACTGCGCCGCCGGATCGAGATCGGTCGTGATCCGCGCGCCCGCGTCGCGGATGCGGGCGGAGAGGATCGCGAGACTCTCCGAGACCGCCGCACCCACATCGACCGCGACCCGCTCCGTGCCCGAGCGGCGGGAGAAGCTGCGCAGTTGCCCCGTGATCTTGCCGAGCCGGTCGACCAGGGACACGATGCGGGTCAGGTTGGCGGCAGCCTCCATCTCCCGGCCCTGACGCAGGAAGGCGGAGGCGTTGTCGGCCAAGCCCCGCAGGGCGGCGAGCGGCTGGTTCAGCTCGTGCGTGATGCCGGCTGCCATCTGGCCCAGCGTCGCCATCTTGGCGGCCTGGACCAGTTCGCCCTGGGTCTCCCTCAGATTGGCCTCGGCGCGGGTCCGCTCCTCGATCTCGCCCGCGAGCCTGAGATTGGCCGCGCTCAGATCGGCGGTGCGGGCCGCGACCTTGGCTTCGAGCTCGCGCTGCGCCGTGCGGTTCTCGCGCACCCGCCGCAGGTGCTGGCGGCCGTAGAGGCCGATCAGGCCGAGCACGACCAGCGCCAGGATCGCACCGATCCGGGCGCTGCGCCCGGCGAGGGCCACCGGCGCGGCATCGGCGAAGAGCAGCAGCGTCCAGCCATAGGCCGGCAGGGCCTGCTGCTCGAACAGGGCCCGGCCGTGCGGCGCCGCCTCGGACCGGCTGACCAGCGGCACGCCGCCCACCGTCTCCGTCCGGCCGAGATCGATCACCTGATAGTCGTCGCGCCCGTACTGGCGCGTCCGCTCCATGCGCGCGCGGGCGGCGGTGTCGAGCGGCCCCGTCGCGCGGAACTTGAGGGTGGGGTCGGAGGCGAGGAAGACGATGCCGTTCTCGTCGGCCACGAGGACCCGGTCGGTGCCCTCGCGCCAGATCGTCTCCATGGAATCGAGGCTGACCTTGGTCGCCACCACACCGCGCACGGCGCCGTCGATGACGACCGGGGCGCTGATGAAGTAGCCGGGCACGCCGGTGAGGGTCCCGATGGCGTAGAACCGCCCGATCCGCCCGCCGCGCGCCTCGGTGAAGTAAGGCCGGTAGGAGAAGTCCTGGCCGACATAGGTCTGGGACGTGTCCCAGTTCGAGGCGGCGATGGTCAGGCCGGAGGGGACCAGCAGGTAGACGACGCCGGCCCCGGCGTCGCGGCTCAGCCGCTTGAGATAGGCGTTGACGGTGGCGACCTGCGCCGGATCCTCGGGCGCGGCCAGCAATTGCCGGACCCGGGGGTCGAGGGCCGCCGCCGCCGGCAGGAAGCCGAAGCGCTCGATGGCGCCCTCCAGGCTCTGGGCATAGATCTCCGCCCGCTGGCGGGCATCGCCGGCGAGGCTCGCGGCGACGCGGTCCTCGGCGACGTCCCCCGCCTTGATCACGACGAGGATCGCCGCGACCGCAAGGGCGGCGAGGATCAGGGCGCGCACGGCCCTGGCGCGGGGGAAGGGGATCGCTCTCATGGAAGTGGCTTCACGTCGCCGCCGTCAGTCGGCGGCGGGCGGCTCCGAAGCGATCCGGAGCGCGCCGTCGTCCGATCGCGCGCCGCGGCCGGACCGGACCGCGGCGGCACGGCTCAATCCGTCGTCAGGCCCTTCATCTCCACCTGCTCGAAGCGGTGCTGTTCGGCGGTGACGAGGGCGGAGAGGTCGCGCTTCAGGGCGTTGAAGGTGGCCGAGGCGCTGTCGCGCGGTCGGGGCAGATCGACCCGGATGTCGCGCTTGATCGTGCCGGGACGGTAGGTCAGCACCACGATGCGGTCGGCCAGATAGATCGATTCCTCGATCGAGTGCGTGACGAACACGATGGTCTTGCCGGTGGCCGCCCAGATCCGCAGCAGTTCGTCCTGAAGCGAGCGTCGGGTCAGAGCATCGAGCGCGCCGAACGGCTCGTCCATCAGCATCACCGGGCTGTCCAGCGCCAGCACGCGGGCGATCGCCACGCGCTGACGCATGCCGCCGGACAGATCCTTGGGGAAGCGGTCGCGGAACTCGGTGAGCTTGAGCATCTCGAGGAGCTCGGCCACCCGCGCCTCGATCGCGGCGCGGCCCATCCCCTTGATCTCGAGGCCGAAGGCGATGTTCTGCGCCACGCTCATCCAGGGGAACAGCGCGTATTCCTGGAACACCATACCCCGGTCAGGACCGGGCTCGGCGACCTTGGTGCCGTCGACGGTGATGCCGCCGCGGGTCGGGTGCGAGAAGCCGGCGATGGCGTTGAGGAGCGTCGACTTCCCGCAGCCGGACGGGCCCAGCAGGCAGACGAACTCACCGCGGTTGATGGTGAGGTCGATGTCCTTGAGGGCGACGACCTCGCCGCCGGGGACGGGGAAGACCTTGTCGACGCCGGTCACCACGATGTGCGGGGCGGCGGCCAGGGGTGGGGCGACCGGCGGGGCGACCGGCACGGCGCGCTGCGTGACGGCGTCGATGGGATGCGGTTGCACGGACATGGTCTCCCTCACGATTCCAGGCCGCGGTGCCAGCGGAGCAGGTGGTTGTTCAGACGGCTGACGCCCATGTCGATGAGGAGGCCCAGCGCCCCGATGGTCAGCATCCCGGCGATGATCTTGTCGGACCAGAAGTACTCGCGCGCCTCGAGGATGCGGAAGCCCAGCCCATTGTTGACCGCGATCATCTCGGCCACGATCACCACGATGAAGGCGGTGCCGATACCGATCCGCGCCCCCGACAGGATGTAGGGGGTCGCCGCCGGAAGGATGACCCGGCGGAAGATCGTCATCCGGCTCGCGCCCAGGCTGCGGGCGGCGCGGATGTAGATCCCGTCCACGTGCCGCACGCCGGCGATGGTGTTCATCAGCACCGGGAAGAAGGCGCCGATGGCGATGAGGAACACGGCGGGCGCGTTGCCGAGGCCGAACCACAGGATCGAGAGCGGGATGTAGGCGATCGGCGGGATCGGCCGCAGCACCTGCATCAGCGGGTTGATGTGGCGGTAGATCACGTCGCTCGTGCCCATGAACAGGCCGAGCGGCAGGGCGAGCCCGGCGCCGACGAGGAAGCCGACGACGACGCGGTAGAGCGAGGCCATCGCGTCGTGCAGCATCTCGCCGGAGAACAGCCACGCGAACCACGAGCCGTGGGCCGGATCGTAGGCTTCGAGCGGCGCGAGATAGGCCCACCAGCGCGCCGCGACCGCGGCGGGCGAGGGCAGGACCATCGGGTTGACGAGCCCGGCGGTGCAGGCGAGCTGCCAGATCACGAGGACGGCGATGGGGACCGCGAAGCCCTCGGCCAGGGGTTTGAGGCGGGCGTTCATGGAAACCTCCTCACTTCGCGCCGGCGGACGTCTTCGTGCCGACGGAAGCCTTGGCGGCCTCCAGCAGGTCGAGCTTCACCCAATCGACGGCCTTGGCCGGCTTCGACATCTTGCCGATGCCGTGCTCGGCCATGACGTCGGTGGTCTTCTGGATGTGGTCGGCGCTCATATCCAGGGTGTAGGGCGAGTTGGCGAGCGCCTCCTGGAATTCGGGGCCGGTGAGCTGACCCTTGAACACGTCCTGCGTGACGAAGGTCTCGGCCGCCTTCGGATCGTCCATGAAGGTCTTCTGCGCCTTCACGAAGCACTCCATGAACTTGGCCGCGAGAGGCTTTTTCTCGTTGTAGAACTTCTCCGTCATCACCAGCGTGCGGATCGGCGAGCCGACCGGGGTGTCGTAGGGCTTGATCACCTCGACGCCGAAGCCGCGGGCGATGGCCTGGGCCGATTGCGGCTCGGTCTGCATGATCGCGTCGACCTGCTTCTGCAGCAGCGCCTGGTTGAGGTCGGGATAGCCGAGGAAGATCAGGTTGACGTCGCGGTTCTTCAGGCCGTGCTTGGCCATCTCGGCGCCGAGCAGCACCTCCTGGATCGAACCGCGGGTGACGCCGACCTTCTTGCCCTTGAGATCGGCCGCCGACTTGATGCCGGATTCCGGCGTCGCGAGCAGGCGGGCGCCGCCGCGGGCGAAGCCGCCGACGATGGTGACGGGCGCGCCGTTGCCGCGGGCCGAGATCGCGGCTTCGGAGGCGGTGGCGCCGACATCGAGTTCGCCGGCGAGCATCGCCTGCATGATGTCCGGGCCCTTGGCGAAGATCTTGAGATCGACGGCGATGCCGCACTCCTTGGCGATCTCCTTGACGTAGGAGACGCCGGCGAAGTGGGCGAGCTTCAGGTTGCCGACGCGGATCACTTCCTGTGCGGAGAGCGGGAGCGGCGCGAGCAGGGCGGCGGTCGCGACGGCGAGGGACGCGAGGCGGCGACGCGACAGACGAAGACGGTCGAGCAAGGGGTTTCTCCCTGATGGCCCGGCTCTGCGGCCGGTGCGGATGGCCCCAGCTCTTCTGCAGAGTGCATGCCAGCCATGCAGGATGTGCTCATCTTCGTGCAATCACTTGCGACGCATGCTGTTTCTTCGATCGGCCGGCCGATGTCCCGCGCCAAGCGGCGGCGGATTCCCGCCACCCGAGCCGAAGGGGCGGCGGAAATCCGCCGCCAGCGTGTCGGCGCCAGGGATGAAAGAGAGGGGGCCGCGCGGACCAGAGCCGCGACGTCAGTCGAACGGCACGAGGACGATCGCGTCCCCTTCGAGCCGTGCCTGGACGGCCTGTCCCCAGCGGGCGCCCCCGAGATCGTCTGCGGTTTTGTAAAGGCCGTCGATGGCGATGAGTTCCGGCTCGAACTTGCGGGCGAGGATGCGCGCGCCCGGATCGCCTACAGCGCCGGCGATCGCCCGGCCGCGCAGGGCTCCGTAGACGTGGATCGAGCCGCCGGCGATCACCTCCGCGCCGGAGGCCACCGAGCCGAGCACGGTGACGTCGCCGTCGAGATGCTGGATCACCTGCCCCGAGCGCACCGGCGCGTCGAGGACGAAGGAGCGCGGCCGGGACGGCGCCGGCGGCGCCACCAGCGCGGGGGCCGAAGCCTGGGCGGCGGGAGCCTCGGGCGTCGCGGCACCGGGTTCGGGCGGGGCGATGTCCTCGACCGGCTTGCCGCCCACCAGCGGCGGCGGGAAGCCCGGCCCGAGCGAGGTCGGCCCGATTCCCTCGATGCCGAGGATGGTAATCGAGCGCCGGCTCAGCTCCTCGCAGAGCTGGGCGAGATCCGAGCGCTCGAAGCGCAGGCCGGTCACGTCGAGGATGATCGCCCGCACCGAGAAGAAGGCGGGCGCCCGCTGCTTGAGCGCGTCGAGTTCGGCGAGCCACTGATCGATCGGCGGCACGGGGGCCAGCACCATCGCCAGGAAGGATCGGCCGCGGAAGCGGATCGGAGGACGGTCGGTCACGGGCAGGTTCGCGGTGAAGGGATCATGCCGGTCAGCTTATGGCAGATCGCGGGCCGCGCCGCATGCGGGCGCGCCCTCCTCAACAACAAAGGCGTCCGGGCCTGCCGCCTGACCCCGGCACTGCCGAACCGGCTTCCTGCGGGGCTCTCGGCCTCACCCGCCCCCGACGCGGCCGACCCGGAGGGAGAGCGGAAAGGTGACGCGCCTGAGCGTGGCCGGATCGCCCCACGCCGCGGCCAGGGCCGCGCGGAAAGCCTCGATCGGCCCGTCGCCGACGGCCGTCTCCGCCGCCCGCACCGCCGACCACGTCCCGACATAGCCGATCAGGTCCTCCAGGCGCCACGCCACCGCGATGCTGAGCCTCGGCGCGTCCAGCGCCGGGAAGGGAAAGGGCAGAGAGCGGTAGCCGTCCTCGACATGCCGGCGTTCCGGCGGCCAGAAAGGTCCGATCACCGCGTCGTAGAAGTGCCGGACCACGCGGTCGGCGGCCGCGTCCGACACATGCAGCACGCCGTAGGTGATCAGGGCCAGCACCGCCCCGGGGCGGGCGACGCGGCGCACCTCGTCGTAGAACGGATCGAGGTCGAGCCAGTGCGCCGCCTGGGCGACGGTCACGAGATCGGCGCTCGCATCCGGCAGGCCGGATCGTTCGGCGAGAGCCGCACGGTATCGGACCCGGTCATCCGGCGTCGCCGCCGCGATCTGCCCAGCGCTGGCATCGGTGGCGACCACCGCCGCGAATCGCTCGGCCAGACGTGTCGAGAGCTGGCCGGTTCCGCAGCCGACATCGAGGGCGAGGTCCCGTCCGGGCGCCGCGTCCGCGAGAAAATCCACCAACGCCGCCGGATAGGTCGGCCGGTGGGCGGCGTAGCCGGCGCTCACGTCCGAGAAGTGATCCTTGAACGCGCTCATGCGGATGGTCCCTGCCCTCCCCGATCGCCAGACATGTCCCCTCGGCGGGTGTGACCTCGTCGCAGAGCGGCCTGCCCGCACTTGCCGGATCGACCGCCAGCTTATATTGCGACGCGATACCGCCCGAATCCGTACACTGGCGTCACGACCGTCGAAGCACGGCCCGCGACACGCCGCTTTATGGCCGGGCTCCACGTTTCCGAACGTTTTCGAGACCCCGATGAAGCTGCGCAACATCGCCATCATCGCCCACGTCGACCATGGCAAGACAACGCTGGTCGACAAGCTGCTCCAGCAGTCCGGCACCTTCCGCGAAAACCAGCGGGTCGAGGAGCGGGCGATGGATTCGAACGACCTCGAGAAGGAGCGCGGCATCACGATTCTTGCCAAGGCGACCTCGGTCGTCTGGCAGGACACCCGCATCAACATCGTCGACACCCCCGGCCACGCCGATTTCGGCGGCGAGGTGGAGCGCATCCTCTCGATGGTCGACGGCGTGATCGTGCTCGTCGACGCCGCCGAGGGCCCGATGCCGCAGACCAAGTTCGTGGTCGGCAAGGCCCTCAAGATCGGCCTTCGCCCGATCGTCGCGATCAACAAGGTCGACCGGCCGGATGCCCGTATCAACGAGGTCGTCAACGAGGTGTTCGACCTGTTCGCGGCGCTCGACGCCACCGACGAGCAGCTCGACTTTCCGATCCTCTACGGCTCGGGCCGCAACGGCTGGATGGCCGATTCGCCGGACGCCTCGCCGGATGTCGGCCTCGCGCCGCTGTTCGACCTCGTGCTCAGGCACGTGCCGCAGGCCCGCGTCGAGGACGGTCCGTTCCGGATGCTCGGCACGCTGCTCGAAGCCAACCCGTTCCTCGGCCGCATCATCACCGGGCGAATCGCCTCGGGCACGGTGAAGCCGAACCAGTCGATCAAGGTGCTCTCGCGCGACGGCAAGGTCGTGGAGACCGGACGCGTCTCGAAGATCCTTGCCTTCCGCGGCCTGGAGCGCGCGCCGATCGACGTGGGTGAGGCGGGCGACATCGTCTCCATCGCCGGCCTGCTCAAGGGCACCGTGGCGGATACCCTCTG
>Ga0233425_10005281_pt1 | contig 20569 bp, 14 predicted proteins | sample Watercolumn_Towu_2_FD_181712 | JGI IMG/M metagenome (GOLD analysis project Ga0233425, IMG submission 181712) | Freshwater microbial communities from Lake Towuti, South Sulawesi, Indonesia - Watercolumn_Towuti2014_140_MG | ecosystem: Environmental > Aquatic > Freshwater > Lake | place... | reverse complement strand
TAATAGCATCTGCCAATTTTTTTTGTTTTTCTTTAAGCAGATCTTCCGTGTCAGCTTCAATTGTTAGACGCAGCAATGGCTCTGTGTTTGACGGGCGCAAATTAAACCACCAATCTGGATATTTTACAGTTATGCCATCTAAAAAATCCTGATCGCCGTCTGAGTACTTTTCTTTTATTTTTTCTAAAATAACCTCCTTGTTTTCTACTATAAAATTTGTGTCCGCCTTAATATATGGAGAAAACTCTTTTGTAATTTCTGAAACCCTTCTGCCATCTTTAGAAATTATCACCAGCAAAATCAAAAACGCAATTACGCCAGAATCCATATACCAATTATCCCTGAAACAATAGTGACCAGAAAGCTCCCCGCCCATAATACCGTTATTTTTCATAAGTCCCTCTCTAACGTTTACAAACCCGACAGCCGTCCTTTTGGGCATTCCTCCAAATCTTTCAACAAATTCAGGAACAGCCCTAGAGCAAACAGCATTATAAGCTATGGCCATGCCCAGATTTTTTTCCAAAAAGTATTTAGCTAAAAATATTAAAACGGTATCAGCTGGAACCATAACTCCATTTTCATCAACTAGAAATATCCTGTCGGCATCGGCATCAAATATTATACCAAAGTCTGCTTTTTTGCTTTTGATTGCCTCACTTGCTTCGTCAACCGAACCTTTTTCTAAAGGATTGGGACTATGCGCCGGAAAATTTCCATCTGGCTTAAAATTCAACGGTATAATTTCCACTGGCAATTTATCCTTTATTTTATCTATTGCCAAACCGCCCACACCGTTTGAAGCATCAACAATAATTTTTAAAGGCGCAATTTCACTTAAATCAACAAAATCTAAAACATGATTTAAATAGTCTTTCCAAACATCTTTTTTCTCTATATTAATTTCCCCGCTCTCTTTCAAACTACTAGAACTCATCTCTGGCAGTAAATCTTTTCCTCTAACCATTTCAATATTGCTCCCATTCTTCCTCATCATCTTAAAACCATTGTATTCTTTAGGATTATGACTAGCGGTTATCATAATTGCTGCGTCAAAATCGTAATTGCCGAGCGCAAAATAGGCCAATTCTGTGGGCCCCTGACCAATATCTATAACCTTGCCGCCATGAGCTGTAATGCCTCTTGCCAAGGCTGTAAACAAGGCTGGTGATGAAATGCGAGCATCTTGGCAAATAACCACTGATTTAGCGCCTGTAATTTTGATAAAACTTTTACCTATTTCAAAAGCAGCTTCTTCATCAAGTTCTGAGGGATAAACGCCTCGAACGTCGTAAGATTTTAAAATATTTATATTAACTTTGACCATACACAAATTATCCCACTAAACACTTGAAATTTCAAGCATAATCTGGTACTATAGGGCTATGAAAACATACGAACTAACTTATATAATTTCCCCAGAAATTACCCTGGAGGAGGCCGAAGCAACGGCAAAAGACATACAATCCTTAGTGCAAGATGAAAAAGGCGTTGTTTTGCGCGAGATAAATCCTAGCGCTAGGACTCTTTCTTACCCGATTAAAAAACACGCTTCAGGGTTTGTTGGGGTGATAGAATTTAAAACCGAAGAAAGCATCAAAAATTTGGAAACAAAAATGCAAAAAGATGCTAAAATTATGCGTCATCTGCTTGTAGTAAAACCCCTAATTAAGGCTAAAAAACAAAGGAGGACAAAATCAACTCCAATGTTCCAAGCAGAAGCGCCAGTAATTGAGACTAAAGAGAATCCCGTTGCGGAAACCAAAGAAGATAGGGGAAAAGTTGAATTAAAAGATATAGAACAAAAATTAGACGAAATATTAGGCGAATAAAAAAACCATGAATCTAAATAAGGTTTTCGTTTTAGGAAATGTAACCCGCGACCCAGAAGTGCGCTCGCTTCCCTCGGGACAACAGGTCACCAGCTTTGGCTTAGCCACCAATAGATTTTACACAGACTCTTCTGGACAAAAAAAACAAGATACAGAATTTCATAATATTGTCTGTTTCGGAAAATTAGCTGACATCAGCTCAAGATATCTAACAAAAGGCTCGTTAGTTTTGATAGAAGGAAGAATCAAAACTAGAAGTTGGAATAACAACCAAGGAGTTAAACAGTATAGAACAGAAATTATTGCTGAAGGCATGCAACTTGGTCCTAAAGGAGCAGGCGCGACAAGCTCGGGCTCTAATTACCAAAAATCATTTACATCACAGCCAGAGGCAGAACCAGAGGCAAAACAAGACGAAATTCCTATTATAGAAGAAAATTACACTCCCTCATCTTCAAATGTTGGAGATATGAAATCAATTTCTTTCGAAGACAGCGCGGCCGAAGAAATAGATGTTAAAGATATTCCATTTTAATTAATTAAACAGCGGAACAAGAAATATATTCATAAATAAAATATATTTTCGCCCTCCGCCATAAAACAATGTGTTATTTTTGCCAAAAAAATATAGATACCGTAGATTTTAAAGACACAGCCACTCTATCAAGATATGTGTCTGGTTTTTATAAAATAAAACCAAGAAAGAAAACAAACCTCTGCGCCCATCACCAAAAAAAGATTGCTGTAGCCATCAAGCGCGCCAGGCAAATGGGACTCATGCCATACACCCCAAAATAATCAGCAATAAAAAAACAGCCCCTGCGGGCTGTTTTTTGTTATTCTTTTTCAATTTCTTGCCCCATTTGAAAAGAAATATCGTGAAATTTCTTTCCTAAACCATCATCCCTGTATACGTCTTTTAAAACGTCTGACTGAACGTCACCCTTTTTATCAACTCTGGACAAAGAAGATAATGCGTCCTCTTGACCTTTTTTGAAAGCTTCCAATATCCAATAAGCGGCAGCATGTTCTCCTTTCAACCAAAGATCTTTAGCATTTTGCACCATTTGAGCAATATCCGAGCCCCTACCAGATTCAGCTATTTCCCTGACCAAAGAGCTCATAACATCGGCCACATCTTCTTTATATTTTTCTGATCCAGATTCTCGTGACATATTTTTTTATTTTAATTTTATTCTTCGGATTTAGCACTGCCTTTTTCCATTACAAACTTTTTTATTTTTTCCATGGTGGCAGGGTGTTCTCTTAAGTATGTTTTGGCAGCTTCTGTGCCTTGGCCAAGCTTCTCTCCTTCCATGGCAAACGAAGCGCCAGATTGTTTTATAATTCCTGTATTCAATCCGCACCTTAAAGCATCTCCGGCTTTTGAGATGCCCTCGTTGTAATAAATATCAAACTCTGCTGTCCTAAAAGGTGCCGCTACTTTATTTTTTACAACTTTTGCTTTTACCCTGTTGCCAATAATTTCATCTCCACTTTTTATTTGAGCAGTCCTTGTCAGATTAACTCTCACAGAAGCATAAAACTTTAAAGCCAATCCTCCAGGGGTTGTTTCTGGATTTCCAAACACCATGCCCACTTTCATTCTTGTTTGGTTTATAAAAATAACAATGGTTTTTGTTTTAGCCATCATGCCAGTTAGTTTTCTCATTGCTTGAGACATCATTCTGGCCTGCAAGCCAATGTGCTGGTCGCCAATCTCCCCCTCTATTTCCCTTTGCGGAGTCAAAGCTGCCACAGAGTCAACCACAACCACATCAATGTCTCCTGTTTTTACTAAAGTCTCCACAATTTGCAAAGCTTGCTCTCCAGAGTCTGGCTGAGAAATAAGCAAGTCGTCCACATTTACTCCAATGCGCTTAGCGTAATCTGGGTCCATTGCGTGCTCAGCGTCAACAAAAGCGCACGAGCCCCCTTTTTTTTGAGCTTCGGCAACTATGTGCAAAGAAAGCGTTGTTTTGCCAGAGCTTTCTCCTCCATAAATTTCTATAATCCTGCCACGCGGAACTCCGCCAACTCCCAAAGCCAAGTCCATTGCAATGGAGCCTGTGGGCACAGAATCCACATTAACTGCTCTCACTTCTCTCATGGTCATAATCGCCCCCTCGCCAAACCGCTCTTTAATTTCATCCACCGCCCTTCTCAACTCTTTATTCTCGCCATCATCTTTCTTAGATTTTTTACCCTCATTTATTGTTTTAATTTCTTTCGCCATAAAATTTTATTTATTTTGTAATAGTAAAATTAGCTTCATTACTCCTTTTGCCCCATGGCTGTGTGTATATTTTGTAAACTCCCGGCTCTAAAGATAGATATAGATCGCAAGGCAGGCCACTATAGGAAGTATCTTTTTGGCATAAAGTAGCATTTAGGATAACTTTTAAAATTTTTGAATTTGAACCTTCTTGCCCATAAAGAATTCCCTTTTTCCCCTGACTATTTTCTATCCAGGCAATCTTATCGCTTTCAAAACCCAAAAAATTACAACCCCTTATTTCTAATGGGGTTCCTATGGGTCCAGAATAAAGCGACAGGGAAGTTATTACTGGCAAGGCATTGTCCTCTCCTGCAGCCCTATCAATGCACGTACTTGGCAAACAAGACTCCTCCCAAGAGCGTAGACATTTTTTCTTTGCCTCGCACCAAGTGTATCCAGCTGACCCAATGCACCCATGGCTATCTTTATCCCCACCCACCATCGGCTGATTATTTATAAATTTGAAAGTGGAAAGTATTTGATCTTTATTGGTTCCGTATTTAATAAAAACATCTGGCTCATCAGTGGCGTCAGAGTGAGGCAGAAAAGAAAAAACCGCGTTATTGTTATAAAAATAGTTTCTATTTTCAGGGCCTCCGGGATTAAAACAATTATGTTCAATAATCATTTTTATATTTTCTTTTTCGACGACTTCACAATAATCGCACCTTGAAGTCGAACATCCTACTCTATCTCCCGCTTTACTCTGTTCCAATATATCTTTTAATTTCTGCCATTGCTCCTTTGTATAATCTGGCATAACACATAAAACACTATTTCCCCCTGCTAAACATTTTTTCTGCTCTTGTAACTGTCTGTCAATATCAGAGAGTGACGTTTTTCTTAAAAATCGTAATCCATCAAAGCTAATTAGTTGATTTTGATCCGATATTTTTATGTTTTTTAGAATAATCGGATAGCTAAAACTAACTCCCCAATCATTATTTGTATATGTTTTCCATCCTGCGGTTTCGTCTTTGGCTTTGGGGCAGGGTTTAAATTCGCATTTGGGGCCCTGCCTGCCCACGTAACTGCCATCGGGGCATAGTTTAGCATCTTGGGTGCAAATAACTTGCTCTTGCTTTTGCTCATTTTTTTGAAAACGAAATATTTTATTCACCCAGCCCCAAGAAAACGGGTTCCACCAAGCAGCCAAAGTTATCTGCGGGACTATAACAGCCACCGCGAGTGCGACTACTAAAAGTTTGAGATATTTATTTTTCATATTATTTGCTTACAAAATTATACTTTGGTCCAGCCATCTTCTCTCTCAACACTGCCGTCTTCTGATTCATCTAATCCACCGGTTGGTATAAGATTTGCCTTTGTAGCTTCTCCAATATCACCATACACCTCTCTTGGTTTAGCGCCGTCGGCTGGGCCCACAATACCCTTTTCTTCAAGCATATCAATTAAACGCGCTGCCCTAGAGTAGCCAATGCGCAACCTTCTTTGCAAAAATGATGCCGAAGCTTTTTTGGTTTCCAAAACAATTTTTTTAACCTCGTCAAAAAGCGGATCATCTCCTCCAAAAAATTCCTCTCCGCCGCCACCTCCGCCAGCCAAATCTGACTCTGGCTTTTCCAAACTTTCCGCCAAACTATTGGCCATAACTGGCTGATGCTCTTGTATTTTTTTGCCTTGTTCAACCCAAAAATTGGCAACTTTTATGACATCTTTTTCAGAAATATAAGGCGTTTGAATTCTAGAAATTTTAGCTGTTTTAGATGAGACGAAAAGCATGTCCCCAGCTCCCAATAATTTTTCTGCTCCAGATGTATCAATAACTGTCCTGGAATCAACTTGCGAAGAAACTTGGAAAGTAATTCTAGTTGGTACGTTAGCCTTAATAAGACCAGTAATGACTTCTACCGACGGCCTTTGTGTCGCCAACACCAAATGTATGCCAGTAGCTCTGGCCATTTGAGCCAATCTTACAACTCCGGCCTCAATCTCCCTGCCTTTAGCAGCCATTAAATCTGCTAATTCATCTACCACAAAAACAATATATGGCATTTGTAGACCATTGGCAATAATAGATTTATTATTATTGTAACTATGAATGTTTCTAGCAGGCACTTCAGCAAAAACTTCAAAACGTCTCTCCATTTCTCTGGTTAACCACTGCAAAGCATTGATGGTTTTTGTAGCGTCATAAATAACTGGGCAAAGTAAATGGGGTATATCGTTGTAATGTTGAAACTCTACGCGCTTTGGGTCAACCATAATTAGCCTTAAATTATCTGGCGTAGATTTATAAAGCAAACTTAAAATTAAGTTATTTAAAAATATGGTTTTACCAGTTCCCGTAGCGCCCGCTACTAACAAGTGCGGCCCTTCGGTAACGTCAGTAAAAATTACTGATCCGGAAACATTTCTGCCCAAAGCAATAGTTAAGGGACTGTTTTCGTTATGAAAGTTTGGACTCGACAATAAGTTACGCAAAGCTACCACAGATCTCACTTTATTGGGCACTTCAATTCCCACCAAAGATTTTCCTGGAATTGGCGCCTCTATCCTAATCGGATGTGCAGCGAGAGCTAGCGCAAGATTGTTAGACAAGGTTGTAATTTTTGAAAGCTTCACTCCCTCGGCCGGTTTAAAAGCATATTGTGTTACTGTTGGACCAATATTAACTTCTGCCATTTCTACTGGGATGCCGAAATTTTCCAAAGTGCTTTTAATTATCATTGAATTTTCCTTGATGTTGCCGGAAGTCGGCGCTGCTTCATTTTTGTTAAGTAAATCCAAGGGAGGCAAAATATAATTACCATTTTTTTGTGCCGGTTTTTTTGTAATTTCTTTTTTCTCTGGCTGGTCTTCTGTTCCGCCTTTTTTAAACAATGATATTTTTGAAGGCCCTGAAGTTGGTTTTGTCTTAACTTGATTTTCTTGCTCTATACCCTTAATTTTAATATTACTCTCTTCTTGTTTATTAAGACCAAAGCTTGGTTTTTTCTCTTTATCTTTTGGCGTTTCCTGCCAAATAAATTGTACAAAAATAAATAAACCTACCAATAAAATAGCCGCGAAAACAATATTAGCAACAATAATCCCAAAAAACTTGTTTAGCGTCCAGCCGAGCAAATACCCAATCCACCCGCCAGTCATTGTGTTTAAATCCCTTACTGCTAAAATACCAGAAACTCCCAACAAAGAAACTAAAATAGCAATGGGCATAGCTAAGTCTTTCCCTTTTTTCCTAGTCTTCAAAAATATTAAGCCGGCAACAAACAAGAAAACGGGTAAAACATAAAAAGTCTTACCAATTAAAAAATCGCAAATTTTTATAAAAATTTTTCCAGCATACCCGGCCTTGTCAAAATAGGGAAAAGACAAAACAACGATAATAGTCAACACAAACATTATAATTGCCTTTATCCACCTTTTAACCCAATTACTTAATAACGAAGGCTTTACCGCTCCCTCTTTTGTGTTTCTCTTTTTATCGATTTTTTCGTCTTTTTCTCGTTTGGCCATAAAACAAATAAATGTTTAGTTCTACTAAATTACTTTATTTTACACCCTCTATATTTTTCTTCAAGTGGATAAATTGTAATAAAAAAGACCCCTGGGCAAAACCATAAGGTCCGAATTGGCAAACTTAATTGCCCGGAACAACTGCGCCATCCGTCAAATGAACGTAACCCGCTCTTGCGGGGTGTTTTCCAAGGGCCAGGGCTCCCCCTCCCGCCAGCGAGCCAGAAATTCTGGCCCCCCGAAATGGTCTCCTCCATCACAAGAGGCTGGGATTCCAAGGCGAATTACGCCCGGCTCATGACCAGCCCTGATGGCAAAGACCAAGCTCTTCTTGCTCTTATAAAAGCAAGCGAGCCGGCGCCCGTCATAGATGTCGATCACGACGAAACCGTTACGGTAGACGTACGTGGGCACCTTGAAGAGGACCCAGTCCTTCCACTTCCGGACCTGACTACTGCTACCGTCATCCGGAGCAGCCGAAGAGTCGCCGTCGTAGTCAAGTCTGAGAACCGACACAATGAACCGTGGATCATCCTTGCGGATAAAACACCAGCCTTTGTTGAGCAACCTGCTCAACCACTGGCCAAGCCAAGTGTAAACGAACCAACCCACCTGACACCTATCTTTCCATCTGGGCCAAGGATTAGACTTCTGCCAACATGACAAAAGCGATCTTATCCTTTCTTATTTATTATACGCCTTTTTTAGTTTATTGTCAATATTTAACCCGAAACAAAAACCGCCCTCTTCGGGCGGTTTTTTGGCGAAAATTAATCTTTTTCTGGGTTTTTTGGCTCAAAGCCGGTGCCTACGGGGATGAGTTTTCCGATAATTACGTTTTCTTTCAAGCCTCTTAGTTTATCTTCTTTACCCTCTAATGCAGCCTTGATAAGTACTCTTGAGGTCTGCTGGAAGGAAGCTGCTGACAAGAATGATTCAGAGTTTAGAGAAACTTCTGAAATTCCTAATAGAATTTGTATTCCTGTTGGCGGCTCTTTTTTAGCTTTTTTCAAATTGTCTACTTCCTCGGCAAAGACAACTCTTTCCACCACCTCCCCCTTTATCCAATTTGAATCGCCCTCGTCTTTAATTTTGACGCGTGAAAACATTTTTTGGATAATTACCTCAACATGCTTGTCATGAATATCAACTCCTTGCGAAGCATAAATTCTTTGCACTTCCTGCAAAATATATCTTTGTGTGGTTTCTACGCCAGTAGATTTATAAAGCTTTTTCAAGTCTAAACTTCCCTCGCATAAAGGCTGGTTTTCTTTGACGTCTTGTCCTTTTTCCACCAATATAGCAATACGACCTGGAATTTTATACTCTATCTTATCTTTTTTGGATTTGCCTTTATCTGTTGACTGAATGGTAATAATTCTTTTTTCTTCATCAATAGAAATAACTTTTCCTTCGGTTAAAGACATTATAGCTTCGCCTTTTGGGGCTCTGCATTCAAAAATTTCTTCAATTCTTGGCAAACCTTGGGTAATATCCCCTGCGCCCACAATGCCTCCCAAGTGGTGAGTTCTTAGTGTTAGCTGAGTGCCAGGTTCTCCAATTGCCTGAGCTGCTACAATGCCCACTGCTTCGCCTAATTTTATTTGACTATTTCTACCCAAATCCCATCCATAACATTTTTGACAAACTCCTGTAGCCGACCTACAAGTCAAAGGAGAAGCAACAACCACTCTTTCAATGCCTTCTTCTTTTGAAATTTCGTCGGCTGTTTTCCAATCAATTAGCTGGCCTTTCTTTACAAAAACTTTTTTACCATACTCCACGGCTTCCAATGCTATGCGCCCAACAATCTTAAATTTAAAGTCTTGCTCAATGGCTTTAGCGTCTTTCTTATAGACTGCTAAACCATTTTTATCTCCACAGTCTTCTTGAGTGATAATAACATCATGAGCTACATCAACCAGCCTTCTTGTTAAATATCCAGCAGAAGAAGTTCTTAAAGCAGTGTCGGCTGTTCCTTTTCTGGCTCCATGAGTGGAAATAAAATATTCCAACACGTTGAAACCTTCTGTAAAAGAAGATTTTACAGGCAACTCAATAATATCTCCAGAAGGACTGTTCACAAGACCCTTCATGCCAGCCATCTGTACGGGTTGAGCCCACGTGGCCCTAGCTCCGGCTGTAATGATTGACATAACTGGACCGTCCGGTGGCAAAGTTTCCTTCAATAATGACTCAATCTTTGTCTTGACGGTTTGCCAAACTAAAATTTTCTGAGAGGTTTTTTCCTCTGGCGACAAAAGTCCTTTTTCAAAATGACTATCAATTTGTCTGACTTGTTTTTCTGCCTCATCAATTAATGCTGGCTTTTCTTTCGGCACAATTAAGTCGTCCATACCCCAGCTGACTCCAGAAAGAGTGCAGTGTTCAAAGCCAAGGGTTTTAATAGAGTCAATTATTTTTACCGCCTCTTCATTTGAATACTTCTCGATAACGTCTCTTACTAAACCCTTTAGGCCTTTATTATCAATTAATTTATTGATGTATGGGTAATCCTCGGGCAAACTATTATTTAGAATTAATCTGCCGACTGTAGTGTCAGTTAATTCATTTTCGGGTGTTTTTTGATGGGGAACTTTTATTAAATCGTTCAAACCTAAAAATCCATATTCATAAGCAGTTATAGCCTCTGAATCAGATGAATAATATTTTACATCTTTTGGATCTTGTCCGGTTTTTGTTTTTGTCAAAAAGTAACAACCCAAGGCAATATCTCTAAAGGGACCCATTACTGGCATTCCTGTCGCTGGCCTCAAAAGATTCAAAGTAGAAAGCATTATTTCTTTAGCTTCTTTTTGAGCCTCTTCTGAAAGTGGCAAATAAACTGCCATTTGGTCGCCGTCAAAGTCTGCGTTGAAGGCCTCACAAACCAAAGGGTGCAGTTTGATTGTTTCCCCCTCAATTAAAATTGGCCTAAATGCTTGAATACCAAGCCTGTGCAGAGTTGGAGCTCTATTTAACAAAACTAGCTTTTCTTTAATAATTTCTTCCAAAATTGCCCAAACTTCTGGTGTCTTTTCATCAATCAATCTAGCAGCGCCGCGAATATTAAATGCCAGCTCTTTGTCTAAAACCCTTTTGATAACAAAAGGTTTAAAAATTTCTAGGGCCAATGTCTTTGGCAAACCACATTGAGAAAAATGCAACTCAGGACCAACGGCAATAACCGATCTACCAGAATAGTCCACTCTTTTACCCAATAAATTTTGCCTAAATCTTCCTTGTTTTCCTGCCAACATAGCTGCTAAAGATTTTAGCAATCTCTTGCCACCAGTTGTAGCAGTAGTAGTAACACCTTTTCTCATTTCGTTATCAATTAAAGCGTCCACTGCTTCTTGCAACATTCTTTTTTCGTTTCTAACAATAACTGGCGGAGCTGAAATCTCTTGCAGATATTTTAATCTGTTATTTCTATTAATAACTCTCCTATATAAATCATTTAAGTCAGATGAAGCATACCTGCCACCATCTAACTGTACCATCGGCCTTAAATCTGGTGGCAAAATAGGCAAAACCTCCATAAACATCCATTCTGGCCTTACACCAGCCTTTGACATGCCCTGAAAAAGCTTAAGCCGTCTTAAAACTTTTTTTCTCATTGCTGGCGGAGCTTCTTTGGCTTCTTGAGCGAGAGCTTTTGTTTCTTTTTCCAAATCAACCTTTTCGAAAATGCTTTTTACAACTTCTGCTCCAGTGCCTGCTTCAAAAATTTCTCCGTATTTTAAAGAGAGTGTGTGGTAGGCCACTTCGTTAAGAATCCTCATTTCCTTGATTTCCAGAACCTCTTCTTTGGCTTTTTCTCTAGCAGATTTTAATTCATTTTTAGCAGTTTCTGTTTTTTCTTTTTTAACTTTCGATTTATATTCTTGCTCAATGGCATCTAAAATTCTATCTCTGGCCTGTGGGTCAACTTTAGTAACAATATAAGAAGAAAAATAAATTACTTTCTCTAGCTGTTGACTGGATTTATTTAGCACCAAGCCCATTCTTGATGGCACGCCTCTTAAAAACCAGATATGTGAAACTGGTGTATTTAATTTAATGTGTCCCATTCTCTCTCTTCTAACAGAAGATTTTGTTACCTCAACTCCGCACCTGTCGCAGACCACGCCTTTATAACGGATTCTCTTGTATTTCCCGCAAGCGCATTCATAATCTTTTTCGGGACCAAAAATTCTTTCGTCAAAAAGCCCGTCCTTTTCAGGCTTTTGAGTTCTATAATTAATAGTTTCTGGCTTGGTCACTTCGCCGTGAGACCAGGACATTACGTCCTCTGGCGAAGCAAGTTTTATTCTTATTGATTCTAAGTCTATTACACGCATGGTAGTAAAAGTTTATTTATTTTTATCTTCTTTTTTATCTTCAAACCTGTCATCGCGAAATTCGCGAGGTTTTTCCTTGACTTCGACCGCCATGCCAAGTGATTTTAATTCGGCTACCAACAAATTGAATGATGCTGGAATATTTGGATTGCGAATAAGCTCGCCTTTCAAAATTGCCTCGTAAGTGGCTGCTCTTCCTGCCACGTCGTCAGATTTTATTGTAAGCATTTCTTGCAAAGTATGTGCCACGCCATAACCTTCCAAAGCCCAGACTTCCATTTCCCCAAATCTCTGACCTCCAAATTGGGCTTTTCCTCCCAAAGGCTGTTGAGTAATCAAAGAATACGGACCAATAGACCTGGCGTGAACCTTATCGTCAACCATATGGATCAATTTCATTACATACATATAGCCCACAGTAATTGGTTTTGGAAACGGTAAACCGGTTCTGCCGTCATAAACAATCATTTGTCCAGATTCTGGCAAGCCAGCTTCTCTTAACTCGTTTTTTACATCTTCTTTATTAGCTCCAAGCAAGGCCGGAGAAATAGCAATGTAGTTTAACTTATGCGCAGCAAAACCCAAATGAGTTTCTAGAATCTGCCCCAAATTCATACGAGAAGGCACAGATAATGGCGACATTACCAAATCAATTGGTGTGCCATCAGCCAAAAATGGCATTTCAGCTTCTGGCAGAATTCTTGAGACGACTCCTTTATTTCCATGGCGTCCAACAAGCTTGTCTCCAACTTTTACTTGTCTGGTTTCAGCTATTTCAACCTGAATTCTCTTAATAACTCCTGGCTCCAATTTGTGGCCAAGTTCTCTGGAGAATATTTTTACATTTGTGACTTTTCCTTTTTTACCGTGTTCCATTCTCAAGGAAGAATCTTTGACATCTTTGGCTTTTTCACCAAAAATTGCTCTCAGCAATCTTTCTTCTGGAGTTAACTCTGCTTCACCTTTTGGCGAAATCTTCCCAACTAAAATATCGTTCGGTCCGACCTCAGCTCCCACGCGTACAACTCCTTCCTCATCCAAATCTTTTAATTTTTCTTCTCCAACATTTGGAATGTCTGAAGTTGTAACCTCTGGCCCTAGCTTTGTTTCTCTAACATCACAAGTAAAATCTTCTATATGAATTGAAGTAAACTCGTGTTCTTTAACTAATTTTTCGTTAATAGTGATAGAATCTTCAAATCCGCCTCCTCTTAATGGCAAGAAACAAATTAGAACATTTCTACCAAGAGCTAGCCTTCCTTGAGAAATTGCTGCCCCATCGGCTAAAACATCTCCCTTTTTTACCACCTCTCCTTTTTCAACTATTGGTTTTTGATGAAAACATGAATACTGGTTTGTCCTAACGAATGTTTGTAATTCATAATCGGTTTCTTCTCCGTTATCGTATTTTACTTTTATGTGTTGAGCATCAACTTCTTTGATAACTCCTGCGGCCTTAGCCAAAATTACTTGGCCAGAATCTCTAGCTACATTTCTTTCCGTACCTGTACCTACCAAAGGCGGCTCGGGTCTCAAAAGCGGAACTGCCTGACGTTGCATGTTCGAACCCATCAGCGCTCTAGATGCGTCGTCATTCTGCAAAAATGGAATTAAAGAGGTGGCTACAGAGATAAATTGTTTTGAAGAAACATCTACATAATCAATTTTATCTATTTCAACCTCCTCTGGCTCGCCATGCACTCTAGCCTCTACCTTATTTGGTGGAATTTCTGGTAAAATTTTTCCTGATTCTGTTAATGGCACGGAAGCTGGAGCTATGTTGTGACGCTCTTCTTCTTGAGCTGACAAATAGACAACTTCGTCAGTCACCTTACCATTTTTTACTTTAAAATATGGGGCTTCAATAAAGCCATAAGGATTAATTCTGGCAAACGATGCTAAGTGACCAACCAAACCAACGTTTGGACCTTCTGGAGTTTCAATGGGACAAATTCTGCCATAGTGTGAAGGCTGTACGTCTCTAACTTCAAAGCCTGCTCTCTCACGAGTTAAACCCCCTGGACCAGTTGTGGTTAAACGCCTCTTGTGCTCTAACTCTGCCAAAGGGTTTTCGTTGTCCATAAACTGAGAAAACTGCGAAGATGTATAAAACTCTTTAACAACTGCCATTAGCGGTCTTGGGTTAATTAGTTGAATTGGAGTAATTGTGTCTAGCTCCAGGGTAGACATTTTATCTTTAATAATTCTTTCCATTCTCATTAATCCAACCCTCAATCTGTTTTGCAAAAGTTCGGATAAAGTCCTAACTCTTCTGTTTCCCAAGTGGTCAACTTGGTCGGCTTTTGCGTTTGGGTTGTTGTTCAGTCTAATAACTTCTTTTACAACCTCTACTAAATCTTCTATATGCAAAATTCTCTCTTCTTTTGAAATATCTTCTTCCTTGCCTTTCTTTTTTGGTTCTAGCTGCGGAAGTCTCTGCCAAGTTTTCCATCTACCAACCTTTGACAAGTCGTACCTGTCAAAATTAAAAAACATATTAAAAATTAAATCTTGGGCGGTATCTGGTGTCACTAAATCTCCCGGTCTTAATCTTCTGTAAATTTCCACTAAAGCGTCTTTTTGGTCTTTGCACGGCTCTCTCTTCAACGTTTCTTTCATATATCTTACATCTCCTGTATCAACATCCTTAAAGGCTTCTTCAACTTTAGCCACAGTATCCAAACCTAGAGCCATTAATAAAGTAGTGGCTGGCACTTTTCTTTTTCTATTTATTTTTACTCCAATAAAACCAGAATCTTCTGTCTCGAATTCTAACCAAGCTCCTCTATTGGGAATTATTTTCGCGCCAAAATAATTTTTTCCCCTCCAAGTCCTGCTAGTAAAAAATGCTCCAGGAGAACGAATCAGTTGAGAAACCACAACTCTTTCTACTCCATTTACAACAAAAGTGCCCCTTTCTGTCATGACGGGGAAATCTGCCAAAAAGACTTCTTGCTCTTTGACTTCTTTTGTTTTAAGGTTTTTTAACCTTATCTTAACTCTTAGAGGAGACTCTAAAGAATCATTATTCTTCTTGGCATCTAAGCCAGTTTTGTAGTTTGGCTTGCCAAGTTTATAATCTAAAAACCAAAGCTCTAATTCTTTGCCAGTATAGTCACGAATCGGTGAAATTTCTTCTAATAGCTCCTTAACTCGCACCTGCCAAAAATCCTCCCAGGTTTCTTTTTGCATCGTTAATAGATGGGGAGTTGAGAACGAAAGCTTTGATTTTGAAAAGTTCTTTACTTTATGTTGTTTTTCTGCCATGGGCAGTTTGAACAGGGAAAGATCTTACCCCGTTGTTAAGTATAAAAAAACAAAAAATTTCGGCATTGAGAGCAACCGAAAATTTAAGTATTAAAATTTACTAAAGTGTGGCCTCCACTTGAATATTGAGATAAACTAAATCTAGTATATTCCTTCTTATTATATATGTCAAGGCCTAACGACGAAGCTTTATAGACTGAAGGACGCCCAAGCCAATAAAGTTGCCAATAAGACCACTCCCGCCATAAGAAATAAGTGGCAAATATAGCCCCACCACCGGTAATAAAGATAGGTTCATTCCAATGTTTACAAAAAATTGGGCAATCAAGACCACGGCAAATCCTGTTGCAAAAAGCCTTGGAAAATTAGACTGAGATTGTATAGCAATTTTCAAAACCCTCCAAACCAAAAAGCCGTATGTTGTAAACAATATTAAAACGCCAACTATCCCCCACTCTTGGGAAATTACTGAAAAAATAAAATCTGTATGAGGTTCTGGCAAAAAACCGTACTGCACCTGAGAACCCTTTGCCAACCCTTGTCCAAAAATTTGGCCAGAGCCAATAGAAATTTTTGTTTGGTTCTGAGACCACGAAGCTCCTAGATAATCATATGGAAACAAAAAAGAAGTCACTCTTTCTTTTTGGTAATCTTTCAATAAAAAACCCCAAGCTAAACCGGCCACCAAAATAAAACATAAAGATAATAATAAAAAATGCTTTAATTTAATTCCAGAAATTAATAAAATTCCTAGCCAAATCAATACCAACACGGAAGTCCCACCAATATCTGGCTTAATAAAAATGAGAAATGCTGGAATTAACACATACAATCCAGAAAAAATAATATGCCTAATTTTATACATTTCAACATGTCTCATTGAAAAATATTTTGCTAACAAAATTATTAAAATAATTTTTGTCGGCTCAATAGGATCCAAACTCAGCAACCCAACCTTATACCAACCACGTGTGCCACGTATTTCCGGAGCAAAAAAATGCAAACCGGCAAGTAGGGCTAAACATATTATGTAAAGAGCAAGGATAAAATAAGAGTTGTTTCTTAATGTCCTATAATCAAAAAAGCTAACCGCAATCATTACCAAAAATCCAATAGCAAAAAATATTAATTGCTTATAAAAATTACTAAAATTGTCTTTTGCCACGCAAGTACTCCAAATCCCAGCTAGACCAAAACACACTAGCAAACATGCTGGTATGATAATTCCCCAATCAAGCTTTCTAATGTAGTTTATTAAAGGCACTATTTAATTAAGTTCAAAAATTCTTTTTCTGAAATAATTTTTACTCCAAGTTTTTCGGCCTTTTCTAGTTTTGAGCCGGCTTCACTGCCAGCAACAACAAAATCAGTTTTTTTACTAACCGACTCTGAAATATCGCCGCCTAACTCTCGGATTTTAGCTTTAGCGTCATCGCGCGTCATTGTTTCAAGCCCGCCAGTTAGCACAAAAGTTTTATTAGCCAGCTTGCCCGCCGAGACGGAATTTTTAATGCGCACTTTCTTCTCCAGTTTTTCTAAATATTTTATATTAGCTTTATCGCCAAACCATTCATAAATAGACCTTGCCACAACCGGGCCAATATCTTTTATAAAATCTATGTCTTCTAATTTAGCATTTTTAATTTTATTTATAGAAGAAAAATGCTTTGCCAAATCAATAGCGGTTTCTTCTCCAACATTTCTAATGCCCAAAGAATAAATAAGTCTTGATAATTCTATTTCTTTTCTATCTTGTATGGAGTTTATTAAATTCTCTGCAGATTTTTCAGCAAACCTTTCTAAAGTGGCAACGTCCCCCTCTTTTAGGTCAAATAAATCTGCTGGGTCTTCTACTAGTCCTTCATTCAATAATCTGTCTATAATTTTAGGGCCCAAACCATCAAAATTAAATGCGGCCCTAGAAGCAAAATGGTAAAACCCTCTTCTTTTTTGAGCAAAACAATTTTTGTTAGGGCATCGCAACAACGCCTCGCCTTCTAGTTTTACCAGTTTAGTGCCGCAAGAGGGGCACTTTTCTGGCATTTGAAAACCTTTTTCTTTGCCCGTTCGCAATTCTGGCAAAACTTTTAAGATATCGGGGATCACGTCACCCGCTCTACCCACAATAACAGTGTCTCCAATTTTTAAGCTCAATCTTTTTATTTCGTCTTCATTGTGCAGAGTAGCTCGCGTAATAGTAATACCAGTCACTTGTACAGGCTCTAAAACAGCTACGGGAGTTATAGCGCCGGTTCTGCCCACCTGCACCTTAATATCTACAACTTTTGTGGTAGCTTCTGCCTGTGGAAACTTAAAAGCAATGCCAGCCCTTGGGGCCTTGCCCACCACGCCCAATTTTTCAAAAACTTCATTGTTGTTTATTAACACAACAACTCCATCAATTTCGTAATCTAACTTTTCTCTTTCTTTTACCCAATACTCACGAAAATTTATAACCTCTTGCAGGTTTTTGCAATATTTATTGTGTCTGTTGGTTTTAAAACCTAAATCTTTTAAAATTTTGTGAGTATCTTCGTGCGTTTTTTGGCCAAAATCGGTTTTTAAATCATAAATAAAAGAATCTAGTTTTCTTTTGGCAGTAACTTTTGGGTCTAATTGGCGCACAGAACCTGCTGCAATATTTCTAGGATTTGCATAAACTGGCAAATCTTTTTCTTTTTGCTCTTTGTTAATTCTTTCAAATTCTTTTTTAGTAATAAAAACCTCTCCCCTTGCTATTAAACGTTTTTTTTCTTTTATAATAAGCGGAATTGCATCAATAGTTTTTAAATTTTGAGTAATGTCCTCGCCAACGTTTCCATCACCTCTTGTTGAGCCGGTTTTTAATAGACCGTTTTCATAAATTAATTCTATGGCTAACCCATCAATTTTTAATTCGGCGTAGTAATCTATTTTTTGCCTCTCACTTTCTAATAAAAGCTTTTCAAACCTTTCTTGCCAGTCCTGCATATCTTGGGCAGAAAAGGCATCGTTAAAAGAAAGCATTCTCGTGCTGTGTTTTACTTTTTTAAATTCTTTTAAGGGTTCGCCTCCTACTCTTTGCGTTGGAGAATCTTCTGTTGTCAGATCTGGATGTTGTTGCTCCAAATCAAAAAGCTCTTTTTTCAAAGAGTCTAAAGCTGCATCTGAAATTTCTTGCTTGTCTAAAACGTGATATAAATATCTGTGATGATTTATTGTATCACGGAGTTTCTTGATTCTCTGTTGGGCTTGTTGTTTGTTGTTCTTCATTTTGTGCAAATAATAAAAGAAGCGCGCTAAAAACTACTTTATTTTTTTTAAAATCTATCATTATTATCATACCCCTGTCGCCTGCCTGATTTGTTAAATCCACTCTCATATATCTACTGCCTTCTGGGCTCAGACCGCTGTAAGCCTCTCTGAAATTCACACCGTTGCTACCCGCCACAATACTTTCTTTTGTTAAAATCTCTTTTTTATCTATCTTAAAATCTGGGTGGCTCTTTATATACTCTTGGACATCGGAACTGGTCTTTAAAATAGAAATTATTTGACTATCCGAAATTAAAGATAAGTCTTCTGCCTGCCAACTAGTGGGTTGATTATATATAAAAAAAATAACGATTGCAACCAAAACAGTAATTACTAAAACAGCAACAGAAACAATAAAAGGATTTTTTTTCATAGAAATCTCGAAAGATTAAAAGGACGATGGCGTTGTGAAGGGAAAGTAAAAAAATGTGCCATAATAACCAAAACCGCCATCATTACTCTGATAGGGAGCAGAATTATTAAAATTACAGTTGCAAACCCTATAATATCCCGCAATAGGATCGCAGGAGAGCCATGCAGAACTTGATTTTCTATTAAAACAATTTCCGCTAGCGTCGTAATAATTATAGGTAGAATCATTTGCAGGAGTTGGGCAAATCCCACTAGGACAAGAGGTTCCATTACAGGTGCTACAAGTAGATCCTTTCAGCGCTGCAATAACCTGACAGTTGTTTGTAGACGAATCTGAAAAGTAATCTGTGGCGCAGACAGTGCCGCTACTGTTATTTGCCACTAACCCATACTCGCCACATATGTGATAGCAATCCTGGTTTTCCAAAGATAAGTTCGGAGCAGTTACCAGACAACCGCCACCAGCAGAACTAGAATAAAAACCCGGGCAGTAACTACTTGTTGCCAGTCTTATAACATAATTAGTTGAAGTATTTAAATCAACTAAATTAGACCAAATAACAGTATTGCTGCCAGGCACTATAGGAGTTATAGGCCCCATCACTGTGCTATTATGGGACGCACCTAAAAATGTATTGCCGACATTTTGGCCAGCGGTGCCAGAACCAGCTACTGGTGAAAGTATACTGCAACCGCTAGTACTGCTTCCGTTTCCAGTCACGGTACAACCAGCGCCAGTTCCTAAAATTGTTATACGTGTGCCGTACTGGCTAGACCCAGAAAGAGAAGTGCCCACAGGTAGCGCGGCTCCAGGCAAACTCCACTTATTGTTACTGCCACAGGAATAAGTTGTGCCGCCGTAAGTCACCGGGGTGGCACTGCATGTATTTGTTGTTGAGGCAGCAGCTATTTTGACGCCCACGTAAACATGTACGGCGCTAGCCTTAGCTACAGGAAAAAACATTGCGACAACAATAATAAATATTATTTTTTTTATTATTATTTTTTTTATCATATTTTAAAAAATTATGAATTTTATTATATTGACTTCATTGATCCCCACTCAAGATTTCCTTGATTGTTAACTCTTCCCTGTATTTCTACCCTTCCCCCGCTTTTAACCTTAAAGGTTCCGTAGACAGATGAGGGCTCCGCCGGCCAAAGTGTATATATTTTACCATCGTCTGATTTAACAGTGGTTTTAAACGACCCCTTGTTATCTAAAAAACTAATGATTCCTCTAACTACCAGAGGGTAATCTTTTTTAATTTGGATTGCTTGCTCTTCTACGGTCGGTTTTTTTTCTAATTGAGATTGCGCATTATTTTGTTGCGGCGCCAAACTTTCGGGCATATTTTGCGGATTGAGAAAAATAAAATAATAAATACCAGCTAAGGCAGCAATTAATATCACTAAAATAATTATTAATAAAACTATTTTATTCATATTTTTATGATTTTTTAATTATAACTTAAATAAATTAGAAATAAAATTTATTTTGTCAGATTCACAGTTATTAGTTGCAGTAAAATTGGTCATTGATTGGGCGCTTATGGCTGGATTAAAAAAGACGAAGACGCGGACTGGGTGGGCGTAACCGGTAAATTAATACAAACCGTAGCATTGCTGCTTGTTGCGCAGTTTCCAGTAACAGTTAAGGAAACTTGTTTAACGGCTGCGTTGATGCCTCGCAGAGGGTCACC
>Ga0233425_10005280_pt1 | contig 20569 bp, 17 predicted proteins | sample Watercolumn_Towu_2_FD_181712 | JGI IMG/M metagenome (GOLD analysis project Ga0233425, IMG submission 181712) | Freshwater microbial communities from Lake Towuti, South Sulawesi, Indonesia - Watercolumn_Towuti2014_140_MG | ecosystem: Environmental > Aquatic > Freshwater > Lake | place... | reverse complement strand
GCGCCGCAACAAGTCAGAGAAGATCAAACGTCTCGAGGAGGCCTACGGTAAGCCCATCCTCATCGCCGGCGATCACGATCTCGGTACCGAGGATTACGAGATTCAGCGCCTCAAGTAGTGCTTTGAAGGCTGCGATGGCCCCTGCTATGTTTCTCGCCCCCGAGGCTCTTGTCCGGGGGCATTGAGGACAGTCATGTACGCGATCATCAAGGACGGCGGGCATCAGTACCGCGTTGAAATGGGCCAGCGCTTGCGCATCCACTTGCGCGACGCGGAGCCAGGCTCCACCATCTGCTTCGAAAACGTCTGTCTCCTCGGCGGAGAAGGCTCGGCACGCATCGGCACGCCCTTTGTCGCCGGTGCGAAGGTGGAAGCGAAGGTTGTCACCCCCAAGGTGGGTGGCGTGAAGCTGTACCCCGCGTTCTACCGCGTGCGCAAGCACAGCCGGAAGCGTACGGGTCATCGCCAGAAGTACACCGAGATTGAAGTCACCGGCATCGCCGGCTGAAAGAGGTAAGCCATGGCCCATAAGAAGGGACAAGGTTCGAGCAGGAACGGCCGCGACAGCAATCCGCAGTACCGCGGTGTCAAGAAGTACGGTGGCGAAGCCGTCGTCGCCGGCAACATCATCATCCGCCAATGCGGCACGGTGTTTCACCCCGGCCGGAACGTCGGCATGGGGCGAGACTTCACGATCTACGCGCTCACGGACGGCAAGGTGAGCTTCGGCTCGCGCCAACGCGTGTCGGTCATTCCGAACAACTGAGCGCGTTTGCGGGCCGGGAGGATCTGCCCTTGGGGCAAGCCACCGGCCCGTTCCCGTTTTAGAGCCACATCTGACGAGATTTTGAGCCCATGTTTCGTGACGAGGCGCGCATCTTCGTGCAGGCCGGGAATGGCGGTAACGGCGCCGTCGCTTTCCGGCGAGAGATCTACGTGCCCAAGGGCGGGCCTGCGGGCGGAGATGGTGGGCGGGGCGGCGATGTCATCCTCATCGCCGATCCGGGCGAGAGCACCCTCCTAGATCTGGTCCGATCACCGCACTTCAATGCCCAAAGCGGCGAAGGCGGCATGGGCGCGAACTGTTTCGGCAAAGACGGCGAGGATCTCGTCGTGCCTGTCCCTGTAGGCACGATTATTAGAGACGAAGACACCGGCGCAGTGCTGGTGGACCTTGAGACGCCTGGCGCGCGCGTGGTGGTGGCGCGCGGAGGTCGTGGCGGACGCGGCAACAACGCGTTCAAGACGGCCACCAACCAGACGCCGAAGACAGCAGAGAAGGGCCGACGTGGCGAGAAGAAGACGTTGCGTCTCGAGCTCAAGCTGATCGCCGATGTGGGGCTTGTGGGCCTTCCGAATGCGGGCAAGTCCACCCTCATTTCACGAGTCTCAGCGGCCACCCCCAAGATTGCGGATTACCCGTTTACGACTCTGCACCCGCACCCCGGCATCGTGGACATGCCCGGCTTTCGCCGCTTCGTGATGATGGACATCCCGGGGCTGATCGAAGGCGCTAGTGCCGGTGCTGGCTTAGGCGACCGCTTCTTGAGACATATCGAGCGCACCCGTGTCCTCTTGCACCTGATCGAGTTGCCCCTCGACGGCGATCTCACGGCGACGGTGGCTGGCGCGCGCACGATTCTTGCTGAGCTCGCCCAGTTCGGGCATGGGCTTGTGGACCGTTCCCGTCTGACGGTCTACACCAAGGCAGATCAGGTAGCTGACCCCGCGGGCATGGCTCGCGAACTCGACGCCGCGCTCGGGGTTCATGGTTTCGTGATCTCGGCCGTGACGGGGCAGGGCGTGCCCGAAGTGCTCGAGGCTTGCTGGCGCACCTTGCACCCAGAGATAGCCGACTAGCCGCGCCGGTTTTCACGCCCCAAACCGTTGCCGATAGAAGGCATGACGTCGTCATGGCCTTCGACTTTGAGTCCGTCATCTCTGCAGCGGCCGGCGCTGATGCTGCCGACATCATCCTGAAATCGGGTTTGCGCCCGGCGCTCAAGGTGGACGGGGCCGTGCGTCTGTTGGAATTGGCGCCACCGTCAGCAGAAGAGCTGCTCGGGCTGATCGAACGCTTGGCCCCGCAGGATGCGTTCGCGCGCCTCGGTGCAGAGGGCGATTGCGACTTCGCCGTAGAACGCGGTGACGCAGGACGGCATCGCGTCAATGCGTTTCGTCACAGCCGTGGCGTGGGCATGGTGCTGCGCCAAGTCAAAGCCCATGTGCCCACCTTCCGGACCTTGCACTTGCCGGAGCGTCAATGCACAGCATTGTCTCAGTTGCATCGAGGGTTGGTGTTGGTGACGGGCGTTACGGGCTCTGGCAAGTCCACGACCTTGGCGTCCTTGATGGAAGCCATCACGACGGCGCGGCCTGTACATGCCGTCACACTGGAAGACCCCGTGGAGTTCCGCTTTCGCGATGGCCCGTCGGTGATTCACCAGCGCGAAGTTGGCGTGAACATGAAAGACTGGCAGAGCGGCCTGCGGGCAGCATTGCGTGAGGCACCGGATGTCATCATGCTCGGCGAGATCCGTGATGCCGCGAGCATGGAAGCGGCGTTATCGGCCGCAGAGACTGGGCACCTCGTGCTGAGTACTCTGCACACCGTTAATGCGATCCAAACCGTGGAGCGCATCATGACCTTCTTCCCACCGCACCAGCACGATCTCGTGCGGATGCAACTCTCGTTGGTGCTCGAGGGCGTCTTGAGCCAGCGGCTCGTTCATTCCAAGGCCACGGGGCGCCGCGTGCCCGCGCTGGAGATTCTGCTTCCCACGCCACGGGTGCGTGAGCTGCTGCGCCAAGGGAAAACTCGCGACCTCGATCACGCGTTGGTCGACGGGGCCTCGCAATACGGCACGCAGACCTTCAACATGGCGCTCAAAGCGCTGGTGGATGGCGCCATGGTGGAGGAGAGTGATGCCATCGCGGCTTCGGATAACCCCGACGACTTGCGCCTCGCTCTGCGCGGCATTTCGCGCGGCACCGAGCGTCGGCTCGCGCCATCGCGTTCCTGAACGCGGAAGAACTTCGCCCGAATCGCGTCAAGGCGCCGTTGATCCCCTCACGCTTCGCCACTAGGATTCCGCGAGCAGCTCATGAAACTCTCCACACTGCATAAGCTCATCGTGTGCGCTGACGTGGCTCTGGTGCTTGGCATCGGCGCGACGGTGGTCACCGTGGTTCAAGAAAAGGGCACGCGCGTCGAAGAACTGACGAGCTACCGCAACAACATGGTGGAGCAGTTGAAGAAGATCCGTCCCGATGCGGCCCTTGGACGGCGGCGCACGGAGTACGGCGCGAACATCAAAGATGGCGTGCTTTGGCCGGTGAAGCCTCCTGCCCCCAAAGTGGACGAGAACAAGCCAGCGCCGCCACCCAAGGCCCCCGTCGAAACGGTGCTCAAGGTGCTAGTCGTTCAGTACTCCCAAGGGAGTTCTCCTTCCCATGCCTACTTCGGGCGCAAGGGTTCCGCAGCAGACGGAAAGCCTGACCCCTTGTTGCCGTATCTCGAGGGGCAGGTGGTGGAGTGGGCCGGCGGTGCCGTGGTGAAGAAGATCGAGCCTGGCCGCGTGGTGTTCCTCTCCGATGGCCGTGAGATTGCACTAGAGCCCGATCCAGCTCCCTCAACGGCTGGATCCGCGGCCGCGGCCACTCCCAAAGTCGCAGGACCTATCGACAACAACACGTCGACTTGGATTGAGTGGAGCGTGGCCAAGCCTACGACCATCACCGTGACGGAGATGGGTGCGCGGGCGTTTGCTGACAAGGGTGACGCCAGCTTGGAGGGCGTGCGCTTCTCGACTGAGACACTCGAAGATGGCAAGGCCGCTGTGCGCTTGGATGCCATCCCGCAGGACAATGTCTTGCGCCGTGGTGGAGCTGAAGAAGGCGACGTTCTCGAGTCCATCAACGGCGTGAGGATGTCCACCAAAGCGGAGGTCATCGCGTATGCGAAGAACAATCCGCAAACGACGCGGTTTGAAGTGCGTTTGCGCCGCAAGGGCGTGATCATGACCCGCACGGTTGTGGTGCCGAGGCGCTGAATCCACATGCGAGGCCGGCTCCTCGTTGATGTCGGCAATACGCGCACCAAGCTCGCGCTGTCCACGCCTTCTGGGCCTCAGATCATTGATTCGTGGTTGACCGCCGATGCGCCGCGCATCCCGACGGGTTGCAGTTCAGCGCGCATCGTGAGCGTGGCTCGAGCAGCGCGTGCTGGCCTCGAGGCGGCTTTGCAAGCGGCCGGTTGCACCCAGTGTTTTTTTCTCGGCGAGCAACTGACTCCCGCGATCTCCATCGACTATCAAACCGTGGGGACGCTAGGGATGGATCGTGTGGCTGCAGCGAGTTCCGCTTGGCAACAGAGCCAAGGTCCCGTATTGGTGTTGAGTGCCGGCACCGCGCTGACCCTAGATGCGGTCAGTCGCGGAGGGGAATTCCTCGGCGGTTTGATTGCCCCAGGCCGCGGAGCGTTGCAGCATGGCTTGAGCACGCTCGCACCGAGCTTGCCCGCCCCAACTGCCGCGAGTGGCTTTCCCGCCAACTCATCTCCTTCGTGCGTGGGGCTCGGCTTGGAAGTCGCTTTCACGGGCCTCGTGCGGGAAGCCGTGCAGCGCGCGCGACAGGCAATGCCCGATGCAACGCTGTGGGTCACTGGAGGCGATGCCGACGCGGTGCTGCGATCTCTTCCCGGGGACGGACGCGTCGATCCCTTACTCGTATTGCGTGGGCTTGAGTTGGCCAATGAAACCTGAGGTCCCGCGTTGGCGGCGCTTGTCGGCGCGAGGCCAAGCCGCGTTGCAGGTCTACGAGATCCGCGGTGCCGCCGCACTCCTGCCGCGCATCTTTCAGCCTGCGGCGGGTGAGTCGGGAGCACTGCGCTTCGGGCGCGTGATGGCGCAGGATGGCGTGCTAGATGAAGTGCTCCTCGCGGGGCCTGACTCCGAGGGCACCTGCGAAGTGTCACTCCACGGATCCGCAGCCGTCGCGCGCAGTTTCGAAGCTCTGTTGACCCAATGCGGCGCAGCCCCAGCGGACGCGCTCGTGCCGAGCATGGAGGAGGAGTGTTTGGATCTCGCGCGCCACGCATTGTCCTCACGCACCTTGGAATTGGCACTTGGTCCCGCCACCTCGACCTTGCGCGAGCGGTTGCGTGCCCTGCCAAGAATGCTTGCCCATGAGGCCGCAGAACTCGGTCAGGACCTCGCGCAGGCCGCCTTGCGCGCACCGCTCGGAACAAGCGTGCGGAGTGGTTGCGAGGTCTTGCTGTGCGGAGCGCCCAACGCGGGCAAGTCCACACTCTTCAACGCCCTTGCGGGGGAAGATGCGGCCATCGTGTCCCATGTGCCCGGAACCACGCGCGATGTCCTCGAGATTTCTCTCGACATCGAGGGCTGGCCTTTTCGTCTGCGCGACGCCGCCGGCATTCGGGCGACTCCAGAGGCCATTGAGGATCTGGCCGTGGGACGCGCTAGGGAGGCCATGCGCTCCGCCCAGATTCTCTTAGTGCTCGATGCTCAGGATGCCCCCGCAGCCGAGTTGCTGAAAGAGCTTGGGCACGACAACCGAGTGCTCTGCGTGCGATCCAAGAGCGACCTCCATGGGGGCGACGGGCCGAGCATCTGCGCTCAAACCGGGGCGGGGCTTGCGGAGTTGAAGCAGCGTCTGCTCGAATGCTCGCCCTTTGGCCCTTGGCGCCATGCGGATCATCTGCCGCCTTGCGCTTTCACCGGAAGACAGCAACGATTGTTTGCCGAAGTGGCGGATGCGCTGCTAGCAGAGGCTGCCTCACACGAACACATCGAGACTTTGATGAGGGAACTTGCTCCATGAAACGCGACTTCATCACCATCGACGACTTGTCCGACGCTGCGCTGGTCGAACTGATGGGGTTGGCAGATCGCATCCGCAGCAACCTGCGAGGTCACGCCGCCGACTTGCCGGGCCACATCATGGGCAGCCTGTTCTTGGAACCGAGCACGCGGACGCGGCTCAGCTTCGAGACAAGCATGCAGCGCCTCGGTGGACGCGTGGTCACAAGCAGTGACCCCGACACCTCATCAACCGTCAAGGGTGAAACTCTTGCGGACACCGTGCGCATCGTGGACAGCTACGTGGATGTCTTGGTGCTGCGGCATCCCAACTCGGGAGCTGCGCGCTTGGCCGCACGCGTGGCCAAGGGGCCCGTCATCAATGCAGGGGACGGCAGCCACGAACACCCGTCACAAACTTTGTGCGACCTCTACACCCTGCGTTGTGAGCGCGGACCCATCGCAGGGCAGTTGGTGGTGCTCTATGGCGACCTGCGCTTTGGGCGCACGGTGCATTCGCTCTCTCGCGCGTTAGTGCGATTTGGCGCGACGGTGCTGGCCATCCCGGACGGAGATTTGGGGCTACCTGCGTTTGTGATGGCGGATCTCGCAGAACGGCCGGGCTACGGCGTGCGCGATGTCTTGATCAACGACATGGAGCCGTTGTTCAAGCGGCGCGGTGTGTCGGCGACACTGATCGGGCCCACATCAACGCTGCCTCCAGCTGGCGCCGGGTCTGTGAGCTACGAGCTTGCGCGGCAGAAGGTGAGTGCCATCTACGTCACGCGATTGCAGAAAGAGCGGCTAGCGGGAGGAAGCGGGGGAGGAACGCTTCCCATCCTCGACCACCGCTTTCTGCAAACGGCGGCCTTCACGGAAAGCATCGTGTTGCACCCGCTGCCCCGGGTCACCGAGATCGCACGCGAAGTGGATTCGGATCCGCGCGCGGCCTACTTCCGCCAAGCGGCGCTAGGAGTGCCGATCCGCATGGCCTTGCTTCTTTGGAGCTGCGGTCTGGTGGACTTGCCCACAGGCCCTGAGCGCCGCCCCGTGCTGCAGGCAACTGTCCCTGGGCGGTGTCGAAACCCTCAATGCATCACCGCCAAGGAGGCCGTGGAGTGGGCGAGTTTGGTGCGTGACGGGGCAGGTCGCACTCGCTGCGAATTCTGCGAAGAGACCGCGGAACCCGGGCAGTAACCGGGGATCGATCGCAGAAGCCGCCCGAGACATTGACACGTGCGCCTTCGCACTGTTTCCGAAGTCATTGCGGTAGGCCTTTTTCCGACCCGATCACCATGGGGCGGATAGCGGCATCCCGATTGCTAGAGATCTCATCGATGCCGTGGCCCTCACGATTGACGGGTGCGGCAAGGTGTTCATATGATCGCGACCGCGCGCCTTGCGCTCTGCCACCCGGCTGCCAAGGGGTGGTTGGTGTTGGAACAAAGGAGATTGTCCGCATGCAGCGGCTGAAGCTGTCTGGTGTCATTCTGTACGCATCTGTTGCCCTGTCAGTCGCTGTGCTGATCGCCGGATGTGGCGGTGGTTCAGATTCAACCGGCGGCTCGAACGCCTCGGGCCTGCTGGTCGCGACGTCGTTCAGCGGCAATGAAGTGGTGCCCTGCAACCCGAACCAGCCGTCTCCGCTGCCGCAGATCTTTGTGGACGAGGCCATCGAATTCACGTTCGACGGCCCGGTGGATGTCAGCCGCTTTGGTGGCTTCTTCCAAGTCAACGGACAGCCACTTGCGATGGTGGGCGTGTCACCCACGGTGACCAGCGGCGGCGTTCCGTACTACCCCTTCGCCAATCAAGCGGTTGCTCAGAACTCGCTGCAAGTGCGCGCCAACGTGCTCAACGCGCCGCTCCTCTCGAGCTACATCGTTGGACGGCACGCGACCAAGCCCAACACGGTGGTTGTGGATCCCCGCGTCTCGACCCCCAATCCTCTAGGGGCACCGTTCAACGCCGGCTTCCAAGCCGGGGCCCAGTACACCTACTACATTCCTCCGAACAGCAATCTCTGGATCGGCGGTGTGGCTGCTCAGACGCTCGGCGTGAGTCCGCTGCTCTTGCCGCTGACTGCTCCGGTTTGTTCCACCCAACCTGCGATCGCCCGCATCTTTGACGTGGGTGTAGGTACCGGGCCAGACCCCATTCCGCCCTCCGTGGTGAGCGTCGTTTCCGGCAGCGGCCAGAACCCCATGACTGGCTCCGACACCATCGTCATCACCTTCACCAAGGCCATCGACGGCAACAGCATCGACCAGCTGTCGAACCTGACCATTCGCAACGTGACGTTGAACAACTCCATCGTCCCCGGTGCCGTGGTGGTGCAAGCAGCTTCGCCAAACGTGGCCACCTTCACACCCTCACCGAGCTACGGGCCCCTTGGTTACAACATCCAGGTGCGCATTGTGGGAAGCAACGCCCAAGGCGTGCCCCCGATTCTCGGGCGTGCACAGGGCAGCCCTGCGCAACAACTCCCCTTGACCTTCCCATCCAGCTCTGTGGCTGGCGGCTCCGTGACCAACGGCGTCCTGACCGTGAACTTGACCAGTGCCGCGTGCCCCACCTGCGTAGCTTCCACCTCGGTGGTGGAGGACTTCGGCAGCCTCACGGGCCGCGATTCAACCTTCGTAGCGCCGTTCAACGCTGCAGCCTGGAACGCGGCCTTTGATGCTGGCTACCTTGGCGGCTGCCAGATCAGCGGTTCGCCCCTCGCGACCTACCAAGGCAATCCCGGCAACCTCGGCACTCGCTTCCAGCGCGTCTTGACCCCGACGGTGGCCTTCGTGGGCACTGTGGGTGGAACGCTCAATCCAGCAGGCCTAGTGGCCCCGTTCGACACGCCCACGGCCAACCTTGGCGCCACTGTGAATCCTCAGGGTGGCTCGCACATCATGCACCTCTATGAAGCCGTGGATCTCGGCGCTCCGCGTAATTCGCTGGAGCTGGTCGAGTATGGCCCGGTGCAGAACTTCGTGAACATCGCGACCTACCCCGGCTATGTGGCGTGGGCTGGGATGACGAACGTCACAGGCCCTTGGAACTGCCCAACGGGTCAGAACGGCCTCTCGCCGCTGTACTCCTTCAACTACAACATGACCACAGCGCAGTCGCCAGACCCGCTGAATCTCAATCCGCCGAGCAACAACGGCAACTGCCCCATGTCAACGACCACACCGCCCGCCGGATCGATCGGTGGCGTGCGTGTGACCAATCCCGCGCCGTTCAACTGCGGCCCCGGGTTCACGAGCTACTACCCCTTCCCGGCTTTCACGCAGCCCTTTGACTACACGGGCTCAGGCACGGGTGCTGGCAACCTCGTGTTCGAACAGAACTTCGATCCGAACACCCTCACGGTGACCAATCTGAATCGTTATCGCTCGGCGGCCAACATTCCGGCCCGCCGTATTGCAGGCGCTCCGAAGACCTACACAGCCAACTGCTTCAACGGCAACAACGTGAGTGCGGCGGCAGGGTGCGACATTTACGACATGCGCTTTACCTTCGTGCCTGTGGCATCCTCAGCGCGCTCAAACTTCTACGACACCAACATCTCGGTGGGCACCCCGATCTACGAGGCATTCTCCCTCGCACCGGCGCCCAATGCTCAGGCGGCGGGCACGAGCGCCACTTGGCAGTTGGAAGGGGCCTCGGCGATTCTGACCCCCAACACGCCCTCGGGTGCAACCACCGGCCTGCTGACGTACTTCAACGGTACTCCCCAGACCGGCACCACGAACCCCCTCGTGCTGCGTAACGCTGCCCAGCCCGCGGCTCCGCAGCTCACCGGCCGCCGCTACTTCCGCTTTGTTGCCAGCTTCCGCAACAACGCGGCGACCAACGGTCGCCAGCGGTACAACAATTTCGTGATGGCCATCTCGAACTGAGCCCTCCCGAAGCTGCAGAGAACCGACGTCACCCCGCGGGGTGGGCGTCGGTTTTTTGTTGGCCGGACTCCCGTGGCTCCTCCTAACGGGGATGCTCCGTCGGAGTCGGTTTCTTCGTGCTGCGCACCGCTTCCTTGTGGCGGGTGCGCTTGCAGAACTAGGCCTAGCTCTCTAGACTCGCGGCGTCCATTGGGGATGGCTTTTCGCTGGCGGGCGAGAGTTATCCGAGAGCGGCGGCTTCAGTCTCCGAAGTCGTTGCGAGGGTTCACGGTCACTCTTTGGGGGAGCTGACGTGCTTGCGGATGGTGAGGGAGTCTTCCTCACGTTCCTCGGACTTGCGGGGGCGTGCATCGGGTCATTCATGAACGTGGTGGTCTACAGGCTGCCGCGCGAGTGCATGTTCATCGCTCGCCCACGTTCGCGTTGCACCGCCTGCGCGACACCGATTGCCTGGTACGACAACATTCCGATCCTGAGTTGGCTCTTGTTGCGTGCGCGTTGCAGACATTGCAAGACGCACATCTCTGCGCGCTATGTCAGCGTCGAAATCGTCGTGGCCGCATGGTTCGTTCTGAGTGCATGGCACCAACTCTGTGCTGATGGTGCGGATGACATCCTTGCTGCGAGCGGCGAGCGCTGGATCACGTGGGGCGTGCAGGCGTTGATCTTCGTCTGCCTGCTCGCGCTGTCGCTGATCGATTTCGATCATCGCATCTTGCCTGACGAACTCACCATCGGTGGCATGGTGCTCGGGCCGGTGCTTGCTTTTCTTGCACCGAGTTTTCAGCACGGAAGGAGTTTTGTGAAAGGCGTGTTGGGGTGGGACCTCGCGCCCAATCTGTTGGCAGTCGCTGATGGATTACTGGGCATGCTGGCCGCGGCTGGCGTGCTCTGGGGCGTGGGCTGGCTCGGCGCGAAGGCGTTTCGCCGCGAGGCCATGGGCTTCGGCGACGTGAAAATGTTCGGTGCCATGGGCGCCGTGCTGGGCATGTGGGTATTCCTCGCGCTAGTCGTGGCATCTTTGACGGGTGCTCTGATTGGCGTGGTGAGCATGTGTTTGGGACAAGGCCGCCAGATTCCCTTCGGACCATTTTTGGCCGTGGGTATGTTGGTGGTGATGTTTGCGGGGCCATGGCTGCTTGAGCTGTGGCTGGGATTGGCGCGAGCGCACTGACGTGCGTTGGCGTCGGGGAGGTCTCCTATGAAGTGCGTGAAGTATGTTGCGGGAACTCTGGCGGGTGTGGCTCTGCTCGCCGGTTGTTCGAACAAGGAGGAGCTGCTCCAAGAGAAGGACCGGATCATCACCGAGCGGAGCGCAGAAAACGACGCCCTCAAGCGTCAGCTGCGTGACGCCGAGGCCACGCGCCTCGTGATGCAGAAGCAAGTGGATGCGCAGCGCGCTGAAGTGGAGGAGGCAAATGCGTTGGCCGCAGCAGCGAAGTCTGCGGCGCCACTCGCGCCGGTTGAGGCTGCGGCTCCGGCAAAGCCCGTTGCCAAGGCACGTCCGTTCCAATTCAAAGACAAGGACGTCGAGGTCGTGTCACAAGGTGATTCGGGCACGCTGCTCCGCCTGAACACCAAGGACATGTTCGCTTCGGGCAGCGCCGAAGTGACGCCTGCTGGGCGCAAGATCCTCGGTCGCGTTGCCAAGGCGCTCGCCGCCGACAAGAACTGCAACATCTCCATCGAAGGTCATACGGACGACACGCCCATCAAGAAGTCGGCCGCCAAGTGGAAAACCAACGAGGCATTGAGCCTCGCCCGTGCTGAGTCCGTCAAGGCCTGTCTAGTCAAGGAAGGCAAGCTGTCGGAAGAGAGCATCAGTTGCGCCGGGCTCGGCGAAACCAAGCCCATCGCAACCGGGAAAACGGACGCTGCCCGCGCTCGCAATCGGCGCGTGGAGATCATCGTTTCACGCTGAATCAGCTTTGACGATGCCGCTCACGGGCACGGAAGCCATGGCTTTTCGTGCCCGTGTTCATTTTTTCTGCAAGACGCATCCGCCATTCTTTGGCGCGATGGCTTTGACGCGACACTACATGTGAGCTTAGTCTCTCTACGCATCCGAAGCCTAGGAGAATCACATGTCGCATCCGGCTGTAAGCGATTTGAGAAATGTCGCGTTGATTGGCCACGGAGACGCAGGCAAGACCACGTTGGCGGAGCACATGCTCGTGAAGGCCGGAGCCATCCCGCGCCTCGGCTCCATCAAGGAGAAGAGCTGCTTCCTCGACTACGAGCACGATGAGAAAGAGCGCAAGCACTCCATTTCAGTAGCGGTTGCGAGCCTGAAGTGGGCGGGGAAGTCCATCGAGTTGCTGGATACGCCTGGTTATCCAGATTTCATCGGTGATGCATCCCTCGGAATTGACGTGGCCGACTTCGCGCTTGTGTGCGTGAACGCGCACTCCGGCGTGATGGTCAACACGCGGCGTGTGTTTCAGATGGCTTTCGATGCGGGCAGGGCGCGCGCGATTGTCGTCACCAAGTGCGACACGGCGAATGGTTCTCTCGTCAGCGTGCTAGAGGGCATTCGAAAAGCCTTTGGCGAGCGCTGCATGCCCTGGCGCGCCCCCGCGGAACTCGGTGATTGGAAACAGGCGTTCACTGAAGCCGTTGTGGAAGTGGATGACTCGCTGATGGGCCGCTACCTCGAAGGGGAAAGCCTCGCGGACGATGAAGTGGCCCGCGCGTCGCGCATGGCTGTGGCCGTGGGGCGGGTGATTCCTGTCGTCTTCACGTCGGCTGAAAAGGAAATGGGCGTGGACACGGTGCTTGATCTCATCGCTGAACTTGGGCCGAGCCCAGCCGATGCAAAGCGAGTTGTGTATCCCGCGAGTGATCCAGACCACCCGCCAGAGCCGATGGCAGCGTTGCCTGAAGCTCCATTTCTCGGCTACGTCTGGCGCGTGCAGATCGACCGGCACGTGGGCAAGCTCGCCCACGTGCGCATCATTCAAGGCTGCATCAAGAGCGGCGATTCCTTCGTGGTGTTTGGAAAGGACAAGAAGGAGCGAGCGGCGCACATCTTGCGGGCTCATGGGCGAGAGACGACCGAAATCACCGATGCAGGTCCGGGCGAGCTGATCGTCCTGCCCAAGATCGAGAGTTTGCATCGCGGTGACATGTTGGGTCACCACACGAGTGATTTGGTGGTGAAACGCGCGGATTGTCCAACTCCGATGTTCGCGCTGGCCGTCGTCCCGAAGACTCGGGGCGATGAGGCGAAGATCTCCGAAGCCTTGCACAAACTCGCGGAGGAGTGCCCCACCTTCTCGCCGCATCGCGAACTCGCCACCCACGAGCAAGTCGTGAATGGCATGAGCCATCTGCACCTCGATCTCATGCTCAAACGCATGAAGGAGAGGTTCGGGGTGGACGTGGACACGCACAAGCCGCGCATTCCCTACAAGGAATGCGTCATGGGATCCGCCGAAGGCCACTTCCGTCATAAGAAGCAGTCTGGCGGGCGTGGTCAGTTTGCGGAGGTGTTCCTTGCTGTGAGTCCAGCGGAAGCGGGGAGTGGTCTCGTGTGGTCTTGGGACATCTTTGGAGGTTCGGTGCCGCGCAACTTCGAGCCCGCCATCGAGAAGGGCGTGCGAGAACGCATGGAGCATGGAGTTCTTGCTGGCTATCCATTGCCAGACATCAAGGTCAGCATCCGAGACGGGAAATACCACGACGTGGATTCCTCCGAAGCAGCCTTCAAGCTGGCTGGTGGACGCGCGTTCACCGATGCGGTCATCAAGGCGCGGCCGTCCCTGCTCGAGCCTCATGCCATGCTGGAGATTGTCATCCCTGGGCGTTTCATGGGCGACGTGAGCGGTGATCTCACCACACGCCGTGGGCGCATCATCGGCATGGACCAGCACGGCGACCTGCAGGTCTTGAAGGCGGAAATGCCGCTCGTGGAAGCCAGTGACTACGCGCGAGTTCTCACCGCCATCACGAGCGGCGAAGGCTCGTTCAGCATGCATCCCGGGCCGTACATGCAGGTGCCTGCAGCCACGGTCAAGCAGATGTCCGAGGCCTTCAAGCCGCACCACGGCGACGAAGATTGAAGGGTCTTGATCGCGTCTCTTTGCAGAACGCAGAGACCGGCCGATAAGTGGGCAGGTCCCCAACCGGGGATCTCCCATGCCGCATCTTGAGGAATATCTATCTGCGTTGGTGACCCGCGGAGGTTCTGACCTTCATCTTTCCCCGGGGGCGCCGGTAAAGATGCGCCTGCACGGCGATCTGGTGGACCTCGCCCCAGAGCCGTTGGCCGCTGATGACTCGCGGCGCATGGTTTACTCCGTGCTGAACAACGACCAGATCGCGACCTTCGAACGTGACTGGGAGCTCGATCTCTCGTTCGGCGTGGAGGGCATCGGGCGTTTTCGTGCGAACGTGTTCCTCCAAAAGGGGAGTCTGGCCGCGGTCTTCCGCCTCATTCCCTTCGAAGTGTCCAGCATGGCGCGCTTGGGCCTGCCAGTGCAGTTGTGCGAGAGCCTGTGCGCCATCCCACGTGGGCTCGTGCTAGTCACTGGTGCCACTGGCAGCGGCAAGTCCACGACCCTCGCCTCCATGATCGACCACATCAATCGCACGCGCGACGTGCACGTGGTCACCATCGAGGATCCCATCGAGTTTCTGCACAAAGGCAAGCGCGCACTGATCAACCAGCGTGAAGTGGGTTCTGACACGCACCAGTTCGGGAAGGCGTTGCGCTCGGTCTTGCGCCAAGACCCCGATGTGGTCTTGGTGGGCGAGATGCGTGACCTCGAGACGATCGAGGCCGCACTCACCCTCGCAGAGACCGGGCATCTCACCTTCGGAACGCTGCACACATCCGATGCGGTGCAGACCATCAACCGCATCGTGGACGTATTCCCTGCATGGCAGCAGCAGCAGATCCGCACGCAGTTGTCCTTCGTGCTTCAGGCTGTGTTCTGTCAACAGTTGCTGCCTAGCGCGAGTGGCAAGGGCCGCACCTTGGCCGCGGAGATTTTGGTGGCCAACTCGTCCATCCGCGCGCTCATCCGAGAGGACAAAGCGCATCAGGTCTATTCACAACTTCAGACCGGCGGACGCGAAGGCATGCAGACCATGAATGCTGCGCTGGCCAATCTGGCTCAGCGGCGTCTCATCACCAAGGCTGTTGCCCTCGAGAGTACGACTGACAAAGAGGATCTGCTGCGCATGCTCAGCCAACCTCAACCCGTAGGAGTCGCCTGAGATGGCTGTAGGAACACAACCCGGGGCCGGAGCCCCAGCGATCGAGATGCTGCGTCCAGGCAGCCCCGCGCGAAAGCGCAGGAAGGCCATGAAGCGCGGCGAACTCGAACTGTTCACGCGCCAACTTGCCACGATGATCAGCGCAGGCATCCCGCTGCTCGAATGTCTAGCGATCCAATGCGAACAGGCGGAGAGTCAGACCTTCGGCCGCATTCTCGAGACAGTCATCGCAGACATTCGCGGCGGATTGGACCTGAGCCGCGCCCTCTCCAAGCATCCGAAGGTGTTTCCTACGGTCTACGTGAGCATGATTCGCGCCGGCGAGAGTTCGGGGCAACTCGACGAGATCTTGGTGCGGCTTGCGGAATACCTCGAGGCTTCCGCCAAACTGAGACGCGAGATCAAAGCGGCCATGACCTATCCGGTTGTGAGCTTGTTCCTCGTGTTCGGCATCACGGCCTTCCTGATGATCGTGATCGTGCCGCGCTTCAAGGAGATCTTCGACGGCCTCGGCGTTGAACTGCCAGGCGTGACCAAGGCCGTGATGGCGTTGAGCATGACTCTGCGCGACCAAGCATTGCTGAGCCTTGGCGTGATCGGCGTAGCCGTGACCTTATTCGTGCTGTGGAAGCGAACGCCCAATGGCCAGCGAGCCGTGGATCGATTCCGATTCGCCATGCCCGTGCTGGGCCCACTATTCCGCAAGGTGGCCTTGTCCCGTTTTGCGCGCACTTTCAGCACCATGGTCAAGAGTGGAGTGCCCATCCTCGGTGCTCTAGAAATCGTTGCGGACACCGCGGGCAACGTCCAAGTGTCCGATGCGGTGCGCAAAGCCATGGATTCCGTGCGGCAGGGTGACAGCCTCGCAGCGCCACTCTCGCGGGAAGCCGTCTTTCCGCCGATGGTGGTGCGCATGATTGGGATTGGCGAGCGCTCCGGTTCGCTAGACGCGCTCCTCGAGAAAATCTCTGAGTTCTATGACCAGCAGGTCGAGGCCGAGGTGAAGAGTCTGACATCGCTCATTGAGCCCTTGCTCATCGCGGTGATGGGCATCGTGGTGGGCGGCATCGTGCTCGCCATCTTCCTGCCCATCATGAAGCTCCAAGAGGCCCTCACCCCCAAGTGATTGGCGCCCTTGGTGCTCCGAGCGCACACCTAGTGCAGCCGTCAGGTGCGGCCCTTGGAGGCTGCTACGCCTCGTCGCGATCTTTGAAGCGCGGCGGCGCAGTTTTCAGTGCACCGATCCACACGAATCACTCCGAAGTCCATGCCAACACTGAAGAAGTGCATGGGAGATGTCGAAGAAGAACGAGGAAGCTCCAAGGTGGAGCCTCCGGATCCGCGCGGTGGAATGCACTTGGCCCGCATGTTGCAAGTGCCGCGATGATCAGGACAACACAGCTCGATGATTCCGTCCAACGTCCATAGCCCAGTGAGGAACTCCATGCAACGTCGTAATGCCGGCTTCACCCTGATCGAACTCATGATTGTGGTGGCGATCATCGCCATCATCGCAGCCATCGCCGTGCCAAACTTGCTGTCGTCACGCCTGGCCGCAAATGAATCCAATGCCATTTCTACGCTGCGCAACTTGGTGAGTGCCCAAGCGCAGTTCCAGTCCATGGGAGCCATGGACAACGACCTCGACGGAACCGGCGAATACGGCTACTTCGGCGAGCTGTCCGGCCTCAGCGCGCTCAACTTGCGCGGCGCCGGTATGGCCACGCCCCTTGATCCGGCCATCTTGGGCAACACCTTCCAAAACGTTGATGCCAACGGCTACGTCAACAAGTCGGGCTACTACTTCCGCATCTTCCTGCCTGATCCTGCGACACCCCCAGCGGGCGTGGGCGAGAACGGCGGTGGCGGTCCTACTGGCGTGGGCGCCGTGGGCGATGACTCCTGCGAAAACCTCTGGTGCGCGTATGCGTGGCCGGTGGGCTCAGGCACCACGGGCAACCGTGCCTTCTTTGTGAATCAGCGCGGCGAAATCGTGCAGACCCGCATGAATGCGCTGACTTACGATGCGGCGACTCCGCCCGCGTTCGATGCCTGCTACCTCGTGGCTGGTGACATGACCAGCGGCGTCGCGATCAACGGTGGCGTGGCTCAGGACGGAAACACTTGGACACCTGTGCAGTGATGAACTGATCCCCGAGTTCCTCTGGGGATTCGCGCGCGCGGGGTCGACCGGACTAGGTCGGCCCCGTCTGCGTTTTCTTGCACTCATGCGCCCAGAGGTTCGAGGAACGCACGGCGTTTGACCGCGCCGCGCGCGCTCCGTAACCTGCACGGGAATGGGTGCTCACCGCAGAATCCTCCTGCTCGGTTTGGTGTTTTCTGCCGCGCTCGTCGCGCAGACACGAACAGACGCAGAGGCCTTCCTCGCAGGCTTGCGCGGTGTTCATTCGGCGGACGCCGAGTTTGTTCGCGCTAGCGCAACAGCCCTGCGGGCCCTCGTTGCCGAGGACGCCCTAGCGGGGGTCCTCGCGAAGCACCAAGCGGACGAATCGCCAACCGTGCGATTGGTGGTGCTCGAAGCAGAGGCCCAAACAAACGGCCTCGCGGCTTATGTTGCAGCGCTGCGTGCACACGATGCAACCCGCGCTGAATGGGCTATCGAGCGTCTGCAGGCGGAGGAGCGCACAGGAGCATGCTGCCTCCTCACCATCGCGGCCGATGCATCGGCGCCGTTTCATGCTCAAGCGCAAGCGGTATTGCTGCGCTTCGATGGCCGGGCAAGGCGCGTGCTCATGGCGGACTTGCTCTTACGCGAGCTTTCGCCGAGCGAATGGAGTGTCGTGGCGGAATTGATGGGGCTGCCGCGAGGGTCGACGGCCGCCGAACTGCTGCCCGTGCTCTACTCCGACGCACTTCTCATGTCCCTTGCTGCGGAATGCGCGCGTAGCCGGTTCCAAACCATGTTGCCGGTTGCAGGAATGCAATTGTCGGGCGAACAGACGGAACGTGTGCTGACTCAACTTGTGCCCGCGCTGTTGCCATATCTCCGGGCGAGTTGGCCTGAGGCGAGTGCGCGCCAGCGCGTGCACATTGCTCGAGGCCTCGCAATCCTCGCGCACCCTGATGCTGCGCTCAGGTTTGCAAGCGTCCTCGGTGCGGGCAGCATCGAAGAACGCACGTTGGCTTTCGCCGCCGCGCAGGAGACTGCGATCAACCCGCCGGAAACTGCGGTGCTTGCAGCGATACTCAGTGGCGACGCGGCCTTGGAGGCCGGAGCTCTCTCGTGCGCACTTGCGGGCACCGTGGCGCTCACGCCAGAGGCGTTGCGTCCCATTCTGCCCGCTGTGCCCGAAGCCTGCGCCGAGGATGTCCTGAGCTTGTTGCGCAGGCATGGGGATGCAGCGGCCGTCTTGTCCTTGCTACGGGAAGCCATGGGCGCCGAATCCGGATTCGCAGCCCCAGCCCTCGCGGCAGAAGCGTTGGTCGAATGCGGTCAGTGGTCAGCAGAGGTCGACGGCGCACTCCGCCATCCCGATTGGCGCATTCGTTGTCTAGCTCTCCATGGTTGTAGGGAGCTGCCCCCGGAGGTGGCGCTCGCTGCGGTGGAAAGTTCTGTGAAGGACCCCGTCGTGGCTGTGCGCGTAGCGGCCCTCGCGACTCTAGGCAGCATCAGGAATGCCCGCGCTAGAACGCTCTTGGTGAGTCTCGCGCAAGACGAATCGGCGTTGGTGCGCGAACAGGCAGCCTTGGGTCTCGCGAACCAAGAAAATTGGCACATCGTGCCGGTGCTCAAGCGCTTGCTGGATGACGAAGATGTTTCGGTGGCCAACGCGGCCGCCATGACGCTCTTCCGGCATGGTTTCACCGATATGCGCTCGCGCCTGGATGCGGCGCTCAAGTGGATCTGGCTCGAAACGCGTACCCGTGAAGCGCTGCGTACATCGCAGGACTCGAGGGATGGTCGTGGCGGGTAGTGCATTCGTCACGCGCGAAGTTGCACAGCGCATGCTTGGACAGAGCCATCGGCCGCTGCTCATGGGCCATGTGGAAATCGACGGAGACGCTCTTGGGTCTGCCGTAGCCCTCGTGCGTGGTTTCCGCGCTCTGGGCCGCGAACCAGTTCTTGCTCTTCATGAACCAGCGCCCCGCATCTTCGACTTCTTGCTAGCGGCAGGCGAAGCCTGCGTCGTGCGCGATCTCCAACAGGCACAAGCTGTACTCTCGCAGCGCGACCTCGTGGTCGTGCTCGACAACAATTCATGGGAACGCCTAGGTTGCTTCGGGCCACTGCTGCGCGACTCAGCGGTGCCTGTCTTGTGCATTGATCACCATCCCTGTGCTGAGGCGTTTTCTGAGCACCACTACTTGGACACATCCGCCGCGGCGACAGGCGTTCTCGTTCAGGAATTGCTTGAGGGCCTCGGCTGGCCCATGGATGAACGCGCCGCTGACGCGTTGTACGCCGCCACAGTGAACGACACGGGCTGGTTTCGCTGGTCCAACACGGACCAGCGCGCGCTCATGGCGGCGGCGCGGCTTGTCGTTGCAGGAGCGCGTCCGGATCGAGTGGCCGCATCCATCATGCTGCGCGAGTCACTGGCTGCGAAACGCTTGTTAGCGCGGTTCTTGGACACCATTGAGCTCACGCACGGCGGACAAGTGGCCACAGGCTTTGTCTCACGCGAGATGTTTGCGGCGACTGGTGCCACCCGCGAGGACAGCGAAGACCTCGTGAATCATCTGCGAGCTATTGCAGACATTCAGGTAGCGATTTTCCTGCGCGAGGATGATGCAGGCGTGAAACTGAGCTTCCGCACACGTGCTCCGCACAGTGCGAGGGCTTTGGCCCTGCGCTGCGACGGTGGCGGGCACGAGCAAGCAGCAGGGGGGCGTCATGCTGGGCCGCTTTCGCAGGCACTCGTTGACGTGCGGCAATGGGCTGCCGAAATGCTGACGCGGAGCCAGCAACGCGGCTAGGGTGAGGCAGGCGCTATGGTGCGCCCGGAGACCAACATGGATCGTGACGTGATGCCAGTGGACGTGCTCTTCGTTGGCGCCGGGCCGGCCAATCTCGCCGCCGCACTCAAGCTTGGGCGCACGCTTAAGGAGAAGGGCGCCGAAGGCCGCTTCGAGATCATGGTGCTCGAGAAGGGCCGCGAAGTTGGCGACCACATCCTCTCAGGCGCCATCATGGACCCCCGCGGCATCGCGGAATTGCTCGGGCCGGATTGGCGTGAGAGTGGTTTCCCTGTGGATGCAGACGTCACCCGCGAGTCCGTGCTGACGCTCTCTGAGCATGGCGCCAAGCCGCTGCCTTTCATTCCGCCGACGCTGAAGAACCACGGCAGCGTGATCGTGACCTTGTCCAAGGCGGTGCGTTGGCTGAAGGATGAAGTCGAAGCACTCGGCATCACGATTGCTGAGGGGATGCCCGCGGAAAAGATCCTGATTGAAGAAGGGCGCGTGCGCGGTGTGCAACTCGTGGATCGCGGCCGTTCAGTGGACGGATCCGAAGGCCCGAGTTTTGAAGCTGGCGCTGAAGTTCGGGCTCGCGTGACCGTGCTAGGTGAAGGCACCCGCGGCTCGTTGACCAAGCAACTCGTCGATGCCCTCAAGCTCTCAGGACCGAATCCACAGGCCTATGGCACAGGCTGCAAAGAACTGTGGGACATT
>Ga0233425_10005279_pt1 | contig 20570 bp, 10 predicted proteins | sample Watercolumn_Towu_2_FD_181712 | JGI IMG/M metagenome (GOLD analysis project Ga0233425, IMG submission 181712) | Freshwater microbial communities from Lake Towuti, South Sulawesi, Indonesia - Watercolumn_Towuti2014_140_MG | ecosystem: Environmental > Aquatic > Freshwater > Lake | place... | reverse complement strand
GGGCTTCGGGTTCTCGTTGTCCGTGAGCGTGCGGGCCGCAAAGACCCACAGGCGCTCTTTGCCCTGCGGATCGGCGATGCGGTAGATGCTGGGGCAGTTCTTGAAGTTGACGTAGTTCGGCGGCAGCGAGTCGTCCATGCGTGTCCACGTCAGCCCCGCGTCATCGCTGCGGGCCATCGGCCCCGCGTGTCCGCCGTGGCCGATGTTCCAGACGCAAAAGATCGTCTTGCCGTCCGCCAGCATCGCCGTGGTCGGATGCGCGTGATACGCCCCCGGCTCCGGCGACCCGCGCGCGATGATGACCTGTCGCTGCGTGTCCTCGGAGAGGTCAATGTGCGTCAAAGCCTCGCGGTGTTGCAGCCAAAGCGCCTTCTTTTCAGCAGGCGCTGATTCCCAGGCGCGTTTCGCTCCTTTCGTGGCAATGTCCACCTCGGGCTTCTTCAGATTGCGAGGTTCGTCGTCCTGGGCAAAGACAGCCAGCGGTGCGAGCAGCAGGGCGGTGAGGAGTGTGAGGGTGGGTTTCATGGTGACACGTTACTTCATCTGATGACGGAAGATTTGCCCCTGCGTTGTCAGCAAGGCTTGCATCTCGCGCACTGGCACGGTCCGCGGTGGCACGTGGCGCTCGATCGCCAGATGCGCGGCTACTCCGGCGGCCTGGCCAAGACTCATCCACGTCGGCTCCATGCGGATGCTGGAAAAACCGACGTGCGTGGTGCTGGCGGCGACGGGGACAATGAGGCCGTCCATTTTTTTCGGAATCATTATGCGATACGGAATCTCATAGGGCCGCGTGATGTGATCCAGCATTCCGAGATAGCCTTCGAGCGCGATCGTGTCGCCGGGCTGGCGCTTGCGCACGGGGAAGCTGTCAATTGGAAACTCGCCGACGGCGATGCTGTCGTCGTGATGTTTCACCGCCCGTCCCTTGCCGGTGATGTCGTGCTCGGTGAGCGTGTATTCGCCCGCGAGACGGCGGCCTTCGCGCACATAGAGCTGCCAGGGAAAGTGTGCGTTGTCGGCAAATTCGTCCTTCGGCAGATGCAGTTCATTGGCGAGTTTGCGGTGCGTCTCGGGCACTTCAGGATCGTTTTGCAGGAACCACAGCAGGCCGAGCGTGAGGTTGCGATGCCGCTCGCAGATGCGCTGGCGCACGTCGTCGCCGCCCTCGATGTAGCCGCGGTTCTCCTCGGGAAAAGGGAAGCCGAGCGGACGCGGATTGATGTTCACGTCGGTCTTGTTGTTCGGAATGTCCGTCACGGACAACGCGCGCACGAGCGTGTCGAAGTGCGCGGGGTTGTAGCCGCGACCGGGCTTGAAGACTTTCGGCCCGGCAAGCCGGCCTGCTTTCAAGTCGTCGAAATAGCCGGTGTAGTTCTTCCTGTCGTAGCCCGGTGGCGCTTCGGTCATGCGATGCGAGTTGGCGGGGTCTTTCGTGAGGCAGAGCCGATAGGTGTACGCGGGCAGCCGATCGTCCGCCGCGCCCGTCGTGCCGGGCAGGAACTCGCGTGTCTGGTAATCGAAATACACCACGCCCGCGTGCGGCTCGCCGAACTCCGCGCGCGACTCGCGCCCGAGCCGGAACTCCGCGCCCGCAGCGGCGTAGAGATCGCCTTCATAGGTCGCATCAATGAATACGCGACCCGCCAGCGCGCGCGTCTCGCCGCTCTTGCGATTCACGATCTCGATGCGCTTGAGCCAGTCCGCTTCCACGCTCGCCGATTTCAGCCGCCAGCCTTTCAGCACGGTGATGTTCGGCTGCTCGCGGATCATCGCTTCGAGCACCGCTTCGGCAACCGACGGCTCGGAATAATAGCCGTCGTGACAGAGCTTCACGTTTTCGGAATTCGCGCCGTAGCGCCCGACGTAGTGTTGCCTGACGCGCCGCGTGAACTCGACGAACAATCCGCCGATCATCGCGCGGTTCTCCACGTCGCTCTTGCCGAGCCCGCTCGTCATCATGCCGCCGATGTGATCGTGATATTCGATCAACGCCACACGGCTTCCCTGCCGCGCGGCAGCGATCGTCGCAGCGATGCCACCGGGCGTGCCGCCATAGACAACGACATCCTGGGCGCTGAGCGTGGATGCGAAAAGCAGGCCAATGAGTGCTGAGGAGATGAGTGCTGAGGGCAGGAGTCTCATGGTTGCTTCAGTGTGGCGGTGGATTCCGACAAAACCCTGACTTGACCGTGGGGTAGGCTTCCAGCCTGCCTAATTTTCAGCGTTATCGCAGGCTGGAAGCCTACGCCACGGTGTTTTTACTTCTTGAACTGCCCTTCCCACGCTTCAAGGGCGGCGAGCAATTCACGCAGTCGCTGCGGCTCCGCGGCTGCGAGGTCGCGTTTCTCGCTCAGATCATTGTCGAGACGGTAGAGCCACGGCGCGCCGCCGTGCTCGATCACCAGCTTCCACGGCCCTTGCCGGACCGCCTTCATGTCCCCCGCTCTCCAGAACAGCGTCCGAGGCGGGAGCGGTTCTTTTCGCAACAACACCGGCATCAGGCTCGCGCCGTCGAACGCCTGAGGATCGCCAGCGGCCGGGCCGGGGATGCCCGCCGCTTCGAGAAAAGTCGGCAGCAGATCCATCGTCATCGTCGTCGCGTCCGTCTCGCTGCCGGCGGCGATTCGTCCGGGCCACCACGCGATGCACGGCACCCGATGTCCGCCTTCGTGCATCCCGGCCTTCTGTCCGCGCAGCACTCCGTTCGACGAGATGTCCTTGAAGCCGCCCGGGTAGCGCAGGTAGCCGCCGTTGTCGGACGTGAAGATCACCAGCGTCTCGCGCCCCGGCGGCAGGGCGCGGATCGCATCCATCACGCGCCCCACGCCGTCGTCGAGCCGCTCGATCATCCGGTTCACGACCGCTGTGATTTCCGCCGGCGGATGCGGTCCCAGTTTCATCGCATTGTTGTCGTAGTTCTTCCCTTGCTCGCGATCCGGTTTGTCCCCGGGCACCATCCACGGGAAATGAATCGCCGTGTGCGGCAGATAGAGGAAGAACGGCCGCTCGCGATGTTGCGCGATGAATTGCAATGCGTGGCCGGTGAGCAAGTCGGTCGCGTAGCCCTCTTCGACGAGCGGCTCGTCGTCCTGCCACCAGTCGAGCCGTCCGTAGCGGTCCACGTGCGAGGCGTAATCCACGCCGCCATGGCGCGAGCCGCGAAACACGTCGAAGCCCCGGCGATTGGGCAGCGCGGCGCTACCGGGCTTCGACCCCAGATGCCACTTGCCGATCGCGCCGGTGGCGTAGCCCGCAGGCTTGAGATACTCGGCGATCGTGCGGGCCGTGTCCGTCAGGCCGGGGCTTTTTTCGCTGAGCGCCCCCTCGATGCCCGCTCGCTGCTGATAGCGTCCGGTGAGCAACGCGGCGCGAGTCGGCGAACACGTCGAGCCGTTGGAATGAAAATCCGTGAACCGCATTCCTTCGCGAGCCATCCGGTCGATGTGCGGCGTCTTCACGCGGGTCGAACCGTAGCAGCCGAGGTCGCCGTATCCCAAATCGTCGGCGAGGATCACGACGATGTTCGGTTTCTCGGCGCGAGACACGGATGGTGTGGCACCGAAGGCCAGCAGGAGCACTGCGAAGACGCGGAGGATTGGTTTGGAAGCCATGTTGTGTCAGTGGTGGCTGTGCATCATCGGATCTTCAGCAGTGCCGCCACATCGTCGAGCGACACGCGAAAGACTTCGATCTGCGTCTTCAATCGCGAGAGCGCGATGAACAGGTGCCCGTCGTGCTCGATGACGTGCGGGTATTGCAGCGACGCGACGCCTGCTCGGAACTTGTGGCTGATGCGCGAGACGTCCGCGGCGACGGGCGGCGGCGTCGGGACATCGAGTCGCGCGAGGCGGCTGAAGGATTTTCCATCTTCGCTCACCGCGAGATACAGTTCGCGCCGTGCGACCTTGGGGTTCGCATTCAACACCAGCACGTGGAATCCGCGCCTGGTCTTCATCGCGTAGAGCTTGCTCGATGCGTTGGGAAAATTGGACATCGCAGGCACGGCCCAGGTCTGCCCGCCATCGGTCGAGGTCGAATGGAACAGGCGCGACGAGCCGCCATTGTCACGGAACAGCGCCTGCAACGAGCCATCCGGCAGGTCCCAGACGATCGGCTCGTCGGGGCGGAATTTTTTTACTTCGTCAATTTTGACAACGGGAAAAACGCGCCAGTCATCGAGCGACTTCCTGCCACCGATCATCATGGTCACATTGAAGCGCGAATCGCGCCGCGTGGTGATCCACTCGCCGGAAGGCAGCGGCTGCGGAGCGAAGTTGTTGATCGCATCGTCGTAGAGCTTGCCCTTGAACTTCCACTGCCCGCTGCCCGCGTCCCACACGAAGGCTCGCAACTGGAGTTCCTTGTCCGCACCGAACGCACCCTTGCCCTTGTAGTGCGCGCCGAGCGCCAGCAGTTCGCCGTCGCGCTCCCACAGTCCTCGCGCGATGTAGGCGTAGGGCGCGGCGGGCGTGCCGGTCACACTTTTCGCCGCGCTCCATGTGAGACCGTCCGCGCTGGTGGCAAATTTGATCTCCTGCGTCGGCTCGTCCTCGACCTTTGGCCCGTCGCTCCACGAGCACCAAAATCTCCCGCCGTGAAAAGCGAGATAGCTGTGAAGGTTCAACCGCAGATCGAGCACATCCACCTTGTCTGGCGTCCGCGCATGAGGCCCCAGCGCCGCATGATTGACGACCGCGAGCTGTCCCTTGAGCACCGGCAGATTTGCGTAATCGATGAGTTCGGGGTCACCATTCATGCCGGGGAGTTTCAGCAGCGGCACCGCGGCGGTCTCCGCGCGAGCCCCCATCGCGGCGGCGAGCAGCGCCAGAGTGAAAACAATTCGTCGAGGTTTCATGGTTCCAGTTTCGAGGGCGGTGAGGAGCGTGAGGGTGGATTTCTTGGTGATTTCTCCTTGGAGGCTTTGGCCTTTCTCTTCGGTAGTCTGGTGCTTGGAGCTTCGTCGTCCACCACCTGTTGTTTGCCGCGCACCTTGCGGTCCAGAATCCCCGGCTTGGTGAACGGCAGCGTGCGTTCATCCTCGCAGTAGATTTTGGAAATCTCGTCGAGGCAGCTCTTGGCCTCGGCAGTATATGACCCGTCGGGCTGGAATGCGCGCCCCTGCCGCAGGCAGGATTCCAAGCGGCAGCGGTTCGCAAACAGTTTCCAGCGCCACGACGCCCGCACATGTTCGGGAAGTTTCGGCTCGATCTGCGTCACGAAATCGCCGCACTTCTTTCCGCGTTCGGCTTCCAGCGGCGTGAAGTTTTTGCTCTTCAACGAGACTTCCTGCATCGTGCCCAGGAGGTCGATGACCTTCAGGATTTGCGGCAGAACCTGCGGGTCGTATTCGTAGCGGACGTATTCCTGCAAGATATCGTCCACGCTGCGCTTGGGACCCCAGAAGGCCTGCACCCAGAGCACCTTGGCGGCATCCTCGTAGATCCCTTCGGAGTAGGGCATGACGCTCCTGCCGCCCAGTTGGCGCGCCTGCTCAATCTCCCGTTTCCACTCAGTCATGCGATACGTGGCGCCGCGCCCGCCCCACGGATACATCCCGAGCATGCTGATTTCCGGGAACACCATCAGGGGCAGGCTCCCCGGAGAGCCTCGCTTGATCGTTTCTTCGTTGGATTCTGCCACGTCGTCAGGGAATCCCCGGCAACTGTTGGCGAGCATGTATTGCGCCCAGCCGGGATCTCTGCCCAGCACGTCATACAGGTCGTGCCACTCCCCGGCCAGAAACCGCCACGCCGACAAAATGACCTCACCCCGCGGATAAGACTCGCGGAACTTGGCGGCCTTGTCCTTGCTGATGGAAATGTAACCGTTGCTGCCCCACGGGCGGCACTTCTCGCAATCGCACCCGCCGTTGTCAAAGGGCCAGAAGCACACGTAATCCAGCCCCACCGGACGGAACGCCTCCAGGACTTCCGTCCACTCCCGCATGAGCCGCTCCCGTCCGGCGGGCTTGGAGGGACAGACATGGTTTCCCAGCGCCGTGATCTGCTTGGTGGTCTCCACGGCGGCGAGTTCATTCAGCGCGCCCTTGTAGGTGTTGTTGGCGCAGTGGACCAGAGCGGTCTTCAGCCCGCTGCGTTTGGCCGCCTCCAGAATCGAGCGCGCGTGAACGATCAACTGCTGCGCCTTGGGATCGGAAATGCTGTCGAATTGTTCGGTCCCGCAACAAACCATGACCCCGTTGTAACCCCACAGGCCGAGTTCCTCGATGTAGCGTTGGACGACTTCGGTCGGGGCATTCTCGTACCAGTTGCCGGTGTGCGAGGCCAGATAGGCGATGCGCAGCGGGCTGTCCGGCGCGCTCTTGCCGCGCCATGCGCCCTGCGTGAAACTGCCGGGCTGAAACCGCGCCGTCCGCAGAAACGCGCCGACGCCGTAGAGCAAACCGCGCTCGTCGTTGCCCGTGATGATGATTTCACCGTCCTTGCCATCGGCGATTTCGTAACCTTCCGTACCGATACCGGCGCGCAGGGCGAAAACAATTTTCCCATCCGGGCTTTTCTCCGGGACGATGCCGGTGCGTTCCTGAATCACGCGGCTGAACACCGCGAAGGTGCGTTCGACGATCGCACTGGGCGTGTCCGGCAGCCGGACCGCCACACGTTGCTCCGCTGCTCCTGCCATCGCATCAGTCGCGACGATGAGACCCGCCAGCAGCGTGACGAGACAAAGAGAGAGTTTGTTCATAGGCATTAGTTTTTTGTTGGTCGGCATTCGTCCTTCCATAACAAGGTTTTCCTATTCGACATGCGTGATTCTCAACGTCACCGGCCCCGGCAGGCCAGAGGGCATCAGCGTCTGGCGCTGGCGCCAGCGCAGAAAGTTTCTCCAGGCGTTGTAACCGGGGCGTTCCTTTTCCCCGTAGTGGGCGCGCAGTTCCTGCGGGATGGGCGTCGGCTCCTTGAGGCCGGCGCAATCGTTCCACATGGAATTGGCGACGGTGACCTCCAGGGCGTTTTTCCCGGGCTTGACGAGTTTGGACACATCAACCCGGTAGGGCTGCATCCAGACCTTGCCGGCGTCCTTTCTGTTGACCTTGACGGCGGCAACCTCGTGGACGGTGCCGAGGTCGAGGATGATTTCGGATTTCGGATTGGAGATTTCAAACTCCGTCGAATAGGTGCCGTTGCCGGAGAAGTTTTTGAGATCCGGCAGGGTTGTCCAGTCGGCGAGGGTTTTGAGCGTTTGTTCCTTGTGGAATCCGCCCAGTCCTTTGAATTCGACCTTCCACGGGCCCTCCAGCGCGAGGGCGGCGGACGGCTTCGACACGGGTTTCGAGGCGGGTGCCTTGCCGGAACCTTCCGGTGCCAGCAGGTAGAAGCGGGAGGCCCATGGATCGAGGGACATCGGCAGGATCATGCGGCCGTCGGGCGAGGCGCGGCGGCCAGGGGCGGCGGTGATGGCACCGGTCAGGGCGTCCCAAGCCTGCGGGGTGAGTTTGGCCGGGCTATTGAGCGTGACGTCGGCATTGACCGGGTTCGGGCTGAGGTTCGTCAGGAACCAGACCTCCAGACCGCCCACGCGGGTGTGGCGGAAGGTGAGGCCGTCGCTCTGCGGCTGGCCCTCGATCTCGAAGTCGGGGACAAGGCGGGTGCGCAGGGTGTCAATGAATCTCTTCCACGCGGGCGACAGCGGCGGGGTGGGTTCCCACTCCTTGGCACCGGGCGACCATTGCTGGAGGTATTCCGGGCCCACGGTGTCCGGGAAGAACGCTGTCAACCCCCTGCCGGTGGTTTTGCTGCCGCCTTTTTCGGCAAACAATCCCGCGCGGAGCGCGCGCAGGCGAGTGTCGCGTTTCTCGTGGTCGGCGAGGCCCGGCGTGATTTCAGGGAGTTTGCCAAGGGCCAGGACCGTGCCGCCTTGTTCGACGAAGCTGGAGATTTTTTCCAGTGTTTCCGGCGCGAGGCAGATGGCGCGAGGCAGGACGAGCACGGAATAGTCGTAACCATTGATGACCAGTTTGCCACCTTCCACCTTCGCATGGTTGAGGAGCAGGTCGTCGTTGACGCAGTCGAAATCATAGCCGTTGGCGACGAGGATCTTGGGCAGGGGGCCGAAGGGCACGTCACGGACGTGCTTGCAGGGGTATTCGGCGCGCTCCGACCAGAGCGTGGGCATGGGGGAATAGACCAGCACGTCGGCCTCGGCGCGACCCTGGCGGGAGAGGAAGGCGGCGCGGGCTTGATAGTCGGCCAGTCCGCGATACCACGGCCACCAGGTGTTCACGTGACTGATGCGGTTCATGTAGATGAGGTCGCGGGACGGGGCGATTTCCTTTTCCGGCGAGGCATAGTAGCCATGATTGTAGAACTGGGTGATCCCGTCGCGCAGGAAGAGGTCGGTGGCGCGCTTGATCTCCTCCATGGTGGCCCGGTAGTTCTGGTTGATAAAGGTGAAGGCCTCGCTGGAGACCCAGCGTTTTTCCTTGGAGGGATAGAGGGCGGCGCCGCTGGCAGTGAGCTTGTGCCAGAGCATCGGGTCGAAGCTCCGCTTGGTGTTTTCCGTTTCCGGGCGTTGGAACGTCCCGGAGGCTTCGATCAAATCGGTGGTGAACCGGTAATGCGGTTGCTGGCGCATGTGGATGCCGAGTTCGCCGCAATAATCGGTGAGCGTGCGCGTGATTCCCTCCATGCCCATGAGGTGAAGGAAGTGGCCGAAGTCGTAGCGCACATAGGGGGTTTCGGGCGCGCCGTCATGGACCAGCAGCGGCAGGTAGGGGCGGAGGTCGTAGCCCTTCTCTTTTTGAAACCGCTCGAACAGCCCGTCGCTCCAGTAGCTGAAATTCTGGCTGACCTCATAACTGTCGCCGAAGAACGAGTCCACGGTCTGGCCGAAATCCCCCGCGAAGGCGGCAACATAGCGGCCACCGGAGTGAGCAAGGTAGGCGCGCACGGCGTCCGCGTCGAGGTGGTCAACGAGTTGGGTATCTTCCACGTTTCCGGCGGCGCATCCCTGTCCGGTGAAGCAGGTCCAGAAGGCCATCAGCCGCCAGCGCCCCGGGGGATGCTCGGCGTCAACAGTGAGAGCGGGCTTTTGGGAGAAGCCGCGGTCGCCAGTGACGGAAGCGGTCAGGTCCACGCGGCGGGAGAGGATCATGACCAGTGAAGCCCCGCTCAATCCGGCCCGGGTATTGGGGTCCCTGCCGAAGCCGATGGCGATCCATGCGGGCTTTTCGCCGGGAGTGTGGTGGAGCCGGGCGTCACTGCCGGGCAGTGGGGAAACCACGACCCGGGCCGACAGACGCACGCGGGTGACGCCGGGGGGCAGGTCGAGGGGACGTTTGGCGAAGCCATCGGCCTTTCCAGATCCCGGGCAGGCCATTCCCTTGCCATCCAGAGCAATGGCTTCGTCCCGGCCGGTCCACTTGTCGGTTCCCCGCAGCTCTCCCGGAGGGGCGTTGAACTCGCGCTGATACAAGAAGGTTGGTTCCTCGACCGCAACGGCGGGCAGGGCGGTGTGCGGCGCGAGCAGCAGAGTTGCGAGGAGTGTGACGATGATTTTCATGATTGTTACGTTCATGTCTCGATCAACAAGTCTTCAACGAGCGGCTGCTCCCGGCGGCGTGAGTGGCCGGCCAGCGGCGGGATCGGGGGCCGGTTCGGTGGCATTGAAGTCGAGTGCCAGCGTGCGGGTGCCTTTCCGGAGGGTCACCCGCCCGCTGTTCCAGTCAGATTGCACGAACGGGCTGTCATAGACCCTGGCGGGGGCGTAGTTCACCGGCTGGCCGTTGATTTCCGGCGAGCGAGACTGGTCGGTGAAAAAGGTGAAGCGATCCCCGCCAAGCCCGGTGTGGGAGAGCACGCCGTTTTCGAGGGTGAGCGGCAGGGCAAACACGGCCTTCTGGAAATCCGCGCGGGACGGGAAGTCCGCCTTGCGCGCCACCTCGATGATGACCGGCGAAAAATCGTCTTCGCACTTCAGGATGATTCCCCCCTTCGATGGGCTGTCCTCATCCCCGTCCTCGTCCGTCTTTTTCCTCGCGGGTGGCCCTGGCGTGCGTATGGTTTCGGGTGAGTCCCCGAGAAGCAGGGATTTCCCCAACACCACGCGCACGGCCGCCCAGGCGCCAACGGCCTCGGTGAAATACCACTCGCCCTCCTTCACCGGGACGGACAAGCCGTCCTTGGAGAACCAGACGCGGAAGCCTGCGGCGCCCTTGCTGTCCTTGAGCTTCTGGGAGATCAGCGTGCCCTTGCGCTGGACCGCCCAGTGCTGGTTGTAGGTGGTTTTCTTTGTCTCGCAGAAGGGGTAGATGCGGGCGTCGGTGGCGCCCCGAAAGATGACCCCGTGCCAGCGGCCCTGGGAACTGATCGTCGCCCAGTCGGTATTCGGCCGCGCCTCCAACAAGAGCGCGCCCATGATGAAATCCGGCGTGCACCAGCCGTAGCGCACGATGCCGCCGAAATCAGGGTTGAGAGGGCAGAGATCCCCCTCCTTTTCGCAGCCCGGACGCATCAGTCCCTGACGGCGCTCCAGAACCTCGCAGTTGCCGCGCCCGGCGGGGTCGAGCACCATGTCGCGCACAACATCGGGCATGCGCCACGAGGAACTCACGAAGGGCAGCATGCTCAAGTGCTCGAACTCCGGGTCGCCGACCCCCGCCACATACCAGGCCGCCCTGCGGATAAAATCTGTTCCGCGCATGGCGGAGCCGGGATAGCAGCGCGCCTTGGCCCCGCCGCTGACGCCGTCTAGCTGCTGCTGGGCCCACAGCGCCCAATACAGCGTGATATAGGCCCCCGCACGGAGCTTCAGGTCAGGATTCGCGGCGAGATCATACACGACATAGGCCGCGGACAGGGTGGCCGACGCGTAGGACGGGGAATCGATCTCCACCGTCATCCCCTTGCTCCCGCGCTGGCGGTAATACTCGCGCAGGTAAGCGGTCCAGGCGTCGTAGTGCTCGCGCGCCGTGTGGCCGTCTTCGAACTTGCGGTCGCGATATTCCGGCACGCCTGCCAGGAACATGGAAGCCGCCCAGCAGGAACTGAACCAATTCGCATGGTGGTTCTCGGACGATCGGGTTGTCCAGGTCTGCGAGTTCGTCAGCTCGGCGTCGGAAACCTTCGATTTGGCGCTCGTCCATGCCCACAGGGTTTCGAGGATCACCCGATAGGTCTCCTCCGAAATCAGCCCCTTCGTGCGCGAGCCGTCCGGCCCGCAGAGCCGGCAAAGCCGGACTAACTCGCGCGGGACATTCTGAAAACTGTGAATTTCAAGGAGAGTTTGCGGGTGATCGAGGTGATACTGGCACATCTCGCGCAGGGCGGCGTTCGCTTCCCGGACCTGCTCGTTCAGGTAAAGCGCGCGCGTCGCGAACAGGAGGATGGACTGGTTGTAGTAACGGGTGAAATCCCCGCGGCCCCTCCAATCCTTGAGGATCGGTTCTTTCACCAGTGCCTTCCCCGACTGCTTGCGGAAGAACGCCTCGCAACGCTTTTCGCACTCGGCGCGAACCTGCGCGAGGGCCGTGTCGGCCAAGCCGTCCTTCAGCGCGACGGTTGTGGATGACCTGCCTTGCTGTGCGGTTACAGCCAGCGGCGTGAGCAGTAGGGCGGTGAGAGCCGAGCGGAGCAAGACAGCCTGCCAAGCAGATTTCAAAGAGATGCAGGCAACGGTGAGGGTGGGATTCATGATTTGAGATCGACCTTCATTTCAGCGCTGAGGATCGCCCGCGAGTTCGGACAAATACCGCTCCAGGTTCGTGTAACCGTCTTCTTGGATGGCGTTGCCGTCGGTGGGATCGTTGGGGTTAAGCCCGTGTTGCTTCTCCCAGGCGTCGCTCATGCCGTCGCGATCGGTGTCCTTGGTCGCCGTCCCCCGGCGCAGCTCCGGCCAGCCGCCGACTTCTTTCTGGGAATCAATCACCTTGCCCTTGCGTTTGCGGACATTGTCAATCACGCGTGCGTCCACGGCATCCTGATGCAACGACGCGCCGGCGTGCTTCAGCACCAACTCTAGAGCTTCGGTCGCTGGCTGCGTCCGCGGGGTATCGGCGGCCTTGAGCGGGACGACATCCGACTTCCAGTCGGTTAGCTTGCCCCGGTAGTGGTAGCGTGCGGCCCGGTCTCCGATCGGTTGAAGCCACCGCTCCCAATCGAGCGCAGCATAATTGTCCTTCGTCCAGGTATCATTCCCCTCAAAAACGTTCCCCTCCATGTGGCCTTTGCTCATGTCCGGCAGGCTGCCTTTCATAGCGATCGGGAGCTTCTTGCCCGACATCGGCCCTGGTCGCCACACGTTGTTGACGCAGTTGACGAAGTGGTCGCAGAAGTTCGCCGTGCCGCCCTCGCTCCAGTTGTAGATGACGTTGTTGCGGAAATCCACGAGGTATTGAGGCGAGTCTTTGGCGCTGCCCAGGCTCGGATGCCGGTCCCGGCACGTGGAGAACAGGTTGTGATGCAGTGTCACGTTTCCCGAAAGGTCGCGGTAGGAGGCACACATGGCGTGCGCGCCTTTGTTGTGTAGGCTGTTGTTCAGCGCCTCGCTCAGGATGCACCACTGCAACGTGAAGTTGCCTCCACGCCGCAAATCGTGAGTCCCATCAATCGCCCAGCTCAGCGAACAGTGATCGAATATCACGCGGTCAATGTCATCCGTGGTCACCGTGTCTTGACCGCCCCCCGTGTTCTCGTCACCGAGCCGGAAACGCAGGTAACGCACAATGACGTTCTTCGCCCGCTCGATCCGGAATGTGTAGTTCTTGATGGTGATGCCGTCCCCGAGCGCGGTCTGGCCCGCGATGGTGATGTTGGACTTGGCGAGCGTCAACTGGCTCTTCAATTCGATGTTGCCAGACACCTCAAAAACAATCGTGCGTGGCCCAGTCGCGGACTGAATCCCTTCTCGCAGGGAGCCCGGCCCCGAATCGGACAGTCTGGTCACATGATAGACGTCACCACCACGACCGCCTTTCGCGAAGCGACCAAAACCTTCCGCTCCGGGAAAGGCGGTGAGTGGATCGGCAGAATGCAGCGCGGCCAGCGGCGCGAGCAGCAGCGCGGTGAGGAGGGTGAGGGTGAGTTTCATGGCTGATGAAGATGTTGACTCCAGATGCTACGCAGCGGCCAGTTGGTGGCACTCATGGGTTGTGTTGAAGTGAACGGGCTGGCCTTCACAGAATCGGGTTTCTCAAACCAGGCCCAGTGGGCGCCGTTGAGGCCGTTGCAGAAGACTTCGACGAGCGGTCCGTCGAGGAAGACGCGCAGGGTGACCTGCTCGCCTGACTTGGCGGTGAGGGGCTGGGTGAAGAGGCGCTTGTCGTTGGGGATGTGATTGGCTTCGGCGGGGAGTTTGCGAGGATCAAAGATGAGCTGGCGCTTCTCGGCATCGACGAAGATATCGAAAGAGTTCTCGCCATCGCCAATGCGGAGGCCGACACGTTCTGTCGCGGGCATGATGAAGCTGATTTCCACTTCTTGATGGGCGCTGGCGATTTCGCCGAGGGCGTGAGGTTTGCCACGCAGCTTTTGCAGTTCGGCAGCGGGTGAAAGCGTGAGATGGCCGTCGGCATCTACTTTGGCTTCAAGTGGCAGGCGATGCGTGCGGCCCCAGCCGAGGCGGGCGAGTTCAGGGACGGGGAGTTTCAGGATTTTCGTGGTCTGGAAAAGGATGCGTCCGCTGTCGTCGCGCTCCCAGCCGCCCCAATGAACAAAATTGCCCTTCTCACTGAGCGTGTCGTGATGCTGCATGATGAAGCGCCGGTCCTCAATGCGGCCGACGAGATAAGTGTGCGTGAAGTTCCAGAGGTAGCGCCCATCCGCCAGCGGGATCATCTGGCCGCACTCGACTCCGAGATTGAGCTTCGCGGGATCAGGATTCGTGAAGAAGCTGCCGACGTGCTGCCACTCGCGCAGGTCTGCGCTGCGATAGAGCGGGAAGTCGTGGCCCACGGCGTCGTGATGATGGCGCTGGAGTTTGCCTTGTTCATTGATGCGATCCCAGTGCGAGCCTGCGCCGACCATGTAGTATGTGCCGTCTTGTTTCCACGCATTGCCTTCCTCCCAACTGTATTTGCCGGGAGCGGCTTTCGGATCGCTGACATAGTTCGGGTGATCCTTCGTGATTCGCACCTCGTCGTTGCGGACTTTCCACTCATCCAGGTTCTCATCTTCCGCTGTCGCCAACGTGATGGGATAACCACCAACGATGCCCGGTTTGCCATCGGGGCCGACCATGAAAGTGCCATTCGGCCAGATGGGATGCGGCCAGCCGAGCGGCGCGGGGCACATGTCCCAGCTCACGAGGTCATCGCTGACGAGGTGGCGGAAGACCTCGTTGTGGTTCAGCGCCTCACCGCGATGGATGAGCATGTAGTGATGCTGCCCTCCGTGATACAGGCTGTGCAGATTGCAGACGAGGCCGACGAGCGCGATGTGATACTGCGGATACCACGGATCATGCGCGATCTGGTGCGTGATGGCTTTTTTCAGCTCGTCATTCGTCAGCGAGGCCCGCTGCTCATCGGCGGTGTCCCCCGGCAGATGATACTGGCCCAGTGCATCCTTCGTGTGCAGCCGCTGCGGCTTCAAAAAGGCTCCATCGTGCTTCAAACCGGCCAGATCGAGCACCTCGGCATCGCTGAGTGATTTTCTCCAAATCGCCACATGATCGATCAGACCGCGAAAAGGCCATCGACCACCCGGTTGGGCTCCGATGATGGCTCCCGGCGTTTCATGAAGGAAAAACTCAAAGGGGAGTCCACCGGGCAATTTCTCCGCATTACGAAACAGCAGCCCGCCATTCACAAAGAGGTCCAGCTCGCCCGGCGTGCCTGCTTTGGCCGTGAGCCGCACGGTGAGATCGAGCCAGCCCGTGAGCGGCTTCGGTGTGGGACAGTAAAAGTCGAGCACCGCGCCTTGTCCGGCTGCCACACTGCGTTTGAACGAGGTGCGAAAAGCGATACCCTCCGTGCTGAGGTGCCCCCACGGCATGCGCCACGCGGAGAAGTCCACCGGCATGTGCTCGCGCTCCGCCCCGCGGGAGAACAGCGTGCCATCAAGCGTGTCGCCTGCAGGTTTCACCCGCATGTGAAGCGTGTATTTTCCGTGGTCGAAGACATCGCCGAGATCATCTAGCGCCAAGTGCCCACCATCGAACTGCGCCACGAAACCATCACTGCCCTCATTATCCGCGACACCCAGCTTAGCTTCTCCGACGGCTCGGAGCTTCGAAGCAGCCTCCATGTTCCAGACCAAGGCGGCATCTTTGAAGCGGACAGCGGCTTGAGGCATGGTCTTCGCCTTCGATGCTTCTCTCTTCTTGCGGTTCTCCGCGCCCGACGGCTTCTTCGCGCCCTCGCTGACGGCTTTCCACATGGGGCGAGCGTTTTGAGCGTCCCACTTCCTCAAGCGGGCGAGGAGTTCATCGCGTTTGGCAGGGTTTTCGGCGGAAAGGTCTTTCTTCTCCAGCGGATCGGCTTTGAGGTCGTAGAGCGAGGTGCGCTGGGCATTGCCGACGAGCTTCCAGTCGCCTTCGTCGCGGAAGGCGAAGGCTTCATCCATGCGCCAGGCGAGCGGGCGATTGGGGATGGGCTTTTCGACGAGGAGATCAGTGCCTTCGAGCTTCATCTCAGGCTTCACCGCGATGCCAGCGGCGGCGAGAGCGGTGGACGCGACGTCGAGGAAGCTCACGCGATCATGGCGCTGAGCACCAGCAGCGATGTGACCGGGCCACGAGAGAAACAGGAGCGAGCGCAGGCCGCCTTCGTGCATGGTGCCTTTGCCACCGCTCCATTCGCCGGGAGAACTGACGCCGTGATCATTGATGAAGATGACGAGCGTGCGCTCGCGCTGGCCGCTGTCTGCGAGGGCTTTCATCGTCACGCCGACAGCGTCATCGAGATGCGAGATCGTGGCCGCGAGCCTGCGCCGGGCAGGATCAGTGATGTGGGCAAACTTCGGCTCTCGCTCGGGATCAGGCTGATGCGGGCCGTGAGGGGCATTGAAGGCGCAATACATGAACCAGGGCTTCTCCTTGTTCGCTGCGCTGATGTAGCGGGCGGCCTCAGCACCAAGCATGTCGGTGATGTTGCCGGTATTTTTGACCCACTTGCCGTTGTCGAGCAGGCAGTGATTCAGCGGCGGCGTGTCTCCGGCACGTTTCGCCTCCAGATTCGTCATCGGTCGATAACTCTGCACACCGGACAAAAAGCCGTAGCAGTGCTCAAAGCCATGATTCTTTGGCTGCGCCCACTCCGCCTCGCCGAGATGCCATTTGCCGATCCATGCGGTCTGATAGGCTGCAGCCTTCAATCGCGTGGCGAGAGTCTTTTCACTCTGCGGCAGGCCGTTTTTGAAGCGTTCGGGATGCTGAAGCCGGTTTCCCTGATCTTCCGCCACATAAGGCTCGGGATTGAAATCAAATCCGAATCGCGCCTGATTCCTTCCCGTGAGCAAACCCGCCCGCGAAGGCGCACACAGCGGCGCGGTGCAGTAAGCCTGCGTGAAATGCGTGCCCGAGGCACACAGCGCGTCGATATGCGGCGTGGGGATGTCTTTTGATCCCGTGAAGCCAAGGTCGTGATGCTTCAGATCATCTGCGAGGATGATGAGGATGTTCGGCGTGGGCTTTGGCAGATCAGTAGCATGCACCGCGGCCAGCGGCGCGAGCAGCAGGGCGGTGAGGAGGGTGAGGGTGTGTTTCATGTTGTTTGCGCGTTTCATTTCGAACCGGTGATCTTGAACAGCGTGGGACGCTCGTTGGGGCCGGATTCGACAGGGCTGCCGTCGGGCATCTCCGCCCGGATCAGGGAAAATCGCTGGGACAGTGGCGGCAACTGTCGCGCATAGCCGAAGCGAAAGTCGTTGATGAGATTGGCCAGCGTCACGTCGGTTGAGTTTTGGATGATGAACTTGCCGATCTTCGTAAAAAAGCCGGGGCCGCCGTAGCCGACGACAAGGATGTTGCTCGACCGCGAAACGCGGAGGACGGTCGAATAGCCCTCGTTCTTGATACCGTAGATGGCGATGTTGCGGGCATCCTTGATTTCCACCTCGGCGTCGCCGCAGCAGTATTGGAGGTGCGCGTGATAAACGGAAAACGGGCCGCTGGTGTTTTCGATCAGGATACGGCGGCGCTGGGGACCGTGCAGACGCCCGTCGAGGGCATGGAACGGATACCATCCGCCCGCGCCGTGGCCGCGCACTCGATAGAGCGGCCAGTCCGGCGTGCCGCTGGTGTCATTCTTGGAATGGAAATCGTCGTGGGGCTTCTGGGCGCCGGGAGCGTTGTGATGAACCCCGCCCGCGTATGCGCTCAAGGCGTTGACCTGTTCCCATGTCCAGTTGCTCCAAGGCCGGAGTCCGGCCGCGAGCGGAACAAGTTCGTTCTCGCAATAGCCCGTGACGGGCTGCACGCAGCGGAGCAGGGATTTTCCGCCGCACATCCAATCCAGCACAAATGCCGCCTTCACATCTTCGCGCGGCAGGAAGACGCTGAAGAAGGCGAGCTGCGTCGCCGCATCGGCGGCATCGGCGGTGCGGAGCGCGGGCTGCGGACGGGCGGGGTCGTTGAAGTCGCCGCCTTCGACCGAGACGGGGCAGAGCATTGAATACGCCTGGCTGACGCCGATGATCCGGGTGCGCGGTTTCAATCGCAGCGTCTTGGAAATGCGGTAAGCGCCCTTCGGCAGAAACAGCGTCTCGTGCTCGTCAATCGCGCGTTGCAGCGCGGCGGCATCGTCGGTCTTGCCGTCGCCCTTGGCCAGATAGGGGGCGTCCTTCACATTGACGACGCCGGGTTGGTTCCACGACGGGAACGACGCATGGTCCCAAAGAATGTGCCGCGAACGCAGATCAGCGGGCGGGGCGATGTCCGCCACGATCTTCTGAAAGATGCCGCCGGTCTTCTTCCCATCCACGAAGATCGAGGCCGGGCGGGCATCGTCGTAGTTGAAGGCGAAAGCCAGTTCGACCACATGGTTCCACTTGCCGGGCGCGGGCAGGTCCACCCTTCCGTTCTGGCTCGAAACGAGAACCGGCCCGGCGCCGCGCACCCACGTGTTTCGCAGGTAGGCGGCGCTTCTGGCATCCACCGCCGGGGCCGGGCCGTCCGCGCGATCAATCCGGCAATCCACGAGCGCGATGCTCCCATCGCTGGCCCCTGTGGAACGCACGGCGACCGCATCTTTGGGCAACGAGAACTCACAGCCGATCAGCGTCAACGAACCCCGTTGTTGATAATGAATCGCGACTTCACGTTGGCCGCTGAACCGGCAACCCACCAGCGTGGAACTTGGCTCGGCACAATTCAGCATCGCACCAATTTGCCCGCCCCGGATGGTGAGATTGAAGATCGCGCCGCCGCTGCCCGGCGCGGCCAGCAGCCCCGTGTAACCGTCATCGACTTCCAACGTGCAGTCCTGGATCGTGGAACCCTCGGCGTTGGCGAAATGAACAGCCGCCGCGCCGGGATTACCGGAACCAATCTGCACATCAATCCCATAAAGCAATTGACTGTATCCCGTCTGCGGAATGTCGCGCGGCAGCGGCGCCTCCAGCGTTTTGCGATTCCATCCACGGGCATAGAAATCTAGGACGCGCTTCGGCTTGGCCGGGTCATCAAAGCCCGGCGAGTTCGGCGCCAGCAGGATGCGGGGGCGTTCGTTGCCCTTGCGCTGGCCGATCAGCACACACGGCCACGCTTCGGTGAACGGCAGATACTTGTGGTTCGGAGTGCGCTCGTCCGACCATCCGCCCGCGCAGGGAATTGTGTCGCTGACCTTGTAGGTGCCGAGCGGAAACCAGACCGCGAGCTTGTGATGCCGCCCAAAGAACACCGCGTCGGCGATCGCCTTGGTGGAATCCTTGACGCCCGTGGAATCGGCGTTGAACGGCGGCTTGGTGACATCGAGAAAACCGGTGCGCAAAAGCGTCTGCTCCGGCATCGCGTTCAACGCAGGGATGTCGTCCACGTTGATGCCCAGCGGGTCGTTCGCGGTGAAAGGCGCATCGGCGGCGTGAAGCGCGGCCAATGGCGCCAGCAACAGGGCGGTGAGGAGCGTGAGAGCATGTTTCATGGGGACAGTCATGGAGTGGACTTCAAATAGGCAACGAGCGCGACGGCGATGTCACGCCCAAAGGCGCGCGCGGAGTCTGGCGTTACGGGCGTGTCGCCCACGAGCGCGTAGGGAATCTCGAAGCCGATGGAGATGGGCGCATCATCCGGCGGGGCGTCCGCCTTTTGCTGGCGTTCGTCCGCCTCCGTGTCAGGACGCGCAAGGCGGACGTGGGCGGCGAAGTCGAGCGAGTCATTCACGCGGAATTTCAGCGGGCCGGCCTGGGCTTTCTCGACGGTTCGCAGAAAACGCAGCGGGCCGGATGGCGCGAGGATGGCGGCGATTTCGTCCGGCGTTCTGCCCTCGGTGCCGCGCAGGGCGTGGGTGTAGATGACTTGGTGATTGATGGCGGGATTGTGCAGGTCGAGCGTCACCGCCGGTTTGCCGCCAGCCCACTTCGTCACGAACTCGCGCAACGCGGCGACTTCAGGGTAGATGCTGGTGCCGCGGTAGTCGGCCTTGTGGTCGTGCGGCTGGCGGTTCTTGCCCTGGTCGCCGGCCTCCACGCCGTCCTTGTCCACCAGCGGCACCACGGCGCATTGCACATGCTCGCGCAGCCACTTCGCGGTTTCCGAGTCGTCGAGGAAGGCGTCCATGAAACCTTCCGCCACATAGCTCGCCATCATCTCGCAGGCGTGATGGCGCACGGTGACGAGCACCTTGAAATCTGGCGCGTCATCGAGCCTGCCGAGCCGCAGCAGCTCGACGGGCGTGCCTTTCTTCGTCCTGCCGAGGACTTCCGTCTTCAAGTGCGTGCTGCCTTTGTGCCGCTCGAGCCAGCGCAGCAGGTCCGCGTGCTGATACGACATGCCGAAGCTGAAGCGCACTTCGTTTTCATCCGCGCCGAACTTGTATTTGAATGAGTTGGCCGAATCGCGTTTACCGAGCCAGGTCCACGTCGCGCCCTTGTCGCGGCTGATGCCGGGGCCGAGCGGCCCGATGGCCCTGCTCTGCGTGAAGTGGAACGTCAGCTCGCGCCCCGCCGCGCCGCGCACGGCGAAATACCAGTAGAACCAATCGCCCTTCGTGTCGCGCAGGTCCTGATGCACATGCACGTCATCGCCTTCGCTTTTCTCCAGCACGATGTTGCCGCCGGGGAAGTCGCTGGCGATCGTCACCGTAGCAGAGGGTGCTTCCGCGGCGCTCCCCCAGACTGTTGGATGGAAGAAGAGGACGCAGAGGAGGAGCCGCGGGATTGGGTTGTGGCGTAGCATGTCGTGGTCGCTCAAGGGACATTGAAAGCACCTGCTTGCGAAGCCGGGCTTGCTTTGCGGACGAAGATTTCGCCGGTTTGTTCCTCGACTCTCTCGATGCCAATCGCGGCGGCGGAATCGAGCACCGTCATGGCTTCCGGGGGTTGTGCCGGGAACGCCCCGGCTCCCTGATCCCGAGGTAACGCAGCGGCGTGATTGCGGGAGAACTCGAAGTGGCGGGCGGGCACGCCGTCTTCGCTGCCGCCCAAAGCCCGCGCGGCGATCACGTTGCCCTCAAA
>Ga0233425_10005278_pt1 | contig 20577 bp, 10 predicted proteins | sample Watercolumn_Towu_2_FD_181712 | JGI IMG/M metagenome (GOLD analysis project Ga0233425, IMG submission 181712) | Freshwater microbial communities from Lake Towuti, South Sulawesi, Indonesia - Watercolumn_Towuti2014_140_MG | ecosystem: Environmental > Aquatic > Freshwater > Lake | place... | reverse complement strand
CGGCGAACATCCTGCTCTCGTATGCCGGCGCCGTGAAGCTCGCGGACTTCGGCATCGCCAAGGCCGCCACCTCGATGGTCCATACCTCGGCCGGCATCCTCAAGGGCAAGTACCCGTACATGGCGCCCGAGCAGGCGACGTGCAGGAGCGTCGACCGCCGGAGCGACCTCTTCTCCGTGGGGATCGTCCTGTACCAGGCGCTCCTCGGCCGCCGCCCGTTCCGGGGCCGCGACACGACGGAGCTGCTCGACCACGTGGTGAACGGGGTCTACGACCCTCCCCTCTCGATCCTCCCGACCCTCGATCGGCGGCTCGTGGACATCATCTCGAGAGCGCTCCAGGTCAAGCCGGAGGACAGGTATCAGAACGCCGGGGAGCTCCTCGCCGACCTGCGCAGGTCCCTCGACCGGCAGCCATCGCGCGAGAACCTCGAGACCTACCTGCGCGAGCGCATCCCGGAGCAGCCCCGGACGGTCTCCGACGTGCGACCCCGCGCCGAGGTGGCCCCGACGCTCCGCGCGCCGGCGGCCAGTGGGACCGTGAGCCGGAAGAGCAGACCGTCGCACGCCCAGGCGAGCGACCCGGACGATCCGGGATCGAGCCCCGGCTTCGATGGTGAAGAGGACGGGCCGGGCAAGACCGAGATCCAACCCCCTGAGCACGCCGCTCCGAGCCGGAGACCTGCGATCGTGGCCGGGGTCGCGGGTGCGGTGCTGGTCGCCGTCCTGGTGCTCTCGGGGTTGTATGTCGCCGGGTTGCTGCCGCTCGGCCGCGACGGCTCGCCACCGGCCGCGCCGGCGTCTCCCCCGCCGCGCAAGACGTTCACCGTGCTCGCGCGCCGGACCGAGGACCAGCAGCTCCAGCTCCGGAAGCACGGGCTTGACGCGGCGGTCGAGACCCACTCCCTGGACCTGCGCCTCGAGACCTTCGACGAGTACGCGGACCTCTTCAAGGTCCTCCACTCGACGCGAGTCGACCTGGCGAGCATCCCGCTCGCCACTGCCAGGGAGCTCGCGCGCCAGGACATCGTCGTCCCGGTGGATCGCGTGGCCGGCGAGCGGCTCGAGTCGATCCGGGCGCGCTTCTCCGGCCCGGCGCTCGGCGTCGCGTCGCTCGAGACCCAGATCGGCTCGAACCTCGCGTTCCTGCCCGACTACCTCGAGGTCCACGTGCTGGCCTACCGGGTCTCGAAGGTCGAGCTCGCCCGTCAGCGTTGGACCGAGCATCGAGGCGACATCGAGGCCGCGCTCCGCCAGGTCAACGGTCGCGGCCTCCCGGCCGGATACGAGCTCGAGACGGCTCCCGAGCAGTGGGACGAGTTCGACGTCTTCGTGCTCGGCTGGACGTGGGCCCACACCGACGACGGGACCGTGTCGCCCGGACCGCGTCTGTCGATCCGCAGCGCGAGCTACTGGCCCTCCGTGGAGGGGCTCCTCGACCAGGTCGTGCTCCACGGCCAGGACCAGGCGGTCTGGATCAGGAGCCAGCCCATGCTCGACGTGCTCACCTGGCTCGCCCTCCACCGCGAGCACGGGCTCGAGCGGCAGGAGGTCTGGGCGGCAGAGCCGAGCAGCCGCGCCAACGGGACCACGATCGCCAACGACCTGAGCAGCGGTGAGGTCTACCTCGCGCGCATCAACCAGTACCGGGCTTCGGAGATCCGGGACCGCATCAGGGAGCGGCCACCCGGCTTCCCGATCGAGGACATCGCCTTCGCGCCGCAGGCCGCGGGCATCTCGGTCGAGCTCGATGCCGCGGGGCAGCCCGCGCGCCGTGGCGCGCACGACGGCCTGGTCAACGCCTGGCTCTGGGCCATCCCCGCCGACGCGGCGGACCACGAGGTCTCGCTCGACGTCGCCCTCGCGCTGACGGATGTCCGCGTACAGGCTCACTTCGCTGACGTGAACTGCCTGATCCCGACGAACACCGCGGTCGGGGTCGACTCGGACGACGGCGGAGTGAGCGACTACTGCAGGCGCGCGATCGCACCGGGTCAGGCGCGGCTGCTCCGGCCGCTCCGCTACATCGATCCGCCCGACGGGGACGCCCTCACCGCGACGGTCGCACAGTACGAGCGGCTCTGGACCGAGCTGTTCGTCCAACGCGGATACCGTCCCGAAGGGCGCGAAGGCATCGACCTCGACCGACTCCGCGCCGTGACCGAGCGCCACGTCCCGGCGCCGTGAGCACCCCGTGTCCGTTCACGGGGGAAACCCCTTTCTGGAGAAAGGGTTTTCCCCCAGACCCCCTTCCAAGCATGAGAACCGTCGGTGGACGGCGTGGACGAGGTGGACCAAGTGGACCGTGATCAGGAGAGGGATGTCGGCCATTCCCATCTTCCGCACAGTCCACATCGTCCACTTCGTCCACGTCGTCCACCATGGACAGGAAAGTTCCTCCCCCGTGACTCTTGCTATTCCTCATCCTCGTCGTCGGCGGGTTCGGGACTTTCGGCCGCCCCGGTGCAGCTCGCGGCCAGGCTTTCGGATTCTTCCTTCCTGTACACGCGAGCGCGCAGGAACCGGAACAACGACTGGAGGATCGAGGCGACCGGGACCCCGAGGAGCGCGCCGAGCACGCCGCCCGCGTGAGCGCCCGCGAGGAGCGCGAAGATCACGATGACCGGGTGCATCTTGGCCGCGTCGCCCATGATCTTCGGGTTGAAGACGTTGGCCTCGAGCTCGTGGATGCCGACGATCCAGATGAACACGAACAGGCCCGTGCCCCACCCCTGCGTGAGGCCGATGGCGATCGCCGGCACCGAGCTGACGATCGTGCCGAAGATGGGGACCAGGCTGGCGACCGTGGCGAGCAGGGTCCACACGGGCCAGTACCTGAGCCCGGCGATCGCGAACCCGATCCCGCTGAGCGCGCCGTTGATCAGGCAGATCATGAGCTGACCGCGGATCACGCCGCCGAGCCCGCGGTCGATCCGCGCGACGAGCTGGTCGAAGTCGATACGGTAACGAGGCGGGACCAGCGACCGGAAGAAGTCCATGATCTTCGGCGTGGTCGCGAGGATGAACGCGGCCAGCATCAGCGACATGATGCCGTTGAACACGAGCTCCACGGTGATGAACACGGCCCGCTGAGTGAAACGGAGCGCCGACAGGACGTGCTCCTCGCTCTGCTCGAGTATCCCCTCGAGCATGTCGTCGAACTGACGACGGAGATCCAGCCCGGATTGCGGGACAGCTCGACGCTGAGAGCCGATCCGGTACTTGCCGTCATCGATCTGCTCGACGATCACGCCGTCGCGCGGCAGCTCGACCGCGAAGCCTCCGCCCCGGATCGGTCGGATGGTGATGGCGTCGGGCGGAGCCGGGGGACCGGGCGTGCGCAGGAGAGTCCGTTCCTCGGGCTCGGCGAGCTCTTCGATCTGATCCGTCGGCTCGAGTGACGGCGCGATCGGCGCCTCGGGCTCCACGACGACTGGCGGCGGAAGGATGGGCTCGACGGCCAGGACGTCTGCGTCTCCGCCGTCCCCGCTCTCCGTTCCGACGTCGGCATCGGGACCCGTGACCGCCGCATCGCCCGCGTCCGCATCGGCCTCGCCAGCGTCAGGTCCGGCGGCGAGCATGCCGGCCTCGGGTAGCTGAGCGTCGTGGGCCCGAGCGTCGAGCTCCGCGAGCCGCGGCCCCCCGTCCTCAGCCCGGGGTGGGACGCGCGGCTCGACCGGCGGTTCGCGGATCGCCGGAACATTCACGGCCCGCTCCGGTCCTGTCCTGGGCCGTGGGCGTGGATGCTCTGCTGGCGTGAGCTCGCGCGGAGGGGTCGCCTCCACCCGGTGCGCCGGCTCGCCATCGGCATCGGCGTCAGGGCCTGGTCCCGCGTCGAGCTCTCCGGTGCCGGCGCCGCCGCCGGACATCCGGAGCGGGCCGAGGAAGTGTCCCAGACGCTGGTCCGCCCAGGTCTCGATCGAGGGGATCACGTCGTCCCGCACGTGCGCGATGGCCCCAGGAGCGGCGCGCACGAGGTCCGTGGTCTCGGAGAGGAGCCGGGGCAGCATCGTCGTGGCGAAGACGCCGATGGCGCCGAAGAGCACGACATAGAGCACGAGCACGGCGGCCCATCGCGGGAGCTGCCGCTTGCGCAGGCGCAATCCGTGGAGCCACTTGACGGCCGGGTGGAGCACGTACGCGAGGACCACGGCGATGATGAACGGGACGAGGATCTCGCGGAACACCACGAGGATGACGCAGAAGAAGAGGGCCGTTCCGACGAGGATGCCGAGCCGCTTGAGCCTGGTCCTGGCTACCTCGTCCACCTCACGACTCCTCTCCCCGTCCGCCCGGCGCCGGTTCCGTCACGGGCGAGTCGTCGGGCTCGCCGTCGTCGGGGTCGTCGTACATGCTCGGGAGCCCGTTCGACCCTCTCGGGATCGCATCCTCGTCGTGCTCGAGCTCCTCGAAGTCGCGTATCGCTCCGCCCCGTTTCGCGGCCCCCGAGCTCGGCAGGGCGAGGGCCTCGTCGAAGCTCGCCAGGTCCCGCACGCCCCTCAGCCTCATCTTGGCCTCGACCTGCTCGAGCACGCGAGCCAGGCGGCGCTCACGACGGACGGACCTGAGCCACACCGCGATCACGAGCCAGCAACACGTGAGCACGCCGGTGGCAAACGCCAGCGCGACCACTCCCCAGACCCGCGCCTCGTACTCCAGCGGTTGATCGCTCCCGGGCACCATGACGCCGGGGATCCTGATCGTGATCCAGTCGCTGTTGACCCGGGCCCAGACCATGGCGGCCGCACCCAGGACGCCGCCCAGACCCATCAGGAAGAGCTTGGTCGCGTTCTTCACCAGGGCCTGGAAGCTCACCACGGACCTCCCCTTCGGATCTCTTTCTACTTCGGGATGCGAAGGGGCTCAAGTTCCAGGTCGAGGGACGCCTCGATCCTATTGGAGATCATCTTCCTTGTTCACGGGGAGGTTCTCGACCTTGTCGCCGAGCTTCTCGACGATGAGGTCGCCGAGCGTGGCGCGGCGGCTGGCTGCCCTGGAGTCCTGGAGGTACTCCTTGACTCCTTCGGCCTCTTCCTTGGCCGCGACGGTCTTCATCGAGAGACCGATCCTCCGCTCCGCGGTGTCGCAGGTGATGATCTCGGCCCGGACAGCCTGACCGGGCTGGAGGAACTTCCGCGGATCCTCGACGCGCTCCGTGCTCATCTCGGAGACGTGGATCAACCCCTCGATCCCCTTCTCGAGCTCGACGAACGCCCCGAAGTCCGTGACCTTCATGACCTTCACGTCGAGCAGCTTCCCGGGGGGATAGTCGAGCGGGATCTTGGACCAGGGGTCGTCGTGGCACTGCTTGACGCCCAGCGAGACCTTCTTCTCGTCGTTGCTGATGTTGAGGATGACGGCCTGGACCTCGTCGCCCTTCTGGTAGAGGTCGCCCGGGTGGTTCACACGCTGCGTCCAGGAGAGGTCGCTCTTGTGCACCATCCCGTCCACGCCTTCCTCGATGCCGACGAAGATGCCGTAGTCGGTGACCGAGCGGATCTTGCCCGTGATCCGATCTCCGGGGGCGTACTCCTGAGTGAAGAGAGTCCAGGGGTCGGGCTCGAGTTGCTTGAGCCCGAGAGCGATGCGCTTGGCCTCGCTGTCGATGTCCAGGACCACGCACTCGACCTTGTCGCCGACGTTGAGGATCTTCGAGGGGTGCTTGACCTTGCGGGTCCAGCTCATCTCCGACACGTGGATCAGGCCTTCCACGCCCTCCTCGAGCTCGACAAACGCGCCGTAGTCGGTCAGGGACACCACCTTGCCCTCGACCTTGAGACCGATGGGGTAGCGCTCCTCGGCCTTGACCCACGGGTCCTCCTGGCACTGCTTGAGGCCGAGCGACACCTTCTCCTTGTGCGGGTCGTACTTGAGGATCTTGACCTTGACCTCGTCGCCCACGTTGAACAGCTCGCTCGGGTGGTTGACGCGGCCCCAGCTCATGTCCGTGACGTGGAGCAACCCGTCGATGCCACCGAGGTCCACGAAGGCTCCGTACTCGGTGATGTTCTTGACGATGCCCTCGACGATCATGCCTTCTTCGAGGCTCTGGAGCGTCTTGGTCTTGAGCTCGTCTCGCTCGCGCTCCAGCAACACTCGGCGCGACAGGACGATGTTGCCGCGCTTCTTGTTGAACTTGATGACCTTGAATTGGTAGGTCTGTCCGATCATCCGATCGAGGTTGCGGATGGGGCGGAGGTCGACCTGACTGCCGGGAAGGAAGGCCTTGACCCCACCGCGGATCGCCACGGACAAGCCCCCCTTGACCCTGGCGGCGATGGTGCCCTCGATCAACTCGTCCCGCTCGCAGGCCGCGCTGATCTCGTCCCAGACCTTCATCTTGTCGGCTTTTTCCTTGGACAGCACGACGAGGCCGTCGTCGTCCTCGAGCTTCTCGATGAGGACATCGACGCCGTCGCCGCGCACGACCGAGATCTCGCCGCTGGTATCGTGGAACTCATCGATGGTGACGCGGCCCTCGGACTTGTACCCGATGTCGACAACGACATAGTCCTTGCCGACGTAGACCACGAATCCACGAACGATCTCGCCTTCCTTCACCTTGTCGCGCTGTTCCAGGCTCTCCTCGAACAGCTCGGCGAAGGACAGTTCCTTCTGTGTAGAGCCTCCCTGCCGGTTGGTATCCGCCATGAGTCCTGTGTACCCTTCTCCTCTCGCCCCTCTTTTACCTGGGGACGGAGACAGGCGCATCTACTACGGGCCCCATTATTTTGTCAAAGGTATTCTTTGAACACCGGATGACCCGACGCCGCGGGTCATCTCGACGACACGCTCGACGACATCGGCTGCGCTCAGCGAGCTCGTGTCGATGACGACCGCGTCGTCCGCCGCACGGAGCGGAGCGGTCTCGCGGGTCGAGTCCTGTCGGTCGCGCTGGACCACCTCGGCCAGGGTCTCCTCGAACGACACATCCTCGCCGCGCGCGGCGAGCTCCTCGTACCGGCGTCGCGCGCGGACCTCGGGCGAAGCCGTGAGGTAGACCTTCACCTCGGCGTCGGGGAACACCACGGTACCGATGTCGCGGCCCTCGAGCACCACGCCCCCGGCGCGCCCGAGCCGCCGCTGCATCCCGAGCAGCGCCCCGCGCACCTCGGGGTGCCTCGAGACCGCCGAGGCGCCCATGCTCACGACGGGTGTCCTGATGTCGCGCGAGCGGTCGGCGCCGTCGATGAGGACCCTGGTCTGCCCCGTCGTATCCGTGCCGAGGTCGATGATCGCGGCCTCGATCGTCCGGGCGAGCGCCGGGCCGTCGTCCCACGAGACGCCCCGCTCGGCGGCCGCGAGGGCCACTGCACGATAGAGCGCACCCGTATCGACGAGCGTGAACCCGAGCTCCCGCGCCAGCATCCTCGCCGCCGTGCTCTTCCCCACGCCGGCCGGGCCGTCGATCGCGACGACCGGCCGCTCACGTCCCGCCGCCATGCTCACGCGTCACTCCATCATCTCGATGAGGCTCATGATCAGGTCCACCTGCCGCTCGTCGAGGTCGACAGAGACGACGACGTCCTTGGATTCCTGCGGATCGCGTTCGATCTGAATGTTCGAGAGGAGGCCACCGAGGCCGAGCTGACCGAGGAGCGTCGGTTCGCCGAGTGAGCCGATGTCCGTTTCGATGCACGCCTCGAGCGCGGGCGCGTCCGCTTCGGATGCCGCGCGGAGCCTCGCTCGGATCGACAGCGTCCGATCGAGGTCCACGGTGGCCGTCTGCCAGTCGGCGAGCTGGATCACTGTCGCACCCTCGCAGCCGACGTGATCGACGAAGTCGGCGCCCAGCGCGATCGAGACCATCGGAGCGCCACCATCGTGCTGTTCCACCAGCCGTCCGAGGGCGGCGGCGGCCGAGCCGTCGGGTACGCTGCCGGGGAGCGGAGAGTCGCAGCAGGACAGGAGCACGTACTGGCCGCACCGCCCGACGTTCATCGGGCCCGTCGGGGTCTCGATACGCTCGGCCTGGACCTGCGCGAGGTCCGCCTCGTGACAGCGATCCGCCGGCTCGCGGTTTGGGGCGTCGCGCTCGATGACGATCCCCCCGAGCCTCCCGGCCGTGGAGCCGGTGACGATCCGGCCGAGGTCGGCCGTCTCTCGCTGGTCCTGGGGTTCGGCGTAGACCGTGACGTTCCGGACGTCGCGGTCGATCGCGAGACCGAGGCTCTGCTCCCAGTCCCTGGCCCCCAGCCGCCTGAGCGCGGCGATGATCGGCGCACCGCGCGACGACTGCCGGAGCTGCGCGACGTCGAGGGTCGCCACGGCGACGGCCCGGGATGGGATGAGATCCCGGACGGTGACCTCGGCGCCACGTGGGGGCGGCACGGGCGGCGCCGGCGGCTCCGGATCAGGCGCGTTGGCGGTCGCGCCGCCGCACGCGGCGAGCAGGAGAGCGAGCCCGAAGGACAGGTCGCTTCGGATGATGTGGACGCGGTTCATCTGGGGCCTCTCCGTCTTTCACCCGGGAGTATCGCGCGCTATCCTCCCGCTGTCATGAAGTGGATTCTCGCCGTGCTGCTCATGCTCGCCCCCTGCTGCTCCGGACCCGCACGGAACACCCCGGACGACACGCTCGGACCCCCGAGGCACGGTCCGGCGCCCGAGCCCGAGGGCGAGATGTGCCTCGAGCCCCCGTCCGAGGAGCCGGCGCCTGAGCCCTGCGAGTAGGATCACAGACCGATCATGGACTCGAATCGGAGGCCGCGCAGCCCGCGCGGGTCCGAGGCGCGGCAGCCGCAGCCACCCTCTGAGGTGTAGCGGTGGGGCTCGTTCGCCTCGGCGTCCGCGTCGGCGCCGGAGTCGTCGTCGGCGTCGGCATCTCCATCGCCGTCCCCATCGGCATCCACGTCGCCGTCGGCCCCGGCGTCTGCGTCGCCATCACCATCCGTGTCCGCGTCGGCGTCGGCATCGCCGTCCGCACCTCCCGAGCTGGCCACGCGGAAGATTGGCGAGATCCCCGCGACGCTCGCGTGCTGGACCGGGCTGCCGGTCCGCACCGGGTCCTGGCCGATGACAACAGCCCTGATCGCCACGAAGTCGCCGGCCGCGCCGTCCAAGGCGGCGTCCCAGCTCACGGCGTAGGTGCGGCCGAGCATCGTCGTGGCCAGGAGGACGAGCGGCTCGCGCACGGTCGCGTCCGACCAGTCGCCCCCTCCCACGGTCGAGTACTGGAGGCGCACGAGCGGCGCGGGATCGAACTCGGCGTCGAGCAGCACGATCGGAACGACGACCGTGGGCCACGACACGAGGTCCGAGGCGGCCTGCTCTCGTCCGCCCGTGTCGGGCGCGATGCCCGGGCGACGCACGACGACCCTCACCGGCGTCTGCGGGAGGTTCAACGGACCGATGGCGTTGTTGCGATAGATCCGGTTCGGCGCGTCCTCGTTCCCGGCGGTCAGGTCCGGATCGCCGTCGCCGTCGACGTCGCCCCAGGCGAGCGCCGACGTGACGTCGTCCTCCGCCGATCTCCACGTCGGCTCGAACGTCCCGGCCTGGTTGGAGTAGATCCTGTTGCGCCCGTCGTTCCCCACTCCGAAGTCGAGGTCGCCGTCACCGTCGAAGTCATGGAACGAGACGGCATGGGTGTAATCCGATTCCTCGCTCGACCAGACCACGGCGAGGGAATCGTCGCCGTCGTACAGCCTGACGGGTTGACCGAAGTTCCCCGCGAGGAGCTCGAGCCTCCCGTCGCCATCGACGTCTGCCCAGTCCAGAGACCGGGTGTCGTCGCTCTCTTCGGACGTCCACACGAGCGAGAGCTCGCCGCCGTCGTTCGAATACAGCCGGTTCGGACCGGTCGCCCCGACCGCGAGGTCCTGATCGCCGTCCCTGTCCCAGTCCCCCCAGGCCACGGCGTTGGTCTGGCCCGACTCGCCGGAGCTCCAGATCAGCTCGAACGACCCGTCCAGGTTCCGATAGACCCGGTCCGGGCCGTCGAACACGCCGACGGCGACGTCGAGGAGCCCGTCGCCGTCGACGTCTGCCGCGGCGACGTCGCGAACGTCGTCCGTTTCCTCGGACGCCCAGGCGAGCGTGAGCTCGAGGCTGCCGGCAGACTGATAGAGCCGGATCGGCTCGCCACTCCCGCCGACGAGAGCCTCGAGGCCGCCGTCGGCGTCCCAGTCGGCCAGGGCGAGGCACGTGAAAGCGCCGGTCTCGTTGGATCGCCAGGCCGGGCTCACGCTCCCCCGGACGTTGCGGTGGACCTCGACCTGGCCTCCATCGACAACAGTCACGAGGTCCAGGTCTCCGTCGCCATCGAGGTCGCCCCAGGCGAGGTCCTTCGTGGCGGCCGTGGCCGGCGCGCTCCACCACGCGGCACGCGGGAACGGGTGCTCCTCGTTGCGGAAGAGCCGGAGCGGAGTGCCGGCGCCTGTCGCGACGACGAGGTCGAGATCCGTGTCGCCGTCCATGTCGCCCCAAGCCAGGTCTGTCGTCGCGTCGCTGCTCGGGCTCGTCCAGGCCGGGGTGAACACTCCTGCGTTGTTCTCGTAGACGCGGTCCGGTTGCCGCTCGTTCCCGAGCGCGAGGTCGAGGTCGCCGTCGCTGTCCCAGTCGCCCCATGCCACCGAGGTCGTGGCATCGGCCGCGGTGGTCGACCACGCCAGCGAGAGAGCTCCCCCGCCCTCGTTGCGATACAGCCGCGTGGGCTGACCGCGGTTACCCGCCACGAGGTCGAGGTCGCCGTCGTCATCGAAGTCGCCCCATGCTATGTCCGTCGTGGCGTCGATCCCATCGGCGCTCCAGGCGAGGCCGAACGATCCGCCACCGTTCTGATACACGCGGTTGACCTCCAGGTGGTTGCCCACGGCGAGGTCAGGGTCGCCGTCGCCGTCGTAGTCGCCCCAGGCCACGGCACGGGTCGGGTCGAGCTCCATGGAGCTCCATGCCAGTACCAGCCTCGTCCCGGTGTTGCGGTAGACCCTGTTCGCTCCGCCATCGGACCCGACGGCGAGGTCGGGGTCGCCATCGCTGTCGTAGTCGCCCCAGGCGATATCAGCCGTGGGATCGACTTCCTCGGAGGTCCACCACAGCTCGAAGGTCCCCGAGACCAGCTCGTTCTCGTACACCGTGATCGGCTCGTCCTCGTTACCGAGCGAGACGTCGAGATCCCCGTCGGAATCGACATCGACCCACGCCACCGAGGTCGTCTCCGCGGCAGTGGGGGTGGACCAGACCGGGGTGAGGGTCACGCCGTCATTTCGGTAGATCCTCGAGGGCGCGCCCCGGTTCCCGACCAGGACGTCGAGGTCACCGTCGTTGTCATAGTCTCCGAGATCGACGGAGGTCGAGTCGTCCCTCTCGGTCGAGTTCCAGCCCACACCCGTGATGATGGGGGTGGTGGCGACTCCGACCCCGGGCTCCTCACCACCGGCCCGGCAGCCCCCGACCGCTACGATAAACGACAGCAGGATCGCGGTTCCCATCGGCTCCATCCACCTCGTATCTGTCGAGGGTACACGGAATCGGCCCTGCGCCAAAGCCCCGCGGATCATGAACGTTGGCCAAGCTCCGTGGTACGACTCGCGTCCAACATGTGGAGGCATGACCGATCTCGGGGCATGGCCCCGCCCACGAAGGTGGATGAGATTATTGTTGTTTGAATGATAATAAGTAGTTGTTATCATGCTCCGTTGACTGGCAGACTGAGTTGCGGTAATCAGCGAAGCCAGGTTCAGCTACGAGGCGCCCGGTGAAGAAGCCACTCCCCTTCGGAAAGTACTACCTCCTCGAGCGCATCAACGTCGGCGGCATGGCCGAGGTCTTCAAAGCCAAGTCGTTCGGCGTCGAGGGGTTCGAGCGTATCGTCGCCGTCAAACGGATCCTTGCGAGCATTGCCGAAGATCAAGAGTTCATCACGATGTTCATCGACGAGGCGAAGGTCGCCGTGCAGCTCACGCACGCGAACATCGCCCAGATCTTCGACCTCGGGAAAGTCGGCGACTCGTATTTCATCGCGATGGAGTACGTTCCCGGTCGCGACCTGCGCGCCATCTTCGACAAGGCGCGAAAGACCGAGCAGCCGATCCCGGTCCCGATGGCCTGCTACACCGTGATGAAGGTCTGCGAGGGTCTCGACTACGCTCACAACAAGAAGGACGCCGCCGGGCGGGACCTCAACCTCGTGCATCGAGACGTCTCGCCGCAGAACGTCCTCATCTCGTATGACGGCGAGGTCAAGATCATCGACTTCGGCATCGCCAAGGCGGCATGCCGCTCGGCCAAGACCCAGGCAGGAATCCTCAAGGGAAAGTTCGGGTACATGTCACCCGAGCAGGTCCGCGGGCTGCCGCTCGATCGCCGGAGCGACATCTTCTCGGTCGGCATCGTGCTGTATGAGCTCCTCACGCTGGAGAGGCTCTTCCAGGGTGAGAGCGACTTCTCGACCCTGGAGAAGGTCCGCAACGTCGAGATCATGCCTCCCTCGACATACAACCCGCGCATCCCCGAGGAGCTCGAGCAGATCGTTCTCAAGGCGTTGAGCAAGGAGGTCGAGGACCGCTATCAGACCGCGATGGACCTCCACGACGACCTCCAGAGCTTCATGTACACGTCCGGGAACTTCTTCGCGAGGAAGGACCTCGCGGTGTACGTGAAGACCAGCTTCCCCGACGACAAGATCGATGTGGCGGAGGAGCAGGCCGAGCTCAAGGAGGTCCCGGACAAACCCCCGGCGCCAAGGGAAAAACCCACGACTCCCGCGAGCCCGCCGACACCGGCTGCGCCCCCGTTGCGTGCGCAGCCTCCGATCGCCAGGGGTGCCTCAGCGCCACCGCTGCCTCCCAAAGCATCGGCTCCGCCACCGCCGCCGCGCGCGTCAGCGCCCCCACCGCCGCCGCGTGCGTCAGCGCCCCCACCGCCACCGCGGTCTGCACCTCCTCCACCGCCCGGCAAGGAGATCAAGCGGACGCTGATCGGGTTGCCGAGCCCACCGAGCGCACACGATCGACCTTCGGCTCCCTCGAGCCCCGCTGCCGCGCCGCAGTCGCCGTCGGCCATCGGAGAGGACCTGGCCGCGGGGCGCGTCGTGACGCCGCTCGGCGAGAGCCCCATCTCCCCCCGGCTGGAAATGGAGTGGGACGACGAGGAGCTCGCCACTCAGGTCTACGACAAACCGAGCGACTTCCTCTCGCTTGGCTTCGGCCCGAGCAGCAAACCGCCACTGCCGACTCCACCCGTGCAGGCGGAACCGGTGGTTTCGAGCCAAATCGCCGATCAAAGGGTATCGAGCCAACATCCGCTTCCGAACCTGCCTCCGCCCCAGATGGCACCACCGACGTACGTGTCGCCGTCCCAGGAGCCTCCGGCCCCGTATCGGAGCGAGCCGCCCCCGCCGTCGTTCTCTGCTCCGCCCTACTTCGAGGCCCCGATGCCATCCGTGGTACCTCGGACCTACGAGAAGAAGCGCAAGGGCAACGGAGTCATCATCGCTCTTTCGATCCTCATCGTCATGCTCCTGGTGGGAGGTGTCGCGCTCTTCGTCCTGATGAGCCGTCCCACCCACGGGAGCATCGGCGGTTTCGTCCGGCCGCCAACCGCGCAGGTCTTCATCGACAGCCGCCCCGTCGCGGTCAACCCTGACGGACGGTTCAACGTCGAGAACATCAGGCCGGGCACCCGGGAAGTGAGAGCTCAGGCCGACGGCTTCCCTCCGGTCGTGGAGCGGGTCGTCGTCACGGCCGGGAACGCGACACCTGTCGCCTTGCTCCTCGAACCTGTCGTACCCCCGCCGCCGCCGCTCCCGATCAAGACGGGTGTCGCGGTCCTCGTCCAGCCAGACGGTGCGAGCATCTATGTCAACGACATCAAGCGTGACGAGGTCACTCCCGCCGAGCACATCGAGCTCCCGCCGGGCTCCTATGCGATTAAAGTGATCAAGGAGGGGTACCTCCCGCTGACCCATCAGGCCACTGTGACGGCGTTCCAGGTCGCGACCCTCTCCTCGAAGCTCAGGCCGGAGTGGATCACCTTCGAGTTCACGACACCGCAGGATCGAGTGAAAGCCTACCTGGCGCAGAGCGGGCTCCCCGAACCAGAGAAGATCACCGATGGGCATGGCAAGGCCCAACCGCATCGCGACCCCTTGCTCATTTTCAAAGGTCGGGGGCTCAAGACCAAGGAGATCCCCCTCCTGATCCCCGAAGATGGGGCGCTCGCGTTGAACCTGGGGCCGATAACGCTGGAGGAAGAAGCCGAGAAAGTCCGGCCCCCATCGATCGTGCGGCCGCCGCCCCTCGTGCCTCCACCGACGCCGATCACGCCTCCGCCAACACCGCCGCCGCAGCCGCCGCCGCCCACCACTCCGCCCACCAAGGTCCTCGCCCGGGGCGAAGGGACTCTGAGCATCCAGACCGTGCCCTGGACCAAGGTCTACATCAATGGCCGGTACGTCCGTACAACGCCGCTCATGGGGCACAAGCTCCCCTCGGGCAGGTACCGTGTCAACCTGGTGAACGAGGACTTCGGCATCCAGAAGACCATCACCGTGAACATCGAGCCGGGTGCTCACGTGAAGAACACGATCCGATTCAACGAATAGGCATCCCTCCCCTCGGGGAGGATCACTGGCTATCGGACCCCTCGGTCGGGTCCCAACCTGGATCATAGACTTCGATTGCGCCGCTGAAGTCGATCCCGTTGGGGACGTCTTCCGCGCCGAAGGAGAAGCTCATCCCGCCGATGAGAATGACACGACCCCCGTGGAGCTGTGTCGCCGTATGCCACGCCCGGCCACGCTCGAGCTCGAGGACACGGCTGTCGCGCATGGCGAGGTTCGAGTCGCCGCTGAACTCTCCGGTCAGGACCTCCACGGTGTTGGTCACGTCGAGCCGACCGTTGGCGAAGCCTCCGGCGATGATCGCCTCTCCCCGAGGCATCGGAGACACCGCACCAAGGAAGTGTGCCGACGCGGGGTTCTGCAACCGCCCGAAGGTGCAGGACTCGATGCCGACAGTGAACGGACGCTCGACGTGGGTTCGCGCAGCGCAGGCCACTGTTCCTTCGGGGTCGACAACTGTCGCTTCCTGGTCGGCTTCGGGGTCGAGACACAACGGGCCCATCCAGCCCACCGCGAGGACCCTGTTCGTGGCGTTGCCCATGAGCGCCGCCCCCGGACCCACGAAGGCATTGTGCGGCCTGGAAGATGGTGTCCATCCCGGGCAAGTGCTCAGGTCCTGGAAGCTCCCGCTCCCGGCCTCCGTCCCCGGCACCCAGCGGTCGATGAGCTGTCGAGCGCTGGTCGGGGGCCATGCGCCGCCGATGACGTAGATGAAACCCTCCGCGGTCACAGCCGCCGGCCAGACGCGCTCGTTCGCGGGATCGGACATGCGGATCGGCGGGTAGAGGAATCCCGTACCGCCCGGGCGGCGGGCGAGGAACACCTCGCCTGTGGTCGGCGATTCCAGGGAGCCCTGACCGCCGACGAGCAGCACCCCATCTTCGCTGCCGGGGAGCACCGCCGCTGCGTGCAGGAAGCGCGGCGAGTTCATGTTGCCTGGGCTCGATGGCTCCCCGGGCGTGCCGATGAAGTCACCAGCCTGGAGGTCCCCGTCCCGACCGACATCCTCCAATTCCCTGAGAAGGTCCGGATCGAAGATCTCGAAGGATCGACCATGGGTCTGGTAGCCGTCATCTGCGGGGACCACTCGGGGCTGGAGCTCGAATCCGCCTTGCGTCCCCTCGACACGGATCAGACCGAGCACGGCCGAGCTCAGACCTCCGGCGATGAGGATGCGGCCGTCCCCGAGCGCCGTCGCGGTGTGGAGCGCCCGCGGTCGGAGCATGGGCGACAGCGTGGATACCACCATCCCGTCCGAGGGATTCACGAGGTACGCTTCGTCCGTCGCCTCGAGCTGGAAGCACGCCACGGCATCGGTGAGCGCTGCGGGGCATACGACCGCCTGAGACGTCGTGAAGCCACCCGTCACCAGCACACGACCGTCGTCTGGGATGCGTTCAGCCGCGTGGCCGAAGCGACCGGAGGGCAGGCTGTAGGGCATGAGCCCGACGGCGTGGATCGGCGTGAACGTCAAGTTGACGAATCGCCTCCCCCCGTTCGGGACGACGACACCGTCGACACGGGCCGTGGCGAGCATCTGGAGCGCCTTCGAGGCGATGATGGTGATGCTCACCGGTGTATCGGGTGGGATCGATACCGCCAGCTCCCGGTCGTCCGGTCCGTCGCCATCGAGATCCCTGGTGCCGAAAACGCTATGGATGCTCTCGCTGATCCTGGCTCCCTGCTGGACGAGGACACGGAGTGTGTCCGCGTCGGCTGGGAGCCCGCGCTGCGGCCCGGTCTCGGTGAGGGTCATGACCTGGATTCCGAGCTGATGCTCCGATCCCTCGGAGACGCACCCGACCAGCAACAATGCCACGAGCCCTCGAATCATCCACGAACATTGCATGAGACCAAACTTAGTCGAGCCCGTGCCGAAGCGTCAACGGTGGGGGTCTTCGACGATCACAGGCGCGACTTCTTCGTCCGACAACAGCTTCGGTGTCAGAACTGGATGTTGATGTCGGCGAAGGCCTGGAAGATCGTGGTCTCCTCGGCTCGGAAGCGCCGGCCGACGGAGTCGATCTGAGGTCGCCATTCATCCACGAAGATCGTGTCGTGGTTGGTGCAGTCCCAGGAATCGGGCCCGTCCCAGGTCCCGCCCTCGCCACCGCGGGGGATCCGACACTGGTCTGAAAAAGTGACGAAGTGCTCCTGGTCGTGAGCGAGCGAGGCACCGAGGGAGAACTTCACGTAGCGGGCGACCTGGACCGTGAGGGTCAGCCTGCCGCCGAAGCTCCCGTGACCTTCGATCCGCGTGAGCCCCGTGAAAGCGTCGTCGTGGCCTGACGTGTCGTCCTGGGAGAGTCCCCAGTTCGAGCTCGGGTTCGGGCCGGAATCCGGATCGTAGGTCTCGAACCGATAGTGCATGTTCGGGTTCGTGCCGAGCACGTCGTACAGCGGTCCGTAGTTCAGGACCTCGCGGTTGTAGCCGCCCCATAGATGGAGGCCGATCCTGAAGAACTGCTCTCGCTCGACTCGCTCCCACGGAACGACCTCGAGCCCGAAGTGGGCCTCGGTGTAAAGCGGGTAGTCGTATCCGCCGTGACCATAGCGCTGGTAGTCCCCCTCCTCGGGGAACTCGATCTCGGTCAGGAACCCGATGTACGGCTCGACCACTCCGAACCTGCGCGACAGCGTCATCCTCATGACGACGTCGTGATGTCGCTCCGAGATCCCGCCGTCCGTGTTGCAGGTCGCGGCGGCGAGGCTCGGGTCGTCGGTCCTGACGACATCCGAAGCCTGGACCGCTCCGTTCTCGTCACTGCACGAAGGTCGCATGGGATCGCCGATCGCGAACTGCCCCTCGATGTTGATCAGCCAGGTCGGCAGGGTCGCGTTGCGCTCCTGGCTGAACGGGAGCCAGGAGATCCCCAGTTTGAACTGATCGACGCCGAAGCGGTTCGCGGCCGTGAACGGGAACCTGAGGAGGTAGAGGTTCTCGTCGTATGGGACGTCGTTTGACTCGAGGCGGACGATCTCGCGCTGGTCCTGGAGAATGATGGGCCAGGTCGTGTAAATCTCGAGATCGCGGTATATGCCGAAGGTGGCCTCGAGGTTCAGGACATGCTGGATGTGGTTGTACCTCGCGACGTCCCGGAACGCCGTGACACCTGGCTCACCGGGCGCGCACCCGTACAACGACGCGGTTCCGGGCTCGCACTGCTGCGTGAGCTTCACCCGAGTGAGGTGATACCCGTACCCGACGCGAAACGTGAAGTCGAAGCGGTCATCACCATCGGCGGCATCGATGACGTCCACGATCTCGCCGACGGCGTGAACCTCCTCGCTCTCGATGCGCGATGTCCCGACGTCCTCGTCGGATCGAGCCTCGCCGCGCCGCGCTTCCCAGGTCGCCTGTTCTTCGGCTCCATCCGATTCCTCGGCGTCTGACGCCTCTCCGTCTTCGGGGGCTTCAGTCCCTTCCGAATCGTCGGACGGCTCCTCTGATCCGTCTTCGTCGACTTCGTCCCGCGCGACTTCGGCCCGTGCCGGGCTCGCGATCAAGGTCATCGTGAGGAGTGCCGCGAGCAGGACGATCGAGCCTGCGGCCCGTGCTGTGGTCATGGACTCGCCTCGCGCAAGAGGTCCGGATGCCGACGGTAGCAACGACCCTCTTTCCAGTCAAATCAGGGGTTGGAATCCGGGGCGTTCTCCTCCATGTCGAAGATCTGGGTGGACAGAATGGTGTCGGGCTCCTTCTCCATGTCGAACCCGGCCTGCCGCGCTCCACGCAACTCCTCCGACGTCTCCCGGAGTCGTGCCGTGAGGACCTGCAAGAAGCTCCACATGAGCTTGTTGGCCGTCTTGGGCTCCTTGCGGATGATCGTGAAGAACTCGTTCCGGGACAGGACGAGCATACGGCTCGGTCCGAGGGCGGTCACTGTCGCCGACCTGGGCGAGTTGTCCACGAGCGCCATTTCGCCGAAGTGGGCCCCTTGCGTGAGCCTGGCGATGTCGGAGCCACCCTTCGTCACGATGCACTCACCCTCGAGGATGATGAAGAGCTCCTCGCCGGTCTCGCCCTCCTTGACGATGGCCATTCCGGCGGGGAGCTCCCGGATCTCCGTGTGATTGAGCACTCGCAGGACCTCGGCGTGCATGAGGTAGCGGAACAGCGGCATCCCCTTGAGCGCATCGATCTTGAGGTTGACCTCGCGCCGCAGCCGCTCCGCGACTCCCGGCTCCTCCTGGAGCCGCACGATGACACAGGTGATGTTGTCCCTACCACCGCGCTCGTTGGCGAGGTCGATGAGCCGGTCCGGGATGGTCCTGACGTCGCTCGCGTCGAGCATCGCCGGGATCTCGTGCTCCTTCAGATATCCCGTGAGCCCGTCAGACGCGAGGATGAACTGATCCCCGGGCACTGCGTCGAAGTCGAGTGTATCGACCTCGACGCTCGGGTAGACGCCGACCGCGCGGGTCACGGCGTTGCGGTAAGGGCTGTCGGCCGCTTCCTCCTTCTTGATCTTGCCTCGTTTGACGAGCTCGTTGATGAGCGAGTGGTCCTCGGTGAGCTGATGGACCTTACCAACTCGTACGAGGTAGATCCGGCTGTCTCCCACGTGAGCGATGAACCCCCTGTGCCCGATCACGAGCAGAGCGCTCAACGTCGTCCCCATCCCCCGCTTCTCGGACTGGGCGAGAGCGATCTCGTGGATCGCGGTGCAGGCATCCTGGACGGCCCGTTCGAGGAGGTTCAGGACATCTCGTCGCGTGGTCGCTGGGTTTTCGTCGCGGAGCTCGGAGATCATGTCCTGGTTGCGTGAGACGACCTCGCGGACCGTATTCACCGCGAGTGCGCTGGCGACCTCGCCGGCCGCGTGCCCGCCCATCCCGTCGGCCACGATGAAGAGGTTCAATTTCCGGTCTACAAGGAAATTGTCCTCGTTATGATCTCGGACCCTGCCGACATCCGTGGCCGCCCAGAACCTGATGTCACCCTGGCTCGTGGCTTCTTCCATGAAAGCCGTCTCCCGGGATCTTCCCGATCCCCAACACGGGCAGGTGCGAACGCTCGAGCCGCGCGCCCTGCATGTCTCGGATCACCTGTCCAGGTAGCTCACGAGCCGGCGCTCCAGCCTTGCGAGCCTTCCGACCTTGCGAAACCGCTCGGTCACGGTGATCCGGCGACCGCCTTCGCTCCGTTCAAGCACCCCGAGATCTCGGAATGCCTTGATCGCGTTTTCGAAATTGACCTTCGAGCGTGCCTCCTGGAGCTCGATCTCGCCCACGAGGTACATCCGCTCCCCGAGTGACAACGTGTGCTTGACGAGCTCCCGCTCGGCCACGGGCTCGTCCTCGAGCGCGCGGATCTGACGCACGACGATCCGATAGGACTCGATGAAGTTCTCGACGAGCGCCGCGAAATCGCGGACGAGTCCAGGGGATGCCTTCGCCGCAGGCGCGATCCTCTCACCATCACGGACGAGCACGTTGGACTCCACCAAGACGCCCAGGGTCCGTTCGAGGTTCACCTCGAAGACCGCGTCCGCGCGGAAGATGAACTCGTGCTTGAAAAGGCGCGACAGAAACCTCACGCGTTCAGCCAGCTCCGAGGACGTCCGACCCGCCTCGGAAAAACCGAGAGAGGCGGACACCAGCGCCGCGTTGATCAACGGATGTAAGATTGAGTTCTTGTAGAAGTCGAGGCGGATGCGTCGCTCGGGGGAGACCGTGTAGATGGCGTCTTCGCCGCTTCCGTTCCGCCTGACGAACCCAGCGTCCGACAGGAACCTCGCCGCGTGGTGGAGGACGCCGTCGGAAGGACCCTCCCACGCAGCGTTTTCGATCGAGGCCGAGAACCTGGCACCGAATACCCCGAGCTGCCTGCACAGCCGAGTGACGGCTTCGCGGAGAGCGGTGTGAGTCATCCCCCGCCGCCGGTGCTGCAGCAGGGCCGTTGCCACGAGGGCCGTCGGCGTCACGAGTGTGACCCTGTTGATCTCATGCACCGTGCGGTACGCGAGATTGGCCACGACCCGGTTGCCGGCCGGCTCATCGAGGCGCACATCG
>Ga0233425_10005277_pt1 | contig 20577 bp, 20 predicted proteins | sample Watercolumn_Towu_2_FD_181712 | JGI IMG/M metagenome (GOLD analysis project Ga0233425, IMG submission 181712) | Freshwater microbial communities from Lake Towuti, South Sulawesi, Indonesia - Watercolumn_Towuti2014_140_MG | ecosystem: Environmental > Aquatic > Freshwater > Lake | place... | reverse complement strand
AGAATTTTTTGGCACCTCTATGCTCTCGCGGCTCTGTGGGCAATGGAGTGGCAATAAAGAGCCGTTATTATCAATAGTTGCGTAAGAATATGATCCAGAAAAAGGGAGATCAGGCACAGCGGTTTTTATACTGCATGGCCGTAAAATAGGCAATCGCTTTGTCGGGGCGACGGGGAGTCGGCAGATCAGCTCAGGTCGCGGTGGGTGATGAAGAGGCTGTTCGTCTGATCCCCAAGCAGCCTGCGCAGCCGTTCGGCCACGGCGACGGAACGGTGCTGGCCGCCGGTGCAGCCGATGCCGATGGTGAGGTAGGCCTTGCCTTCTCTCTGGTATTGGGGGATCAAGAACAGGAGGAGCGGCAGGAGGCGATCGAGAAACTCCTGGGCATGGGAGGTTTCCAGGACATAGGAGGCAACCCCTGGGTCGAGCCCGGTCAGCGGTTGTAACTCGGGGACGAAATAGGGGTTGGGCAGGAAGCGGACATCAAAGAGGACATCAACCTCCTGGGGCACGCCATGCTTGAAGCCGAAGGAGACCAGCCCGACCTGCAGGGCCTGTTTTTTGGCCGCTGTGTCGCGCAGCATCTCGCTGCGCAGGCCGTGGGGCGTCAGGCGCGAGGTGTTGATGACCCGATCGGCCTGGGCCTTGACCCCGGCCAGCAGCACTTGCTCGGCTTCGATGCCGGCCCGGACCGAGGGACTGGCGAAGGGATGGCGGCGGCGCATCTCAGAATAGCGGCGCAGGAGGACAGCGTCATCGGCCTCAAGAAAGATGATGTTCAGGGCGTGAGAGCCCTTTTTGAGCTGGGAGAGCACTTTCTGGGGCGCGGTGGCGAACCCTCGGTCCCGGGCATCCATGACCAGGGCCAGGCGCGTGAGCTCGGGGTTTGTTGCGGCATCGGCCAGGAGGGCCGGCAACAGGGAGGACGGCAGGTTGTCGATGCAATAATAACCGGCGTCTTCCAGGGCCTTGATGGCCGTGGTCTTGCCGGCTCCGGACATGCCGGTGAGCAGGATGATTTTTCGGGTGTCAGCCATTGGGGGAGGAGGCAGGTCTGGCGGGGATCATTTGGGGATTTTTGGCTTCTTGCGGAACTTGGCCGGTAGGATACCCAGTTGTTCCCGATACTTGGCCACGGTGCGGCGGGCGATCTTGATATTTTCCTTGGCGAACTCCTCGGAGATGGCCATGTCGCTCAGGGGTTTCTCCGAATTTTCTTCCTGGAGAATCTGACGCATCCGGACCTTGATGCTCTCTGAGGCCATGGCGTCTTCCCCGTCGTAGCGCTCGATGGAGGAGTTGAAGAAGTACTTCAGCTCATAAATCCCCTGGGGGGTATGGACGTATTTATTGGTGGTCACCCGGCTGACCGTGGACTCGTGCATGCCGATGTCTTCGGCCACATCCCGCAGGATGAGAGGCTTGAGGCAGGTCGGGCCTTTTTCGAAGAAGTCATGCTGAAACTTGACCAGACTCTCCACCACCTTGTAGATGGTGCGTTGCCGTTGCTGGATGCTCTTGATCAGCCACATGGCCGAGCGCAGCTTCTCCTGGATATAGCCCTTTGTTTCTGTGGCGGCGGCGGCCGATATGTCCTTGTGGTCTTTCAGGATGTCCCGGTAGAAGTTGCTGATCCTAAGCCGCGGCAGGCCGTCGTCGTTCAACTGGATGACATACTCGTCGTCCATCTTGTAGACATAGACGTCCGGGGTGATGAATTGAGACTCGTCATCGGCAAAGGCCCGTCCCGGGTGGGGGTTCAGGTTGGTGATCACCGCCACCGCCTCCAGGACTTCCTTGGCCGGTAGTTTGGCGGCCTTGGCGATGCCGGCGTAGTTCCGGTTCTCCAGGAAATGCATGTAGTCGCGGACGATCAGGCTGGCGGTGGAGTCACTCAAGGACAGGTGGGAGAGCTGGAGGAGCAGGCATTCTTTCAGATTTCTGGCCCCGACCCCTGACGGATCCATGTCCTGTATCATGGCCAGTACTCGCTGGACCACCTCTGGGGCGCAGCCAGTCCCGGAGATAATCTCCTCTTCGTCGACTTCCAGAAAACCGTCCCGGTTCAGATTGCCGATCATGAACAGGCCGACCTCTTCCTCTTCGCGGGTCAGGTCGTTGAACTTCAACTGCCAAAGGAGGTGGTCTTCCAGGGTGGTCTTTTTGGTGAGGATGTCGAGCCGCGAGGGGAGGTCGCCCTGGTCGCGTTCCTTGAAAGACGACGAGGTGGAGGCATCGTACTCGTTTTCATAGTCCGACCAGTCGATTTCCTTGAGACCGGCGTTGTCATCCAGGCTCACTTCGGCCGTCCGGTCAAGGAGAGGCATGGGCTCTTCCGGCGGGGGCGGTTCGCCAATCATCTCTTGCAGGGATTCGTGGTTGCTGTCCGGGGTGTTGGTGTCTTCCTCGAGCAAGGGGTTCTGCTCGATCTCTTGCTGCACCGCTTCCGAGAGCTCCAGGGTGGAGAGCTGCAAGAGTTTGATGGCCTGCTGGAGCTGGGGGGTCATCACCAGCTGCTGGGTTAACTTGAGTTGCTGTCTAAGTTCTAGGGCCATGCGCTGTCGTTCGATAGAGTCCAGGCTGTCTCCCAGCCGGGGACATCCGGAGAGGGAGGCGGCGCTAATCGTTGCCAGGACAGGTTTTGGAGTGTGGCACCCTCTCGTTGTGGGCGGAATAAAAAAATGTGCCAGGAGGAGAGAATTCACCTCCATTGTAGGGATTTTTTAGGGGATTACATACTAAAATTTTCACCGAGGTACATTTTTCTGGCCGAGTCGCTATTGATGATCTCTGCCGCCGTGCCGTGGGCCAGGATGGCGCCATCGTTGACGATATAGGCGTAGTCGCAGACCGTCAGGGTTTCGCGGACGTTGTGGTCGGAGATCAGCACGCCCAGGCCTTGCTCGCGCAGGTCGCGGATACTCTGCTGCAAGTCGATAATAGACAGGGGATCGATTCCGGCAAAGGGTTCATCAAGCAGCATGAAGCGGGGCTTAGTGGCCAAGGCCCGCATGATCTCCACCCGCCGCCGCTCGCCGCCGGACAAGGTAAGTCCCAGGTTGTCGGCCAGGTGGGCGAGCTTCAGCGCGCCCATCAGGGCCGTGGTCCGGGCCTCGACCTCAGCCTTGGACAGGCCCAGGGCCTCCAGGATGATCTGGACATTTTCCCGTACCGTCAGCTTTTTGAACACCGAGGCGTCTTGGGCGAGGTATGACAAGCCTTTCCTGGCCCGTTTGTGAATGGGCAGCTGGGTGATATCCTCGCCGTTCAGGAGGATCTGACCCTGTTCTGGCCTGATAAAACCGGCGATGGAGTAAAAGGTGGTGGTCTTTCCCGCCCCATTGGGGCCGAGCAGGCCGACCACGGAGCCGGTCTTGACCATGAGACTGATGTCGTTCACCACGGTGCGGCGCTTATAGCGTTTGACGATATGTTGGGCTTCCAGGGTCGACATGGCGGGCTATTTCTTCTTGTCTGAGTCGGGATAGAAGAAGGCCTTGACCCGTTCCCCCTTCTTGGCTTGGCTTCGCTCAACAATGGTCCTGCCTTCGTCGAGGTACATGGTAAAGGTGTCGCCGGTGACCATATTGTTGTTTTGCACCACCTTGGTGTTGCCGGTCAGCACCACCTTGCGTTCATCGGAGAAGTATTCCGCCTGGTTGCCGGTGGCCACCCAATCTTGCTTGGTGATTTCCACATTGCCGGTGGCCAGCAGCCGTTTGAGGTCTTTATTCCCTTCAAGGGGAGACTGTCCGGCGGCGTTGCCGTTTCCTGAGTAGTAGACCGTCATCTCGTCAGAGTGGATGGAGAGGTCCTCCTGCTTGGCCTCGACCCTACCGGAGAACAAGACTGAGTTGTCATGCTGGTTGGACAGCATCTGATCCGCCTCGATCTGCACTGGGGTCTTTGGTGGCGCTGCCGAGGCCAGATTGACGAGGGCAAGGATGAGGGCAAGAGGGAGTACGATGAGTCGGGTCATGGGTAGCAACCTGGGTAGAGTCGATGGGAAGGTGAGGGGGCTTCAGTGGGCACATGGCCGCCGTTACGGGATGTCATGGCCGATGCCGAATTTATTGAGCTCATCGAAGAGCCGGGACCTGGTGATTGGTTTGATGATATAGGCGTCGCAACTGGCCCGGGCCGCGGCAACAACGCTGTCTTTGTCAGAGAGGGCCGAGGTCATGATTACCTTGGCCCGGTTCTCCGGGGTGAAGCCGTGCTGGGCCTCGAGCTGCCGGATTCGCTTCAAGGCATGGAGGCCGTCCACCTCCGGCATCATGATATCCAGGCAGATCAGGCCATAGGGCTGGTTGTCGGCGATGGCCATCTCCACCGCGGCGATGGCCTCCTTGCCGTTGATGGCGATATCCACCTCGCCCAGGTCGGTGAGGAACCTGTTCATCAGCTTGCGGGAGAGGAAGTCGTCTTCAGCGATCAGTACCTTCATGGCGTGGGCCTCTAGGCAGCTATTAGTGTTCGGGATAGAGGGCCAGGATGCCATCTTCACGAGCCGGGGTGACGCCGCGCTCGGTGATCAAGCCGGTGATGAGCCGGGCCGGGGTGACATCAAAGCCGTAATTTGCCCCTCGGGTACCCTCCGGCGCGATTAGCACCGTTGCAATGGCCCCCTGGCCGGTCAGTCCGGTAACGAAGCGGACCTCGGCGTCCGAGCGCTCTTCGATGGGGATCTCGCGGACCCCGTCGCGGATGGACCAGTCAAAGGTCGACGACGGCAGGGCCACATAGAATGGCACCTGGTTATCATAGGCGGCCAGGGCCTTCAAGTAGGTGCCGATCTTGTTGGCCACGTCGCCGCTCCTGGTGGTGCGGTCGGTGCCGACGATGACCAGATCCACCAAGCCATGCTGCATCAGATGGCCGCCAGTGTTGTCCGGGATCAGGGTATGGGGCACCCCTTCCTGGCCCAGCTCCCAGGCGGTGAGCCGCGAGCCCTGCAGCCAGGGTCTGGTCTCGTCCACCCAGACGTGGACCGGGATCCCGGCCTGATGGGCGGCGTAGATCGGGGCGGTGGCCGAGCCGTAATCGACAAAGGCCAGCCAACCGGCGTTGCAGTGGGTGAGTATATTGACTGGGCGGCCGCCCTTGGCCGCGCTGAGCTGGCGGATGATGGCCAGACCATGGTCGCCGATAAGGCGGCAGAAGTCGGCGTCTTCGTCGGCGATCTCTTGAGCTACGGTGAGGGCCCGGGCGCGTTTGGCCTCCACTGTCGATTCTTCGGCCATGGCCGCGAGCTGCCGGTCAACGGCCCAGGCCAGATTTTTGGCGGTGGGGCGGGTGGCGAGGAGCGTCGCGGCCGAGAGTTCGAGAGCGGCCTGAAACTTTTCAGCCGGGGCGGCCAAGGCCGCCGCATACATCCCAAACCCAGCGGTTGCGCCGATGAGGCCAGCGCCGCGGACATGCATTTCCCGGATGGCAACGGCAAAATCGTCCACCGTGCTTAGGTCTTCGATGATAAAGCGATGGGGGAGATGGCGCTGGTCAATGATCTGGGTAACCGCCGGGTTGCCGGGCTTGGACCAAATGGTGCGATAGTGGGTGCCGTCAATGCGCATGAAACGAGTCCTTGTCGTTCGTAAGGGGGTGACGCCCGAACCTGGTCATCGGCTCATCATCTGGATGAGGAACAGCACCGCGAGCCCTGCGCCCAGGGCCCCATAGAGCAGGAGTCAGGGCGAGCACGATGAGCTTTTGCTGAGCCGCCAGAAAACCAGGCCGCCGACAGTGCTGGCGATGATGAGGCTGAAAAGGTTTGGCATGGTTGCTTCCGTACTTAAGTCCCAGGGTATTGTTGATCACCGCCGTGAGAGCCGGCGGCTCCGAGCCTTTTTTTGAATAGCGGGTCTGGAGCTGGAGATCAATATTTCCAGCCGCCGCCCACGGCCTCCTGCTTGGCGCTGGCCTCTTTGCTGTCCTCGACCGCCTCTTCCTTGGCGATGACGCCCGCCTTCCACATGCCTTCCTTTTTGTCGCCGTTGGCCAGGGTCAGCGCGCCACGGCCATCAAATTTATCGTCCCACCAGTTGCCCTCATAGGTGCTGCCATCGGCCAGGGTGCCGACGCCGTGGCCGGTGCGATGTCCGTTCTCCCAATTGCCCTTGTAGACCGAGCCGTCGGCATAGGTCATGGTCCCTTGGCCGTTAAATTTGTCGTTCCGGAAGGTCCCTTCGTAGCGGGCCCCTGATTTAGCCGTGTAGATCCCTTGGCCGCTGTAGGCGCCATACTCGAAATCACCCTCGTAGACGGAGCCATCGGCCGTGGTGAATTTCCCTTTGCCATGGAAGCGGCCGCTCTTGAACTCTCCCTCGTAGCGGGCTCCATCGGCATAGGTCTTCACCCCGTCGCCCTCGAACTTGCCCTCCTTGAACCCTCCGGTGTAGGTAGTGTTGTCCTCGTAGGTCTTGGTCCCCTGGCCTTCGGGCTTGCCGCCCTTGAAGTCTCCGGTGTAGGTCATGCCGCCAAAATAGGAGGCTGTGCCCTGGCCATTTTCACAGTCCCCCTTGAGGCACTCGGCGCGGAGAGCCTGGGGAAGGCAAAGAAGGCAAAGTATCAACAGCAATGATTTCATGTCCTATGGTCCATGGTGGTTTGCGTGAACCCGGTATGGCAGCATTGGCGGCAGGCGGTCAGTCCCTGTCCAGGTATTACGGCTGTTGTTTCAGGAGCTCTTGCCGCTCCCGCTGGTAGGCATCAAAACCGCTTGTTCCAGCGTCGGCTCCAGGCCCTAGTTCTGGGCGGACGATCTGCTCCCGTTTTTGCAAGCCGTCATAGAGCGAGCGGTAGACAGTCTCTTGCTTGACACAGCCAGGAAGCGTGGTGACGAGGCAAAGTGTCGTCACGGCGGTGATAATCCTCTTCATGGCGCAATCCTCTGTCAATAACCGACCCGGGCCAGGGTCAAGGCCTCGACCCGGGCCGCGCCGTGTTGTTTGAGCACCCTGGCGCATTCATTGAGCGTGGTGCCGGTGGTGAAGACATCATCCACCAGCAAGACCCGGCGGCCGGCGACCCTGTCTGGCCGGCGCAGGGAAAAGGCTCCGCCCAGATTGCGGCGGCGTTGCTGACCGCTCAAGGCGACTTGGGGTTCTGTCCAGCGGTTGCGGATCAGGGTATTGGGACAGATCAGCCGCCGTTGCTCTGGAAACAGGAACCGGGCCAGGACCAGGGCCTGGTTGAAGCCTCGTTCTTTGAGCCGCTTGGGGTGAAGCGGCACCGGCACGATCAGGTCGGGCGGTTCCAGATCGGCCAACGGTAAGGCCAACGCCGCCAGGGCACGAAAGGTCTGCCGAGCCACAGTCCTGCCCCCGTATTTGAAGCCATGGACCAGCGCCGCGCTGGCCTCGTCGTAGCGGAAGATGGCCCGTGCCCGGGTGAAGCCGGGTGGCTGGGCGAGGCAGCGCCCGCACAGATGGCTCTCGCCGCCGGCGGCAAATTCCACCCCGCAGCAGAGGCAGAGGGGCGGTGCGATCAGGGACATTTTTTCTCTGCAGCCCGGGCAGAGATGGATTTCGCTAAAGGCGGGCACACTCCGTTGACAGATGAGACAGACCGCCGGGAAGCAGAGCTCCTGCAGGGAGCGGTAGAGATCTGCGATCACGGCGGTCATTGGCCGCTCTTCTTGTTGCCCGGTTACCCCATATTGCTGATGATGGCATCGGCAAAGGCCGAACACTTGAGTTCGGTGGCGCCCTCCATCTGGCGGGCCAGATCGTAGGTCACGGTCTTCTTGGAGATGGTGGCGGCCAAGGCCTTCTGGACCAGGGCGCCTGCCTTCTGCCAGCCCAGGTGCTCGAGCATCATCACGCCGGAGAGCATCAGCGAACCGGGGTTGACCTTGTCAAGGCCGGCGTATTTGGGGGCGGTGCCGTGGGTGGCCTCAAATACCGCCACCTTATCGCCGATATTGGCCCCAGGCGCGATGCCTAAGCCCCCGACCTGGGCGGCCAGGGCATCGGACATATAGTCGCCGTTCAGATTGGGCATGGCCAGTACGCTGTACTCGGAGGGCCGGAGCAGGATCTGCTGGAACATGGCGTCGGCGATGCGGTCCTGGATGACGATCTTGCCCTCGGGCCTTTTGCCGCCGTGGTTCTTCCACATCTCGTCCTCGGAGATCACCTTATCGCCGAAGGCCTCCTTGGCCAGTTCGTAGCCCCAGTTGCGGAAGGATCCTTCGGTGAATTTCATGATATTGCCCTTGTGCACCAAGGTGACGGAGGGCCGGTTATTGTCGATGGCGTACTGGATGGCCATCTTGACCAGGCGCTTGGTGCCGGTGATGCTGATGGGCTTGATGCCGATGCCGGAGTCGGGACGGATGGTCTTGCCAAGGTTGGCCACGAAGTCGATCAGTTTCTTGGCCTCAGCGCTGCCTTCGGCCCACTCGATACCGGCGTAGACGTCTTCAGTATTTTCGCGGAAGATGACCATGTCGACCAGTTCCGGGGATTTCACCGGGCTGACCACGCCATCGTAGTAGCGCACCGGCCGTACACAGGCATAGAGGTCGAGGACCTGGCGGATGGTGACGTTCAAGCTTCTGATACCTTCGCCCACCGGGGTGGTGAGGGGGCCCTTAATGGCGACCTTATACTCGCGGATGGTGTCGAAGGTGGCCTGGGGCATCCACTCGCCGGTCTTCTCCTTGGCCTTTTCGCCGGCGTAGACCTCCAGCCACTCGATCTTCTTTTCGCCATTGAAGGCCTTGGCTACTGCCGCATCGAGGACCTTGCGGGTTGCCGCCCAGATGTCGGGGCCGATGCCGTCGCCCTCGATAAAGGGGATCACCGGGTTGTTGGGGACGTTGATTGCGCCATCTGCCGTGAAGGTAATTTTTTCTGCCACTGCCTAATCTCCTGATTTATTGTGAAATGGGGTAAAGAGTAAGGACGGATAGGGGCAAGAGGACATCTCTGTCTCATGCGCCCTGTGCGTCTTATGGTTTATTACGAATCTCCGCCAGTAACCTGGCGGTTATTTCTTCCATCAACTGCCGGTTGCCGCGGCTTTCGACGTTTAAACGGATCACCGGTTCGGTGTTGGACATCCTGAGGTTGAAGCGGTAGTCGGCGAATTCGGCGCTCAGGCCGTCAGTATAGTCCAAGGAGGCACCCTGGGCAAATTGTTCTTTCACTCGGGCGATGACGGCAGCGGGATCGGCCACTGTGGAGTTGATCTCGCCGGAGACCGGGAAGGCCGCCATCCTGCCGGCTACCATGGCCGAAAGGGGCTGGCCGGTCTGGGAGAGGAGTTGGGCCGCCAGGAGCCAGGGGATCATGCCCGAGTCGCAGTAGGCAAAATCCCGAAAATAGTGGTGGGCGCTCATCTCCCCGCCGTAGACTGCGTCCTCGGCCCGCATCCGCTCCTTGATGAAGGCGTGGCCGGTCTTGCTCATCACCGGGTGCCCGCCTGCCTGGCGGACCAGCTCCTCGGTGTTCCAGGTCAGCCGGGGATCGTGTATGATCTTGGCGCCTGGTGTCCGTTTCAGCATGGCCTGGGCCAAGAGCCCCACCATGTAATAGCCCTCGACGAATTCGCCCTGCTCGTCAAAGAGGAAGCAACGGTCGAAATCCCCGTCCCAGGCGATGCCAAGGTCGGCCTGGTGCTCCCGCACTGCGCAGGCGGTGGCCTCCCGGTTTTCGGGGAGCAGCGGGTTGGGCACCCCGTTGGGGAAGTGGCCGTCCGGCTGGTGGTGGACCTTGATGAAGCGGAAGGGGAGGCGCGATTCGAGGGCGTCGATCACTGGGCCGGCGCAGCCGTTGCCGGCGTTGACCACCAGGGTCAGGGGCTTTAGGCGGGATTGGTCTACATAGCCTAAGAGGTGGTCGACATAGGAGGGCCGGGCATCCATGGCGCGCAGCGTGCCCCGAACCTCGGCGCGAAGCGGCTGCTTGGCCGCGGCCAGCTGTTCGATGTCCCGGAGTCCGGAGTCCCCGCTCACCGGTCGCGCCCCTTGGCGCACCAGCTTCATGCCGTTGTACTCGGCCGGGTTGTGGCTGGCGGTGACGATGATGCCGCCATCGACGTCGAGATGGGCAGCGGCGAAGTAGATCTCCTCGGTGCCGCATTGGCCGATATGGACCACATCGACCCCAGCGTCCATCAGTCCGTCGGCCAGGGCTGAGGTCAGCGCCGGTCCGGAAAGGCGGATATCATGGCCCACGGCCATGGTTTTGGGGGCAAAGCGGGCGGCATAGGCCTGGCCGATCCAGTAGGCCAGCTCTTCGTTCAGCTGGTCCGGCACCCGGCCCCGGATGTCGTAAGCCTTAAAGCAGGGGATGGTGGTCATCGATTTTTACTCAGGCAGATGTGATGAGAAAAGGTTTGGACAACATGGCTCACTTGGGGTAACAACGCCTAAGGTGCGTTTCAGCCTGGCCGGGCGTTAGGTGGCGGGACATACATCTCCCTGCCGTCGATCAGGTTCAGCCAGCCCTTGACGATCCGGTAGATCAGCCAGACCCCGTCGGCGACGAGGATGGGGTAGCCGACCAGGACGAGCAGGGTAAGCACCCCGAGGCCGCCCCAGATCAGACCGAACCAGAAGGTGCGGATCTGCCAGCGGAAATGGGATTCGAGCCAGGTGCCGTAGACATCGTCCTTCTTGACGTAGCTGATGATGATTGCTACTAACGCGGTGACGCCAAATAAGAATGAGGCCGCCTGCAGGGCATAAACCACCGTGGTGATGGTCTTGAGAGATTTCAGTCTGTCGTTGGCCGGAGGTTCGTTGTTCATCATGGAAGCTCGTCTGCGTTCCCTGTGGCGGAGTGTATCCCCCCAGAGGGGGCTCAGGAACGTACAGTGCCGCCAATAAATTTACGAGGTTTTGAGCAATTATGGATATACTGACCCGACTTGCCGGTCTCTACGCCGAGATGGAACAGGCCTACTCCCAGGTCGCCACGCTGCTTGACTTTACCTGTCAGGACTGCCCTGACAATTGCTGCGACAGTTATTTTCAGCACCACACTTACATCGAGTGGGCCTACCTACGGCAGGGTTTTGACGCCCTGCCTGCTGAGCGTCGCGCCGATTACCTCCTCCGCTCCCGGGCCGCCATCGCCAGCTACCAGCAGGCCTTGACCAAGGGGGAACGGCCTCAGGTGATGTGTCCGATCAATGACAACGGCTTGTGCGGCCTCTACCAGCACCGGTTGATGATCTGCCGCCTGCACGGGGTCCCGGCCAGTATGACCAGCCCCAACGGCCAGCAGCACCAGTTTCCCGGCTGCTTCCGCTGCCAGGAGCTCACCGCTGGCCTGGCCAACGTCACCACCGTCGACCGTACCCGATTCTTTAAAACAATGGTCGGTCTTGAGCAAGAGTTTCTTCGCGGCCAGACCCTGCCCCGGATCAAGATGACCCTCGCCGAGATGCTGGTGAGGGAACTGCCGATCTAATTCCTCAGCATCTCCGCGATATGAAAGGCGATCTCCAGGCTCTGCTCGGCGTTTAAGCGCGGGTCGCAGTTGGTGAGGTAGTTCTCGGCCAAGTTGTGGTCTGCGATATTGCGGCCGCCGCCGGTGCATTCGGTGACGTTGTTGCCCGTCAGTTCGAAGTGGATGCCGCCGGGCACCGTGCCTTCGGCCCAGTGCATCTCGAAGAAGCTCTGGATCTCCTGAAGGATGTCGTTGAAATTCCTGGTCTTGTGTCCGGTTTCGGCGGTGTAGGTGTTGCCGTGCATCGGGTCGCAACTCCAGACCAGGCTGTACCCTTCCCTCTTCATCTCCCGCAGGAGGTGGGGCAGGTATTGCTCGACCTTGGCAGCCCCGAAGCGGGTGATCATGGTCAGCCGCCCTGGCTCGTTCATCGGGTTCAGCTTATTGATGATCCGTTTGAGCTCGTCGATATCGTGCTTGGGCCCGACTTTGAGCCCCAGCGGATTCCCCACTCCGGACAGAAACTCGATGTGGGCGCCGTCCAGCTGCCGGGTGCGGTCGCCGATCCACAGCATGTGGGCGCTGCAGTCATACCATAGGCCGGTGGTGGAGTCCTGGCGGGTCAGCGATTCTTCATAGCCCAAGAGCAGGGCTTCATGGGAGGTGAAGAAGCTCGCCTCGTTGATGATGGGGTTGTCGGTGTCAAAACCGATCACCTCCATGAATTTCAAGGCGTTGTCGATGTGCTTGGCCAGGCGCTCATAGGAGCGGCCCATGGGCGAGGTCTTGACGAATTCGTTGTTCCAGGCGTTGACCCGGTGCAGGCCGGCGTAGCCGCCGCGGGTGAAGGCCCGGAGGATGTTCATGGTGGCGGCGGCCAGGTAATAGCCCTTGACCATTCGTTCCGGGTCCGGAATCCTGGCCTCGGGGGTTGGTTCCGGGCTGTTGACCATGTCGCCCCGGTAGCTGGGGATCTCAATGCCGTCAACCTTCTCGGTGTCGGCGGAGCGTGGCTTGGCGTATTGCCCGGCCATGCGGCCCACCTTGATCACCGGCCTGGCCCCGGCGTAGGAGAGGACAACCGCCATCTGCAGGATGACCTTCAGGGTCTCGCGGATGCCGGGGGCGGTGCAGTTGGCGAAGTCTTCGGAGCAGTCGCCGCCTTGCAGCAGAAAGGCCTCGCCCACCGCCGCCTTGGCCAGCATCCCTTTCAGGGTGCGGATCTCGCCGGCAAAGACCAGCGGCGGCAGTTTTTCGATGGTCGCGAGGGCGGTGGTCAGTCTCTGCTGGTCCGGCCAGTTGGGCTGCTGCAGGGCCGGGAAATTCCGCCAGCTCGTCTTGCTCCAGGGGGATGTGGTCTCGGTCATACTGTGCTCCACGTGATAAGGGATTCCGTCAGAAGACTGACGAGGGAGATAGCCTTGCCATTGGCAGCCTGAAATTACCCTTCCGGGGCGTGGGGCAGGGCGCAAGGGCCACCGACGCAGCAGACTTCCTGGTCGTAGGCGTTCAAGATCCGCAGCTCCATCTGGCGTTGGGGGCCTGCCGGTAGCGGCTCGAACCGGGCGTTGGCGCAGAGAGTCTCGGCCCCCTCCCTGGTGGGAATTGCCTTAAGGCCAGTTGCCATGACCTTGCCAGACCAGGTGTCGAGGAGTTCGGCGTCTTCACCGTTGGTCACCACGGTGAAGGGGATGACATAGGCAGGATCAAGGACTCGCGCCGCCGCCAGGGCGGGGCGTTCTCTGGTCACCAGGGACCCAGGCCCGTAGCGGATCACCATTATTTTTTTGCCTGCCACCGAGGCCACCAGTTCGACGGTGCTGACCACGAAGTTGTTGGCAAAGAGGGTCTCGATTTTCAGGCGCGGCTGAAGTTCATGGCGCTGGTATCCCCCCTCTTCGACCAGCAGTCGGGCGAGCTTCTGGCGGTAGCGTTCATCATCGGTGTCCACCAAGGACTCCCCGGTCAGGAAGTCGCTCAGGTGCCCGTAGATGAAGTGGTGGGAGGGGATATCCACCATGGTCGCAGGGGGCTCCTCACAAGCAGAAAATGCCTAACGGTAAGAAACCGTTAGGCATCTACACAAGAACTCAGAATTCAGGAGACAGAAAATGGCAGTGGAAGCACGTACCGGAAATTTTGTCTCCTGAATTCTGCCCTCGGCTTACAGCGTCAGCCAGGACTCGGAGAATACCGATTTGCCGGACAGGACATTGTAGGTCTTGTAGTGCTCAAGCTCCAGGGGCGACAACTTTGACGGGTCCGGGTCGTTGCCCTCAATCATGCCGTAGACCAAGTCCACCAGGTTCTGGCGCTGACCGGTGGCGATGGCCATCAGTTCCGGGTCGTAGGAGTTGACGATGGCGGTCTGCAAGCCGTTATACATCAGCATGATCAGGTAGGTGCGGTCAAGGTATTTGCGCAGATGCTCGGCAACGCCGTTGGAGACGTTGGACAGACCGATGGTGGAGCTGGCGCCCGGGGCGATGTCCTGGACCATGGCCATGAACTCGAGACCGGAGTTGATCTGATCGACACCCAGGGTGATCGGGGTGGCGATCGGGTCGAAGAACATCTTTTCGTTAGGGATGCCGGCCTCGGCTAGGGCCATCATCAGGTCAACAGCCATGGCGGCGCGCTCGTTGGAGTCACGGGGCATGCCATCCGGTCCCCACAGAAGGGCCACCACGTTGCAGCCTGCCTCGGCGGCTACCGGGATCAGTTTCTGCATCCGCTCGGGTTGGGCGGAGATGGAGTTCATCAAGGCGCCGGTCTTGTTCTTGACCACCTTGAAGCCAGCAGCCATGGCGTCGGTGTTGGTGGTGTCGAGGCAGAGCGGGGTGTCGACGATGGACTGGACGGTCTCGACTACCCAGGGCATCAGCTCGGTGCCGTCCTTACGGGCGGGTCCGATATTCAAGTCCAGAAAGGCGGCCCCGGCCAGGGACTCTTCCTTGGCCATCTCCTGGATCGGACCGGCCTCCCGGGCCTTCATCGCCGTGCCGCTGCGTTTTCCCATGATGTTGATGCTCTCTGCGATCGGTTTGATCTGTACCATTGTTTCCTCCATGTTTGTCATTTGCAATAAGGTCAATATGTTGATCCGGGACGATGTCGTTTCCGGAGTCTGGAACTGTCCGCATCAGGGCGAGAGGCGTGAGCCCCCGCGACAACGGCCAAAAGCCGCCTGTCACTGGCCCGGCCCCCTGAATTATGACTAAGCGGCCAAAATAGCGTTATTGTCTCCTGTTGTCAAATCAAATAGCCAGGACGGTCAGGGCAGCCACCGTTTTTTCAGGCACCGGAGCCGCTCGCAGACGCCGGGGCGTTGCAGGGCAAGGCGGCACCCAGGATTGGTGTGCATGGCTACGGCCTCGGTCACATAGCTGCTGTGCCAGCCCTGCTGTTGGGCCCGGCGATAGAGATCAAGTTCCGCCCAGACGGGCAGGGATTCGTCTAAAGGGCCGATTTCTTCCAGGCACTCCCGGCGCAGGAGGTACATCCCGCCGTCGCTCCAATCGATCTCGCCCGTCTGGGTCGGGATGTCCCGCAGGGTAGGCCATGCTGAGCCGAGCAGCATGGCCGAGGGGCCAGGGAAGCGGGCCGCCGAAGGCTCAGTCACCCCAGCGCCATTGACGATCCTGGGCACGGCCAGCCCAACGTCCGGGGATTCATCCATGTAGTCGATCAGCCGTTTCAGGCACCCCGGCAGGAGGAGTACCTCCGGGTCGAGTACTAAGGTATAGCGCCCCTGGCCATGACGGATTGCCCGATTCAGGGCGGCAAGCCTGGTGAGCCCCGGGGCGTGGAGCACCAAGAGCCCCGGTACCTCATCGGCCAGACCGGTGGCCGCGCCCGGTTCTGTCTCCGCCACCACGATCTCGACGGAGACCGGATCGGCGGTGTCCTCCAGGGAGCGGAATAGCCGGGCCAGGGGCTGCGAGTCAGACCCTGCCACCGTGCAGAGGGTGAGGTCGGGCTGGATTTCCACCCGCCCAGCTACTGGAGTTCGGCCAACCGTCTGCTCACGGTGGGAAAGAGTTCCATGTCGGTGTGGGGCAGGAACAGGGAGGCCATGTAATGGTCCATGAACCGGGCACTTTCCGAGAGCTCCATGTTGGTCATCAGGCTGCTGACCTGACTCCGTTCGCGGAACCGTTTGTGGTCGGTCAGGCTGATCTGGGCCCCGAGCAGCGAGGCGTTGCCGAGGTAGAAGAATTTGTCCCGGTCGATGTCGGGCAGGAGCCCGATGGCGATGGCCCGTTCAAGATCGATATAGGCCCCGAAATTACCGGCCAGCACCACCCGCTCCAAATCGGTGAAGGTCATGCCTACCGACTCCAGTAGGGTGACGTAGCCCGCGAACATGGCACCCTTGGCCCGGATCAGGTTGTCGAGGTCGACTTCGGTGATCATCAGATCCTCGCCGATCATGGTCTCCTTGGCCCAGGCCAGGACGTACTCGTAGCCGTCGGCGCCATCCCGGATGCGCGGGTGCTTGCGGGTGCGGTCGAATTTGCCCTGCTGATCGATGACCCCTGCCTCCAGGAGTTCGGCCACGATGCTGATCAGTCCCGAGCCGCAGATACCCTTGGGCTTGGCGTGGTCGATGGTGATGATCATCGGGTCCAGGCTCTCGGGATCGATGTGGAAATTTTCGATGGCACCGCTCGAGGCCCGCATGCCGTATTTGATGCCGCCGCCCTCGAAGGCGGGACCGGCCGAGCAGGCGGCGCAGATCATCCAGTCGTCGTTGCCCACCACGATTTCGCCGTTGGTGCCGATATCGATGAACAGGGTCAGGGCCGGATTCTTGTACATCTGGCAGGCGTGAACCCCGGAGACGATGTCGCCGCCGACGTAGCTGGCCACCGAGGCGTAGAGGAAGAGCCGCATGGAGGGATGGGCGTCTATGCCAAGGGCTGCGGCCCGGGTCAGGGGCATCTGGTTGCAGATCGGCACATAGGGCGCTTCGCGGATATACTTGGGGTTTAGGCCGAGCAGCAGGTGGCTCATGATGGTGTTGCCGGCGGCCATGATGTAGGTGATGTCGGAGGCAACGATGGCCGCGTTGCCGCAGATGGTGGCGATGATCTGGTTGATCGAGGCCACCACCTTCTCCTGGAGGGCCTTTAGGCCGCCTGGCCGCTGGGAGTAGATGATCCGGGAGATGACGTCCTCGCCGTGGGCGATCTGGCCGTTATAGGCCGAAGCCTCGGCGATGACCTTGCCGGTGTTGAGATCGATAAGCACGCCGCCGATGGTGGTGGTGCCGATGTCCACCGCCATCCCGTAGAAGCGGCTGGTGGTATCGCCCGGCTCCACGGCGATGATGCGGTCCGGCTCCTCGGCCCGCTTGCCCCGCAGCAGGATGATGGTGACCTGCCAATTGGCCTGGCGGAGGATAAAGGGCAGGTCGCGCAGCAGTTCCGGGTGATCGTAGGTCGGTTCGGCGCACTCGAAGCAGCCCTTCTTGATCGCCCGCATCAGCCGCTGCAGGTCCGGGACGTTGTCTTCGATGGTGGGCGGGTCGATCTTGAGAAAGCGTTTCTCCACCGGCGGGTCGATCTCCCAGGTGCCGACCAGCGAATCAAGGGAGCGGGCCGGGATCGCCCGGGTGGTCTTGGGCTTTCGTTTTAAGTCCTGGCCGGTGGCCTTGGTCTTGGCCGGGACCTCCACGGTGAGGTCGGAGACGATGGTGGTCTTGCAGGCCAGGGAATAGCCATCGCTCCGTTCCTGCTCCGAGATCAGGGGCTGTTGGGTCCGCTCGACCTCACCCGAGACGACCTTGACCTTGCATTTGCCGCAGACCCCATCCCCGCCGCAGGTGGCCGGTACGTAAACCCCGCCCCGGGCCGCCACATCAAGCAGGTTTTCGCCGGCCTTGGTCTCGACGGTGATATTGTCTGGGAGAAAACGTACTGTGCGCTGCATAGGCGGCTCCAGAAAGGGCTATCAAAAAGAGAAAAAATCGCGTAAATCGGGTATGGTTGCTGGGCTAGGACGATAAGGGTGTAGGACCAAGCAAGACGCATAGAACCCATTAGGACATTGGTTCCATTGCTATTTGGCTTAAGTCCCTTGTTGCTTCCCTCAATCTCCCAGCCGTTATACCCTAAGCCCCTACTTTCTTTCAATGGGATAATCTACCTATGCATGAACTGCCATTACCGGCCTTGGCCGGGTTTATCCAGTTTGATGTCATCCCCGGCGCCTGGCAGGACAATCTGGCCACGGTCCGCAGGTTGCTTGCCCTGCAGCGCCCTGCCCCTAGCAGCCTGATCGTTCTGCCCGAGTTGTGGGCCACCGGTTTTGCATACGGCCAGCTGGCGGAACTGGCCGCCATCACCCCCTCCTTGCTGGCGGCGCTGCAAGAGGAGGCAGCGCAGTATCAGTGCCTGCTTGCCGGGTCCCTTGTCGAGCACGATCTGGTGGCTCAGGCCCTCTACAACACCCTCTTCATCGTTGGCCCGCAGGGGTGTCTGGGGAGATACCGTAAGCAGCAACTCTTTTCTCCCATGGCCGAAGACAGCCATTTTTCGCCAGGGGATAACCCACAACCGATCGCAACCGGCCTCGGTCCAGTGGCCTGCCTGGTCTGCTATGATCTGCGTTTCCCGGATCTGGCACGGCACCAGGCCACAGCCGGGGCCGGGGTGATCGTGGTATCGGCCCAATGGCCTGCCAGCCGCAAGGATCATTGGCGGACCCTGCTTCAAGCCCGCGCCATCGAAAATCAGGCCTTTGTTGTGGCCTGCAACCGTTGCGGATCGAGCGGATCGCTAGAATTCGGCGGAGGTTCTGCCGTTATCGACCCCAACGGCTGCTTTCTGGCCGAGGCGGGCGAGCAGGAGGAAGCCGGCCTGGTCCGTCTTGATCCCCAGGTGTTGTCCGGGGTGCGGCAGCGGTTCTGCTCGGTGGGGGAATCGCCCTACCGCTGGCCGGATCAGGACAAGGTGGTGGCCCTGCCAGCGGCAGAGCAGGCGCTGGCAGGGCTCAAGGCCGTGGGGCGCCGGGTGGTGTTCACCAACGGTTGTTTTGACATCCTCCACCAGGGCCATGTCACTTACCTCGAGGCGGCGCGGCGCCAGGGCGACTGTCTGGTGGTGGGCCTCAATAGCGATGCCTCCATCCGCGCCATCAAGGGCCCCGAGCGGCCGGTGAACCGTGAGGAGAGCCGGGCCCGGGTGCTGGCCGCTCTGGGTTGCGTCGATTATGTGGTGATCTTCGGCGACGAAACCCCCCTGGCCCTGGTAACGGCGCTGTTGCCCGATGTCCTGGTCAAGGGCGCGGACTGGCCGGTGGAGAAGATTGTCGGGGCGGCCGAGGTGTTCGCCCATGGCGGCACGGTGATCACCATCCCCATGGTGGAGGGCTGCTCCACCACTGGTTTGATTGACTTGATCCGTAGGCGGGACAGACCATGAAACAGCTCATCCTTCAACAGATCGTGGCAGACTCCTTGGCCGTGGTGGGAGATTTTGTCCAGGCCCATATCCTGGACCCCAGCAATCTCGTGCAGTTTGGGACCATTGTCGTCGTGTTCATGCTGGCCCGGATCCTGGCGGCCAAAGTTGAGCGCGTCTTTGCCGCCTGGTGCGATCGCTGGGGCAAGACAACCATCCCAGGCACCATCGGCGGGGTCGGAGCCCAGCTGATCTTGCCGGCCCTGTGGCTGCTCTTTCTCTGGTTGGCCGTGTTGATCGCCCGGGAGGCTGAGCTGCCCAACCACATCATGACCATCGCCATGAGTCTCCTGGCCGCCTGGGTGGTAATCCGGCCGGCCGGTATCCTCTTCCAGGATCCGGTGCTGGCCAAGGCCATCGCCTTTGGCGCCTGGGTGATTGCTGCCTTGAATATCCTCAACCTCCTGGACAAGACCCTGCGCATGCTGGCCAGGGTCACCTTCAAGATCGGCAAGACCCCCCTCTCCCTGTTGGATATCTTACAGGGGGTCATCCTCTTTGCGTTCCTGGCCTGGCTCGCCTCGCTGGTCGCCGCCTTTGTCGAGCGGAAGATGGAGGGGAATCAGTTTTTGAGCCCGTCGATCAAGGTCTTGTCGACGAAGTTGATCAAGATCGCCCTGATCATGACTGCGGTTTTGCTTTCCCTGTCGGCGGTGGGCATCGATCTTACCGCCTTTGCCGTTTTCGGTGGCGCGGTAGGTGTTGGTGTGGGGCTGGGCCTGCAAAAGTCGGTTGCCAACTTCACCAGCGGCATCCTGTTGCTGCTCGACAAGTCCATCAAGCCTGGCGACATCATCTCGGTGGGCAACAGCTTCGGCTGGGTCAAATCCTTGAACGCCCGCTACGTCTCCATTGAGACCAGGAACGGCATCGAGCATCTGATCCCCAACGAAGACCTCATCGTCCAGCGGGTGGAAAACTGGTCGTTCAGCAATAGGCGGGTGCGGCTGCATGCCTGGGTGGGCGTGCATTACCGCTCCGATGTCAGACTGGCCATCCGTCTCTGTGTCGAGGCTGCGGCGCAAAACCCCAGGGTGCTTGCCGAGCCCCCGCCTATCTGTCTCCTCACCGCCTTTGGCGAGAGTGCACTCACCCTGGATGCCAGGTTTTGGATCGAGGATCCGGAATACGGGACTTCTAACGTGGTCAGCGAGGTGCTGTTGCGGATCTGGGAGCTATTCGGCGAGCACGGGATCGAGATCCCGTACCCCCAGCGCGAGGTTCATGTGCGGATGGTGGCTTGATCGTGGTAGGCACGAGGTGTCAATCGGCGTCCAATTTTGCCCCCCCATTGGCAAAAAAATATTCCTCCACAAGACGGTGGTCATTGCCTGTTCCTCAGGCGCCAACATTGGTTGCCGGTTTCGATGATGTCGCAGTGATGGGTTAACCTATCCAGCAGAGCCGTTGTCATCTTGGCATCACCGAAGACCTGCGCCCACTCCCCGAAACTGAGGTTGGTGTGATCCTGCCATAAAAAAGTGGAACATGAGTTAAGCCACTTTTCTCAGTTGTTGCCATTCCGACTCATATGCTGCCGGGGCTTTATACCCATTCGTCGAATGTTTCCGTTGCCGGTTGTAGTAAATTTCGATGTAACGGAAAATGGCCTGCTCTGCCTCGGCTACATTCTGAAAGCTGCAGTGGTGAATCAGTTGGGTCTTTATCGAGTGGAAAAATGACTCGGCCACGGCATTGTCCCAGCAGTTACC
>Ga0233425_10005276_pt1 | contig 20578 bp, 15 predicted proteins | sample Watercolumn_Towu_2_FD_181712 | JGI IMG/M metagenome (GOLD analysis project Ga0233425, IMG submission 181712) | Freshwater microbial communities from Lake Towuti, South Sulawesi, Indonesia - Watercolumn_Towuti2014_140_MG | ecosystem: Environmental > Aquatic > Freshwater > Lake | place... | reverse complement strand
TGTCGTCCTGCAGATGATCGATGCCGGCGTCAAGGCCGTGACCGGAGCCGAGTCGGCGGAGGCGGGCTGGCAGTCGCTCTTCGCGACCGACGATGTGGTGGCGATCAAGGTGAACCAGATCTCCGGCTCTGTGTTCACCAACCCGGTCGTGGCGCTGGCCATTGCGGAGCGACTGATGGACCTGGGCCTTCGGCCGGGCAGCCTCATCGTCTGGGATCGCAAGGGCGGCGAGTTGGCGCGGAACGGGTATACGCTGGAGGAAGACCCCAGCAAGGTGGTCGTCCGCGGGGTCGATGGCGAGTGGGACGACGCACCAACCCGTCAGGGGGCCTTCAACGGGCGGCTGGCCAAGATCGTCACCCGCCAGTGCTCGGCGCTCATCAACGTGCCCGTGCTCAAGCAACATGGCGGGGCCGCCGTCACTCTGGCGATGAAGAACCACTACGGCTCTTTCGATAACCCGTCTCAGCACCACGGCAACCAGTGCGATCCGTACATCGCGGACCTGAACTCAATCGCCGCGATCAAGGACAAGACCCGGCTGATCATCTGTGACGCGACGTACGCCTGCTTCAACGGCGGGCCGCAAGCCGACAACCCCAATGATCGCTGGCAGCCCGATGCGATCCTGGTCGCGACCGACCCGGTCGCCCATGACGCGTATGGGACCCACGTGCTGGACGCGAAGCGCGCCGAGAAGGGCCTCGGGCCCCTCGCGCCGAAACAACTGGCCTCGGCCGCCTCCCGCGGTCTGGGAACGAACGATCTGGGTCGTATCAGCGTTCTAGAGAACAGGCTGGCGTAGGCCCCGCCCAGCCGGCGGAGGCTTACGCGTGTGCCCGGCCGCGCCACGCGGCGAGAGGAGCCCATCATGTTCGGACTTGGGACGCAGGAGATCATCCTGATCCTGGTCATTGTACTCGTGCTATTCGGCGCGCGCCGGATCCCGGAGATCATGCGTGGGTTCGGGGAGGGCATCCGCGAGTTCAAGAGCGCCTCCCAGAAGGCCATGGACGAGATCGACCAAGCCACCAAGGTCGAACCCGCCAAGCCTGCCGTCAAGGCCGCCGCGCCGGCGCCCGAGGATTCGCCCAAGATCGAGCCGTAGCTCCGGAGGACGCGACTCTCATGCGGACCCGTCGCCTTCTCATGTTGTCCTGTCTGGCTCTTCTGCTGCCCCTGGCCGCGAGCACCGTGCTCGGGGCGGCGTCCCTATCCAGCCTCGTGCCCGCCTCGAATGAGATCGCCGGCTGGAAGGCCCTCCAGGCCGACACGGCCGCCACGAACCCCGGCGAGCTCTGGAAGATCTACGACGGCGGCGACGGCCCCTGGAAGCAGGCGGGCGTCACCTCCGCCTTCCAGCGGTACTACAAGCACCAGACGAGCGGGAAGGTCGTGACCCTGATCCTGCACAACGTCGGCGGGGACTGGCAGAAGGCCAAGGCGCTCTACCGCAGCAAGAACGCCGGCCTTGCGGGCCAGCCCGGCTACCAGGGGGTGACCCTCGAGAAGGAGGGCACGCTCGCCACGCCAGGCCAGGGCGTGCAGGGCCACTGCTGGAACAAGGTGTACTACTGTACCGTCTCGGTCAACGGCACCTCGGCCGCCGAGGTGGGCGCCGCGAAGCTGTTCCTGCAGAAGACCGCCGCGAAGATCACCGCCGGCGGCTGACGCAGCCGGCGACCCATCCGCCGTTGAGGCACCGGCAGCGGAGGTGACGCGACCTCCGCTGTTCCGTTGCACGGCATACGGCGGACCACAGACTACAGACCTCAGACTGAAGGCGGCCGCGCGGGTCTCGCCGCGAGTGGCCCGCCGCCGGTGGTCTACGGTGTGTAGTCTGTGGTCTGTGGTCCGCCGTCCGTAGTCTGCCGTTCCGGGAGGCATAGCATGTTCCGCTTGTTCAACTCGATGACCCGCACGAAGGAGCCGTTCGAGCCCGCCGACGAGCGCACGGTGCTGATCTACACCTGCGGGCCGACGGTCTACGGGCCGCCGCACATCGGCAACTACCGGACCTTCGTGTTCGAGGATGTGCTGTGCCGCGCCCTGCGGTATCAGGGCTGGGACGTGAAGCAAGTCATGAACATCACCGACGTGGATGATAAGACCATCCGCGATTCGGCGGCGCGGGGCATGACCCTCACCCACTTCACGCGTCAGTACGAGGAGGTCTTCTTCGAGGACCTCGCGACCCTCCGCGTCGCGCCGGCGGCGGTCTACCCGCGGGCGACCGAGCACATCCCCGAGATGATCGAGATCACCCAGCAGCTGATCGAGCGGGGCCACGCCTACGAGGTCGAGGGGAACGTCTACTTCCGCATCTCGTCTTTCCCCGAGTACGGGAAGCTGTCCGGCGTCCGGCCGACGGACACCGAGGCGCGCTCGCGGGACTACAGCCGCCTGGAGTCGGACGAGTACGAGAAGGAGGACGTGCAGGACTTCGCGCTCTGGAAGGCGGTGAAGCCCGGCGAGCCCACCTGGGACAGCCCCTGGGGCCCGGGGCGGCCGGGCTGGTCCATCGAGTGCTCGGCGATGGCGATGAAGCACCTCGGGGTCACCCTCGACATCCACACCGGCGGCGTGGACAACCTCTTCCCGCACCACGAGAACGAGATCGCCCAGTCCGAGGGCGCGACGGGGCAGCCCTTCAGCCGCTTCTGGCTCCACGCCGAGCACCTGCTGGTAGGCGGCCAGAAGATGGCGAAGTCCGCGGGCAACTTCTACACGCTGCGGGACCTGCTCGAGCGCGGGTATGAGCCGATGGCGATCCGCCACCAGTACCTCTCGGCGCACTACCGCAGCCAGCACAACTTCACCCTCGAGGGCCTCGACCAGAGCGCCCAGGCCATCCACCGCCTGTGGGACTTCGTCGATCGGCTGGCAGACCACGCGCCGCAGACCCAGGCCCCCAGCCCGCTCTCCGAGGTGGTCGCCCGTTGCCAGGCCGACTTCGATGAGGCCGTCGGTGACGACCTCAACGTGCCCGCCGCGATGGGGAAGGTGTTCGAGCTCATGCGCGAGGCGAACATCGCCCTCGACGCCGGGACGCTCAGCGCCGCCGACGTCACCGCCGCCCAGGCCCTCCTCGACCGCGCCGATTCCGTGCTGGGGGTCATCGCCCACGAGCGCGAGATTCTCGACGCCGACATCGAGCGGCTCATCCAGGAGCGCGTCGAGGCCCGGAAGGGCAAGGACTTCGCCCGCGCTGACCAGATCCGCGACGACCTCGCCGCCGCCGGGATCATCCTGGAAGACTCGGCGGACGGGACGCGCTGGCGGAGAGCAAGGTGAGGGCCGGCGGCGCCCTGCCACCCCATTCACGGGGGGGCCGCCCGTGCCACTTCGCGCCTGCAGGTGATGCCCTCTGACCTCCCGCGAACGTGTGCTCTGCGCCTTCCGACATGAGGCGCCGGACCGCACGCCCTTCTTCGAGAAGCTCATCAAGTCGCCCGTTGCCGATGAGGTGCTCGGGCGGCCGTGCGCGGCCTCGAACTGGGCGTACCGCATGGAGCGGCTGGCGGACGGCGACTGGGAGGGCCTCATGCTCCAGGAGGCCCGGGACCTGGTTGACCTCGCCAAGGTCCTGGGCCAGGACCTCGTCCGGGTCTACCCGAACGAGCTCCCTCCGGCCGAACGGCCCGTGCGCCTCGGCCCCTACACATGGCAGATCGGCGGGGTGATCGCCGAGCGCCTGTCGAGTGGCTGGGTGCGGCATCGACCCGTCGAGCCGCCGCCTCCCCCGCCTCCCGACCATGCCGAGCAATCCCTGCGCGCCTCCCTCGATTCCGAGTACGTTCCGCCCCGGTTCGCCGACGATTCCCTGCTCGTGTGGCGCGAGGTGCAGCGGATCTGTGCCGAGGAGGGTCTGGACCTGGCCTTTTTCGCCGCAGCCTACACGATGGGCGCGGCGACGTTGCCCCCGTTCCTCTTCGAGTGGTTCGTACGGGACCGCGAGTCCCTCCGACGGTATTACGACCGGAATGCCCTCGTGGGGCGCGACCTCGGTCTGCTCCTCGCGGCTGAGGGAGCCGACATCGTGGCGCTCGGAGGCGACCTCGCCTGCGATCATGGCCCGGTCATCTCCCCCGCCGACTACCGCGGGTTCATCATGCCCGGCGTCCGCCTGCAGAGCCGCGCGCTCCACGACGCCGGCGTCCTCACGACGAACGCTTCCGACGGCGACCTCTGGCCGATCCTGCACGACTTCCTCCTCGGCGCGGAGGTGGACGGCTTCGAGGAGATCGACATCGTCGCGGGCATGGACCTGTCCCGGCTGAAGTCGGAGCTCGAGGACCGCATCACCTTCATCGGCAACATGGACATCCGCCATCTGCTGACCTCGGGGACGGTCGAGCAGGTGCGCGAGGCGACGTACCGCTGCCTCGATGCCGGCCGCCCGGACGGCGGCCACGTCCTCATGTCGAGCAACTGCATCCACGAGTCAGTGAAGACGGAGCTCTTCATGGCGTACGTCGAGGCGTACCACGCGTACTTCGGCCAAGGGGAGCAAGGGTGAGACGATGATGGGCCAACTGGCGGTCACTCTGGGACTGGCCGGGGCCGGGCTTGCGCAGCCCCCCGTCCCGACCGAGGCAAAGCCCTATCCGGTGGTCGCCGACATCGACTTCGCGGAAGGGCCGATCTTCGATGCGCGGGGCAACCTGTACTTCGTGGACTACATCCGCAACGGGACCATCGGTGTGAAGACGACCGACGGCGCGGTGTCCATCCTGTGTGAGACGGGCGGCCGCGCGAACGGGCTGAAGATCGACGCCGAGGGCTACCTGATCGCGGCCGACTACGAGGGCCGCCGGATTCTGCGGATCAGCCCCGACGGCACCGATGTGCGGACGCTGGCGAGCGAGTGCAACGGGAAGCCCTTCCTCGGACCGAACGATGTCTGCCTCGACCAAGCGGGCAACGTCTACATGACCCAGTGCGAGGGCTCCAGCAAGGAGGAGCCTACCGGCGTCGTGTACCGCATCTCCCCCGACGGGGGCGAGGTGATCGAGGTGGCGGGGGGAATGGCCTATCCGAACGGGCTGGCGGTGTCACCGGATCAGAGACGCCTGTTCGTGTCCGAGTCCGGCGAGAACCGCGTCATCGCCTTCGATCTGCAGCCAGATGGTCGGGGCACCAACCGGCAGGTGGTCCACCAGTTCCCGGACGATACGGCCGACGGCCTCATGTTCGACGAGTTCGGTCGGCTCTGGGTCGCGCGCTGGACCCACGGCACGTTGGATGTGATCTCGCAGACCGGGGAGCTGCTGGGCAGCCTCGACGCGGGCGGCACCCAGGTCACGAACCTCTGCTGGTGGGGCACGCAGCTGTACGTCACCGTGGCCGGCGAGCACTCGATCCACCGCTTCGAGGTCGGCTGCCGCGCAGCGCCCCAGATTCCGAGCACGGCCGACCGTTAGCTTTTCACTCGCCGACCTGCCGCCCCCGGAGGTTGCCATGAGCACTGAAGGCGCCGATCTGCGCGAGAACGCGCGCGGCCTCGTGGCCGAGTTCGTGACCTCGACCTGCCATCGGGCGCGCGGCGGGCCGGGGCGCTTCTCGCTGAAGGAGGCCGAGATCGACGCGCTGTACGAGTCCCTCTGCGAGGCCTGCGGCAGCGCGACGATGGCCGCCGAGCTGATCGACCGCAGCCTGCGGTACATGGCCTTCTACCTGGCCGACTGCGGGCTGCACGCCGAGGCGATGAAGGCCTCGGTGGCGATCCACCACTACCGCTCGAAGCTGATGCACTTGACCGGCCGCGGCTCGCAGGCCTGGGCCACGCGGGTGCTGGGCCTGTCGATTGGTGTGACCTGGGACCCGATGCGCGTGCTGTCCTACTCAGTGATCGCGTACCTGAGCCTCTGCGCGGTGCTCCTGGGGATGTCGTGCGTGACGGGCTACTACACCAACGAGGCGGCGATCATCTGCGATCAGCCCGGAGAGCCCGGTCCCGAACTCGCGCCCCCGGTGTACAAGCACCTCTACTTCGCCGCAGTCACGCTGACGACGCTCGGGTATGGCGACATCCGCCCGAACCTCCGGCACTGGTGGGGCATCTTCCCCGCGACGGTCTGCGCCCTGGCGGCCTTCACCGGGTACGTGATCCTCGCGGCGATCGTCGCGGTCATCATGAACCGCAGCGGAATCCACCCCTATGCCCGCATTGGCGACTGGATGAAGCAGTACGAGAACGAGGTCCTCGGTGGACCTGTGCCCCTCTTCCGCTGGGACGGGGAGTGAGCGGGCAATGCGCCGCCGCACCTTCGTCCGCTCGACCGCCCTCGTCGCGGCAAGAGTGCTCGCCCCGATCAAGGAGGTTCGCGCCATGCCGAAGGACCGCTACGGTGTCGGCATCCTCGGGAACTGCTGCACTCACGGCGCGGGGCTCGTGGGGGCGTTCGCGGGTCATCCGCGCACGCGCGTGGTCGCCGGGTACGAGCCCGACGCCCGCCGCGGGCCCGAGCTCGCCGCCGCGATGCAGCTGCCCCTCGCCGAGTCGTACGAGGCCGTCGCGAACCACCCCGAGGTCGACATCCTCTGCATCACAACCGACCCGTGCGACAAGGCGGACAAGGCCGAGCTGGCGTCCTCGGTCGGCAAGCCCATCTTCCTGAACAAGCCCATGTGCGAGTCGCTGCGATCGGCGCGGCGCATCGAGAAGGCTGCCCGCGAGAGTGGCGTCCCCTGTGTGCTCGACATCCCGATGGTGAAGGGCCTCGCGCCCTTCGCGAAGCTGCGGGAGGAGGTCGCCGCGGGCGAGCACGGGCGGCCGATCGCCTACCACCACGACTTCGGCATGACCTTCCCGCTCGACTTCCCGATCCGCGATCACTGGCCCGAGCGCTTCGACCCGCCTGCGCTCTCCGGCGGCGGCGAGATGACGAACATGGGCTGCTACGCCATCGACTACATGGTGACGCTGCTGGGGATGCCGCAGACCGTCCAGGCGAAGCGCGCGAGCTTCTGGGCCGAGTACGCCGACTCCCCGGCCGAGAACTTCGGCCAGATCGTCTGCGACTACGGCGCCTTCTTCGCGACCCTCGCGGTCGGCAAGCAGAAGCTCCCCGACCCTCAGGGCGGCGTGAACGACCTCTCAGTCCGCTTCCCCAACCGCAACGTGCTCCTGAACCCCTACACCGACACCGCGATCATCAACGGCGTCGCGGTCCCCATGGGCGACTACGTCGGCAGCACGGCGCCCCTCTCGTCCATCGACCAACTGATTCGCGCCATTGAGACCGGCACGCCGCCGGACGACACCATCACCCTCGGCCGAATGGGCGTCGAGGTCCTCATGGCCGCCTATCGGTCGATCGTGGAGGGCGGCGAGGTCGTGAGGCTGCCGTTGGAGGCGGGGGCGAACCCGCTCGTGTGAAAGCGGGACACCATGCCCAACAGGCGGGCGTCGCGCGAACTGAGTACGGTGAGGCGGCTCCAAGACTCGGTGCCTGGAACTGGTTTTCCCACAACAGACCCCTACTCGCGGCAGTACTCGGCGGAAGACCGTTCCTGACACCGATTCTGGGACCACCTCTGGTGTCCCCGCCTTCCGCCTACTGCGCTTCCTCCCACTCCTCCCGCGTCAAGGCGTACAGGCCCTCATCATCGACAGTCGGCTTCAGGCCGAGCCGCGCTAGCAGGCGGCAGGAGGGCTCGTTCTCCTTGGCGGTGCCTGTGAGGATGCCCTGCGCGCCGAGGTCGATGAAGGCCCGGCGGAGGGCGGCCTGGCACGCCTCAGTGGCGTACCCCCTGCCGTGGTAGTCGAAGTTGAAGATGTACCCCAGGTTGAGCGTCGTCCCTGGGCAGTCGTCTCGCGGGTTGAGGCAGACGAAGCCGATGAAGGTCCCTTCGGGCCTCAGGCAGACGGCGAGGTACATGTCGCCGCTCGCGAACCACTGGGACACCCCCTTCAGTTCATCCTCCGAGGTCGGCCAGGGGTGGTCGTACTGGGCGTACGGTGAGGCCACGTACTGGAGGACCATCCGGCGCAGATCCTGCCAGTCGTCCGGGGCGAAGTTCCTGAGCGTCAGTCTCTCGGTGTGGATGGGCTCCATGGGTTGGCCTCCGTTGGCTGCGGCAAGTGCGAGCGGCACTGTACAAGGGCCTGCGTCGGTCGGCGCGGAAGTCATTGCCAATGCCATGATTCGCGAGGTGATCCCATGCCCCCTCTCACCCAGTCCGACCTCGAACGCATCGACCGGGAGGCAATCGGCCTTCTCGAGCGCGTCGGCATCTGGCTGGATCACGACGAGGTGCGGGCGCGGCTGATCGCGGCGGGGGCCCAGGAGGCGCCGCAGGCGAAGGTCCTGCGCCTGCCCGAGCCGATGGTGCGGGAGGCGATGACCGCCGCGCCGAAGGTGGTGCGGCTCAGCAGCGTGGCGGGCGAGGATATCGACTTCACCGCACAGGGGCCGACGGTCTTCTGGACCGGGAATGCGCTGCACCTGACCACGGGGAACGAGCGCCGGCCGCTGACCAGCGAGACGCTCGCCGAGTTCGTGCGGCTGGCGGAGGCGCTGGAGCACGTGCACGCGCCGGTCGCGACCTCGATGGCGGACATCCCGCCGAACTGCCGCGACTTCGTTGGCTTCCGGGTGCTCGCACAGAACTCGCGCAAGCATCTGCGGCCGTGCGTCTACACGCCGAGCGGGCCGCTGACGATCCACGAGATGGCACAGGTCGTCGCGCCGCGCCCCTGCGCCGAGCACCCGATCTTCAGCCTGGGCTACACGGCCGTCAGCCCCCTGCGCTGGTCGAACTCGGCACTGGAGCTGTTCCGGCTGACCTCGGGCAAGCGCATCCCGCTGATGATCAACGTCGAGCCCCTCGCCGGGGCGACCGCGCCCGTGACCCTCGCCGGCAGCATCGCGCAGGGCAACGCCGAGGCCCTCGCGGGCTTCACGGTCGTGCAAACCCTCGAGCCCGGCCGCCCGTGCTTCTACAACATGGGTTTCAGCCACCCGTTCGACATGCGCTCGCTCATCTCGCTCACCGGAGCGGTCGAGTGCGGCCTGCATCAGGCGGCGGGCGCGCAGCTCGCGCAGTTCTACGGCCTCCCGAGCGCGAGCTGGATGAGCACCGAGTCCTGCGTGCCTGACGCGCAGGCCGGGCTGGAGAAGACGATGACCGGCCTGCAGCACGCGCTCGCCGGGGTGAACCTGATCTGGGGCATCGGCCAACTCGACAGCCAGCAGGCGGTCTCAATGGAGATGGCGGTCATCGACAACGACATCGCGGGCCAGCTCCTCCGCGCCCAACGCGGCACGCCCGTCTCGGACCACACCCTCGCGATCCCCCACATCGAGCAGGTCGGCCCAGGGGGCAACTTCATGATCGCCGACCATACCCTCGACAACTACCGGGAGCAGCTCCACTACCCCGACGTGATCCACCGCGGCGAGCGCCAGCCCTGGGAGGAAGCCGGGGGCAGGTGGATCCATGAGCGCGCGCGCGACCGCGTCGCCGAAGTCCTCGCGCGACCGCGAACGCCGCTCCTCACCGAGGACCAGGAACGCGAGCTCCTCGCCATCGAAGCCCGTCGCCACGAGGAGCTAAGGTAGGGGGCACCGTCTCACTCCTCCATCACGTCGAACGTCACCCCGCCGCGGTGCCGTTCTCCGGCGAAGACGCCCTTCTTGAGCTTCGCAGTCTGCTCCATGTGGCGCACAGCACGCAGGTCCCGCAGCTCCGTCATGCCTTCGGAGGCCAGTTCGACCCGCAGATCGTCCGTGTCGATCTGCACGCGCACCAGGAGGCGCACATGCCGCCAGCCGTCGCCGACAGGCGCGGAGAGGGCGAGGTCCCGCAGCTCAATCCCGTGATGGAACACACGCAGCTGTAGGTCATCGCCGCGCGCGAAGCCCTCGACCTCGATGAGGTTCCCCGCGTCGATGCCCGGGAACGGCCCGAAGCTGAGCGGTTCGCCCCGAAGTGCAGTGTCCTCGGCCTCGAAGAGCGGCTGGATGGCGATGTGGGAGTGGAAGGGCACGACATACACGGACCCCTCCCACTCCCCCTCGGGCGTGACGCTCTTCAGCAGGCCTGTATGCGCCGGGCCCGTCCCGATCGCGACGATGTCGTAGCCGTCCGCCGCGCGGACCTGCCCCACACCGCCCGTGAGGCCGGGGCGCGGCCGATCCTCCTGCGCGAGGCGCGTCAGCGCCGCGGCGAGTGCGGCGTTGTAGCCCCGGTCGTGCCCTTCGGGCCAGTTCATGTTGTGGAGGAACTGGACGCCGTGGGTGCGCATGTACTCCAGCTGCCCGTAGGCCACTTCCGCGTCGGGGTGGAGCGACTGGTACTCGCCGATGACCATCGCGTCGAAGCCCGAGCTGTTCGGGCCCTGCACGCAGTTGTGCTCCTGGTCGAACCACACGCCGTACTTGGTGCAGCCGAAGCCCACCCCGGCGTTGAGGTTCCAGTCGATGGGGGTGATCCGCCGGGCGGGCTTGCTGAAGGCCGTGAGGCTGGCGATGGCGTAGTGATCGGGGATCTGGTGGCACTTGATCGCCTCGGGGGGGAACCCCGCCAGCAGTGCCTCCCGGTACGTGCCCGCCACAACGCGGTAGATCACGTAGTTCAGGAAGCGCATCCACGTCAGGTAGTACGGGTTCTCCAGCGAGTAGGCGTCCCAAGCGCCGCGCTGCAGGTTCCTCGGCGCGTCGAACCGCTCCCCGGTGAACGGCGTCCCGAATACGCGGTTCACGCCCTCCAGGTCCCCATACAGGCTCAGTAGATACCGGCAGAACGCCCGCAGCATGTTCGGGTTGTAGTCCCCGTGGGTGGTCTCGCTCTCCGCGTTGATCTCCATCTCGTGGTTCGGCTCGACCGCCACGAAGTGCTCGGGGTCCGCGCGGAACTCCGCCGCCAGCTCGCGCAGAAACGTCCGCAGCGGGTAGTCGTAGAGGCACTCGATGGGCCGCACCCCCGGCGCGTAGCTGCCCGACACAAACGCCCTCGTTTCCCCGAACTCCCCGTAGTAGCCCGTCTGGTTCTCCCGATCGACCAGGACGTACGCCGGCAGTCCGGTCTCGGGGTCCCGGGCCTCCTCCCACGCCTTCGCGGGGTTCGCGAACCACCGATGGGTGAAGCAGGGCTCCCAGCACGTCGGCGGGGCGGCGCCGTAGCTCCCCGTGACGCTGCGGGCGCCGGCGCGGTACGCCTCTCCGGCCCAGAACTCCGGGTCTGTGTTGCCGAAGTCCGGTGCGGAGGCCCGAGGGCTGCCGAAGTCGGTGCGGATGTGGGCGAACCGCGCCCGGCGGATGTACCGTCCCTCGGGTGCCTCGGCGAAGGCCCCGTCGGTGGTGACCCAGAAGAGGTTCTCCCGCTCACCTACGTTCACGCGCTCGGCGCCGCCGGGCGCAAGTCGCATCACGCTCGAGAGCTCGTCCTCGTCCATCGCGGCGACGTAGCCCCCGTTCGCGGCGGCGAACACCCCCGTGCAGTCCGCGCCAAGCCCGGCCTTCACCGTTTCGACCTCACCGGTCGCCGCCCGGATCGGGTAGAACTCCGGTCGCCCCGCCACGTAGGCGATCAGCCTGCCGTCCCCTTCGGCGAGCGCCAGACGCCCCACACACGGGGCCGCCAGCTCCACGTCGATTCGCGCCCGCACTCGCCCGTCGCCGGCCAGGAAGTACACCGGGACCCGATCTCCGGCGACCGCGGCCGAGGCCACGGCGATCTCGTCGCCCACTCGTCCGGGCAGGAAGTCGCCTGCGGCCACCGCGTACGGTGGCGGCAAGTCCGCCGGGACCTCGATCGACCGCAGCCGGTTGCCGTGTTCATCGAACACGCGCAGGTCCCTCACGGTGGAGTCCGCCAGCGGCGCCGCGACGATGACGGGTCGTCCCCCGAACCGCCCCGCGCACACCTGCACCCCGCCCCGCACCCCCGGGGGGTAGGCCAGGAACTGCGCCTCACACAGGTGGTGGCGATCCAGCAATCGGACCACCGTGTGGTTCCCCGGGTCCGGCCCCTCGCCCACCACGAGCCGCGGCGGCCGTGGGGCCGCCGGGTCCAAGGCGCCGGCGTGGGCGCCCACTTGGGTCACGAGGTCCAGGTCTCGCCCGACCACCGCGATGTGGGTATCCCCCAGTCGGTGAGTCGCCGCGATCACACTCCCCTTGTCCGGGAGACGGTCAGGCGCAATCAGCGTGGCTTCGATCCGCGCCTGGAGCTCCGCCAGCCGCCGGGCCTCCTCGGCGCGCGCCTCGGCCTGCGCGCGCGCTTCCTCCGGCGTCATCGCCCGGAGCACGATGTTGCGGACCTCCACGATCCGTCCCTCGCCGCTGCCGAAGTCGATGCGGAACTGCTCGACCTCGCCTGTCCACTCCTCGGGCACTACCTCCGCCACGTTCACCGCGAAGGGCGCCCACTCCGCCGCCGGGGCGATGTCGCGTACCAGGGCATTGACCCACCCCGACTTCGGCGCGATGAAGTACACCTCGAGGAAGTCCAGTCCTTCGGAGCAGCGGTACTCGAAGGCGAACGTGGTCAGCTGCTCCGCATCGTAGCCGCGCTCGATCTTGTCGCACAGCACGTACGGGTCCTCGTCCACAGTCCGCACTTCCACGACGCCCTCGCCCCGCTCCCGCACGATGACGCTGTGTCCCGCGCCCTGCAGCCGCAGCGGCACGCTCGCGGGCTCCTGCGCAGCGCACTGACCGGCGCACACCGCAATCATGGTCGCCAACATCCCACGCCTCCTTGCCTCGACTTGTCCCCCGCTTCGCTCTCGGCCGTCCGCCGTCCTGTCTCCACAGAGGACCGCTCGCCGATTCTGACGAATCGCCCCAGCGACGCGCACGAGTAGCCTGTTTCCGCCGTCCCTGGCGATCCCTATGAGACACTCGTCGATCCGCGCCGTCCCGGCTCTTCTCGGCTGCGCCGCCCTGGCGCTCTTCGGCATGCCCTCGCCTGCCGAGGACCTCTGGCCCGGTTGGCGCGGGCTGGAGCGTGAAGGCCGGGCAGAGAGCCCCGGCGCGCCCCTCAAGTGGTCGCCGCAGCACAACGTGGCCTGGCGCACGCGCCTCCCGGGTGAGGGCTACTCATCCCCGATCGTGACCGAGGACGCGGTCTACGTGACGGCCGCCCGTCCGGCGCCCGGTCACCGCAGTCCGGCCGCGCCGTACGTGTGGCTCGTCGGGGGGCTGACCGCCCTGCTCGTCCTCGGGGCCGCCGCGCTTCTCGGCCGCGGCTGCGTGGAGGGGAAGCCGTCGGTTCCCCTCGGCGTCCTGGTCATCGCGGCCTGCTGGCTGGTCATCTTCTCCGAGCACTACCTCCTCTGCTCCCGCGGCCCTGAGCGCGCCTGGCTGGCGGCCGGGGTGCTGGGGGCGCTCTGTCTCATCGCGGGCGGACTTCCCGCCGGACCGCGCGGCAAGTTCCTGTCGGGGCTGCTCCTTGTCGCGTGGGCCGCGGTGCTTCAGGTTAGCCTTCCCAACCGCGCACAAGCCTACGAGGACGGGCCGTTCAGCCCGAAGTCGGTCTTCCACTACCTCGTCGTCGCCATCCCGCTCGTCGCGGGAGGGGTCGTGCTGGCCTGGCGCCGGGGCGGGGGCGCGTTCGGGCCGTGGGTGCGGCGCGTCAGCCTCGCCCTGGCGGGGCTGCTGGCCCTGGCGGTGATCGCCCTCGGCGTCATCGACCAGCGCCACGGCTCCCTGATCCTCAGCGCCACGCCCTACCAGCCCCGAGTGCCCCTCTGGCTGCCGATCGCGCTGGGCCTCGTGGCCGCCGCCACCCATGTCTGGCGCCAGCGTCGTCCGGCCTTGTTCAGCCGGTTCGCGGCCATTCTCACCGCCGTGGCCTTCTGGCCCGCCCTGATCGGCTGGCTGCTCGAGCGTCCCTTCGTGAGCTCCGAGTACCTGGCCTACCAGCTCGGGCGCCCCGAGTCCCATCCACTCCTCGGGTGGCCTGGCGTGTGGGCGCTCGTGGGGCTCGGCGCCGGCGGGCTGGTCGCCTCCGTGTGCGTGGCCCGCAAGCGACCGGGCTTCCTCCATCCAAGCCTCCAGCCCAGCTTCCAGGCCGTAACCACCGCCCTCGCCGCCGCCTTCCTCGTCTACGCCCTCTACGCGCCCAAGGACCCCACACTGCTCTACCAGGTCCTCCGCCTCGACCGGAAGTCCGGCGAGCTGACCTGGCGCAGCCGCGGCGTGATCGGGGCGCGCGGGCCGATGCACAGCGACAATGCGCCGGCGACCCCCACACCCGTCTGCGACGGGCAGCGCGTCTATGCGTGGTTCGGAACGCCCGGCCTGGAGTGCGTCAGCGTCGCGGGCGAGCAGCTCTGGGTCACCCGCAAGCTCCACTTCAGTTCGCGACACGGCGTCGCGTCCTCGCCGGTGCTGTGCGAGGGGAAGGTCATCATCCTCAGCGAATCGGACGCCGGCTGCTACCTCGCCGCGATCGACTGCGCCACCGGCGAGCAGCTCTGGCGGGCCGAGCGCCATCGGGGCACTCACCGGTACGCGGGCAACTGCCGCACACCGACCGTCCGGCGCCTCGACGGGCGCACGACGGTCGTCGTCTGGGGCCTCACCGACCTCACCGGCTACGACCCGACCTCTGGGCGCGAGCTCTGGAGCCACAACCTCGGCGACCTTGGCCGCGGCTCCAACCCCGTCGCCAGCCTCGTCTCCGATGAGCGTCGGTTCTACCTCGTCGGACCCGCCCGAATGCTCGCCCTGGATCTCGCCGGGCTGTCGGGACCGACCCCTCCGATCGCCTGGGAGCTGGACCAACGCACCGGAGCCCAGTGCCCCTCGCCCGTGCTGGTGGAGGGGCTGCTCTTCGTGGCCTCCGACCACGGCGGCCTCTACTGCCTCGACGCGGAGACCGGCCAGGTCGTCTGGGAGGAGCGTCGGCCCGGCGTGAACTACGCGTCCCCCGTCGCCGTAGGCGACCGCATCTACTTCTGCAACACGGCCGGCCGCGCCACCGTCGTGCGCGCCTCCCGGCGGTACGAGGAACTCGCCGCGAACGACCTGCGGGAGGTGGTCCACGCCTCCTTCGCCCCAGTCGGCGAGCAGCTCTTCGTCCGCACTGCCCAGCACCTCTACTGCCTCGTGGAGGGCGCCGGCGGCGTTGCTCCCGAGGAACCCGAGACCAAGGCTCCTCCTCCGTCCGATGGGGTAGCCGTACCCGCTGCATCCGCCGTTGACCTCGCCGCCGACTGGAGCCGCTTCCGGGGCGCCACGGGCAGTGGCGTCTCCGGCCATGCTGACCTCCCCTCACGCTGGGACGGCGCCACGGGTGAGGGCGTCCTCTGGCGCACCCCCGTCCCCCTGCCGGGGTTCGGCTCTCCCATTGTCGGCGGGGACCGCATCTACTGCGTGGGCGCCGACGCCCGTGCGCAGCACGTCTACTGCTTCGACGCGGCCGGGGGCAAACTGCTCTGGACCGGCCAGGCTCCGACCGGGCCTCCGATGCCCTCGCTTCCCGACATGACCGGCTACGCCCCCTCGACACCCGTCACCGATGGGCAGCGCGTCGGCGCGATCTTCCCCAACGGTCGCCTCGTCTGCTTCGGCCGGGACGGCCAGCGCCTCTGGGACCGCGACCTCGGCGTCCCCGAGAACCACTATGGCCACGCCAGCTCCCTCGTCCTCTCCGGCGACCTGCTGATCGTGCAGTACGACCAGGGCGCCGAGAGCGACGGCCGCTCGCGCCTCTTCGCCTTCGAATTCGCCACCGGCAAGCCTGTCTGGGAGGTCGCCCGCGAGACGGCAGCCTCGTGGGCCACCCCGCTGCTCATCCGCACCGACGCGCGCGAGGAGCTCATCACTTCCGCCCAGCCCTGGCTCATCGCCTACGATCCCGCCCAGGGCCGGGAGCTGTGGCGCGCCGCCTGTGTCCGGGGCGAGGTTGCCCCCTCCCCCATCTTTGCCGGCGGGCTCGTCTTCGTGGTCAGCGACCAGGGCTCTCTGGCGGCAGTCCGTCCCGGTGGGCAGGGCGACGTGACCCAGACCCATGTCCTCTGGACCGCCTCGGACGGCCTGCCCGACACCTGCAGCCCGGTCAGCGACGGGACCTTCGTCTACCTCCTCACCACCAGCGGCCTGCTGACCTGCGTGCAGGCCTCTGACGGCGCCACCGTCTGGCAGGAGCAGCTCGACGGCGCCTTCCGCGCCTCCCCGAGCCTCGCGGGCGACCGCCTCTACCTCGTCTCCGAGACCGGCGAGACCCTCATCCTCGCCACCGGGAGACAGTTCCGCGAACTCGCCCGCTGCCCCCTCGGGGAGCCCGTCAGCGCCAGCCCCGCCTTCGCCCCCGGCCGCGTCTACCTCCGCGCCCGCAACCACCTCTTCTGCCTCGGCTCCCGCGGGAGCTGACACCGATGTCCGCCCATCCCCTTCGCTTGACTGAAACCCCGTAAGACGAGTAAAATGAGTGAAAAGAAGGGGGCCGCTATGCACCACGTAAGCACGAGCCAACTGCGCCTGGAGATCGGCCGGGCCGTCAGTCGCGCCGAGTTCGGCAAGGAACGCGTGATCATCGAGCGTCGCGGCAAGCCCGCGGCGGCGATCGTGCCCGTCGAGGACGTCGAGCTGCTGGAGCTTGCAGAGGAGCTTCTCGTCGAGCAGGGCATGATGGACGAGGCGGAGGAACGGCGCGCTGCGGGCCGCCCGGGGATCAGCCTTGATGAGCTCAAGGCGAGGCTTGGCCTGTGAAGTACCGCCTCGTGTTCGACGACGCGCTGGAGCAGGACCTGCGCGACTTGCCGCGGTCGGTGAGGGAGCGGCTCGTCGTCGGCCTCGCTGCCTTGGCGGACGACCCCAGGCCGGCGGCCGCGAAGCCCATGGTGGGGGAACTCCGCGGGTACTGGAGCCTCCGCGTCGGCGCGTACCGGGCTTCATACACGGTTGACGACCAGAACCGCACTGTGCACGTGTGGAACGCCGGGCACCGCAGCCGCTTCTACGAACGTGTCCGGCGGCGCCGACGACCGTAGGGCATCTGCCCCTCGCCTCTCCGGCAACTTCCTTGCAGCACCCTCGCCCGGGGAGGGTCCTGATCCATGCTCTTTCCGTATTCCACCGAGCGCGAGCTGCAGCGCATCCCATACGCGACGATCAGCCTGATCTCGGCCAACGTGATCGTGGCCGGGTTCACCTTCGCGAACTCGGATCTCACTGAGCTCCTCGCCCTCAACCCGGCGGCCTTCCACTGGTGGCAGCCGCTCACGGCGATGTTCACCCATGCCGGGTTCGAGCACATCATCGGCAACATGGTCGTGCTCTGGGTGTTCGGCAGCCATGTCGAGGACACGGTCGGCATCGCCAAGTACCTGCTGCTCTATCTCACGGCCGGGGTCGCGGCCGACCTGCTGCAGCTGGGCGGTGACCTCGTGGCGCTGGGGGAGATCCGCGGGGGTCTTGGGGCCTCGGGCTGCATCATGGGGCTCGTCTCGATCTTCGCGACGCGCTACCGACACGTGAAGGTCAACATCTTCTACCTCATCTGGTACCGGGGCGGGACGTGGCAGGTTGACGCGATGTACGTCGCTGGGGCATACCTCGTGCTGGACCTGCTCGGCGGCACACTGGGGTTCTTCGGCGCGAGTGACGGGGTGGGGCACTTCGCCCACCTCGGCGGCTTTGCGGCCGGGGTCGGCTGGGCCTTCGCCCTGGGCCTCGTCCATGAGGCCGCGCGCGACGATGCTCGCGCCGAGGTCCACCGGCTCTCCGCAAGTGGCGCCTATGGCGCCGCGGCGTCCTCGGTGGAGGCCGCACTGGCGAAGCGGCCCAACGACCCGGAACTGCACAAGGAGGCCGCGGCGTACTTCGGGCTGGAGGACCGATCACGGTCGAAGGCCGTGCGACACTGGGGGCAGGCGATCCGTCTCTGGTTGGCGCATGGGGAGCGCGAGCTGGCCCTCGACGAGTGGCAGCGCGCGAAGCGTCGGTACTCAGCGGCGGAGTTCGACCCGAGCCTCCTCTGCGGTGTGGCCGTTGCCCTGGAAGCCGACGGTCTGTTCGCGGAGGCGCTCGAAGCCTACGAGGCGTCCGCCCGCCATCCGTCGGCGGGACGCACGGGCCCTACGGCCGCCCTCCGCCTCGCGGAACTCCTCGAGCGCATCGGCGACCCCGAGCGCGCCCGCGCCTGGTACTCCCACCTCCTCTCCCACTGGCCCGACAGCCCCGAAGCCCTCGACGCCGAGTCCGCCCTCCACCACTGACCTTCGTCGTGCTCCCGTTCCGCGGGTCCTGTGCTTCACTGTCGCTCCATCCGCCCCCCTCGCACTGCCCGGACGTTCCTGACCGCCGCCCCGCCTCCGAGCGCGAGGAACTCGAGGTTGCAGGCGTGCGTGGGCGCGTCGGCCTGGGGCGCGAGGAGGAACATGACCTCGACCCACTCGTCCCAACTGACGCTGCCGGCGGGGACGGGGAGGTACGCGCCGAGCCACTCGCCGCGCTCATCGAAGAGGGCGGAGCGGAACTCGATCGTCGCCATCGGGTCGCAGCGTACCTCGGCAGAGACGGCGTAGAGGTCCTCCGAGCCGAGGGGGAGTGTCGTCCGTGTCTTCAGGCCCTCTCCTGGGCGGAGCTGCAGCGCGCCAGCCTCGATGCGGGGCGGCTCGCCCTCGAAGGTCTCCCAGCCTTCGGGCGAGTCGCCCCGGTCGTGGAAGACCGTCTCGGTCTGCGCCTGGCCGGCGATTGTGACGGAGACCTCATCCGCGTAGCACGCGCCTCCGCTCGCGACGAACTCCACGTCGATGGCGCCGATGGTCGGGTCGATCGCCGGCAGGCGTCCGGCGACACGCGTCCACTCCCCCGCTTCGGTGCGCCCGATCTCGCGGTAGCTCCCCAGCCAGCGCCCGTCGCGGCCGAAGAGCGCGCAGGTCACCCGCACCGTCGCCCCAGGCGAGCACCGCACCCAGGCGCTCACCTCGTACTCCCGCCCGAAGGCGAGGCCGACCCGCCCGGTCGACTTCACGCCCCCGGTCGGCGGCAGGACGAGGCGCCGCGCACCGGCGTAGGCGGCTCCAGCCGCGAACTGGGCCGGTTCGTGGCTGAAGCCGACCCACCCCAGGTCCTGCTCCATGTCGCCCCACGGCAACAGGTTGCCCTCCGCGGCGGTCGCTCGGAGGTGCAGCGGGTCGTCGGGGATCGCGTCGAAGGCCCACTTCGCGCGCTCCTCTGCGGGCGGCGCGACGTTCGCCGGCCAGTCGCCCGGTCGGCAGAAGACCTCCCGCATCACACCGAGCGCTGCGAAGCCCGCTTCCTCGGTCGGCTCGAGGAATGAGCCCTCGCCGAACTCGTTCCAGCACTCCGCGATCACCATGTTCAGCCGTGGGTCGACGTATCGCTTCGCGCGCTCGCACATGTCGCCGAACAGGGTCGGGGTGGGGTCGGTGCGCACGAACGCGTGGGGCCCGTACCACGGGCGGCTGTCCCAGCCCGGCGACACGGGCACGATGTACGGGAGCGCACCCGTATCCACGACCCTCTTCCAGGCTCGCTCATACACCTCCACCATGTCTGCGTAGCTGGCCCGCAGCGGCGAACCGTCCCCCTCGATCCGATCCCCCGCGTAGTTGTACGCCGTGCAGGCCGAGAAGCCCAGCTGCTTCAGCTGCTCCAGCCCGTCCGACTGCTTCGCGATCACGTAGAGCTCCTCACTGTCCGCCAGCCCGGCCGCCCGGCTGACCTCCCGGAGGACCTCGCGGCAGTCCTCCCCGAAGCTCTGGGCCAGCCGCCCCGGGACCGAGATGAACAGCGCGGGCCGCCCCTCGATTCGGAGGTAGTTCGGCTGGTGCACATACCTCTCCCCCAGCACCCGGCCCAGCAGCCGCATCTCCTCCCGCGTGTAGGGGGCTTCGCCCGCGCCCTCCTCGTTGCACCAGAAGATCGCGAACCGCATCCGGTCCCGGTACCGGGCCTTGAGGAAACCCTCGTCGAGAGCCGTGTCGTGCTCGCCGACCCGCCCCGTGTGGTGGTCATAGTACCAGTCGAACGCGAAGAAGGAGATGCCGTGCTCGACCGCCCACTTGATGTGCCAGTCCGCGACCTCCGGCGCCCCGTCGCGGTAGCACCCGAGCAGCGGCTGCGGGTGGCCGTAGGACTTCATCGGCGCCCAGCGCGCCGCGTTGAAGTGCCCGGGGAAGTAGTAGCACCCGATGGTGAGGTCCGTCGGCACCGGGCGCGGCGCCGGGACCTCGCCTTGCGCCGATCCGGCCAGTGCAGCCACCAAGAAGGCGACGGACACGATTCCTGCCTCCCGAGAGTCCCCTTTGGCTGAGGCCATTATGGGGAATCCACCGTTGATTCGTGGTATATGGCCCTTTGTCCAGGAGGTGCACCCGATGGACCTGCAAGGCAAGCACGTCGCGATTCTGGTGGAGGACCTCTACGAGGACTTGGAGCTCTGGTACCCCTACCTCCGTCTTCAGGAGGCGCGTGCCGAGGTCATGCTCCTCGGCACGGGTAAGGCCCAGTACAAGAGCAAACACGGGTACCCGGCCGAGGAGGGCCTGATGGTGGACGGCGCGGAGCCGCGCGCCTACCACGCGGTCATCATCCCCGGCGGGTACGCCCCCGACCTCATGCGCCGCCATCCCCCGATGATCGAGTTCGTGCGA
>Ga0233425_10005275_pt1 | contig 20579 bp, 20 predicted proteins | sample Watercolumn_Towu_2_FD_181712 | JGI IMG/M metagenome (GOLD analysis project Ga0233425, IMG submission 181712) | Freshwater microbial communities from Lake Towuti, South Sulawesi, Indonesia - Watercolumn_Towuti2014_140_MG | ecosystem: Environmental > Aquatic > Freshwater > Lake | place... | reverse complement strand
CTTCATGTCGGACGCCCCCTCGTCCCTGCTGGTCTTCGGCGGCGGCTGGCTGGGCCGGGCGGCGGCGCGTGAGGCGGTTCGGCGCGGCGGCCGGGCGGTCCTGACCAGCCGCGACGCCGCAACCCGCGACGTCCTGCGTGCGGAAGGCTTCGCCGCCGTCGATCCGGCGGACGCCCCGGCCCTGACGGCGGCCGTCGCAGAAGCCTCGTCCATTCTTGTCACCGCCCCGCCCGAGCCGAACGGCTGCCCGGGCCTTAAGGCGCTGGCGCCGGCCATCACCGGGTCAGGATCGTGGCCCGGCTGGATCGGCTATGTCTCCTCCACGGCCGTCTATGGCGACCGGGCCGGGGGCTGGGCGCTGGAGGACAGCGAGCTGAACGCCGCCAGCCTGGAAGGCGCGCGGCGGGTGCGGGCCGAACGCGACTGGCTGGACGCGGCCCAGGGCATGGGCCTGACGGTCCAGATCTTCCGACTGCCCGCCCTCTACGGCCCCGGCCGCTCGCCGCTGGACCGTCTGCGCGACGGCACGGCGCGGCTGGTGAGGAAGCCGGGTCAGGTGTTCAACCGCATCCATGTCGACGATGCGGTCGCGGGCCTGTTCGCCTCGATGGCGCGGCCCCGGCCCGGCGCGGCCTACATCCTGTGCGACGACGAGCCCGCCCCGGCCGATGTGGTGATGGAAGGCGCGGCGCGGCGGCTGGGTTTGCCCCTGCCGCCCGAGGTGGACTGGACCGATCCGTCGGTGTCCGACGCCATGCGGCGGTTCTATCTCGACTCCAAACGCCTCTCGAACGCGCGGGCCAAGGCCGAGCTGGGATGGCGGCCCCGGTATCCCGGCTGGCGGGAGGGGCTGGAGGCGCTGGTCGGGGACACGGCGGAATAACCTCCGTCGCCCGATACAATCCGGCTGATACATCCTCGACATCGCCGTGGAGACAAGCGCGACATCCGATACTCTTTCCCCGGTCGAGCCGGGGATGAGAGGGCGTCCTGCCTAGAAGGGCAGCAGGTTGCGCTGGCGGCTGTAGGCCATGGTGCCGACATTGGCGCCGAGGCGCAGGCCGACGCCCGTGCGGATCGGGGCCAGGACGATGCCGTCGGCGCGCTGGTAGTTCACGCCCAGGCCGCCGACCAGATAGGCCGAGCCCTCAACGCCGGGATAGCGGCGGTAGATCATGTCCGGATGGTAGAGGCCGTAGACCAGGGTGAAGACCCGGCTGGCGTTGCCGCCGACGTCCCAGCCGATGGAAATGCCCTGCCAGAACACCTCCTGCGAGGCCGAGAGGTCCTTCATGTGCAGGGCGCCGCGGCCGTATCGGGCGCCGATGCCCGCGGCGCCGGAGGCTTCCTCGCCGGCGATATAGGCGGTCGGGCGGTCGCCCTGTTCGGCGAAGATGCGCTCGATAGCGCCGCCCAGGGCCTCGGCGGCGATGCCCAGTTCGCGCGAGCCGGCGGCGATCAGTTCGTCAGCCGTATAGGCCGGGGCCTGCTGGTCCGAGGCGATCGGATAGGCAGGGTCGCCCGCCTGGCCGTTCGTGGCGCAGGCGGACAGGCCCGCGGCGCCGGCGGTGGCGGCGAGGCCGGAAAGGATCATCTGGCGGCGGTGCATGGCGAATCTCTCAGCGCGGCGGGACGAGCACCGTCGCCGCCTTTTGCGTCAGCCTTGCGGCGGCAAGGTTAACGAGAGCTTGTCGTCGCGCCGGTTCAGGTCCGCAGGGTCGCGCCCGCCTTGCCCGCCGCCGCGACGATCCGCGCCGACAACGCCTCGATCCCGGCCTCGGTCAGGGTCGCCTCGACCGGCTGGATGACGACCTCCAGCGCGACCGACTTCATGCCCCCGGGCACGCCGGCGCCGCGGTAGACGTCGAACACGCGCACCTCGGCGATCAGGGCCTTGTCCGCCCCGGCGACCGCGCGAACCAGGTCGCCCGCGGCCTTGCCGTCCTCGACCACGAAGGCGAAGTCGCGGGTCAGCGGCATCAGATTGGCGAGATTGGCGGGGCCCCGCGCCCTGGACTTCGCGCCGCGCGGTTCGGGGACCGCATCCAGCACGATCTCGAAGGCCAGCATCGGGCCGTCGGCGTCCAGCGCCTTGAGCACGCGCGGATGCAGGGCGCCGAATTCGACGATGACCGTCTTCGGACCCAGTTGGAGGCGCGCCGAACGGCCGGGATGCCACCAGTCGCGGTTCTGGCCCTGGACCAGCTGCAGCGAGCCGACCGGCGCGCCCAGTTCCTCCAGCAGAGCCATCAGGTCCCCCTTGAGGCCGAACAGGGCGTCCTCGGCCCCGCCGCCCCAGTGGCGGGCCGATCGGGGGGCGATCAGGCCGGCGATGACGGTGCGCTGGCCGGTCGGGCTGTCGTCCAGATAGACAGGCCCGATCTCGAACAGGGCGACGTCGGCATGGCCGCGCGCGGCGTTGCGGGCGGCGGCCTGGATCAGATTGGGCAGGGCCGAGGGCCGCATGCAGTCCAGATCAGCGGCGATCGGATTCTCGACCAGCAGACGGTCGTCTCCGCCGCCGAACAGGGCCGCGGTCGACTGTCTGGTGAAGGACCAGGTGACAGCCTCGGCGTACCCCATGGCCGCCAGGGCCCGGCGGGCGCGGCGGACGCGCGCCTGACGCGGGTTCAGCACGCCGCGCGACGGGGCGCCCTGATCGGGCAGCGGGGTCGACGGCAGGTCGTCGAAGCCCTGGATGCGGGCCACCTCTTCCACAAGATCGGCGGGACCCTCGACGTCGCGACGCCAGGACGGCGGCGTCACCGTCCACGAGGCGCCGCGCACGATGTCGAAGCCCAGCCGGGTCAGGATTTCGGCGATCCGGTCGTCGTCCAGCGTCAGGCCGGTCAGCTGGCCGACGCGGGCCGGGTCGAAGGCGAAGGGCGCGGGATCGGCCGGCGCCTGCCCCGCCACGACGATTTCCGACGGCTCGCCGCCGCAGAGGTCGAGGATCAGGCGCGTGGCCAGCTCCAGTCCCGGGACGACGAAGGCCGGATCCACGCCGCGGGCGAACCGGTACTGGGCGTCGGAGCTGATCGCCAGGGTGCGGCCGGTCTGGGCCGTGACGATGGGGTCGAACCAGGCGCTCTCGAGGAAGACGTCGACGGTGTCGTCCGAACAGCCGGTCGATTCCCCGCCCATGACGCCGCCCAGGCCGATGGGCCGTTCGCCGCCCGCATCGGCGATGACGCAGATCCCCGGATCGGTCGTATAGGTCTTGCCGTCGAGCGCGATCAGATGCTCGTGCTCGCCCGTGTCCCGGGCCGCCTGACCGCCGCGCACCACGATCTCGCTTCCGACCAGCTTGGCCGCGTCATAGACGTGCAGGGGCCGACAGCGGTCGTAGGCGACCAGATTGGTGACATCGACCAGCCGGTTGATGGAACGCAGGCCGATGGCCGTCAGCCGGTGCTGCAGCCATTCCGGCGAGGGGCCGTTCTGCACGCCGCGGATCATCCGTCCGGCGAAGGTCGGGCACATTTCCGGGGCCTCGATGCGCACCGCGACCGGCGAGGCATAGCCGCCCGCCACCGGGACCACCGGGGGGGTCTTCAGCTGGCCGAGACTGGCCGCCGCCAGATCGCGCGCGATGCCAGCCACGCCCAGCCAGTCGGGCCGGTTGGGGGTCACCTCGAAATCGATCACCGGCTCGGCGCCGAACACCCCGGCCGCCGGGGTTCCGACCGTCAGGTCGTCGGCCAGCTCCAGTATGCCGTCGCTCTCGCCCGCAAGCTCAAGCTCGGCGGCGGAGCAGAGCATGCCGTTCGAGACCACGCCCCGCACCGGCTTCTCGACCAGGGTCACGCCCAGGCCGGGCACGAAGGCGCCGATCGGGGCGTAGATGGTGGTCAGGCCCGCGCGCGCGTTCGGCGCGCCGCAGACGATCTCCTTCATCCCGTCGACGGTCTCGACCTGACAGACCTGCAGCCGGTCGGCGTTGGGGTGGCGTTCGGCCGAGACGATCCGCGCCACCGTGAACGGCGCCAGCGCCGCGATCGGGTCGTGAACCTCCTCGACCTCCAGACCGGCCATGGTCATGGCCTCGGCCACGGCTGCGACGTCGGCCTCGGTGTCGAGATGTTCCTTCAGCCAGGAGAGGGTGAATTTCACGCCGCCGACCCTCCGACCATCTCGTGGAAATGCTTCAGGAACGAAGCAGAGCCGGTGAAGCCCACCATGTAGAAGGCGCTGCCGCGGAAGGCGCAGTCCCGGAAAGGAATGACGCCCATCACCTTCTGCGACCCGACCGGAGCGAGCAGCAGGTTGCGCGTGTCGCCGCCGGCCTCGCCCATGTTGCAGGTCTCGAAGGTGCAGCCGCTGAGCGGCAGCAGCACCGCCGGCCCTTCGAAACGACAGTTCAGGAAGGTCTTGCCCTCGATCACCGCAGAGCCCGCGCGCGCGTGTTCCGCGAACAGCTGCGGCAGCCAGATGTGCAGGTTCTCATAGACGGGGCCGGCGCCCAGGGGCGTGAGCGGGGGAAGCGCGGAAGAATCGGTCATGGATCAGCTCAGGCCGCTGGCCGGATTGGGGACGGCGAAGGCCGAAAAGCCGTAGTGGGCCAGCCACCGGGTGTCGGCGTCGAACATCGGCCGGAGGTCGGGAATGCCGTATTTCAGCATCGCCAGGCGATCCACGCCCATGCCGAAGGCGAAGCCCTGATATTCGTCCGGGTCGATGCCGCAGTTGCGCAGGACATTGGGGTGCACCATCCCGCAGCCGAGGATCTCCATCCAGCTGTCGCCGGTGTTCAGTTTCAGCTCGCCGCCCGAGCGGTCGCAGCGGATGTCCATCTCGGCGGACGGCTCGGTGAAGGGGAAATGGTGCGGACGGAAGCGGGCGTCGACGCCGTCCAGCTCGAAGAAGCGGGCGACGAAGGTTTCCAGCGTCCACTTCAGGTGACCCATGTGGATGTCGCGGTCGATGACCAGCCCCTCTACCTGATGGAACATCGGCGTGTGGGTGGCGTCGCTGTCCTTACGGAAGGTCCGGCCCGGCGCGATGATCCGGATCGGCGGCTTCTGCGTCATCATGGTGCGCACCTGCACGGGGCTGGTGTGGGTGCGCAGGACCTTGCGCTCGCCGGTCGCGGGATCCGGCTTGAGGAAGAAGGTGTCGTGCATCTCCCGCGCCGGATGCTTGGGCGGGAAGTTCAGTGCGGTGAAATTGTGGAAATCATCCTCGATGTCGGGACCTTCGGCCACGGCGAAGCCCATGTCGGCGAACAGGGCGATCATCTCGTCCATCACCTGCATGGTCGGATGCACCGAGCCCTTGCGGCGCGGACGGGCCGGCAGGGTCAGGTCGACATGCTCGGCCTGCAGGCGGGCGTCCAGTTCGGCGGCCTCGAGCTCGGCCTTGCGGGCGGTCAGGGCGGACGAGACCCGGTCGCGCAGACCGTTGATGAGGGGGCCCTGCTCGCGCCGCTCGTCGGGGCTGAGCGCGCCCATGCCCTTCAGCAGGCCGGAGATGGAGCCGGACTTGCCGAGGGCCGCGACGCGCACCTCCTCGACCGCCGCCGCGGTCTCCGCGCCGCCGATGGCGTTGATCAGGGTGAGTTCGAGCTGGGCGAGGTCGGTCATGGTCGCAGTCGTCTAGCGGGCCGGAGCGGTTTCGTCACCCGGTCAGGCGCCGTCTCGTCAGTTCGGCCGCCCATAGGCCTCGACGATCCATGCCGGCGGCTCGGGCTCCCAGCGGATCGGCCGGCCTTCGCTGAACGTCCACCGGTGCAGCCATGAGACGCCGTTGGCCTTCACATAGTCATCGGCGTGGGCGTAGACCGGATCGGCCAGGGCCTCGTCCAGGGTCACGAACCGGTAGCCCCGCGCCAGGTACAGGGCGTGTATCCGCGGATACCAGTCGCGGTTCAGGCTGTGAGCATGGAGCAGCAGCACCTGCGCCGGCTCCCGACCGCCCGTCAGCTCGGCGCTGTACGGCTCCCAGTGGTCCAGCACCGCAGCCATGTGCGCCACATAGGCCTCGCCGATCCGGGTCTTCAGGGCGTCGTCCCCCGCGGCCTCGGCCTTGCGATAGACGGCGGCGAACATCCAGTCGTTGTTGTCGAGGGTGACGGGCGCGACCGTATAACCCCGCTCGGCGAGGCCGGCGGCGATGGCGGCCTTTTTTTCGGCCGTCTCGCCCGTGAACAGATAGGGATGCCGGAAGAACCGCAGCGGCCGGCCGCGCCGGGCCAGCGCCTCCCGGCTGGCGACGGCGCCGGCGTCGACGTCGGCCAGATAGGCCTCCGCCGTCGTGCGGTGAATGTTGATGTGCGTCGCCGTGTGGTTGCCGAGGTCGAACCCCGCATCCAGCCAGACGCCCAGCAGGGCCGGGAGCAGACCGGCCCGCTGCGCCTCGCAGACCTTGCCCTCGTTGACGAACACCGCCGCCCGGGTGTCGAGAGGCCTCAGCATGTCGACGAAGCCGGTGGTCAGGGTCATGGCCCGGACGGGGTCGCAAAGCTCGGCGTCGGCGGCCTGATACGGCAGGTCGTCGAAGGTGACGGCGACGGCCCGGTCCTGCGCCCCCGCGGGGGTCGACAGCAGGCCGGCGGCCACGGCCGCGAGGATCGATCGTACGAACATGCCGCAAGCCTAGCGGTTCGGCGTGCAAACGAAAACGCCCGCCCCGGAGACCGGAGCGGACGTTTCGAAATCAAGGCGTCAGGTCGCGATCAGGCGGCCTTGAGCGCGTCCCGAACCTTGTCGGCGATCGCCTTGAAGGCGGTTTCGTCGGCGGCCATCGAGGCCAGGACCTTGCGGTCCAGTTCGATGCCGGCTTCGCCGAGACCGTGGATGAACTGCGAATAGGTGAAGCCTTCCAGACGCGCGGCGGCGTTGATGCGCTGGATCCACAGGGCGCGGAACGAACGCTTCTTGTTGCGGCGGTCGCGGTAGGCGTATTGCCCGGCGCGATCGACCGCGGCCTTGGCGGTGCGGATGGTGTTCTTGCGGCGGCCGTAGAAACCCTTGGCCTGCTTGAGAACCTTCTTGTGCTTGGCGTGGGAAACTACGCCCCGTTTGACGCGAGCCATGTCGCTATCCTTTCAAATTCAATGCGTGGAGATCAGTCGAACAGCGCGCGCCGATCAGGCGTACGGCATGTAGGATTTGATCTTCCTGGCGTCGGCGTCGGCCATGACCGAGGTGCCGCGGTTCTGGCGGATGTATTTGCTGTTGTGGCTGATCAAGCGGTGCCGCTTGCCCGCCACGCCGGCTTTGACCTTGCCAGTGGCCGTGAATTTGAAGCGCTTCTTGGCGCCCGACTTCGTCTTAAGTTTCGGCATTTTCACTCTCTTTTTGAGTGGGTTGCCAGTTCCTCAGGCCCTGTGAGCCGTCGGAATGGAAACCCTGATGAGAACTGCCCAGGCATGCCTGTTCGCCCGGCAGTTCGGTACGCGAAGGCGCGGCTTCTATGCCAGCCGGCGCTCAAACGCAAGCGGAGTCTAGCGGACGGCCTCCGGAACGGCCGCCGTCGAAGCCTGTCCGCGCCGCAGCGCCCGCCCCGCATTGACGGCCACGACCGCGGCCGGAACGGTCAGCGCCGCCCCGACCAGGAACGGCCAGTCGTGACCGACGCCTGAGAACAGCGCGCCGGCGAACATCGGCCCGAAGATCCGCGCGATCGAGCCCGAGGCCATGTTCAGCCCCAGCATCGCCCCTTGCCGATCGGGCGGCGTGGCGCGGCTGATCATGGCCGAGATATTGGGCATGGCCAGCGACATTCCGCACGCCCCCACGGCCATGATGATGGGAATGCTCCAGCCCTGCACGACCGGCAGGGTCATTGCGCCGAGATCAAGGGTGAAGGCGGGGAACCAGGCGACCGGCGCCAGCACCTGGGCGACCAGCGAGGCGCCGAACAGCAGCATGCCCGTCGTCAGCACGCGGGTTTCGCCAAACCGGCGCGCAAGCTTTCCGGTCAGGAATCCCTGATTCAGCGCCGAGACGATGCCGACGACCATGAAGCTGAGTCCCACCTCGCGTGCGCCCCAGGCGTAGCGGCTCTCGGCCCACAGGCCGAATACGCTCTCCATGGCGGAAAAGCCGGCCATGTAGATGAGGGTCACCAGCAGGACACGGGACACCACCGGATTGACCCGCGCGTCGTGCAGGCCGGCGAGGAAGGCGGGGCGCGGAACCGCCGGGTCGGCCTTCGCCCGGCTCTCCTTCAGAAACAGGACGACGCCGACCGCGGCCAGCACCGCCAGACCCGACGCCGCGAAGATCGGCAGCTGATAGCCGAGCTGGCCCAGCTGCGGCTGGGTCAGGATCCCGCCCAGTCCCGGCCCGACGATGAAGCCGAGGCCGAAGGCGGCCCCGATCATGCCCATGCGACCGGCCCGTTCGGCCGGCGGCGTGACGTCGGCGACATAGCCCTGGACGGTCGAGATGTTCCCGGCTCCCAGACCGGTGAACAGCCGCACCGCTATGGCCAGCCAGATGTTCGGCACGAAGGCCAGCGCCAGATAGCCGACGGCGTTGGCGATGAGGGTCATCAGCAGGACCGGTTTCCGCCCGATCCGGTCCGACAGCCGGCCCCAGAAGGGCTCGGCGAAGAACTGGCCCAGCGAATAGGCCGAGAACATCAGGGTGATCTGCCAGGCCTCGGCGTCGAGCGTCTGGGCGAAGAAGGGCAGCAGCGGCACCACCAGGCCGAAGCCGACCAGGTTGATGAAGACGGTCAGGAACAGCACCATCAGGGCAGGGGCCCTGGGTTTCACATACAGCGGCTCGGTCTGGCTCATGGTCCAGCCTTAGCCTGTCGCGGCGGATACGAAAACGCCCCGGCCGTTTCCGGTCGGGGCGATCTGCAATCGTGAATCGCCTGCGCCTATTTCGGCGCGAGGATCATGATCATCTGGCGGCCTTCCATACGCGGCGCGTATTCGACCTTGGCGATCTCGTCGAAATCGGCCTGGACCTTGTTCAACAGCTTCATGCCCAGTTCGGGGTGAGCCATTTCGCGGCCGCGGAAGCGCAGGGTCACCTTGACCTTGTCGCCCTCGTCGAAGAAGCGGTGCATGGCCTTGGCCTTCACCTCGTAGTCGTGGGTGTCGATGTTCGGCCGCAGCTTGATCTCTTTCAGCTCGACGACCTTCTGGCGCTTGCGCGCCTCGGCCTTCTTCTTCTGCTCCTGGAAGCGGAATTTGCCGTAGTCGAGGATCTTGCAGACCGGCGGCTCGGACGTCGAGACGATCTGAACCAGGTCCATGCCGGCCTCTTCGGCGGCTTCCAGCGCGGCGGACGTCGGCATGACGCCCTGTTTCTCGCCGTTCTGATCGATCAGCAGAACGCGCGGCGCGCGGATATCGTGGTTCATGGGGGGCCCGTCCTTGACGGGCGGCTGGTTCATCGGACGGCGAATGAGCGTCGGTTCCTTGCGTGGAAGATAAGGCGGTGTTCTGACAGGTGGGAGCACGCGACGGTTCGCCGGGTTCCCCTCCAGCGGCCCTATATGACCGCGAACGCCCTTCTCTTCAAGGTTTGGCGGGGCTTCCGGCGCCGATGAAGGCCGTATGCAGGTCGATCACGGCGTCGAAGACACGCTCGGTCGTCAGGGCCTCGATCGGCGCGAACGCGCCGCGCGTCTCGTTGGAGGCGGCGGTGCGGGTCCTTGGCCCCCAAGGCCCGTACAGCCACCACTCGGTCGGACCGAACAGACCCAGGGTCGGCCGCCCCGCCGCGGCCGCCACATGCATCAGGCCGGAATCGTTGCCGACGAACAGCGCCGCCCGGTCGATCGCGGCGGCCGAGACCAGGATGTCGCCCTTGCCGACGAAGTCGATCCCGCGCGCTCCCGCCGCCGCCAGGGCGGGGGCGGCGGGCGGATGATCGCCGGGCCCGCCCACCAGCATGAAACGCCAGCCGTCGAACCGCGCGTCGGCCTTGAGCATCTCGACCAGCCCGCCCCAGCGGTCCGCGGGCCAGCTCTTGCCCGGCTGATGCGCGATGGGCGCCATGGCGATGATCGGCCCGGGGGCTGCGGCGAGCTGGGGGTCGATCACGGCGGCGGCCTCGGCCCGCGCCCGATCGTCGAGGAAGATTTCGGGATCCAGCGGCGCCGACGAACCCATCAGGCGCGAGACCATCTCGACCTTGCGCACCCCGGTCTCCCACGACCGGTTGTAGACCACGCGCCGCTTCGCCGGGACCAGATAGCTGAGCGCCGAGCCCCGGATGTCGATGACCAGATCCCAGCGCGTCCCGACCGCCTGTTTCCAGAGGTCCACCCAGTGTCCGGCGAACTTCTTCTTGTCGAGGATGATGACCCGCTCGACCCCCGGCGCGGCGCGGAACAGGGGCGCGGGCGGCCGGCCGCAGGCCACGGTGATCCGGGCTCCCGGAAGCTGGCGGCCGATCTCGCGGATCACGCCCGACGAGATGACGCAGTCGCCGATGCGGTTGGAGGTGACGAACAGAACCTTCGGGGCGGTCTTGGGATCGGGCACGCGCTTTGGCCTTCGCTTCGTTACGCCGGGTTCGCTATCAGTCCGCGACGGTTTTCGCGAGAGGCGGGTCATGAGCGACGACATCCAGCGGCTGCAGCGTCCGGACGGCGAGACCCTCGCCTTTCGCCGCATCGAGGGCGAGGGCCCGACGGTGGTCTGGATCGGCGGCTTCCGCTCGGACATGGACGGGACCAAGGCCATGGCGCTGGATGCGGCGGCCCGCGAGCGGGGCTGGAACTATCTGCGGTACGACCATTTCGCCCATGGCCGGTCGAGCGGGGACTGGCGCCGGGCCACCATCGGCCGCTGGCGCGAGGACGCGATCGCCCTGATCGACAGCCTGGAGGGACCCGTCATTCCGGTCGGCTCCTCCATGGGCGGCTGGGTGGCCCTGCTGCTGGCCCTTGCGCGGCCGGACCGGATGGCGGGGCTGGTGCTGGTCAATCCGGCCCAGGACTTCACCGAACGGCTGATGTGGCCGGGTCTGGCCGACCATCAGCGGCAGGCCCTCCTGCGCGACGGGGAGACGCTGATGGTGGAAGAGGGCCCGGGCGACTACGTCCTGACCCTCGCCATGTTCGAGGAGGCGCGCGACTGGCTGGTGCTGGACGCCGCCATTCCGGTCGCCGCGCCCGTGCATATTCTCCAGGGCCGCGCAGACGAGGTGGTGCCATGGGGGCACGCGATCCGCCTGGTCGAACGCCTCGCCGGCGGGGACGTCCGGCTGGACTTGATCGAAGGCGGCGACCACCGGCTGTCCAGCCCCTCCGATCTGGCGCGTCTGACCGAAGCGATTGAACGTATGCGGCTTTGAGCGCTTAATCAGGTTCCCCAATCCACGGAGAGCCCCATGCGCGTCCTCACCCTCGCCGCCCCCCTCCTCTTCATTCTGGCGGCCGGCTGCGCCCCGACAACGGGCGGCGCCCGCGGCGCCGACGATGTGCAGCAGTTCGCCGCGGACTGCACCGCGCGCGGCGGCATCATCACGGCGACCGGTCGTCAGACGGGACAGGCCCAACTCGACAACACGTGCCGGATCACGGGCTCCTCGCGTCTGCCGGACGATAAGTAGGCAGGGCTAGAGCAGGGCGGTGATCGCCGCCCTCGCCGCCTCGCCGAGGTCCGGCCGCTTCAGGGCCAGGGCTACATTGGCGCGCAGAAGGCCGATCTTGTCGCCGCAGTCGTGCGTCACCCCGTCGTATTCGACGGCGGTGAAGGTCTGGTCCTTCATCAGCCGGGCCATGCCGTCGGTCAGCTGGATCTCACCGCCCGCGCCGCGCGGCTGGTTTTCCAGTATGCCGAAGATTTCCGGCTGCAGGATGTAGCGGCCCGAGATCGAAAGGTTCGACGGCGCCTCGCCACGGGGCGGTTTTTCGACCATCCCCTTCATGCGGATGTGGCGCCCGTCCCGGTTCTCCGGGTCGACGATGCCGTATTTGTGGGTCTCGGTCTCGGGCACGGCCTCGACGCCGATGACATTGCCTCCGACCTCGGCATAGACGTCCGCCAGCTGTTTCAGAGCGCCCGGCTGGGAGTCGACGATCACGTCGGGCAGCAGAACGGCGAACGGCTCGTCGCCGATGATGTCGCGCGCGCACCAGACCGCATGGCCGAGGCCCAGGGGCTGCATCTGGCGCGTGAAGCTCATCTCGCCGGCCGTCGCCAGTTCGGCGATCATGGCGTCCAGGATGTCCGTCTTGCCCTTGGCCAGCAGCTGGGCCTCCAGCTCGATCTGGTGATCGAAATAGTCCTCGATGGCGCCCTTGGACCTGCCGGTGACGAAGACGATGTGCTCGATCCCGGCCTCTCGCGCTTCCTCGACGATGTAGCTCAGGATCGGCCGATCGACGACGTTCAGCAGCTCCTTGGGCGTGGTCTTGGTGCCGGGCAGGACCCGGGTGCCGAGACCGGCGACGGGCAGAACGGCCTTGCGGAGGCGGCGGGTGTGGGCGGTCATGCGGAATCCTGAACGGCGAGGTCGGGCAGCCTAACGCATTCGCGGCCCGAAACGATCACTCGACGGTGACGGACTTGGCCAGATTGCGCGGTTGATCCACGTCCGTGCCCTTCTGCACGGCCGTGTAATAGGCCAGCAGCTGCACCGGAATGGCGTAGATCAGGGGCGCGATCAGGGAGTGGCACTCGGGCGCGTCGACACGGCGGATGCCGGCGCCGTGCGGATCGGGCGCGGACTTCGGGGCGATCATGATCACCGGCCCGCCGCGCGCGGCGACCTCCTGCAGGTTGGAGGCGGTCTTTTCGAACACCTCGTCCATCGGGGCCAGGGCCACGATGGGCGTATATTCGTCGACCAGGGCGATGGGCCCGTGCTTCAGCTCGCCGGCGGCGTAGCCCTCGGCGTGGATGTAGCTGATCTCCTTCAGCTTCAGCGCGCCCTCCATGGCCAGCGGGAACATGGCTCCGCGGCCAAGGAACAGGACGTCGGTGGCCTTGGCGATGTCATGGGCGACGGCCTTCAGGTCGTCCTCCATGCTCATGGCTTCGGCGATCAGGCGCGGCGCCTCGAACAGGGCCTTGACCAGTTCGGCCTCGCGCACCGCGTCGATATGGCCGCGCTGGACCCCGGCGGCGACGGCCAGAGCCAGCAGGGCCGCGACCTGGGCGGTGAAGGCCTTGGTCGAGGCGACGCCGATCTCGGGGCCCGCATGCGTCGGCCACAGATGCCCGGCTTCGCGCGCCATGGACGACGAGTGCACATTGACCAGGGCGGCGGTCTTCAATCCCCTGGACTTGCACCACGACAGGCTGGCCAGGGTGTCGGCGGTCTCGCCGGACTGGCTGACGGCGACCGCCAGCGTCCCGGGGGTCAGGGCCGGATTGCGGTAGCGGAATTCCGACGCGATCTCGACGTCGCAGGGCAGGTTGGCCAGCTTCTCGAATGCATAGCGCCCGATCTGGCCGGCGTAGAAGGCCGTGCCGCAGGCGACGATCTGGATGCGGTCGATGGCGGCGAAGTCGGCGGAATCGGTCTTGGCCCTGCCGTTCACGAAGTCCAGGTAGTGGGACAGGGTGTGCTGGACACTGTCGGGCTGCTCATGGATCTCCTTCTCCATGAAGTGCCGGTATTCGCCCTTTTCGACCAGGGCCGACGAGGCCGAGACCTGCACGATCGGCCGCTCGACCGGGGCGCCATGAACGTCGAACATGCGCGCGCCGCTGCGGTCGACGCCGACATAGTCGCCCTCTTCCAGATAGCTGATCTTCTGGGTGAAGGGGCCGACCGCCAGCGCGTCCGAGCCCAGATACATCTCGCCCTCGCCCCAGCCGACGACCAGGGGGCTGCCGCGCCGGGCGCCCATGATCAGGCCGTCCTCGCCCTCGATCAGCACCGCCAGCGCATAGGCGCCGGTCAGCCGGTCCAGCACCGTCTTGAAGGCGACCAGCGGATCATTGGCCCGGCCCAGTTCGCGGTCCAGCAGGTGGGCGACGATCTCGGTGTCGGTCTGGCTCTCGAACACATGGCCGTCCTCGGCCAGCTCCGCCTTCAGCTCGGCGAAATTCTCGATGATGCCGTTGTGGACCAGCACGACGCGGCCTGCCTTGTGCGGGTGGGCGTTGGCGGTCGTCGGCGCACCGTGGGTGGCCCAGCGCGTGTGGCCGATGCCGATCGTGGCGTTCAGCGGCTCGGCGGCCAGCACCGCCTCCAGCTCGCGAATCTTCCCCTTGGCGCGGCGACGTTCGATGCGCCCGTCGACCAGGGCGGCGACGCCCGCGGAGTCGTAACCCCGGTATTCCAGCCGCTTGAGGCTGTCGATCAAACGGGGAACCGCCGGGCCGACGCCCGTCACACCGATGATGCCGCACATGGATTAAGTCCCTCGGAAATCTGCCTTTCCACGCTTTGCGCGCGGACGGGTAACGGTCTAAGCCGAGCCCGGCTGTCTGGCGCCGATGTAGGCGACAGGCGCCCCGATTTGCACCTAAAAAGCGGTTTCGCAAGGTTTCTGCGACCGCGACGAGAGGATGACGAGACTTGGGCGAGAGACGCTATTTCGGCACCGACGGCATTCGCGGCCGCGCCAACACCCATCCCATGACGCCCGAGGTCGCCCTGCGCGTAGGCCTGGCGGCGGGGCGGCTGTTCATGTCGTCCGACGACCGCCGGCACCTTGTGGTAATCGGCAAGGACACCCGACTGTCGGGCTATATGATCGAACCGGCGCTGGTCGCGGGCTTCGCCTCGGCGGGCATGGACGTGCTGACCTTCGGCCCCCTGCCGACCCCCGGCGTGGCCATGATGACCCGCTCGATGCGGGCCGACATCGGGGTGATGATCTCGGCCTCGCACAACGCCTATCTCGACAATGGCATCAAGCTGTTCGGCCCCGACGGCTACAAGCTGTCGGACGAGGTCGAACTGAAGATCGAATCCATGATGGACCAGGCCCTGGACGCGGGCCTGGCCCCGCCGGACAAGCTGGGCCGGGTCAAGCGGATCGACGACAGCCAGGCCAGATACATCGAGATCGCCAAGGCCAGCTTCCCCAAGGGGCTGAGCCTGCAGGGTCTGCGTATCGCCATCGATTGCGCCAACGGCGCCGGCTACAAGGTCGCGCCGACGACGCTTTACGAATTGGGCGCCGAGGTGTTTCCGGTCGGCGTCGAGCCGAACGGCCTGAACATCAACGCCAACTGCGGTTCGACCTATCCGCAGACCCTGGCCGAGGCGGTGAAGACCCATCGCGCCGATATCGGCATCGCCCTGGACGGCGACGCCGATCGCGTCATCATCTGCGATGAAAAGGGTCATATCGTCGACGGCGACCAGATCATGACCATGGTGGCGCTGGACTGGGCGAAGCGGGGTCTGCTGGTCGGCGGCGGCGTCGTGGCGACGGTCATGTCCAACCTCGGGATGGAGCGCGCCCTGAACGCGGCCGGCCTGACGCTGGAGCGGACCCAGGTCGGCGACCGCTATGTCATGGAGCGGATGCGTCAGGGCGGATTCAACATGGGCGGCGAACAGTCCGGCCACATCATCCTGCACGACTACGCCACCACGGGCGACGGCCTGATGTCGGCCCTGCAGGTGCTGGCCGTCCTGGTCGAAAGCGGCCGAGCCATGAGCGATCTGGCGCGTCAGTTCGAGCCGGTCCCGCAGCTGCTGGAAAATGTCCGCTTCGCCGCGGGCAAGCCGCTGCAGGACGCCGGGGTCAAGGCCGCCATCGCCGACGCAGAGGCGCGTCTGGTGGGCGGAGGACGCCTGCTGGTGCGGCCCTCGGGGACCGAGAAGCTGATCCGGGTCATGGCCGAGGGCGACGACGCGGCGCTGGTCAGATCGGTCGTCGCCGATGTGGTCGCGGCCGTGAAGGCGGTCGGCTAGCCGCCCAGCGCCGTCGCCACATCCTCGATCCGCTTGCGGATGTCGGGGACGGCGGTGGTTTCCCAGAAGGATGCGAAGGCCGGGGGGCCCAGCACGAAGAGACGGTCGTCCGGGGTCCCGCCGGCGCGGATGGCGCGCCCGTCCCCGGCGAGGTCCAGACCGAGGCCCAGCGGGTCGAGCCGAACCCGCCCCTCGGCGAGCAGGCCGGCGGTCAGCGGGGTCTGCGCCGCCGCATGCCCGGGTCCCGTACAGTCGATCAGCCAGTCGGCGGTCAGCGGCGGCGGCTGCGAGCCGTCCCGCGAGCGCCAGTGGACCGCGACGCCGTCCGCCTCCGTCTCGATCCGGTCGACCCGGCCGGCGGAGACATCGAGGCGGCCCGCCGCCTCCATCCCCTCCATCGCCTCGCCGATCTCCGGCGGGAGCCGGTGCCGGTGCACGTCCCACCATGGCCGCAGATGTCGCAGCCAGCGGGCGCGGGTCTCCGGTTCCGCCGCGATCCAGAGCCCGGCGGTCCGGGGGCGGAGCCCCTCCATCACCCCGCGCCAGCCGCCGGCCTCGACCGCCAGCCGCCGCGCCTCCGCCAGCTGTCGCGAAGGCGACGCCTGCAGCAGGGCGTCGGTCGGCGGCACAGGCGCGTCGTGATGGCGGCCGTGCGCCCGCGGCGTCAGCCCGCGCCGCGACAGCACCCTGATCCGCCCCTTGCGCCCGTTGGCGTCCAGCCAGAGGACCATGTCCACCATCGTCAGGCCCGAACCGAGGATGACGACGTCGTCCTGCGGCCCGATCTTCTCGAGCGCGCCCGGGCCCCACGGATCGTGGATGATCCGGCGCGAGCCGTTCCGCGCGATCTTCGGCGGCGGATTGCCCGTGGCCATCACCACGGCGCGCGCCGCGATCCGGCCGCCGTCCGCCAGTCTGACGCCGTCCGGTTCGACCGCCGCGACCTCGCCCGTGACCAGTTCGATCCGGCCGGGATGGGCCAGCCGCGCGGCGTTCAGCCGGTGCTGCAGATATTCCCCGTAATAGCGGCGCGGCGCGAAACCGTCCGGATCGGCGCGCCAGCCCGCGCTCGCCTGAAGCCATTCGACGAAATCGTCGGGCCGTCCCTCGATCGCGCTCATGCGGTTGGCGCGCACATTCAGCAGATGGCCTTCGAACGGCGTCGAATAGGCCAGTCCCGGCCCGAAGGTCCCGGTGCGATCGATCAGGACGGAGGCGACGCCGCGCTCAGCCAGCCTTGCGGCCAGCATGGAGCCCGAGAAGCCGCCGCCGACGATGGCGACCCGCTGGACCGCTTCGGGTCGTTTGCCTCCCGGGTCGGTCACCGCCGGTCAGTCGCGCTGGACGCACATGGCCACGCCCATGCCGCCGCCGATGCACAGGGTCGCCAGACCCTTGCTCGCCCCGCGCCGCTTCATCTCGTGCAGCAGGGTGGTCAGGATGCGGGCGCCCGAGGCGCCGATGGGGTGGCCGATGGCGATGGCGCCGCCGTTGACGTTGACCTTGTCGGGATCGAGCCCGAGTTCGCGCAGCACGCAAAGGCTCTGGGCGGCGAAGGCCTCGTTGGATTCGACGAGGTCGAGATCGGCGACGGTCCAGCCGGCCTTTTCCAGCGCCTTTTTCGAGGCCGGGATCGGGCCCGTGCCCATGACCGCCGGGTCGACGCCGGCCGTGGCCGAGGAGACGATCCGCGCCAGAACCTCGAGGCCGCGGGCCTTCGCCTCGTCGGCGCTCATCAGCACCAGGGCGGCGGCGCCGTCGTTGAGGCCGGAGGCATTGGCGGCGGTGACCGATCCCTCCTTCGTGAAGGCGGGGCGCAGCGTCTCCATGGCTTCGAGGGTGGCGCCGTGGCGGATGTATTCGTCCTTGTCGACGACGACGTCGCCCTTCTTCGAGGCGATGGTCACGGGGACGATTTCGTCATCGAAGCGGCCGGCCGTCTGGGCCGCCTCGGCCTTGTGCTGGCTGGCCACGGCGAAGGCGTCCTGATCGGCGCGGCTGATCTGGAACCGCTCGGCCACGTTCTCGGCCGTCTGTCCCATGTGGTAGCCGTTGAAGGCGTCCCACAGGCCGTCCCTGATCATGGTGTCGATCAGCGACAGGTCGCCCATCTTCTGGCCCGTGCGCAGATGCTGGGCGTGGGGGGCCTGGCTCATGCTCTCCTGACCGCCGGCGACGACGATCCTGGCGTCGCCGAGGGCGATCTGCTGGGCGGCGATGGCGACGGCGCGCAGGCCCGAGCCGCAGATCTGGTTCAGGCTCCAGGCCGGCGTCTCCTTCGGAACGCCCGCGCCCATGGCCGCCTGCCGCGCCGGGCCCTGACCGGCCGCTGCCTGAAGCACGTGGCCGAGAATGACCTCGTCGACATCGGCGGCGTCGACCCCGGCCCGCTCCAGCGCGGCCCGGATGGCGACCTCGCCCAGCTTCGACGCCGGCAGGCTGGACAGGCCGCCGAGGAAGGAGCCGACCGGCGTGCGCGCGGCGGAGACGATGACGACGTCGATGGACATGACGAACCTCTGGAGCCGGCCCCGGCGGCGGGGCCGCGGGCATGGGAAACGAAACCTCTACGTCCGATGTGGTCGTTAGGTCGCGCGAAACAAATCGTGGCGTTTCTGCCGCATCGCGACGCCTTCGTCACGCCTGACGGCGCCGTTCACCGCCTGGTCACCGGCCGGGGGCCATATTGGCGGGAACAAACCGGGCCAGAAAGGCTTGTGGCAGCCATGCTGAAGCGATTGAAAAACGTGTTCGTCAAGGTCTGCGTGCCGGACGAACTGGACATGGCGGAGCACTATCGCTCGCCCGCCGAAAAGACCGCCGACCTGGTCGTGCATGTCGTCGGCCTGACCCTCGCCGCCGTCGGCGGGATCGTCCTGGCGGTGCTGGCGGCGATGTATGTCGGCATGGGCGCCGTGGCGGCGACCGCGACCTACGCCCTGTGCCTGGTCGCCATGCTGACCGTCTCGACCATCTACAACCAGACCCGCCCCTGCGCCGCGCGGCCGATCCTGCGCCGCATGGACGAGGCGGCCATCTTCCTCATGATCGCCGGCAGCTACACCCCCTTCACGACCCAGCGGTTCGAAGGCGCCTGGTCGATCGGCTTCACCCTGCTGGTCTGGGCGATCGCCCTGGCCGGCGTCGGGGCCAAGCTGGTCGCGCCGCGCATCTCGGACGCCTTCTGGAGCGGCGTCTATGTGCTGTTCGGCTGGCTGGCCGTGATCGCCCTGAAGCCGATGGTCGACACCGTCCATCCGATCGCCCTGGCCCTGCTGGTGCTGGGCGGGCTGATCTACACCGCCGGGGTCTTCGTCTTCATCAGCCCGCAGGTGAAATTCCGCCGCGCCATCTGGCACGGTTTCGTCGTCACCGGCGCGACCGTCCACTGGGCCGCGGTGCTGGTCGGGGTCGTGCTGGCTCCCGCCGCCATCGGCGTCGGCTAGACATTCCCGTCCGCAGCGCAGCATAGTGCGGCGTTGCAACAGGAACGAGGATCGCGCGTGGCTGACAGGAAGTCCGGAGCCGGCGAAACCGTCGTCATCAAGAAATACGCCAACCGCCGCCTCTACAATACGGCGACCTCGGCCTATGTGACGCTGGAGGATCTGGCGAAGATGGTGCGCGAGGGTACCGAGTTCGTGGTCTTCGACGCCAAGACCAACGACGACCTGACCCGCCAGATCCTGACCCAGATCATCTTCGAGGAAGAGAGCCGGGGCGAGGCCCTGCTGCCGGTCCAGTTCCTGCGCCAGCTGATCGGCTTCTACGGCGGCCAGATGCAGGGGGTGCTGCCCAGCTATCTGGAGATGTCGCTCGACAATTTCAGCCGGCAGCAGGAGCAGATCCGGGGCCAGTTCTCCAAGGCCTTCGGCGCCGCGCCGGGGGCCGGGCTGATCGACGAGGCCGTCAAGCGCAACATGGCCATGTTCAGCGACGCCATGAAGATGTGGCCCGGCTTCGGCGCCCTGACGCCCGGCGCCATGGCCGCGGCCTCGGCCGCGACGAAGCCCGAGCCGGCTCCCGCCGCCGATCCGCTGGAGGAGATGCGCCGCCAGATGGACGAGATGCGCAGCCAGATCGACAGACTGTCCCGACCGCCCGGCAAGGACGGCTGACATGGGCGACGAGATCCGCGCCGTGGGTCCCGTCGAACGCCGCGACGACCGGCGCTCGGCCGAACGGCGCGCCGCCGAACGCCGGGCCGCGGCGGGGTCCCGCGCCCCGACGGTCACGGATTTCGAGCCCGAGCCTGCCGAGCCCCCGGCAAGACCTGCCCCCATGCCCGCGCCCGACGCCTCGGCCGCCGCCTTCGCCGCCCAGCTGATCGGCCAGACCGGACAGCGGCGCGGCCTCAAGGGCGGCCCGCCGGTGCTGGACGCGGCCCGGTCGACCTATCTGGAAACCCGATATTCGGGCGCCGGCGAGCGGCGTCCGCGGCCGGGCAAGGCGGAAGACACCGACGTCTGATCCCGCGGCACGGTCCTTGCTGAACGACGGGTTCTCAAGCCTCGTTCGGGACCGCCGCCATGCTGACCTTCATCGCCCGCACCGTCGACGTGACCGTCGTCGCACTGATCTTCGTGGCGTTTTCCTAGGGCCGGTTTCGGTTTTCAGGGACCGTCTGCGGACCGCGGTCGTCGGCCCCCGGGATCTCCCGACCCGGCGCGGCCGGACAGGCTGAAGCCCCTCTTCGGCATCGCTGCCGAAAAGTTCGGGGAGGGCGCGGGGCGACCGGGCTCGCCCGGTGCTTGTTGTGTTTACCGTTTCGACGAGACAGCCGCC
>Ga0233425_10005274_pt1 | contig 20580 bp, 17 predicted proteins | sample Watercolumn_Towu_2_FD_181712 | JGI IMG/M metagenome (GOLD analysis project Ga0233425, IMG submission 181712) | Freshwater microbial communities from Lake Towuti, South Sulawesi, Indonesia - Watercolumn_Towuti2014_140_MG | ecosystem: Environmental > Aquatic > Freshwater > Lake | place... | reverse complement strand
CGGACGACCTCGGCTTCTCCCAGCGCCTCCCGGTGGCGGGGCACGAGGTGCAGGTTCTCCTGCCGGTGGCAAACCCCGGCCCCGAGACGGTACGCGTGCACGGGACGCTCTCCTGCCAGGCGGTCGCCGACCACGGCGTTCGCGACGAGCTGGCGCCGGCGTCGATCGACTTCGACCTCCCGCCCTCGGCCGCGCGGGATGTGCCTCTCACCTGGACGCCTCGCGAGACCGGCTTCTACACGCTCCGCCTCACCCTTTCGCTCCTCGACCGGCGGCCCGTCCGGGCAACCTTCGGCCCGGTCGCCGTGGTCGCGCGTGACCTGTACTTCGCCTGGTTCGGTGCGCCGAAGCACTTCCGCTGGTGCAACGTGCCGACGACGGTGAAGCCCGGGGACGAGGCCTGGTGGCTGCGGCGGGGGGCGATCCCGTGTCAGTGGACGGGCGGTGTCTGCTACCGCGAGTGGTCGCAGGCGCAGTTCGTCGAGCACTACCGTGCGCCGTGGATCGCCATCGACGAGGTCGGCGGGCCGGGGGAGGACACGGACAAGTTCATCGGCGCCTTGCGCGAGCTGGAGGCCGAGCCCGGCGAGCGCTTCAACGCGATCTGGTTCATGGGGACCCACGACTACTGGCGCGATGTGACGGACGTGGTCGATCTGTTCCTCCCCGAGGTCTACCTGAACTACCGTAGCAACCACCTGGGCCAGATCGACACCTACCTCGAAGGCACTCGCCGCGCGGGCGTGCTCGACCGCACCGTCTTCGGCCTCGGGATCAACCTCATCAGGGATGAGCAGAGCGGCGAGGTTCGCGTCGCGCCGACGAAGGACGACGTTCTCCGCCAGTTCCGCTACCTCAAGCGCGTCGCGCCGGAGATGCCGGGCTTGGGCTTCTTCACCTCCGACAGCGCCGCCCCCGGCGTCGCCGAATACGCCGACGAGCTCTGCGGCGAGTACTTCGTGAAGCCCGTCTGCACCCTCCTCGATGGCGGTCTTTCCATCGCCGACGGCCAGCCACGCCGCGCCGTCATCACGCTAGCGAACCACGGTGGCATGACCGCTCGCGACGTCCGCCTCCGGGTAGCCCAGCGCACCTCCGACGGTCGCGCCTTACTGGACCGGACCGTCACGGTGCACCGCCTCGACTCCCTGCAGCGCCGCGAGGTCTCCGTGCCGCTGGCCCGCGCCGCCGGTGTGGGCCTCGTCTCCGCCGAGATCCTGCCGTCCGAGTCCTACACCCTCCTCGATGCGCGCGCCGAGGAGCCGGTCGCCCCACGCGACCTGCTGCCTCTTGCCCTCCGCCCGGCACTCGCGCTGCTGCAGCTTCCTCCCTGGGACGAGGGCGACCGCACTACTGTGCCCGTGCAGTGGACCTTCCCTCACCCGGTCAACGCCGTGCGGGTGGTCGAGATCGGAGCGGACGGGAAGACCATCGCGGACGCTCCCTCCCTCGCGCTTACCGAGGACGGCGAGACAGCGGTCCGCTGGGTGGCGGCCGACCTCACACCCCCGGGGCAGCGCCGGTACTTTGCGCTGCTGCCCGAAGCACCGACGCCGTGCAGCTCGACTCTCACCGTCGAGCGCGTCGAGGGGAAGCTCCGCGTCACCTCGCCACACTACGTCGCCGAGCTGGACCCGGCGACTGACGGCCTCACGAGCCTCGCCCCCACCGGCGCGGAGAACATGCTGAGCTCGCCCTGGAGGCTCAACTGCGTCGGACACGAGGGCTTCGGCGCGCCGCAGGTGGTGGAGTCGCCGGGGTGGCTGTGCGTCACGGTCCCCTTCGAGTCAGAACTGGCCACGGGACACAGCCGCTACGTCTTCTGCGCCTTGAGCCCGGCGATCGAGGTCTCCCGCGTCCTCCGGCCCAAGGCGCCGCTGACAGTTGAGGGGGCCAGCGACTCCGCCCACCTGCCGCAGCGTGGAGGCACCTATGCTCTGCAGCCGGGGGTCGGCGGGGTCATCGAGCGGGGTGAACTGCGGGACACCACCGAGTACCGCGACCTGCTCTTCGGGTGCCTCGCCGGCCTGCCCACCGAGCGCAACGCCACCCAGGCCGGGTGGATGGACTTCTCGTGGCAGCCCGCCGACGCCCCGGGCCTGGGCCTCGCGCTGGCCGAGCGCTGGCGCGATGCGGCGTTCGGGTCCTACGACGTGACGCGCCTGTACGACGCCGCCGACTGGCTGGAGATCACCTATGTGTGGGGCAAGCCGACCACGCTGACCCGCGAGCAGACATGCCGCTACTTCCTCATCCCCCACGGTCGCCTCGACATGGCCGCCACCCCCGTCCCGCCCGCGCGTGGCGTGTGGGAGACGCTGCACAACCCGATCAGGGCGCTCCCGGGGTAGGGCCGTCCCCCGGCCCGGAGCCCTCCTCCGGCGGCTTGCCCCAGGCCTGCCGAATCACCCACTTGGCGGCGCCCAAGACAGGCTTCGGCCAGAGGATCAGAACGATCAGCAGGATGATCAGCAGCTCGGCGATCAACGGTTCTGCGCCTCAGTAGCGTCCTTCGCTGTCGACCAGCCTCACGACGGCCTGCATGTTCGCGAGCTTCGAGTCCGCCGGGACCTCATCGGAGGTGGTGATGATGAAGCCCCCCTCGGCCATCGCGGCGCGCAGGCAGCGGCGGGCCTCTTCCTCGGCCTGGCGGACCGAGCCGTGCGCCAGCACGACCGGGCTGTAGTTCCCCATCAGGCAGAACCGCTTGCCGAAGGTCTGCTTCACCTCCGCCAAGTCGCAGTCGCCCAGCACGTCCAGGTGCTGGACCCCGTGCGGCCCGGCGTCGGCGATCTGCGGCAGCACGGCCCGCGTCTTGCCGGTGGTGAAGAACACGACGCGCTTCCCCGGCGCCAGCGTCCGACAGACCCACTGCGCCTCGGGCAGCACGAACTGCTCGAACAGCGCAGGCGAGATGAGGCTCGTCGAACCCCAGCAGATGTCGTAGACCAGCACATCGGCCGCCGACGCATTGAAGCACTCGACCGCGAGGGCCGTCCGCCGGTGCATCTTCGTGTGCAGCTCGAGCATCTCCGCGGGGCGGTCCATCAGGTCGAGCACGAACTCCGCCGAATCCCGCAGGTTCGCCAGCGCGTAGAGCGAGTCGCACAGCCAGAAGTTGACGAGCCCGTCGTCGCCCACGTACTCGCGCGCCTCGTGGGAGGCTGCCACGTCGAAGTGCCCCTCGTCTGCCGCATCGAGCCAATCCGCCACGATCTCCCAGTCGGCGGGCGACTTCACGAAGGAGGCGACGCGCTTGGCCACCAGCGGATCACCCGGAATTCCGGCGGCGTGGCTGATCTGCGAGAGGCTGCCCTTCGGCGTCTCGATGATCTGCTCGCTCACCTGCCAACCGCCCTCCGTGCCCAGCTCGCGCCCGTGCTCGCGGTAGCCGGCCGGGCGCTCCCAGCCCACGTGCGGGCCGACGCCCTGCAGGTTGAAGATGGCTGAGCCGATCAGCCGGTGCGCGTCGCATTGGCCCTTCCAGCCGGGGTCGCCCGTGAACGCCAGCGCGCAGCGGCCTACGAGTTCCCACGTCACAGGCACCTGGTCCGGCTGTCCCCCGTCCAGCGCAATCGACAGTCGCTCTCGTTGGGTCAAGGTCGGCCTCCATTCGTCGGCAATCCGGCGTGAGGTTCACCATGTTCCGCGCCTCGGCCTTCCGGCAGGACGCCGCGCCTCCCGCGACGAATCGCCCCCGGGGTGATTGCCATGCAAGTGCCGGCGCGGTTCCTGCGAGTGAACCCCTCCTACCGGGGGACGACCAGCCAGGAGGGGTGGCTGGAGATCGACATCAAGGCGGTCGACATCGAGGGGGTCAGCAAGCTCTACGTGAACCTCGATGAAGTGGCTCGCATCCGCACGAAGCGCGAGGCGGCCGGGAAGGTCCTCGACGCCTGGGACGCCGCCTTCGGGAAGCAGGACGACGACCCATGAGCCTCCTCGGCATCGACATCGGCAGCACGGGCACCAAGGGCATCGTCTTCGACCCGGAAGGCCGCCAGCTGACCTCGGCCTACCGCGAGTACCGCGAGGTCTACCCGGGCCCGAACATGATCGAACTCCCGCCCGACGATGTATGGGCGGCGGTGCGCGACGTGATCCGCGAGGTCGCCGCCGCGACCCGGACCGACCCGATTGAGACGATCTCCCTCTCCGCGATCGGCGAGGCCTTCACGCCGGTTGGGCCCGATGGCGGGTTCCTCCACAACACGATCACCTCGATGGACAATCGCTCCGTCGCCCAGGCCGAGGCCCTCCGCGAGGGCGTGGGGGACTGGGAGACGTTCACCCTCACCGGCCAGCCGCTGCATCCCAGCTACACGCTCACCAAGGTGATGTGGCTCCGCGAGCAGCGGCCCGACGTGCACGCCCGCGTGTGGAAGTACCTCCTCTGGCCCGACATTGTGATGCAGCGGCTCGGGCTTGAACCGCGCCTGGACTATACCCTCGCCGGCCGGACGATGGCCTTCGACATCGTGGAGAAGGCGTGGTCGGAGACGATGCTCTCTGCCGCGGGCGTCTCGCCCGACCTCTTCGCGGAGCCGATCCAGTCGGGCGAGGTGGTGGGCGAGGTCGCGGCCTCCGCGGCGGACGACCTCGGCCTGCCGCCCGGGGTACTCGTGGTCGCGGGCGGTCACGATCAGCAAATGAACGCGCTCGGAGCAGGGATCGTGCGACAGGGGCTCGCGGTGGACGGGATGGGCACCGTCGAGTGTGTCAGCGTCGCCTTCGACGAGCCCGTTCGCACGCGCGACATGCTGACCCACAACTACTGCGTGTACCCGCATGTGAAGCCCGGCATGTACGCGAGCTTGGCCTTCACCTACTCGGCGGGGAGCATCCTGCGGTGGTTCCGCGATCAGCTCGGCGCCGCCGAACTCGCCTTGGCCGAAGCCACCGGCCGCGATCCCTACGAGATCATGCTCAGCGACCTCCCCGCCGGCCCGACGGGGTGCTTCCTGATCCCCTACTTCGCAGGCTCCGGCACGCCGTACCTCGACCCCCTCGCGAAGGGGGCGCTCCTGGGTCTCAGCCTCAGCTGCGACCGCAAGACGATCGTCAAGGCGATCCTGGAGGGCATCTGCTACGAGCTGAACCTGAACCTCACCGCCCTCGCCGCCTCCGGCATTCACATCGACTGCCTCCGCGCCACCGGCGGGGGCTCGCGCAACGCGGACTGGTTGCAGATCAAGGCCGATGTCACCGGCACCCGCGTCGTGACCCTCAACGTCTCGGAGACCGGCTGCCTCGCGGGTGCCATCCTCGGGGCGGTCGCGACGGGCCGCTACGCCTCCCTCGACGAAGCCTGCGCCCAACTCGTCCACGAACGTGCCGACTTTGGCCCCCAAGAGCCGAACCACAGCGAATACCAGAGGCTCTACCAGACGTACAAGGAGCTGTGGCCGGCAATCCGCGACACAATGCACGGGTTGGGGTGAAGGGGGGAGGCCATGAAGCTGACCTACGACCCACGCTACAACATCGCTTACCTGCGGCTGAAGGAGAGGGCGGCCGAGGTGGAGACGCTGCGCATTAGCGACACCCTCAACGTGGACCTCGCGCCCGACGGCACCGTCTACGGCATCGAGTTCCTCAACGCCAACGAGCAGCTCCTCGGGGTCGACGGTCCCATGGTCGAGGTGGTCAACGAGGCCCAACACTCCCGCCACGCGGTGCCCTTGACATGAGCGCCTGCGCCGCGCGGTGTCCGTCGTCCCGGGACTGCCCAATCTCGTTGCCGCTCAGCCGTTCGCCGGCAACCTGAACCTCCACACATCCAGCCCCGTCGTCTCTCCTGCGTCCTTCTGCAGTCCTTCCAGCACCTTGCCCCACGGCGCGTCTCCCAGCACGTTCGCGGGGGTGAAGGGGTTGGCGGCGAAGTAGAGGGCGGAGCCCTCTCCGACGTCGCGTGCGACGAAGGCCGGCTCGCCGTTCGGGTATGAGCCCAGCGTTTCCACGCCCGAGGCGACCTCGATGGCGTGGGCGGTGAACGCGGGGTTGGTGGCGGTCCGGCGCGGGGAGAGGGGCAGGCGCGCGCCGTCAACGACGAGGGCGTGCTGCTCGACCGGCTCGCCGAGCTTCACCCCGAAGAGCGCCTCCCGCGCGGGGCTGAGGTCCGAGCCGTCCGGCGCCCATGAGAACGCCTGCGGGTCGCCGCACACCAGCGTGCCGCCGGCCTCGACCCACTCCTGCAGCGCCTGGGGCAGCTCCGGGTCGGCGTAGGTGGCGAGGGGCAGGTAGATGACCTTGTAGTCGCTCAGCCTCCTCAGGCCGCGGGCCACCTGCAGGTCGTCGATGATGTCGAACCAACAGCCGAGTTTCTCCCCGAGGAGCGCGTAGGCCGTGTAGACCTCGTCGGCGGAGCACGATGCCCCCTCTGCCGCATGGGCTGCCGTGCAGTACAGGATCGCGGTGCGCGCCTTCGCGGGCCGCTCGAGCGCCGGCAGCGCGCCGACGGTCTTGGCGATGTGGAGCATCATCCGCCAGCGCGGCCCATCGGTGAAGCGCGGGTTGTCGGAGGCGTAGAAGTTCAGCGACGTCGCCCCGCAGCGCAAGGCCTGGCTGCTCCACTCCAGTAGGTCCTCGGGCGTCACCTCGTAGCCCGCGTAGTCGAAGGCCTGCACGATGATCTCGACGGGTTTGGGGTCCGAGCCCTCGGTGCCGCGGCTGAGATCGGCGAGCAGCTTTGCGCCAAAGCCGTGGTTGTACATGCCCCGGCCCGGCGTGCGCTCGGCGCTGGAGGCGTACGGATCGCCCTGCACGACGTCCGCGTACTTGGCCATGCGCGAGTAGTCGAAGGGGATCATCCCGCTCATCAGCCAGTAGTCGCACGGGACGTACTGCCAGCCCGAGGCCACCTGCCGGACGAGCGCGTGCTTCTCCTGCGCGGCCTTCGCGTAGCGGTCGGCCATCCAGCGGTTGAAGGCGAGCCAACTGAGCGGCTGCTCCGCTTCCGCGCGCTGCCACTCGGGATCGGCCGGCGCGGGCATCCTGTATCTTCCGCCGCCGAGCTCGACGCGCACCTGTTCGTCCATCTGCCGCAGCAGCGGCCCGGCCTGCGCGCGGGGCCCGGGGATCACGGGCACGCTCGGCTCATCTTCGCCGACAACGGTGCGGACGTACGGCGCCTCTGCCAGGACCTCGCTCAGCCGCCGCAGCTCCTCGCGGCAGGCCTGTACGTAGGCCGGATCGACGGGCGACACGACCGGCCGCTCGCCCGCCTGCACCTCTTGCGGGTTCAGCGCTTCCGCGCCGAGGACCACGGCCCGCGCCGCGACCGCGCTCGACTCGGCGGCTGCGTCGAAGCGCAGTCCGTACTTCGCGTGCAGCTCCCGGAGGAAGGCGTCGGTGCGCCAGAAGTGCTCCGGCGTGTCCGCGCCCATGATGCCCCACGGCAGCAGCATCGCCCCCAGCCGGTTCTCGCCCATCTGCTCAAACGTGAGCCGCGTCTCGCGCTCCCAATCGGCATCGGTCAGCTCCCTGTGCTGCGGCTCCGGTACCGAGGAGCGCTGCAGCGCATGGGCCCACATGGTCACATGGTAACCGCCGGGCTGCTTGCCGAGCAGCTCCTGGTACAGCGGCTTCGCCGTCCGCGCCTGCCGCAGACCGTCCCACGCTCCTCCGGCGAGCGCCTCGCCCCACTGCGGCATCGCCGTCGGCGCGAGGGCCAGGTCGTCGAACCACCCCGGTCCGCCCTCGACGCTGAGCGTGACCTGGCTCTGGGCGGTCTCCTTGCTGATCACCAGCGTCTGCTCGAAGGGGAGCCACTCCTCGACGCCACGCGCGGGAATGAGGACCTGCCGCGTTCCCGCGCTGCCGTTAGCGCCGTCCGCCGCACAGAGCATCAGCCGCACCGTCGCCGACCGGGCCCCCTCGCCCAGCCGCGCGTACCCGCTCAAGCGGTACGCCTGCCCGCCCGTAAGCGGGACGTAGGTGTACAGCGCCGCCCGCCCTCCCGGCACCCGCGCCGACGCCCTGCCCGACTGCGCCACCCCCTCATCCCGCGCGATGCCGCTGCCTTCCGGCCCCCAGGGGGTCCACGCGGTCAGCGGCTCCTCGAACCCCGGGTTCGGGAGCAGATTCGTGGCCTCCGTCTGAGCGGTCACACCAAGGGGAAGAGCCGTGAGGACCAGCGCGATCAAGTTCCAGCCTCCGAGTCCGTAGCCGTTGCCGTCCCGGTCACCGGCCGTTCACCCCGTGCACCACGCCCACAGCCGGCAGACGATCTCCGCCGCGAGCAGGCCCCCTCCGAAGCTCACCGGCAGCCGCCAACCCTGGAGCTGCGTGACCCTTCGGTAGGCCGCGTACAGGACACCGATCACGAGGACGGTGACCAAGACCACGGCAATCAGTGTCGGGACGAGGTCGGCGACCACGCTCAGCGGCTGCGACAGGAGGTCATCCTCATCGCGCCCGGTGACCGCGCGGCCGAGGCCCGCCGCCAGGACTCGCGGGCCCACCAGTATCGCGAGGGCAGCCAGGGGCAGCTGCGCCGCCGCGACGGGGACGAGGTAGTGCGACAGCGTCCCACGTCGTCCGGCCAGCGCCGCCGCCGCCCAGAAGCAGAGCGTGCCCAACGCCAGCGCCGCGAGCACGTCCGCCGCGGCCATCTGCCAGCCGGGCGCCGGGTGCGCTAGGGCCACGGTAGCGACGCCCGTCACCCGCACGCCCTGCAGCGCGGCCACGATGAGGAGGACCGGCGGCCCGAGCACGAGCCGCGCCATCCCCAGAGCCCGCCTCACCGGCGTCTGGCGCTTAGCCGTCGGCATCGCTGGAGGTTCCGTTCTCTGGGGGAGTCGCCGGGTCCAGCCGCACCGTCACGGTGGTGCCGCTGTCCGGATGCGTGTCCACCTCGATCGTGCCCCCGTGCTCGTCCTCCACGATCCGCTTGCACGAGAACAGCCCCAGGCCCGTGCCGCCCTCCTTGGTCGTGAACAGCGGCTCGAACAGGTGGGGCAGCACTTCCTCGGGGATCCCCGGACCGTTGTCGATGATGCTGACCGCCACCTCGCCGTCGTCCGCCTCCGTCCGCAGGACCACCGCGCCCCGCCCCTCCGGCACCGCCTGGATCGCGTTCAGCGCGAGGTTCAGGAAGACCCGGTGCAGCTCCTGCGCATCCCCCAGCGCCGGGGGCAGCTCGGCCGCGTATTCGCGAGTGAGCTCCACGCCCCGGTGGTTCGCCTCCGTCTGCAGCAGGCGGATCGTCTCATCGAGGACCTCGTGAATGTCCACCGGGCCGCGCTCGATGCTGCTCGGCCGCGAGAAGGAGCGCAGCCGCGCCACCATCGCCGCGAGGCGGTGCATCTGCCGCTCGGTGGTCTCCGCCAGCTCGTCGTTCGGGTCGCAGGTCCGCAGCAGCAGGCGCACCAGCGGGAGCAGCGGCGTGACCACATTACCCATGTCGTGAGCGATGCTCGCCGAGAGGGCGCCGATGGTCGAGAGCTTCTCGGTGCGGACCACCTGCTCTTGAGCCGCGCGGAGGTCGTCGTAGGCCCGCCGGAGATCGGTGTATAGCCGCGCGTTCTCGATGGCGATGGCGGCCTGGTGCGCGAGGCTGCTCAGCATCTCCAGGTCGGACTTCGCGAAGACCGTGGTGGCGCTGGTCGTGTCCAGGTACAGGGCGCCCAGCGCCCTCTCGCCCCGGAAGATCGGCACACAGACCGCTGAGCGGATGCGCAGGCCGACCACGCTGTCCACGTCCTGGAAGCGCTGGTCGTGCATCGCGTCGCTGGTCTGGATCGCGACCCGCTGCTCCAGCGCCCGATCGACGATGTGCCGACTGATCTGGATCGGTCCCTCGTCCTCGGCGGTCTGTTGGCGGACCACCCGGGGCACGGGCTCCCCGGTCTCGTCATCCACCAGAAGCAGGAAGCCGCGCTCCGCCCGCATCACCTGCATGACCGTGTCCAGCAGGGCGTACAGGACCGTCTCCATGTCCAGCGTCGAGCCAAGGGCCCCCGAGACCACCTCGAAGGCATGGAGCCGACGTCGCAGCTCCTCGGCGCCGGCCGCGGCGGCGCTGGCATCCTGATCGGCTTCGACGGGGTAGACGATGCTCTGCGCCGGCTCCTCCTCGATCTCGTACTGGCTCTCGTCCTCCTCCAGCCACACGATCTGCCCGCTGAGGTCGTCGTCCAGCGTCCGTTGCGGCGCGATCAGGTCCAGCTGCAGCCACGTGCGCCCGACGCGCAGCTGTCCGCCGGGGGGGAGGATGACAGGGCTGTAGATCCGCGTGGAGCCGACCCAGGTCCCGTTCCCGCTGTTGCGGTCCTCGACCCGCACCCCCTCGGGGGTCAGGGTCAGCTGCGCGTGCCAGCGCGAGATGCGCGGGTCCAGCGGCAGACACACATCATTGGCCGCATTCCGGCCGATGGTCACGGTCTCCCGATCGACGGGGAAGCCATAGCCTCCCATCTCGCCGCCCAGGACCGTCAGGATGTACTCACCCGGTCTCGCCATGCCGCATCTCCCGCCGTGCACTTCGGACGGTGCAGTTCGCGCCTCGCCTCCCTCCCTCCTGCCGTGTCGTCGGGGACTGCCCAGGTCACGCGTTCGGGGACATGACCCAACCCCGCGTCTGCGGGATTGGGATCGTGTCCCCGCATTCCGTTCCGGGACGGCCGCGTGGTGCGCGGTGTCATTCCCTTCGGTGTGTTTCGTGTATTCCGTGGTTCACTGCCGTAGCCGCACTGCGGGACCGCTGCGGCCGCGTGGTGCGCGGTGTCATTCCCTTCCGTGTGTTCCGTGTACTCTGTGGTTCACTGCCGTAGCCGCACTGCGGGACCGCTGCGGCCGCGTGGTGCGCCGTGTCCTTCCCTTCGGTGTGTTCCGTGTATTCCGTGGTTCACTGCCGTAGCCGCACTGCGGGACCGCTGCGGCCGCGTGGTGCGTCGTGTCATGCCCTTCCGTGTGTTTCGTGTATTCCGTGGTTCACTGCCGTAGCCGCACTGCGGGACCGCTGCGGCCGCGTGGTGCGCCGTGTCATACCCTTCGGTATGTTCCGTGTATTCCGTGGTTCACTGCCGTTGCCGCACCGCAATCCGCGGTCTGTGGTCTGTGGTCTGTAGTCTGTAGTCTGTAGTCTGTGGTCTGTGGTCTGTGGTCTGTAGTCTGTAGTCTGTGGTCTGTGGTCTGTAGTCTGTAGTCTGTAGTCTGTGGTCTGTGGTCTGTGGTCCGTGGTCTGCGGTCCGTGGTCCGCCGTCCGCCCTACACCGCCAACGTCTTCCACCGTCCGCGGCGGAACCACCAGATGGTGATGGCCGACTGGGCATACATGGCGACCACGACGGCGCCCCACAGCCCGGGCGGCCCGGCCGGCGTGTAGGCCACGATGAGGGCGCCGGCGCCGATCCCCATGAGGAGTTGGGTGACGACGGTGAAGATGAGGGGTGAGACGGTGTCGCCGCCGCCGCGGAGCGCCCCGCCGAGGGCCATGTTCGCCGCCCAGCAGACGTCCCCCACTGCGAGAATCCGCAGCGCGGTAGCTCCGTAGGCGAGGGCCTCGGGGCTGGCTTCCCGCCCGACCAGCCGCACCCAGAAGGGCGCGGCGAGGACATAGGCGACGATGGGGACCGCCGTGAGGCCGACGGCGAGCTTCACGACGGCCCACGCGCCGGACTCGGCGCGCTCGGGCTGCCCGGCGCCCAGGTTCTGGCCGACCACCGTCATGCCCGCGGGCATGGCGGCGAAGCCGATGAAGGCCGACAGCATCAGAATCTGCTCGGCGATGGCGTTGCCGCCGATGACCGCTTCGACGTCGGGCGTCAGGGCCAGGATCCGCACCACAATCCAGCCCGACAGCGCCCGCACGAGCCCCTGCAGCGCGGAGGGCACGCCGATCCGCAGCATCCGCCACCACATCCCGAAGTCGGGCTTCAGGTGGGCCGCCCAGTTCACGCTCAGGGCGAGCCGCCCCGAAGACATCAGCATGAGGGCCGCGGCGGCGCCGACCCAGCGGGCGGTGAAGGTGCCCAGCGCCGAGCCCATGACCCCCAGCGCCGGGAGGCCCAGGTGCCCGAAGATGAGGGCCCAGTTGAGCCCGGCGTTCAGCACGTTGATGAGAGCGTTGAGGATCAGCGGCGACCGGCTGTCGCCCGCGCCCTGCAGGCTGCTGGCGAAGAGGAAGCTGGTCAGCATCGCGGGCCCGGTCAGGAACATCGCCCGCAGGTACGGGGTGCCGATCGCCTCCAGTTCCGGCGTCGCGCCGGTGACCCGCAGCAGCCACGGGGCGAGGTAGAGCCCGAGGGGCGTCAGCACGAGGCCGACGAGCAGCTCGAGCAGCAGGAACGCCTGGCCGGTGGCGCGCTGAGCCGTGTGCAGGTCGCCGGCGCCCACCGACCGGCTGACGATGACCTGCGACCCCGTGGTGACGGCGAAGACGATCACCATCACCACGAACACGACCTTCCAGCACATGTTCACGGCGGCCAGCGCTGCCGTCGCGTCCGGTAGTCGGCCGACGAAGAGCACGTCGGTGAAGCCGACCAGCGCCTGCAGCAGCGAGGCCAGCATGATCGGCCAGACGAGCATCGCCAGCCCCCGCAGCAGGCCGCCGCGGGTCAAGTCGACACGGTAGGGAGCGGGAGTGGTTGGGGGACCCGAGGCGTCCTCGGGCGGATCGCTCATCGGTCGGCCTCGGTGAGGCGCTTCACGAGGTACCATTCCCGACGGCGCCCGGTGCGGTCGACGTACAGCTCGTACACGCAGCCGTCGTCGCCGCGGACGCGGTAGTGGGTGCGATGCCGACGCTCGAGCCACGTTCGGCGGGGCGAGGTCGAGGCGAACCCGCTGTCATGCCACTGGAGGAGCACCTCGGCGATTCGGATCGTCTCGTCGCCCAGCGCGAACTCGGCCGGAAGCAGGAACCCCCCGGCATCCCGCGCGCAGGCTACCTTGGTTCGCCGCCCGAAGAAGCGCTCTTCCTGCATGGCCCGCCCCGCTCGCCCGCCCGATCAGTCGTCGTCCCGTCGCGGCGGCGCCTTCTCGGTCCACTCGCGCGCGCCGTACTTCGATGCGGTCAGCTCCTCCGCCCAACGGACCTCCTCGGGCAGCAGCTCGCCGGCTCGCAGGACGACGCCCAGCGCCCGGGCGAACCCCAAGCGGATTGCGCCCGCGAGCTCATCGAAGATCACCGACCGCCCCACCAGTTCCGACACGCCGACCGCCGCCTCTCGCACCTTCCGCCGACGCTCCTCAAGGGGCCGGTCCGTCGGCCCGGGCAGCACGGCCAGCAGGTCGTCCAGGTCGATGGTCAGGGGGATCGACCCGTGCTGGAGGATCACCCCGCGCGACCGCGTCTGCGCGCTGCCGACGACCTTCCGCCCCTCGGACACGAGGTCGCAGCGCGCCGCCTTCGCGAAGCAGATCGTGGGCAGCCCCCCGCCCCGGCCGCCGCCGTCGGCTTCGGTCCCCAGCGCCGCGTCCACGCCCAGGTACCCGAGGCCCGCCTCGATGCCGCGCGAGATCTCGCGGTACGAGGTCATCAGGGCCTCGCCGCCGGAGATGTCCGCCTCACGCACCACGACGCTGTAGGTCAGCTCATCTGCGTGGAGGATCGCGCGACCGCCCGTCGGCCGGCGGACGAGACCGTAGCCGCGCGCCGCAACGGCCGCCACATCGATTCGCTCATCGAGTGCCTGAAACCGGCCCAGGGATACGGCGGGGGGGAGCCACCGGTAGAGGCGGAGGGTTGGCGGCGCCAGCCCCTCCGCCCTCGCCCGGAAGATCGCTTCGTCAACGGCCATGTTGCGCGCGCCGTCGGCGGCTCCGGAGAGCAGCAGGCGCCACTCCTCCGCCGCCGATGGTTGCGCGCCGACCGCGTCACTCATCCTCGTCGAACTCGAGCTCCTCTTCCTCCTCCAGCTCCTCTTCTTCCTCCTCGGCGCTGTCCTCGGCGTCCGGCGCGCCGACGTGCGCCCGGTACTCCTCGGCGCTCAGCAGGCTGTCCAAGCCCCCGTCCTCCTCGGCGCGCACCACGATCAGCCAGCCCTCGCCATATGGCTCATCGTTGATGGTCTCGGGCGCGTCCAGCACGGCCTCGTTGCGACGGACGACCGTTCCGCTGACCGGAGCCACCAGATCCTCGACCGCCTTCGCCGACTCGATGCTGCCGTACGGCTCGTCCCGTTCGAGCTCGGCGCCCTCCTCGGGCAGCTCCGCGAAGATGACCTCCCCCATCTCCTCGGACGCATATTGCGTCACGCCGATCGTCAGCTCCTCACCATCCTCGCGGACCCAGGCGTGACCCTCGTGGTACCGCAAATCCTCCGGAAACATGCTGCTACGCCTCCTTGCGTCGCACTCACTGGCCGCTGCGCCGGGGCGGCACGGGTTCTCAGTGGGCGTTCGCCGCGCGGTCAATCGCGGCGGTTCGACTCATTCACCGTAAGCCCGCACGACACTCGCCATCGCGCGGATATGGTCCGGGGTATTCCCACAGCACCCTCCGACCAAACGCACGCCCCAATCGAGCAGTTCCTGCGCGAGCTCGGCGGACTGCTCCGGCGTCCCGGCGAAGCGCGTCTCCGTCCCCACGAGCGTCGGGACGCCGGCGTTGGGCTCCGCCATCACGGGCCGATCGGCGACCCGCAGCATCTCCCGCAGGCCGATCCTGAGGCCCTCCGGATGTCCGCAGTTCGTCCCGATCACATCGGCGCCGGCGGCCATCAGCTGCTCGGCGGCTCGCGCGCCGTCGGTGCCCATCATCGTCCGACCTTGGGGCGACGAGAACGAGACACACGCGAAGCGAGGCAGCCGATGCTCAGGATCGACCTGATCCGCCGCCTCCAGGCCCGCAACCAGTTCGGCCACATCCTCGAACGTCTCAAAGAGCAGGAAGTCGGTGTCGTCCAGCAGGTGATTCCCGATCTGCTCCCGGTAGATCGCGACGGCTTCTTCCTTCGGCAGGTCGCCATACGGCTCCAGCAGCCCGCCCGTCGGCCCGAGGTTCACACCACAGGGATACTCGTCACCCACCGCCCCGCGCAGGATGCGCAGCGCCGCGCGCTGGACCTCGGCCACCCGATCACCGAGCCCCGCGCGCTCCAGCATCCGGCGGTTCGCCGCGAAGCTGTTGGCCTGGAAGACCTGCGTGCCGGCCTCCAGGTAGGACCGATGGATGTCCGCCACGGCCTCGGGGTGGGTGAGATTGCGCTCGCTCGTGTTCTCGCCGGCCAGTCCCCGCGCAGCCAGGACTGTGCCCATCGCGCCCTCGAGCAGGCGAGGTCGCTCCGCGATGAGCGCCAGGATGTCGCGTCCGGGACCGGGCGAATCCGCCATGGGTAGCCTGGCCTTCCACGGCCTCAGGGTGGGTGAGCCGGCCCATGATATACAAAACGCGCGCGGACTGTCAACCAACCGGATGAGCCCTCGGCGTGGGCTGATTCGGGTCGTGAAGGGGGGCCCGGCTCTGCAGCGGAGGCGCCCTCGCGGCCCTGTCGCCTCGAAACGGGAATCGAGGGTGGACAGGGCCGCGAATCGCGTTGCGAGCCATTCCGCGGCCTCGCTTGCTCAAGCACTCGCCTCCGGACGGCAGGTGACCGGGACGGCGCAGCCACGGAGGGGCGAGCCGCCCATGCCACGGCACGGCGCGAGGCGGGTGGAGGACCGAGGGGCCGAAGTGGCGAAGCGCAGCGAGGTAGTGGGGCTTGCCGACTCCGGTCTTCCTGCGAGGGGCCATGCTCAACGTCGCGCTCATCGGGCTGAAGGGGCATCAGGGAGTCATCCTGGACGGCATTCGCGCGCTGGAGGAGGTTCGGCTGGCGGCGGTGGCGGACGAGGACCCGAACGCGCTCCGGTCGGTGCCGACGTGGCCTGCCGCCGATGAGCGGACCAAGGCCTACGCCGACTGGCGGGAGCTGCTGGCGCAGGAGAAGGTCGACATCGTCGGTGTGTGCGACCATGACGGTGTGCGCGCGGAGCAGATCATCGCCGGCGCCCAAGCGGGTTGCCACATCCTGGCCGAGAAGCCCCTGGCGATGACGCTCGAGGAGCTGGGGCAGGTGCGCGAGGCGGTGCAGCAGGCCGGCGTGCGGCTCTCGATGCTGTTGACCATGCGCTTCGAGCCGCCCTATCGCGTCATGCGCGAGGTGATCTCGGCCGGGCGGATCGGCGAGGTCGTCCTGGCCACGGTCCAGAAGTCCTATCGTCTGGGCAATCGGCCGGAATGGCAGCGCGACCGACGGACCTTCAGCGGGATCATCCCCTTCATCGGCATCCATGCGCTGGACCTCATCCGGTGGACCACCGGCCGCGAGTTCGTCTCCGCGATGGCCTACCAGAGCAACACCGGTCACCCGGCCGTCCGCGACATGGAGGACAACGCGTCGATCGCCCTGAAGCTCGACAACGGCGGGTCGGCCTCGGCGCGGCTGGACTACTGCCGCCCGGCCGCGGCGCCGACCCACGGCGACGACCGCCTGCGCGTGGCGGGCAGCAAGGGCGTAATCGAGTGCCTTGGTTCGGGCCACACGGTGACGCTGATCACCGAGGAGACGCCGCCCGAAGAACTGCCGCAGTCGGGGGCCGAGGGGCAGTTCGTGCAGTACGTGGAGGCGCTGGGCTCGGGGGAGGCCTTCGGCGTGCCGGAGGAGGACTGCTACCGGATGACGGAGATCTGCCTGAGGATCCGCGACGCGGCCCTCGCGGGCCGGCCGGCGGACCTCAGTACAGCTGCTGCTGCCCCGTGAGCCAGGGCTGGTAGAAGATGGAGAGGACGAAGCAGAAGATCACCGGGACGGCGTAAGTGATGATCGTGATCACCCACGCCCAGCGGAGGGCGGTTTCGGCATCCACGCCAAGGAACCGCTGGATCAGCGTTACCGCCAGCGCGAAGGCCACGATGATCATGAACGGGCCGGCCAGTATGGCCAGCAGACGTTGGGCGTTGCCGTTCAGCGTCAGGTCGATGACCCAGCCGAGCGCGTAGGACACGCCGGGGATGACGACGGCCATGATGGCGGCGGTGATGAAGAGCCGGAACGTGCCGTGCGACCGGTAGCTGTGGGCGCGGACCTGCAGCAGGTAGAGCAGGCTGGTGAACCCGACCCAGATCGCCATCAGGTGCCAGTAGCCCATCAGGCGGAACATCGCGTACTCGAGGTAGGCGGTCATCGGGGTCTTGGCCTCCGTCCGCGCGAGAACCACGCCCATCACTCCTATCGGACGCTCGCCGCGCGGCTCGGTTCCGCTGTTCGCGGCCGGAGGGCGAGGGTCCTTGTCGGCAATCCACGGCGCGGGAACTCGGCGCGCAGCAGGATGTCCATGCTAGAGGGGGACGACCCCCATCATCGAAGGGAGCAAGGGCAGATGAAACGGACGCAGATTGGGGTTCTGATTGCGGCAGCGGCGGTCGCAGCGCTGGGGCTCTCGGCCCTGCCGGCGGCCGCGTCACCGACGGTCTTGGGGCCGACGGGCCTGCTGACCACGCCGAACGCCGGCACCGAGGGCATGGCGGAGGTTCAGCTGGGCGGCTGGTGGGTGCAGGACGGCGGGGAGAGCGTGTCGCTGAGCGGCGGCGCGGGGATGAACGGCGAGGCCAACATCTCCTGGTTCAACCCCGACGGCGGCGGCGATGAGATCCTGTTTAGCAGCAAGTGGCGCTTCAAGCAGAACAACGTGACCCAGCCCGCCATCGCCATCGGCCTGATCGACGTGACCGACCGGATCGAGCTGACCCCCTACATCGTCGCCCAGAAGGGCTTCGACCTCGCCGGGTTCGGCGTCACCGCGTCGGCGGGCTACGCCAAGCCGAACTCGCTCCTGGACGGCTTCTTCGGCGGCGCAGACGTCAAGCTCGCCGACAAGCTGCACCTCCTGGGCGAGTGGGACGGGAACGACTTCAATGCCGGCGTCCGCGTGCCGTTCACCGATGACATCGAGGTGACGGCGGGCATGATCCGCGACGAGTTCGCCGCCAGCGCCATGTACCGCCTGAAGTAGACCGGCTACCCGGCCGATTGCAGCACTGCACGCAGGTCGCGATCGAACCTCGCGGCCTGCGTGCAGACGGCGCATCGGTGCTCTTCCCCCGGCGGGTCGTGGTTCGACCGCCGCGCTGTCCCCTACCCGCCCTTCGCTGTTCCCTGATGGCAGGTCGCGTGCCCGGTGCGAGCGAACCCGCGTGGCATGAGCGTAAGAGGCTGCCGGCTGACGGTGACCCTGGTTGTGTGCGGAGGGTTGCTCTCCGCCTGGGAAGGGGCGTGTGCGCCCGTGACCAACGCGACTCCGACCGGCGATCCGTATGTGCTGAGCGGGAAGCGGGTCGTCTTCACGAACTGGCACTACGTGCATCCGGGTGGGTTCAGCTGGGTGAACGACGCGGGGGAGGGGGTGACGGTCAGCGGCTCGGAGGGGCCGTGGGACGCTCATTTCCGCCGGGGCGAGTACCCGCACGGGATTCGGTTGCGGGCGCTGCCGGCGCAGCGCGTCGGGCCGCTGCTGGCGCTGGAGAAGCCGTGGGAGGGCAAGGGCATCCGCATCGCGACCATGCTCGCGGACGGCGGCAAGTTCCGGGGCTGGGGCAACAGCCAGGATGCCGACGGAAACGGCCATGCCTGCTACTTCGAGTCGGCCGATGGGCTGCAGTGGGAGCGGCCGAACCTGGGGCAGGTGGAGTTCGCGGGCGGCCGCGAGAACAACCTGATGGACTATCAGCCGGGCTGCGTGTTCATTGACCCCTCGGCGCCGCCGGAGGAGCGGTACAAGGAGGTCGACCTGCGCGACCTCTCGGACGCGGAGTTCGAGGCGTACAAGCAGCTGCGCCCGGACGCCTGGGAGTCGCGCGCACACCGGAGCGATGTCGGCCACACGTATGCGGTGACGGGCGGCGTATCGGCGGACGGCCTGCGCTGGGCGCGGCTGCCGGAGCCGCTGGTGGTCGAGCACAGCGATACGCAGCCGGTATGCATGTTCGATGAGCAGCTCGGGAAGTACGTGCTGTACACCCGGAACTGGAGCGTTGGCGCGCGGGCGGAAGGGGCGGCGGACGACCGGGGGCTGAGTTGGATCGGCGTCGGGAGGCGCTCCATCGGCCGCAGCGAGAGCGCCGACTTCCACCGATTCCCCCTCTCCGAGATCATCCTCGAACCGGGCCCGGATGTCTTGCCCTCGGACACGCTCTACACGAACTGCAAGACCACGATCCCCGGCGCGCCGGATCAGCACCTTCTGTTCCCGACGGTCTGGCACACGAGCGATGACACCACGAGCATCGCGCTCGCCTCCAGCCGCGATGGGCGGGTCTGGCACTGGCTGCCCGGGTCGCCCGTCGCGCACACGCCGCCCTTCGGCGAGTGGGACGGCGGGTGCATGTTCGCGCACCCGAACCTGCTCGAACTGCCCACCGGCGACTTCGTGCTGCCGTACACGGGCTATCTCTTCCCGCACAAGTACCCGCGCGGGCAGTGGCGGTACCAGCCGGGGCTGCTGGTCTGGCCGAAGGGCCGGCTGATCGCGCTGGAGGCGGAGGACCGTGGCGAGTTCTCGACGGTGGCCTTCATGCCCCCGGGCCGCAAGCTCCTCACCAACTGCCTCACGCAGCGCGCAGGGAGCATCCTGGTCGAAGTGGCCGGGCGCTCGGGCGGCGAGCCTTTGCCGGGCCGCAGCTTCGCCGAGTGCGACCCGATCATCGGCGATCGCTTCCGGCACCCGGTGACCTGGAAGGGTGAGAGCGACCTGGGCTTCGAGACCGGGAACCCCGTGCTCTTGAGGTTCCGCCTGGAGAAGGCTGCCATCTACTGCCTGGACTTCGAGTGAGGGGCTCCGCCATGACGCTCTGTTTCGCCGGCTTCACTGCCGCAGCTCTGGTGTGCCTGTCCGCCTGCGCTGAGGAGCCGCTAGCGCTCGGGCCCGGGCCGCACCTGTTCCTGGACGACCACCTGATCGCGGCGCAGTCGGACCTCCAACGGGTCGTGAACCACCCGACGAAGCACCCCGAGCCGGTGGTCACCGGTCCGGAGGACAAGTGCTTCCAGCCCTACCTGAGCGTGTTGCGCGATCCCGACACCGGCCGGTTCCGGATCTGGTATGGGGTTCCCCAGCACGCCGGGCAGTCCCATGTGGCATACATGGAGTCCGACGACGGCGTCCGATGGGAGCGGCCGCACCGGCAGCTTGCGGATCCGACCCCCATCCAGTTCGGCGTCAGCATCCTGGATGAGGGTAAGGACTACGCCCATCCGGAGACTCGCTTCAAGTACGGGTACTGGTGGGACGGGGGGCTGAGGGTCGCCGGCTCGCCGGACGGCCTCGACTGGAAGCCCCTGGCCGAGCGCACCGTGCTGCCGCACAACCACGACATCAACAGCATCTTCCGTGATCCCATCCGCAACCGGTACATCGCCTTTGTCTCGAACTACACCGAAGGCCCGACTTGGCCCGGCCAGCGCCGCATTCCGATGTCGAGCGTCAGCGAGGACCTGATCCACTGGCGCGACCCCTGGTTCATCTTCACCCCCGATGAGCGGGACGAGGGGGAGACGCAGTTCTACTGCATGGACGGCGCCATCGCCCGCGGCGACCTGCTGATCGGCTTGCTGAAGGTCCTTCGCGACGACTTGCCGGCCGATCCCGACGGGCCGA
>Ga0233425_10005273_pt1 | contig 20583 bp, 33 predicted proteins | sample Watercolumn_Towu_2_FD_181712 | JGI IMG/M metagenome (GOLD analysis project Ga0233425, IMG submission 181712) | Freshwater microbial communities from Lake Towuti, South Sulawesi, Indonesia - Watercolumn_Towuti2014_140_MG | ecosystem: Environmental > Aquatic > Freshwater > Lake | place... | reverse complement strand
CTTTCTTGCTGCAGTAAGGACAATGATTTGGTTTTGTGTTTTTCTCATTAACGTAGCCGCAAAACTTGCATCTATATTTTGCCATAAACTATCATATTTTGATAGTTTAAAATTCTTTTGATTGCTCAAACTGGGTCTTATACCCCGCAGCTTGCTGTGATTGGGATTTTTTATTATTTTAAATAAGCTCAGTCTATCTATTTATAGGAATATTAATCCATCTTTTGGTCTATTGCTGTGGAGCTAACCTTAATAAACCGCAGTTAACCAAAAATTTTTGGTGTTACAAAAACTTCAACAATTGCAGCCAAAAATAATATAATAATCGCTATTATCACAAGAGATAATGAATCTTCAAGAATTTTCCACAAATTATCTCCCTTTAAATCTTTTCTTATTACTGCAGCAGATATAATGCCTCCAGCAATTGCACCGCAGAAATAAGCACCTATTTCAGGTATACCATGAATCATATATCTTGCAAGACCCAGAGGGATATTTGTTATGCTTGCTTTTGAGAATATTCCTATTGCTACAGCAATTACCGAAGCATTCCAAGATAAAATAAATATTGCTCCAGCTCCAAATAACAATGAAAAGACTATTGTAAAAATTAGAACATAGATGTTATTTGAAAAGATTCCCATAATCACAGACCCCCCAACAGCATTTCCTGTAACTAAATTTAAACCAGCATTTTTAATACAATAATCATAATTGTGGGGATTGTTTATTTCACAGAATACCTTGACCTGTGCATTAAAATTATAAGCAACATGGTCTTGAAAAATAACATAAGCAAGAGAGAATGCAAGAACAAATCCCAAAAATAACCACATTAATGATTTTATTGCTTTGTAATGTTCTCTAATTAATTTTCCTTCAGAAGAAATCTCAAGGTCTTTTCCCTCTTCTAACTTTATAATGTAATACATAAAAGGCAAAGAGCAGATTACTGTGAATGTAACAAGCAATATTCCAGAATATTCTCTTAATACTGTATCCTGTGAAAAAACAATGCTGACAAGAACTAACGAGACTATTGCATAAAAGAAACCTACAAAAAACATTTCCCAAGGCCTTCTTTCAGCTCTCCTTGGTTTTATTATTAATTCAAGCATAATATGGAATAGCATGCTTTATTTTTAAATATTTGTTATTGATTAGTTAGGCAACCAGATAGTTAATAAAATCAAAAAATAGTCTTATTAATAAAATCTATATTATCTAATTATGAAATAGACCATTTATTAATGTTATTCATAAACAAGGATTAACACAAGATAAAGCTTTAAAAATGTAGCCAATTAATTATAAAGATGGGATTTACAGAAATCTTGCATAATCTTCCGGAGGTAGCTGGCCCCACAGAAAAAAAGCTCGGTTTTAATGTAAAGTTAAAGTGGACATTGATAATACTTGCAGCATTCTTTATTTTAGCAAACATTCCCCTTTATGGGTTAGCAGGAAATTCATTATCCAGATTTTGGTATTTGGCAATCATTTTAGGGGCGGATTTTGGTTCAATAATTTCTTTAGGTATTGGACCAATAGTTATGGCTTCTATTATTCTTCAATTGCTTGTTGGAGCTAAGATACTAGAAATAGATCTCCATACAGAAGAAGGAAAAAAATATTTTCAAGGGTTGCAAAAGATTGTAACATTGGGATTTATAGTTTTTGAATCCTTGGTTTATGTTTTAATGAAAGGGCTAGAAGCAGCTCCGGGAATGACTTTTATTGTTTTAATTCAATTGTGCCTAGGAGGTCTATTAATTGTTTTTATGGATGATGTTATTCATAAGTGGGGGTTTGGTTCAGGAGTTTCTTTATTCATTGTTGCAGGAGTAGCTTCAAGGTTGTTTTCAGAATTATTTCAGTTTATAACCCCTGAAGGAGGTTTTGGTGCAGTTGGAAAATTGTTAGTTCTAGTTGATTCAGTTATTAATTCTAATCCCAAGGGGGCAGAGATGGCGCTTGCCTCAATTATTGCAACCGCAGTAATATTTCTGGTTGTTGTTTGGGCCCAGTCTTTAAAAGTAGAGATACCCTTATCTTTTGATAGGGTAAGAGGTTATGGGATAAAATGGCCCCTTCAATTCTTTTATTCCTCCAATATTCCAGTTATTTTAGTATCTGCTTTAGCAGCCAACATCCAGCTTTTTGCAGGTTTATTAGAAAATATCAGCCGAAATTTAGCATCTATTCTAGGAACATTCTCAAATGGAGTCCCCACAGGAGGATTAGCTTTTTGGATAAATTCTACTTCCTTGCTTGATTTATTTATTGCAGGAGGTTTTAGATATATCTATTTGCTCCAGGGATTAACGCATATTATCTTTTATGCAGTTTTTTCTATATTGTTTGCATTCTTTTGGGTTAAAACATCTGGAATGGATGCTCAAAGCCAGGCAAGAAATATAATCTCTTCAGGTTTGCAGATACCTGGCTTTAGAAAAGATGAGAGAGTTCTTGAGACAGTATTATCCCGTTATATAACTCCTTTAACAGTAATGGGGGGAGCAGCTGTGGGCTTATTAGCATCTGTTGCGGATATTTTAGGTGCAATGGTCGGAGGGACATCTATTTTGCTGGCTGTTACAATATTATATCAATTATATCAAAATATCGCTCAACAGCATGCAGTTGATATGCATCCTTCAGTAAAAGGATTGTTCGGCGGATAAGATTTAACTAAAAATAAATTATAGTTTCGTTAAATCATTTTTATAGATAAATATTATACAATTATTTAAAGACAATCACAATTAATTAATTATAAAGATGCTAATTTATTATGGAATAATGCTTCTTATAAAATAATTTTTATGGTCTGGTTTTATAATTTGGTATTGGGGCATAAATATAAAAAGCAAAAATTATATTAATAATTATGGTTATCGAACTTCTTCAGCAGAATCCTAAAATCTCAATAATCATAATTGCAGCAATAGTTACATTAATCTCTTCTTTAGTAACAAAGTTTTTGACAGATCAGGAGCATCTCAAAAATCTAAAAGCAAGGCAAAAAAAATTACAGGAAGAATTGAAGACCTGCAAGGGAGATGTTTGCAAAATGAAAGAAATACAATCAGAAATGCTTCAAATCACAGCAGTAATGATGAAATCCAGCTTTAAACCTATGTTTGTAACATTAATACCCTTCTTAATGATATTTTATTGGATAAGAAATATCTACAATCCAATTCTTCCAAGCTGGTTCTGGTATTATCTTGCTGCAGGAATTGTATCCAGTATCATTTTTAGAAAATGGCTTAAGATGGCGTAGTTATTTTCTTTTAATTATTTGTTAATTAATTTTATCGAATAATCTACAATATCAAATACAATCAGCTAATTTGCTGAAAGCATTTTAAATTGGAATATTTTATTTAAGGCAAAATCAGAAAGCTTGAATTAAGAAAAAAGACAATAAAGACTCTTATTTCAAATACACAAAAAGATTATTTTGAGAGGGGAAATTTGTCTGAGGGAAACTATAACATAAGAACTAAAAAGTTCGGGGAATTGATATTAGACATAGAAAGGCAGCTGCCTTTATTAAATGAGGGGTTGGCTAAGCTTGATAAGAAGAAAAGATGAGGGGGGATAATTCAACTCTCATCAAGCTTTTTATTCACAAGCAGATCCGCCCTTGAAATAAACTCGTTTTCTCGCCGAGAATTTAAAAATAAAAACTTTTTTCCAATACATAATTCTTTAATCTGATTATTTAACTCTATTAAATGCTTCTTTTTTATTTTATATCTTCCATTAATCTGCTTTATTATTAATTCAGAATCAGATATAATTTCTATTTCCAGCTTTTCTTTTTCGTCAAGCCGATTATCTTTGTCAAGCCATTTAAGAGCAATAATTATCGCATTATACTCTGCTTCATTATTTGTTTTTATTCCCAAGAATTTAGCTTCTTCATGAATTATCTCTTTATCTTTCACAGCAATAAATGAGCAGGCCGATTTGCCTGGATTTCCTCTGCTTCCTCCGTCTGTATAAATAGAGAGCATCTTACTTAAAAAATTCTTTTAAATTATCTTTAGCTTGCTTAATAAATTTATCATATGAAAAAATCCCAAGTTCAGACACAACTCCTACAATATATTTTTTTTCAACAATTTCAAATGCAGGATTTATAACAAATATATTTCTTTCTTTTATACTCCAGACTTCTCTGCCCTTTCTTATCTCCATCTTTATTTTAGGAGTATATTTCATAGAAAAACCACATACAAAAGAAGGAATATTGTAATGTTTTGCAATTTCAGCAAGAATTGAAGACCCATTTTTATTTACTACTCCTTTCTCTAAAAATGCATCTGCACCAAATAAAAAAATATCGCATCTTTTCATTGCTTGTTCTGCAGCCAAATCAGGAAAATGCATAACCCTAATTCCCATTTCAGCCAGCTCTTTTGCAGTTGTTCTACCCTGATATAATGGAGCAACTTCCAGATTATAAACTATAAAATGTTTGCCTTGTTTTTTTGCCTGCTTTAAAATTTCCATAACAGTAGTAGAATGGCAATGGGTAAAAACATTCATATCATTTTTAATTAATCCTGCTCCTAATTTTGCAGTCTTTATTTCAGAATCTTTCATATATTTAAGAAATTTTATAGAAGCATGTTCCTGGTCTTTTGATTTAAGAAGGAGTTTTATAGCATTCTGCAATAATGGCTCAGTAGGCCTTGCCTCAATAATTTTTTTTGCACTTTCTTTTGTTGGATTCAGCAAAAAAGCTTTTACTCCCTCAATAGCAATTCTATTTGCTCCCTGTATTTTCACTTCTTTTATCTCTCTCAAAATTCTTTCAAATTCTTCCATTTTTCCAAAAATACATAGAAAGAGATATATAAAAGGTTTTTGAAAGGTTAAATTATATAAGGAAGTCCTCCAGACAAAAAATACCTCTTAGTTTATAACAAAATAAAAAAGAGGTGCCAGTCTGTCGTATAATAGGAATGAAATACTAACCTTCAATATCTTCCCCATCTTCTTCTATCTCAACATCTTCTTCGTAATCTTCATATATAACGCAGGCAATGAATAATTCCTCTCCGAATTTATTTTTTCCAATGCTTGTTTTTACATCAATTAATTCAACATCTTCTATAAATTTATTTATATATGCTTCTAAAACTTCTAAATGCTCCAGCTCTTTTACAAATATCTTTACTTTTGGCATAATTTATTTTAGAAAAACGAGTATAAATATATTTTGAAAAAACTTATTTTATTGAGGGATATCAAATAAATTGGCATTTCATTAAAATTATGCGGTCGCCTTGTGGCTCCCTCGATGGATTAATAACTGGGGTAGAGCAATTTTGGTGAGATAATTACTTGATAGGTTGTCCAACAATTAGCAAGGTATCAATAGTTATGAGCAAACACAATTATTCTTATAAAAATCAAGCCCTATTTCTTCTTAACTTCCTTCTTAAAAACCTGCTCAACTTCTTTTTTTGCAGGAACCTTATCTTCCAGAACTTTCTTGATAATTATTTTTCCCCCAGCCTTTTCCATTTTTTCTATAGCTGATTTAGAAGCAGATTCTGCAGTTATTGTTGTTTTAAATCCATTTCCTCTTCCAAGTATTTTATATCCTTTTAATAATATTTCTTTTTTATCTCCATAAACTTTTTGAATATCATCTAGATTTAATTCATCTTTCTTTTTATTTGCAGTTGAAGCGCTTGTATATCCTTGTTTTCCAAAATATCTTTCAAATCCCGCAACTCTTGCTATATTTTGTCCAAATTGCACTTTTTGGCTTGCTCTTTTGCCTGTTCCAGACATCCCTTTTCCACCAGTATTCCCCTTGCCTCTTCTTTTTTGCCTAAATCCTCCGCCGCAGCCCTTGCTTCCTCTGAACCTTTTTGATTTGCTTCTTTTTTTTATTTTCATATTACAGCATCCTTAAAACTAATTTACTTATCTCATCATTTTTTGCAAGTATCCCTTTTGGAAATATAAGCTTTGTACTTTTCTTGAATCCGCCCACAGGAGGATGCAACCTAAAAAACTTTTTTATTTTCCAGTTATCTTTCTTTATTTCATCCATAATTTTTTGAACATCTTTTTCATTTATCTTCTTACCATTAAGAGTTTGGCCTCTTTTTTCAATGATTTGCTTTATCACTTCATCATCAACAACACCATAGCAGACATAATTTTCAACTTTCTTTAACATTCCCATCTGGGTTTTATCTCCTTCATTAATTAGGGTGGCAGTTAATTTCCTGTAAATATTTAAGCGGATTAATGTTTCCTCTGTCTTTCTATCCATTTCTGCTCTTCCATGTATTCTTATAATTAGTATCATTATTTAATATTGTTTAATTTATTTAATGCATCAATACATGCCTTGGTAAGGTTTAATGTAGTTCTCTTTTGTCCAAAGGTTTTTGAGTATATATCTTTTATGCCTGCAAGTTTAAGAATTTTTTTTAATTCATCACTTACGACTAATCCAGTTCCTTCGGGTGCAGGCATTAATTTTATCCTTACAGAGGAACATTTTCCCTCAACTTTTACAGGTATTGAATGAGGATTTGAACAGGAGCAGTCAAAACTTCCACATCCTCTTATAACTTTTTGGAGATTTAATTTGGCTTTTCTAACTGCTTTCTCTCTTGCAGGCAGTGTCTCTTTTGCTCGTCCAGTTCCAAGACCCATATAGCCATTTTCATTGCCCACAACAGCCAACACAGAAAATGTTGTAACATTCCCTTCCATTGTCTTTTTTTGAGTTTGCTTCCATCCTCTTCTTTTTCCTCCCCCGAACTTTCCTTTTGACTGTCCAATCATCAGCATATCAGAATTGAGATTTATCAGATAATCATAAATCTCAGATTCCAAAACTTTTTTTCCAGACTCAAAAATCTCATCAACATTTTTAAACTTTCCTGAAAGCACCTCTCTGCCCAATTGGGTCTTAGGAACCCATTGGCGTATTATATTTTCTCTTTCTTCTGTTTGCCTGTCTTTTTCAGGTTCAACATCTGAAACCTTCACACTTTCTAATAAAACTTCTTCTTCTTCTTTCATTTTTTGCCCCCAACAATTTTAGCTTTTACTTTCTTTATAATTTCCTTTAAATTTGGGTTCACATTTTTTCCTTCAACATCTTCTTTTGAAGGCATTACTTTCTTGTCTGCGCAAATATTCAGCCCGCCGTCAATCAATCCCAACACCGCAGCATACAATCTAGAGCCTTTTTTATTTCTTGCAATACCCAAGTCAATAATATATTTTTCCTTATTATCTATCTTTTTTGCGAATAAAAGTCCGGTTAAATATCCTGCAGGTATTGATTTTAATGCCCCAGAAAATTTTTCACTCCATCCTTCAGATATTAATAACTTTGAAGTAATTCCATTCAAAACTCTATCTTGCGATTCTTTGCTTTCAACTAGCTGAATTAGAATAAACCTATTGGTTTTTCTTATAGCAATCCTCTTTACTCCTGATTTTAAGAGAGAAAATCTTGACTCATAATCAGTTCTGTTTTCCCTTCTTCTTTTCCTCTGGATTCTTATTAATTTTGCCATGTTATATCTCCGAGATAAATTCATTTAAATGTCTTTTGCTTTTGAACTTCTTTACTTTTATCATCTTTCTTATATCTTTATATTTGCCATTATCAAGCTTTTTTGTTTTTAATAAAAATTTCGAGTATTTTCTAAGTTTTCTCGTCATGATTACATATTCTGTTTTTGTGTTGTTTATTTTCTTCTTAATCTTTCCAGTTCTTCTTCTATTTCTCCTTTTTTCATTTTTTCTTCTCCCATTTAAATCCTTTATTCTTATTGCTCCAGACCTAAAAAGATCAAGGATATCTTGGCGGGTTATCGCTTCTTTTATTTCATTCAAGCTTTCAAATGCAAAAATAACTCTTCCCTTTCCAACACCAAGAACATTCGCTGCCAGATTTTTCTTTTTAGCTAACTGCATTTTTTCTCCTTAATGTACCTATTTAATATCTTAAGCCCCAGTTCATTTGCTTTCTTTATAATATCCTTTTTCTTTTTCCCGCCTATTCTTGAGATAATAATTGCCTGTCCTTTTTGCAAGCTCCCCATCTGTTTTATGTTTTCAATATAATTTGGCACAGCTCCATCAATCTTGCCGTAATCTTTTTTTGCATTACCCCAGCCAATCTCTGCCTTTCTTGCAAGCCCCTTAAATTTTAATCTAATTTTGTTATCTCTTCCTCGCGGTCTTCTCCACTTTCTTTCAGATTTTCTTTTTAATCTGCTTTTCATTCTCCATTGTCTTCTATAAAAATTAGGTTTTTTTCTTTCTGTCATATTTTTCTCCCACATCTTTCAGTAAGAAATATTCCATCCTGAAAAACTCTTCTGTCTTTAAATCTTATTTTTGTCGCCATTTCTATATTGGCGGCAGTTTGCCCTGCAGCCTCTCTATCAAAAGAGCTTACTAAAATTTCATTGCCTTTTACAGATACTTTTGTATTTTTTACTATATTTGCTTTCCTGTCAATAGTTTCCCCGAGAAAATTTTTTATAATTAGGTTATCCCCTTCAATTTTCACAGTCATAGGAAAATGAACATTGCATATCTCTAATCTGTAAACAAAATCTTCTTTTACTCCTTTTATCATATTCTTTATATGTGCAATTATAGACCCAATCATTTTTGCCTTCATCCTATTTGCTTTATTTGATTTTACTTCTATTAGATCATTATTTTTTACGATCGCTATCCCTTCAAGTTTAAACTTTTTTGTTATTTCCCTGCCAGCATGTTTTATTGTTATTTCAGAATCTTTTATATCTAAACCAATGTCTTTTGGTATTTCTAATATCTTGAAAATTTGTTTTTTATCCATCTTCAATAAAAATAAGCAATTAAGCTCCCCCCAAGCTTTTTTTCTTGAGCAACCCAGTGATTCATCAAGCCCTTGCTTGTAGAAATAAGCATCACTCCAAGGTTTCTCGAAGGCAAAAATCTTCGTGCATATTTATCTATTTCCAAAACCCCTGCGTTAAATCTTGGTTTTATTGTTCTGCATTCATTTATTTTTTTTATTTCAACAATTAATAAATCCTCTTCGAGTTTAAAATCAATATTGCCGTTTTCTTTAATATGCTTCAACACCTGCAGGAGAAATTTTGAGCTTCTTCTAATTACAACTTGTTTTTTATCCGCCCGGTTAGCATTCATTATTTGATTCAGTGCATCTGAAATTATATCTTGCGCCATTTTAACTGTACTTTCTAAACCCCAGGTCTAATGCCAGATCCCTAAAACATTGCCTGCATAAATTTATATTATATTGTCCAACATGTGCTCCGAATCTTCCGCAATTCTCGCATTTTTTAGAAGCAATTCCGTTTTTCCTATCTTTTGGTTTGTTGTGCTTTAAAAACTTTTTCAATTTTGCAGGCTTACCCTTCAATTGCCTTGCTATTTTATTCCAATCACTTGTAGTCATTTTAAATCTCCTTTGGGGATTTTATCTTTCCCTTTAAAAATTTTGTTTTAAATTTTTCTCTCATAAACTGTTCTATCTCTTCAACCGAAACATCAATTCTTTTTGCCTTCCCAGCCCTAATTTTTTTCCTTTCAACTCTTTTTCCAGCCCTTGTAAATACCACCGTGAGCTCAAACCCCATAATTCCTACTTCTCTTATATACTCTATTCCGGGAATTTCAATATATTCATGAATTCCAAATGAAAGAAAGTTTGGTCTTACTTGTTTTTCCTTTAGAGAATTATTAACAGCAGGAAGTAACCTCACAAGAAGTTTTTCTGCCTCTTTGCCTCTCAAAGTTACTTTTGTCCCAACTTCTAATCCAGGTCTTACTCCCCAAGCAGGTATTCTTTTATTTGCTTTTACTTTAACAGGTTTTCTTCCAGATAATATTCCCAATAATTTAAATCCTCTTTCAAGTTTATCTCCTGTTCCTCCAACATTTAAAACAACCTTCTCTAATTTTACAGACCTCATAATATTTTTGAGCTCCATTTTATTCTATAGCTTGTATAAGATCAAAAGGTAACTCCATTTTCTTTTCTTTCAATTTAATTAAATATTTCTTTCCTCTTTCTCTATGCTTTATTCCATCTAATTTTCCTTTACTACCCGCGTACTTGCCCCCAATTATTTCTATATTGCAATTTTTATCCAATTTCAATATGTGCTCTATTTTTTTTGTATTTAAATTAAGCACAACAGAATCTCCAACATTTATTTTTTCATCGGAGATTATATTTTGCCCATCTAAAAGATTTATTTGATATTTTTTATTTTGCAATAACTTTTTGCCTATAATTTTCACAATCTTGCTATGTGCTTCCTTGCCATTTACTTCCTGCATTTTAAATTTCTTATTTTCTATTCCAAGTTTGTAAACTTTCCCGATTTTTTCAAAACAGACCAAATCTGCAATTTGTATTGGCAATCTTTCATCTTTTATTACCCTTCCATTAACCTTTGCATCACCGCGGTTTAAAATCTGTTTTGCTTCCCTTTTTGTCTTCGCAATATTTAATAAATCTCTTATTATAAACAATAAGGGGATAGATTTGTTTTTTGAATGGCTGGATGTTGCAATATACTTTGTTCCTTTTCTCTCTATCGGCCACGACTTTGGCATTTCATTTCTAGTTGTGTGCATTTTCTTTTATCTCCCCCGGTTTATTTGATAGATTTTTTAATCTTTTTTTATCATCAGTATTTAATCCAATTATCTGCAATTTAGATGCATGGAACCAAATGTTCACCTTTGTACCATCTTTCTTTGTTTTTTGTATTCCTTCAACAGAAGCCTTCATCTTTCTTTTGTTTATTGCAGTAATTTTGCCCTGTCTTTTTGCAAATTTTCCTCTCATTATTTTTACTTCATCATTTTTTCTTAACTCAATACTTCTTATTCCATACTTTTTTCTGATTTCTTCAGAGAGATTTGCAGACAGCATTTTCCTTTTTATATGTAGCGGAGCATTGGCTAGATATTTCCTTTGTTTTCTTGGCTGTATGCTGGCATTCCACTTTGTTGAAAATCTTTGCTTCATTTTAATATACTACTGTAGCTAGTTTAGCTACCTCCTTCCATCTTTCTTGAACTTCTCTTGCAACAGGACCCTTTATTTGTGTTCCTTTGGGATTTCCTTTTTCATCTTTTAATAAAGCAACAGCATTATCTGTAAACCCAACTCTTTCTCCAGTATTTCTTCTCCATGACCTTTTCTGCCTGATAACAACCGCGTCAAATACCTGCCCCTTCATTTTTGGATCTCCAGCCCTTATAGAAACTTTTACCCAGTCAGCAACTTTTGCAGCCTGATTTCTTCCCTTTTTGCTTTTCCCTCCGACTACAGAAGTAATTCTTGCAATCCTTGCCCCGCTATTATCCGCCACATCAATAACACTCCCGATTGTTAATCCTCGAGTTATTCTACTGCTAACTGCTTTCATTTTTCCCTCCAGCATCTTTAGAATCAAGTTTCCCCTTCATTTTTTTAGTTGCTATTGCATGAATAATTTTGCTTATAGGCCTGCACTCTGCAACTTCAATTAAGTCTCCAACCTGTATATCTTCTTTCATGCAATCAGGAAGCCGAGCATGCAATATAGTCTTTCTTTTTTCATATCTCTCATACTTTGGAATATATAATACCCTTTCAAATTCAATTACAACTCTCCTATGGAATTTTTTTGCAACATTTCCATGAAAAATCCTGCCCCTTAATTTTAGTTTGTCTCTTCCATGGGCAGGACAAAGCCTATCTTCACAGGCAAAGCTGATTTTATCTTTTGCCAAGTTCTCTTCTTTGTTTATCTTTTGTTTTGTCATTTTAATTTCTTATTTTATCTGCCTCAAATCCCATCTCAACAAGGACTTGTTTTATTTTATTTCTATGGTTCCCTTGAAGCTCAATTTCATTATTTTTTATTGTCCCTCCGCAAGCAAGTTTATCTTTTAGCTTTTTTGCAATGTCTCTAGTGTCTACATCTTTTAATCCAGAAACAATCGTAGAGATTTTTCCGAATTTTTTCTTTTCCAGCCTAACTTCAATATTTTGTTCAGATTTTGCAATCTCTTCACAGACACAAGCTTGAATCGGCAATCCGCATTTAGGGCATATATCCATCTAATTATTCTCCCTGCCGGCCACTAAACCAGCATTTTTATTTTGAGATGTTAGTATTCTTGCTATCTCCTTTTTAATAACTTTCCTTTTTTGAACTTGTTTTACCAGCTCTATCTTTAATTCATTCAACTTTTCATTCAACTCTTTGCCGTCTTTCTCGTCTGTTTTTTCATTTGCCTTTGTCATTTTATTTTTTCTTCTTCAATCTTATTTTTTCTTCTTTCTTCTCATCTCTGTTATTATTTTGCTTTATTTGATTTAAAAGGCTATCATTTATCGTAATCTGATCATGTATTTTTTTATCTGGAGATAAAATTGAAACTTTTATTCCTATAACTCCCGGTATTGTCTGCCCTACACTCTGAGCTTTATCAACAATCTTTGATGTCTCTCCTGTTTTTTTAAGATATCCAAATCCAAATCTCCAAGACTTGGCTCTTTCGGAGGGAAGTTTTCCAGATGCTCTTATTTCTGCACCCATCGCTCCTGCCTGTTTAATCTTTTGCAGGGTTTTATAACATATTGCTTTAAATCTTGCAGAACCAAATCTTTCTAATCCTAATCCAATTTCATCAGCAATTAACTGTGCATCAAAGTAGGGGTTTTTAATTTCAGATATGTCAATATGAGGATTTTCCATCTTGAATCTTTTCTTCAATATTTCAGTCAACTCTGCAATTTTCTCCCCCCGCTTTCCTATAACCAGTCCAGGTTTATGGGTGGAAACAATTATCTTTTCACCCACAGGGGTATACTCTATTTTTACAGTAGAAATCTTTCCTTTTCCGAATTCTTTTTTTACAAATGCTTTTATAGCATGTTCTTCTTTTCTTACATTTACAAACTTTTTTTCTTCCATTTTATTTTTTCTCCCCTATCTTTTTCCTATCTTTAGCTTCAATATAAACATTTGTTCTTTTCCCCCTTCTCCCTCCCCGTTTATATGGTCTGGAGGCCCTATTGGCCATCGCTATTGTTATTATATTATTTTCAATATTATTCACCGAAACATTAGCTTTTAATTGCTTTAAAAGCTTAATAAATTCTATAGCTGCAGTTATTGGATAACGTCCTGCCATGAGATTTCCTTTCCTATGGGGGACTTCTCTATTATTCATCGGAACTGCTTTCTTCATCAAAACAACTTTCTCTAAATATTCAATTGCTTTATCAATGCTTTTTCCTTTTATCATTCTGCAGATAGAGTATGATTGTTTTGGACTGATTATTAAAGAAAATCCATTTACAATTGCCCTTTCCTTTTCGCTTTTCTTCTCTTCTTTCTTCTCAACTATCTTTTTATCTTCTAATGCTTTCTCTTCTGTTTTTTCATTTGTTTTTGCCATTTTATTTCACAGACAAGCTGGATGAAGATTTAGTTGCACCAATTCCTGGAGAACCATGCTCAACTTTCTTTCTAGTTAAAGAAAATTCTCCCAATCTATGGCCCATCATTTCTTGAGTAATCTTTATTGGAAAAAATTCTTTTCCATTATGAACAGCAATAGTCATGCCTACCAATGCAGGCATAATAATTATATCTCTTTTATGAGTTCTTATTGGTTTATTCTTCCCAGTATTTTGTTCACATTGCCTTATAAATTTTTCAATCAAATTGAAATTCCTCATTATTGCCCTTCTAGGTCTAGATTTTAAAAACTTGGCAAATTCTCTTACATCTAATTTTTTTAATTCGTCTAATTCCTTCCCCCTAAAAAATCTCTGTTTTGCTGCAAATGATTCTTCTTGTTCCATTTTACTTTTTTCTCCTTCCAGTTCTCTTTGGGTGTATTAGTCCAACTTTTGCTCCCGAAGGAGCATTGTTTTTAGCAATCTTGCTCTTTATTCTTTTTCCTCTGCCAGATCCGAATGGATGGTCTATTGCATTCATCTTTACTGCAGAAGTCCTTGGCCATAATTTCTGTTTTGCCTTCTTTATATAGTGCTGCTTCCCAGCCTTTAATATTGGTTTATCCAATCTTCCTTGTCCTGCAGCAGTCCCAATCGTGGCTCTGCACCGAGGGTCAAATTCCTTCTCTTGCTTTGATGGAAGAGTAATTATTACCTTTTCTTTATTCTTCCCGAAGATTACTGCTGAATTGCCTCCAGTCCTTACTAATTTTCCTCCATCACCGGGCAAATTCTCTATATTAAACACAAAAGTACCATTTTTTAATCTTCCTAATTCAGAAATATCGCCATCATTTTCTCCATTTGTCTTTATTTTCTGACCGCAATACATCTCATAGTTAGCAAAGTTGTGAAAAAATTCTTTTTTATCGGAAGACATTAATTTTACTATTGGAATTGAGTGTCCCGGAGAACTAAACATCTTTATGATTTTATATTCTCCATTTAATTTTGGAGGATATCCGGGATGAACACTAAATGCATTCCTTCTAACTCTATAGGTTTTGCTTCCATGCCCCCGTGCTTGCTGAATTAATGTTTTTCCCATTACATAATGCCCAACTTATTAGCAATGTCTATTGCCTTGAATTGGGGTTTTAATTTAATATATGCTATTTTCTTATTTTTGACTATTTGTGTATTTATTTTCTTAATTTTTATTTTAAATAAATGCTCTATCTCTTTCTTTATCTCTTCTTTTTTTGCATTTTTATCTGTTTCAAAAACAACAACATTATTAGACTCTATCATTCTGACAATCTTCTCGCTTGATTTTATTTTATTCAAGATCATTTTTTCTCTCCCAAGTCTTTAATAGACTCTTCACTATAAATTGTAATTCTCCCCGGATTGCCATTGGGGGCAAGATTTTCTATTTTCAAATTTTTTACTTTTACAATCTCTATTCCATTCACAGCAAATTCTTCTTTATTTCCAATCACAAAAAGCAAGCCAGAATTTGATTTATATTTTCTCCCCCTTGTCTTTCCTCTCCCAGCCCTTATAGTTTTATCCTTTAGGATTTTATTAAGTGAACCAAATAATTTAGTTAAAAGCTCAAAAAAATCTTTGGTCTTTAGTTTTAGCACCTCGGATGCAACAACAATAGGCAATTTCTTAATTATTTTTATATTAAACTTTGATTCTAAAATTTCCTTGTTTAATGTTGCACTCAAAGACGAATTTAATGCAGCAAGATATTCCTTTTTATTTATTTTCCTAAATTGATTTTTTTCAGCCCTTGGCGGGTGGGCTCTTCTTCCCCCCCGAGTACTATTGACTGTCGCGCCAACCCAATTAAAATTTGTTCCATCACGGGACATAATCTTTCTAGGAATTCTAGAAATTCCCCGCCCATAGCTTACTTTCCAAGAATGTCTTTTTCTTCCAATTATCCCCGAAGCAGAATGCAGTTTTCCCGCCCAGATGTAGGGGCTGTAGGGATGTTTATATTTTTTAGCTTCAAATACTTTCAGCACAATATCCTTTCTTATTTTTTCTGAAAAGTTAGAAGGCAATTCAATTTGTCTTATTTCTTTTCCATTTTTATCAAATAAATCAGCTCGAGCCATTTTATCTCAATTCAATAACTTCATATTTTTGTTTAGTTGCACTTATTGTAGGTCTTTGGGACAGGGTCATTAAGATTGGTCTTTTTTCTGTTCCAGGAACAGATCCCTTTAGGATAATATAATCTGTATTAATATTGCCATATTTATGAAATCCTTCTTTTTTATTAATATCTTTTTCACCTATTCTTCCAACTTGCAGTATAAGACTATTATATACAATTCTTGTATGTAATCCAGTTTGCCCCATATTAGAGACTCTAAAAGTAACTCTTGAAGGATGCCATGGACCAAGAGCTCCAGGTCTTCTCACTCCTTTTTCAGATTTATGAAATTTTAATCCAATTCCAAACCTTCTTACAGGACCCTGGGTTCCATAAGCCTTTGTAACTGCATGTATATCAACAACTCCCTGTGAAATAACCTCTGAAATTTTTATTTCTTTATTTAATTTTTCTTTAATAAATTTTAATTTTTCTTCTTTTGATCCAGACAATCCAATTTCTAGAATTTCAGGATTTTTTCTAAATCCTGTTTTTTTAGTTTCAGATATGGCTGTAATTCTTATGTCATCAAAACCAGTTATCTCATCTATTCTGCTGGGTTTTATTTCTTTTGGCTTTTTCAATTTTCTTTTTAACGAGTCATCAAAATGAATAATAACCTCTTTTAAAACCTTAGAATTTTTGTAGAATCTAACTGAGAATATTCTCAATTCAGGGCATTCAATTATTGTTGCAGGAATTGCAATTTTTTTACCCTTTGTCATACTATCTGCAGTGTTGTCTTTTGCATAAGCAGAAATCATACCAACCTTATAACCAATAAACCCCAAAAGATTTGGTTTATCTGATTTTGGCAAACAATTCCAGTTAGCACTAGGCAAAATCCTTTTAGCCCTTCTCCTCGGCCAAATTTGCAGGCTTCCGCATCTTGATTTATGAACTCCCATCTTGTATAATTACTTTATTCTATTTAACCTAACAGCCAAAAGCCGAACTCTTGCTTTTTATTAGCTATCCATATATAGATTCAGTTGCTTAGGCAGTTAAGTACTAAGCTTTGTAACTTGATTTAGCAGATCAAGATTACACCGTAACCATATTTTTACAAGAAAAAGTTCATTTATAAATATGTCGTTTTTATTCTTGTTGTGCAGGATATTGCCTTTTAAACTGACTTTTTAAAGTTATTTTAATAAACCTCTAAGTGATACCCCGGACCCAAAACAATTTCATCTCCTCTTTTTAGGGGGACAGGTTCTGCACCTACTTTTCTTCCATTTAAGAAGGTGCCGCATGTACTTTTAAAATCATTTATAAAATATCCCGCTGGAGAATTATTTATAACTGCATGAAACCTAGAAACCCCCAGAACATTGTCATGAAGCACGGGGTCCCGTTTAACTAGAGCAGAACGATCAGAATCATCGGGAATGACAAAATCATTATCGCGATTTCTCCCAACACGAATTATATTCTTTCCAGGAGGAAAAGGCAGTTTCTTTTTTAAATAACTATCAAATAATCCTTGAGGGCGGGATACTCCGATTTCACCAATCATTATTTTTATAATTCTAACACCTATTTAAAACTTTCTTAGCCTTCAAAATTAGCAGTTCTTTCTTCCCTCTTTCCACTAACATCTATAATTCTTATAATCTTTCCCTTTCTAATAGAATTTTCTCGAACAGTTATAGGATTCTTCTCTCCCCTCGGGTAGATTATATCCTCTACTTGTATTGTATGATTAACTTTAACTTCATTAAAATTATGAACATCAAAAAATAATTGTCTTATTATTTCTTTATTGGAAGTTTTCAATGAGCAAAAGTCAGCACGCACTTCTTTTTCTCCGCTTGTCGAAGGTTTTGCAGATTTTGGAGCCTTTGCCTTTATTTTTAATTCGGAATAGGGAGTTGTGAATGATAAGGCATAAAAGATTCTCGGAAATTTTGCCATTAATTCAATCAGATCATTTTTGTCTATTTCTGTATCTATAATCGATTGCTTTATTCCCATAAATTGTTTTACATCACTTATCTGTATTTTGGTTTCATTTCTCAAATCGAATGTAGAAATAATTATTCCCTTTATCGAAATCTTTTCAGAAGACTCTTTTAAACACTCTCCTACAAGAAGATTTGCAAACTCATTGCTTGTTTTGATATTCCACCTATCTTTTTGTTTCTTAGCTTCAATAAGATATTTATTTCTAAATTCCCCCCTGCCAAATTTCAAGAATTCATTATGCAATTCTTCTGATTTTTTCCCTTCGAATATTTCTTTAATAAACATGAAGTTAATTAAAAGTATAATCTTTATAAATATTTGTAATTGGGAAATCAAAAAAGCAATTGGCAAGTTTTATAAATAAGGAAACCTTTATCTGAATATGGAAAATCAATCAATCACAAAAATTCTTACTTTTATTATTATTGGATTGGTTTTTGTATTATGTTTTATAATGTTAAGGCCAATATTAGTGGCAATAATTTTGGGGCTTTTAGCAGCCTATATTCTTTTTCCATTATTTCTAGGAATAAATAAGATAATACATGAGAGAAATCTAGCCACCATAATCTTGATAATTGCAATAATACTTATAGTTTTTATCCCAATTTGGTTTTTTGTTCCAATTATCTTAAAACAAGGATTTGAAACATTTTCACAGCTTCAAAAGATAGATATTGGTTCAAAAGTTTCAGAACTGCTTTCATTTTTGTCTTCAAAGCCAATGCTGTCTTCAATTTCTGCAGGAGTAAACAATTTAATCACAAAAACATTTACCTCTTTTCTAAACGAATTGACAAACTTAATAGTCAATCTACCGAATTTGCTTCTTCAATTCACCGTTTTTCTCTTTGTCTTTTTTTTCGCAATAAGGGATTCATCAAAATTATCAAGATTTATATTAGAATTATCTCCATTCTCAGCCTCAACAGAAAAAGAACTGGGTACAGAGTTTAGAAAGATAACAAATATCATTATCTATGGTCAGATACTAATTGGTATAATACAGGGTCTTTGTTTAGGTTTGGGGCTATTTGTTTTAGGCATACCAAACGCATTAACTCTTACAATAATCAGCGTAATTGTTTCTATAATTCCGATAATGGGGGCATGGTTTGTGTGGGTCCCAGTAAGCTTAGTCCTTATAGTTACAGGAGATGTATTCTCTGGAGTTATCTTAATCTTATATGGAGCATTATTTGTTTCAATAATAGATAATATCTTGAGATTTGTTTTTCTTTCAAAAAACTCCCGTTTAAATATCCCCCTTAGCGTTATAGGTTTAATTGGAGGGCTATATACATTTGGAATAATTGGGCTTATTTTGGGGCCGTTAATTATCTCATATGTAATTGTGTTTATTAGTTTATATAAAGAAGGAAAATTCAAGGAACTTTTTAAAAAGTGAGAAATAAGAGGTATGAAACTTAAAATAAGAAAGTTTAATTGGCTGGCAGGAAGGCCCGTTGTACTTTTAAATCCAAAGACAGCTTCAAAATTAAATGTCCGTCCAGATGAAAGAGTTTCTTTAAACGGCAGAAAGATTTATGCGGTTGTAGATATATTCAACAATCTTATATCTAATGAAGAAATAGGAATTTCAGAAGAATTAAGTGTTCTATTGCATAAAAAAAACGAAGATTTGATTGAGGTTTATCCAGCAGCTCTTCATAAAGCAGGAGTTTTAATAAGCAATAAGCTTGAAGGAAAAGAGCTTTCAAAAGAAGAAATTAAAGAGATTATATCGGAGATAGTGCAGAACAATTTAACAGAATCAGAGATAGCTTATTTTCTTTCAGCTGAAAAACTTATCGGCATGTCATTTAATGAAATCGTTTTTTTAATTCAAGCAATGGTTGAAAGTGGAAAAAAACTAGATTTTGGGAATAAAATTGTTGCAGATAAACATTGTATTGGAGGAATAGCGGGAAATAGAACAACCCCAATTGTTGTTTCAATATGCGCTTCAGCTGGTTTGTTAATTCCAAAAACAAGTTCAAGGGCAATAACTTCTGCTTCAGGTACAGCAGATGTTGTAGAAACAATTGCAAAAGTAGAATTTTCAGCAGAAGAATTAAAAAAAATAGTTGAAAAAACAGGAGCTTGTCTTGTTTGGGGAGGCTCTTTAGGTTTAGCACCATCTGATGACAAAATAATCCATGTTGAAAGGATAATTAATATCGATGTGGAATCTCAATTGCTTGCTTCAATTATGTCAAAAAAAATTTCAGTGGGCTCAAATCATATTTTGATAGATATACCTTATGGAAAAGAAACAAAAGTAAAGAATATTCAACAGGCAAAAAGGCTTGGAGAAAAATTCAGAAAGATTGCAAAATTTTTCAAATTAAAATTGAAAACAGTTTACACAAATGGAGAAGATCCCATAGGAAATGGTATAGGTCCTGTATTAGAAATGCTTGATGTAATTTCTGTTCTTAAAAATGAAGCAAACTGTTCTGAGAAGCTAAAAGAAAAATCCTTGTTTCTTGCTTCTCAGCTTTTGGAATTATGCGGGCATAAAAATTCAATGAAAGAAGCAGAAGAAATATTATTTTCAGGAAAAGCTTATCAAAAATTCAAAGAAATAATAAACATTCAGAATGGAAAAGAAAAAAATTCAAATGACTTTGAAGCAAGAATTTCAAAATTAAAAACAGCAAATTTAAATAGAGGCATATTTGCTGAAAAATCAGGGAATATAGAAAATATAGACAATAAAATGATTAATAATTTAGCCAGAATATTGGGAACTCCCGATAATAAATCAGCAGGAATTTTTATACATAAAAATTCAGGAGTTGTTAAAAAAGGAGAAAAGATTCTTACGCTTTATACTGAATCGCAGGCAAAACTTAATGAAGCATCAAGTATTATTAAAGAAAAAAAACCGATAGAAATAAAATAATTTCAAAAATTTATTTCAGGTATATAAATCTTTCTGCAT
>Ga0233425_10005271_pt1 | contig 20592 bp, 22 predicted proteins | sample Watercolumn_Towu_2_FD_181712 | JGI IMG/M metagenome (GOLD analysis project Ga0233425, IMG submission 181712) | Freshwater microbial communities from Lake Towuti, South Sulawesi, Indonesia - Watercolumn_Towuti2014_140_MG | ecosystem: Environmental > Aquatic > Freshwater > Lake | place... | reverse complement strand
GCAAGGATCTCGCGGCGATCGAGGATCCGGCGGAGCGGCTCGCGACATACGAGCGCTTGGTCGGCGAGATGTACGAGCGCGGCAAGGCGCTGAATACCGCCTCGCTGTTCGAACTCGACGATGTGATCGATCCCGCCGATACGCGGCGCTGGATCGTGACGGGCCTGCGTTCGATGCCGCCGCCCGCGCCGCGTCAGGGCAAGAAACGCGCCTTCGTCGATACCTGGTGAGCGGTTGGGCCTTTGGCCCGATCCCGCGACAAGACGGCGGTCGGCGTTTTGGAAAAGTCATGGCTCCGCCGCGCGCCGCGGAATAGGGCGAGGCCGCTCTACATCGTCCGCTTGGGCGTGCTCGCGAGCAGCGCCTTCACGTCGTTCGCCCAGAACTTGGCCATGCCCGTCGTGCCGTGGCCGCGCGTCTCCTCGCTTGCCGGGATGAGCAGTAGCTTGCCGTGCTTCACGCGCTTGAGTTCGCGGTCCATGATCCCGGTCTCTGGCGGGTTGCGCTCGTCGTCCGCAGAGTTGATGGCGAGGAGCGTCGCCTTGATGCGCTCGAGCCCGGGCGCGGGGTTGTAGTCGCGCGACGAATCCCACTGATAGAGAAAGTCGTTGGCGTCCGCCGCGAAGGGCGCCTTCAGGCGATCGTCGAGCAGCTTGTCGGCGAGCGCGCGGGTCGGCGCCGCCTTCTGATAGGCGAGCGTGCCGCCGTTGGTCGCGATGCCGTAAAAGACGTTGGCGACGCGGAAGGCGCTCGGCTGGGTTGCGTAGTCGCCGCCCTTCCATTCCGGGTCGTTCCGGATCGAGTCGACGATCAGCCGGCGCATCATCCAATTGCGGCTCGACATCTCGGTCGGCTGCGCGGCCATGGGCACCAGGATGTCCATGAAGTCGGGATGCGCCACGCCCATGATCCAGACATGCATGCCGCCCATGGAATTGCCGAGCACCATGCGGACGCGCTTGACGCCGAGGCCTTCGCTGACCAGGCGGAACTGCGCGGCGACCATGTCGTCGTAATTGTAGCGCGGGAACTTGGCCTTCAGGCCGTCCGAGGGCTTGGAGGATTTCCCGTGGCCGATCGCGTCGGGCAGGATGATGAAGTACTTGCTCGCATCGAGCGCCTGGCCCGGCCCGAAAAGCTGGCCGCCGAAGCCCGGCGACAAGAGGCCGGTGCCAGAGCCCGTCGTACCGTGCAAGAGCACGACCGGCTCACCCGTCGGATCGCCGACCGTCGTGTAATGCAGGCGAAGCTCGGCCAGCGTCTCGCCGGTATGAAACTTGAAGTCGCGGATGGTCCAGCTGCCCTCCTTGGGCGGCGGATAGCCCTGGGCCAGGGCCGCAACGGACGCCGCGCAAAAGACCGCGAATGCGACCGCGCGCGGCAGGATTGTCCCGATCGGCATGACTTCCCCCCAATTAATTCGATGCTCGGCCCCCGTCGAGCGACCCGGCGAATGTTAGGCCTCTCCGGGCTGCCGCGCCAGCGAGGCGCTTGCGCCAAACGCCTGCCATGACCGCTCGAAGGCCGGCTTGTTGGGCTCGCCCGGCAGCGCGACCAAAGACGAGAGGACGGGCCATGGCACGCATCAAGATGGCGGCTGGCTTGATCTTGGCAAGCGCCGCGCCTATGCCCGCGCGTTTCTGGTTCCAGGCATGAACCATTGCTCTCGCGGGCCGGCGACGGATCGCTTCGACATGTCGGGCCGGTTGGTCGATTGGATCGAGAGCAAAACCCTGGCGCTCGAGGCCGTCGTCGCGAGCGCGCGCGGCGCTACTCCGCCCGCGCGCCCGAAATTCTGACGATCTCGGCCCATTTCTCAGTCTCGCTTTTCATGAAGCGGCCGAATTCCTCGGGCGTGCTGCCGATGGGATCGGCGCCCTGGGACAAGAGGTTCTCGCGAATGTCGGGCAGGTTCACGATCCGCACCGTGTCTCGGTGAATCTTGTCGACGATCGCGCGCGGCGTGCCGACCGGCGCGACGATGCCGAACCAAGACGACGCGTCGAAGCCCGGGTAGCCGGTCTCCTCGACCGTCGGCAAATCGGGCAGCGCGAGCGAGCGTCGGCTGCTGGTCACCGCCACGGCGCGCAGGCTGCCGGCGCGGATATGGGCGATCACCGAGGGTATGGTCGCGAACATGAGCTGAATGCGTCCGCCCAGGAGATCGTTGAGCCCCACGGCGCCCCGGTAGGGCACATGGACCATGTCGATCTTGGCCATTTGCTTGAGAAGCTCGCCCGAGAGATGCGCCGAAGTGCCGCTGCCGGTCGAGGCGAAATTGAGTTGGCCGGGCCGAGCGCGCGCGAGCTCGACCAGATCCTTGACCGAGCGCACCGGAAGATCGGGCGGCACCACGAGGACGTTCTGCACCGTCGCAATCAGGACGATCGGCGCGAAGTCGGTCAGCGCGTCATAGGGCATGTCCTTGTAGAGACTCGCATTGACCGCGAGCGGCCCGACCGAGCCGACGAGCAGGGTGTAGCCGTCGGGCGGCGCCTTGGCGACGATGGTCGAGCCGATATTGCCGCCGGCGCCCGGTCGGTTGTCGATCGCGACGCTCTGGTTCCAGGCTTCCGACAGCTTGTTTCCGACCAAGCGGGCGATGATGTCGGTCGTGCCGCCGGCCGTGAAGCCGACGACGACGCGGACGGGCCTCGTCGGCCAGGCGTCGCCCTGGGCCAGAGCGGGCCCGGGAAGCAGCAGCGCAAGAGCGAAAAGGGCGAGGCGGAGCGTCGACGGCATTCTTCCCTCCTTGGCGGCTCGGGCCTACCGAACGCCAAGCCCCTGCATGAAACGCTCGCGAATGCGAATCGGGTCGCGATCGGTGGTCGCCGTCGCCGGCTTGTCGTCGATCCGGGCGGCGATCAGCGTCGGGCCGTCGTCGGCGAGCGCCGCATCGCTGAGGCGCTCGAACTCTGCCTCGTCCGCGGCCCAGCCGGCCTTGGCGATGCCCGAGCCCCGCGCGAGCGCGACCACGTCGGCGACGCTCGCGGTCGCTGTCGCCTGGCCGCCGGTGATCTGATAGATGCCGTTGTCCATCACGACGATGCTAAGGTTCTTGGGTGCGAGCTGCCCGACCGTGGTCAGGCAACCGAGTTGCATGAGCAGGGAGCCGTCGCCTTCGAGCGCGATGACGCGGCGCATGGGCTGGGCGAGCGCGACGCCGAGCGCGATCGGCACGGCGAGGCCCATGCTGCCGAGCATGTAGAAATTCTGCGGCCGCTGCCCGGCGGCCCAGAGATCGAAATTGGTGTTGCCGATGCCGCCGATCACGGCTTCGTCCTTCTTGAGCTTGGCGACCAGCCGGCGCGTCAGATCGAAGCGGTTCATCACCTTGGCGTTGTCGTGGCTGGGCGTCGCGTGGCCGGAACGGGTCATGGGTCCTCGCTCACGCGCTGAAGGTCTTGCCGCCGGTCAGGAGCGGCGAAAGGATGAAGGCGACCGAGGCCTGGGTCGCGAAGGCCTGCTTGATCGAGCGATCGACGACGAAGTCGAGCTCGTCGAGCCGCGTGATCGTGTGATGCTCCATGGCGAGCGAGTCGAGCACCGGGCGCATGGTCTTGCAGACGAGCGCCTGGCCCCAATTGAACTCGCCGAGGGTGCCGCGCTCGCTGACGAACATCAGGAGCGGAATCTGGTAGGGCACGGCGAGGGACGCGAGCGCGTTGGGGAGCGTCGCGAAGCCCGAAGTCTGCATCAAGAGCGCGCCGCGCAGCCCGCCCATCCAGGCGCCCGCCAGGATGCCGACCGCTTCCTCCTCGCGCGTCGTCGCGAAGGTCGTGAAGTCGGGATCGGCATGCAGTCCCTTGATCAACGGCGTCAGCACCCGATCGGGCACGTAGGTCGCAAGACGCACCGCGTTGCGCTTGAGCGCCGCGATCACGATCGCGTGCCACGCCTGGGTCTGCGAAGGGGCCTTGGTATCGGTCATGGAGTCCCTTGTCGCGTTTGGTCGGCGATCAGTCCGGAACGAGATTGGCCGCGCGAATGAGCCTTTCGTAGCGCAGCCTTTCCGCGCCGATCAAGCGGCCGAATTCCTCGACGCTGCCCGGGCTGACCTCGCCGCCCACGGCGGCCATGCGCTCGCGCACATCCGGCGCGACGAAGCCGTACCAGACCGAGGCCTCGAAGCCCGGAAAGCCGGACTCGGCGATGGTCGGCGCGTCGGGAAAGACCGGGGAGCGCGACCGAAAGAATCGCGGCGAGCCGCATCTCACCAACCTTCCGGCGCGCCCTTGTCCCAATCGATCGGGCCGTCGACATAGGTGAGGCCCTTGTCGGCGAGGGTCTTGCGCATGCCGTAGATGTCGAGGCCGAGTTCGCCGGCCTCGAGACGCCGGCGGGTCTCGGCCTCCTTGGCCTCGCGCGCGCGTCCCGCCGCCGCGACCTCGGCCGCGCGGCTCCGCGGCACCACGACGACGCCGTCATCGTCGGCGACGATCACGTCGCCCGGCACCACGCGCATGCCCGCGCAAATCACCGGCACGTTGACCGCGCCGAGCGTCGCCTTGACCGTGCCTTGGGCGAAGATCGCCCGCGACCAGACCGGCAGGCGCATCTCGGCAATCTCGCGCGAATCGCGGCAGCCGATGTCGAGCACCACGCCCCTGGCGCCGCGTCGGGCAAGCGACGTCGCGATGAGCTCGCCGAAGCCGCCGTCGACGTTCTCGCTCGAGCAGGCGACGACCAGCACGTCGCCCGAGCGCACCGTCTCGATCGCGACGTGGATCATCCAATTGTCGCCCGGCGCCGTCAGGGCCGTGATCGCGCTGCCGGCGATGCGCGCCCCGCGCCAGACCGGGCGGATCGCCGGCTGCAGGAGGCCCGTGCGGCCCTGCGCCTCGTGAACGGTGGCGACGCCCATCGCTTCGAGCTGATCGATGGCGGCCTTCTCGGCGCGCAGGATCGACTTGACGGCCACGGTCTTCATGCTTCGCTGGCGCCCCGCTGGGTCGCCACTCCCTCGTCCCGAATCTGGCCTCAGGCTAGGCGCGCACCGTCCCGGGCGACATGCCATTTGACATTGCTCGCGATAGCGAATTTGGTATCGCGGCCATGGAGCCCAGCCGAAACGCCGCGAAAGGCGCCAAGCGCGCGGTGCCGCCCGATTGGTATTTGCGCAGCCGGCTCAAGATGCGCCATCTGCGGCTGATGATCGCGATCGACGAGCACCGCAACATGCACCGCGCGGCGGCGGCGCTCGGCATGACCCAGCCGGCGGCGACGCGCCTGCTCAAGGATCTCGAACGGCTGCTCGGCCTTGTGCTGTTCGAGCGCTCGAGCCGCGGGATTTCGCCCAACGCCTACGGCGACAGTCTGATCCGGCATGCCCGGAGCATGCTCGCCACGCTCGAGCATGCACGCGACGAGTTGAACGCGCTCGCCGAAGGCGCGAGCGGCAAGATCGTCGTCGGCGTGCTTCAGGTCGCGGCGGCGGTATTGGTGCCGCGTGCGATCGCCGCCTTCAAGAAACTCCATCCGCGCCACACCATCCTGATCCGCGAGGACACGAGCGCCAATTTGGTCCAGGCGCTCCTTCGCGGCGAGATCGATCTCCTGGTCGGTCGCGCGTCGGGCGACGTTCCGGCCGAGGGCCTGCAATTCGAGCCCTTCTACGACGAGCCGATGCGCGTCGTCGCCCGGTCCGGCCACCCGCTCGCCCGGCGCGGCCGCATGGCGCTCGAGGCGTTGTCGAAGGCGTCGTGGATCGTGCCCCCGCCCGAGGCGTTCTACCGGCGACGCTTCGATGCGGCCTTTCGCCAGGCCGGCGTCGAGCCGCCGCGCAACATCGTCGAATCGCTCTCGATCCTGTCGAACAAGACGCTCTTGCAGGAGACCGACATGCTGGGCGTCATGCCTCGCGAGGTCGCGCGGCACTACGCGCGGCTCGGCATCCTGACGCTGCTCAAGGTCGACGTGCCGCCGCCGTCGGGCCCGGTGGGCATCGTCACCGCCGCCGGCCGGCCGGCCTCGCTCGCGACGACGGACTTCTTGGCCGCGCTCCGCTCCGTCGCCGCGCGCTTGCATTAGGCTCGGTTTGGCCGACATAGTGGCCGCCCCCGCAACCGCTCAGGGACGGGCGCAGGATGGCAAAGATCGACGGACGCATCGGCCTGATCGGCTTCGGCGAAGCGGCGCAGGCCTTCGTCACGGGATGGCGCAAGGAAAAGCCGGTCGAGATTTCGACCTACGACATCCTGTTCGACGGTCCCGACGGCGGCGCGGCCAAGCGCGCGGAATGCCGGGCGCTCGGGGTGCGGCCGGCGGCCTCGGCCGCGGAACTGGCGGCCGGCGTCGATTACGTTTTCTCCGCCGTGACCGCCGAGCAGGCGATCGTCGCGGCGCGGAGCATCCTGCCGGGCGCGCGCGCCGGGCTCGTCTATTTCGACGTGAACTCGGCCGCGCCCTTTCGCAAGCAGGAAGCGGCGGCGATCGTGGCGGCCAAGGGCGTCGACTACGTCGACGTCGCGATCATGACGCCGGTGCATCCGCTGCTGCACAAATCGCCGCTGCTGATCGGCGGCAAGGTCGCGCGTGCCGTCGAGCCGTTTCTCGCCGGGCTCGGCATGGTCTTTGAGATCGTTTCCGACGTCGTCGGCACGGCATCGACCATCAAGATGATGCGCTCGGTCGCGATCAAGGGCATCGAGAGCGTCATCGTCGAATGCGTCGTCGGCGCGATGAAGTTGGGCGTCGCCGACCGCGTCCTGCCCTCGGTCGCTGCGGCCTTCACCGACGTCGATTTTCGGGCGCGCATGGACTACATGCTCGAGCGCGTCGCCGTCCACGGCAAGCGCCGCGCCGAGGAAATGCGCGAAGTCGCCGCGACGCTCGAGCATGCGGGCGTGACCAATTTCACCGCCGCCGCCTCGGCCGCGCTGCAGCAGACCGTCGCCGACATGAAGCTCGCCGGTCAATTCGACGGCAAGGTGCCGCAGGACGCGCTCCGCCTCGGCGGGCTGATCATCGACAGACTCGGAGCGCCGACGCCCGCCCGCAAGGCCAAGACGGTGAAAGCGCGCTGATCGGGAGCGAGCCCGGCATTGCGCTCGATCATGGCGATCTGGATTTCGACCGCAAGGCGCACGGCATCGACGATGCTGCGGAACTCCACCAACGCGTCGTCGCCGGCGCGCTCGAAGACGCGACCGCGATGCACGGCGACCGTTCACGCGGGGAACGAGCATCAGGCGCGCTTCTTGCGCGCTTCCTCCGCCCAAAGATCCCAAGGCCGCTGGACCTGCGCCTCGATGGTCGCGACGCAGGCCGCGCTTTCGCCGGGCGTCAGATAGGTGACTTCGCCGAGGCCTTGCGCCGCGAGTTGGTAGCGCGCATTGAGTTCGGCGTAGACCGCGCGGTAGACCGCTTGCGGGATCGACTTGCCGACGACGGTCGAGCCGTGGCCCCGCATCAGCACGATATCGTGGCCGACGAAAAGATCGGCGAGCGCGGCGCCGAGCCGGCGATCGCTGATCAGGAGATTGGTGGCATCGCCGCCGACATCGCGGATCTCGAAGACCGGCGCACCCTGGCCGACGAAGCCCGCCATGTGGAAGATCGCCTTGAGCCGGACGCCCTGGACGACGCTCAAGGGCACGATCGAGTGCGAATGGCTGTGCACAACGGAGAGGACGTCGGGCCGTTTGCGATAGATCTCGCCGTGGATGAAGCGTTCGAGATAGACGCGCCGGCCGCGGGCGTCGACCGCGTCGCCGTCGAGCGTGAATTCCAAAATGTCCTCGCGGTTCACCCGGCCGGGCGCCATGTTGCGCGCGAGCAAGAAGCGATCCGGTCGCTTGTCGTGGCGCACGCTGACATGGCCGAAGCCGTCGACCACGCCTTGGTCGAACAGGATGTGGTTGGCGACGACCAGCTGCTCGATCAGCGCGGCCTCGGGCGCGGGGCCCGATGCCGCCGCGTCCGGAACGTTCGTCGACGCGTCCTCGTGGGTATGGCCCATTCGGCTCTCCTAGAGTGCGATCGCGTCGCACCGGATCAGTACGACGCGTGAATCGCACTCTACATCGGACGCATCGACCGCGGTTGACGAGCCGAATTGATTCAATTCGACTCGATCAGGGTCTCGTAGCGCGAAATCAGGGGGGGCTACCGGCCGGTCGGCAGTCTCGCCTTGGACAAACGCTCTGTCGACGCCGACGCTTCGTCCTTGGCGAGATTGTCGATCATGCCGAGCAACACCCGACGAAGCGTCGCGATGTCCTGGGGATCGATCCCGGCGGCGCTCGCCCGATTGGTCTCTTCGGCCAACGGAACGAGCCTGGCTTCAAGCGCGCGACCCTTGGCGGTGAGATGGACGTAGACGTTCTTGCGGTTTGTCGGGCGGCGGCGGCGTTCGACCAGGCCGCGCGCTTCCATCGCGCGAATGGCCGCGAGCGTCGTCGGCTCCATGACGCCCGCGCGCAGGCTGAGCTCCTTTTGGGTCAGGCCGTCGGCGTCCCAGAGAATGCGGAGAAAGCTCCAATGGCCGAAAGGCACGCGGTGCGCGGCGAGACGAAGCTGGAGCGCGCGGCGAAAGGCGCGCTCGGTATCGCGAACGAGATGGGCGATCCGGTCTTGCGGCACGGCCTCGTGCCAATGCCGGAGGATATAGGCAGTCTCGCCCTTCATGACGTCCGGCCCGGCGCGACCTGAAGCCGCATGGTCTCGGGTGCCCCGCGGCGCGCCGACGCCAATATCCCGAGACACACCTCCGTCGTCGCGCGCGCCCAAGCGCCGTCGTGAAGCGGCGGCAGGTCGTGGCGGACCGCGCCGAACAGTTCGTCGACGACTTCGCGCCTCGGGATCGTCGGCGCCGCGAAAGGCTCGATGCTCTGGCGCTCGTCTTCGAATATCTCGATCCCAATCGGCGTCGGTCTGAGGTCGGCCCTGTCGCAGCTCACGATGACGGCGCCGAAGTGCTGATGGGCGAGCGGCGCGGCCGACGGAGGCGGCTCGACATAATGCGCGCCGCCGTAACCGCGCGCGGCCTTGAGCGCGGCTTCCTCGGCCGCGTCCGACATGGCGCCTAGTCGTCGCCGCGCCGCGCCATAGTCCGCCGGAGCCTTCGGTTGGCCCATTTCGCCGAAGTTTCCGTGAAGCGCATCGCTATCGAAATGCCCATAGCCGCTGTAGATGGCCGAGGCGCTCGCGCCGGACTCGAAGGACATGAGCGCCTGATAGGCGCCCTCGGTCGGGCGCCGCGGGTCCCAATTTCCGGTTCGCGCGTCGACGGTCCGGACAAGCCCGCCGCCGAGCAGCCTGACGATGTCGATCTGGTGACTCGCTTGGCCGTGGACGACGCCACCGCCTTGCGACGTGTCGAGCTCCTCGGGCCGGCGCGGGCGATAGAGAAAGTCGGTGTAGTTGAGCGCCGTGATCATGCGGACCGCGCCGAAGCGGCCGCTTTCGATCAACGCGCGGGTCTTGAGGATCGGCGTGTCGAAACTATGGCTGTGGCCGACCATCAGATGGACGCGCGCTCGGGCGGCGGCCGCGATCATGGCGTCGCATTCGTCAAGCGCGAGGGCCATCGGTTTTTCGACCAGCACGTGCTTTCCGGCCGCCGCCGCGATCGCGACATGCCGCGAATGCAGGCGATGGGGCGTCGCGATGTAGATCGCCTCGACCGCGGGGTCGGCGGCGAGGGCCTCGACGCTGTCATAGGTTGGGCCGCCGAAATCCGCGGCAAAGCGCGCGCGCGGCAAGGGCGCAGGATCCGCGGCCGCGACGAGCCGAACGCGCGCATCGGCGCGAAACGTCGGCAGCATCAGGGTGAAGGCTCGACCGAGTCCGGCAACTCCGAGGCGAACAGGCGAAATATGGGCGTTCACGGCGACTGGACTCCCGCGACGAGACCAAACATCGATTTCTTGACAGAATGGCTTAGCGTTTTTATTCTTAGTTAACTAAGAAAAAATTGCAAGTGGCGCGCCGCGACGCTGCCTGCGGGGAGGGTAGGCCGATGATGAGCCGCGAGGACAACGAACTGCTGTGCCGCGTCGAGGGCGATGCGCCGATGGGCCAGCTCATGCGGCGTCACTGGCAGCCCGTTTGCCTGATCGAGGAAGTGCGCGAGCCCGACGGCGCGCCGATCCGGGCGCGCGTCTTGGGCGAAGACCTCGTGGTCTTTCGCGACACCGCAGGGCGGGTTGGCGTGCTCGACGAGCGCTGCCCCCATCGGCGAGCCTCGCTGGCGCTCGGGCGGAACGAGAATTGCGGCCTCAGGTGCCTCTACCACGGCTGGAAAATGGACGTGAACGGCACCGTCGTCGAGATGACCTCGGAGCCGACAACGGCGCTGGCCGGACGGCTGAAGCACAAGGCCTATCCGACCCGGGAGTGGGGCGGCTTCGTCTGGGCCTATCTCGGACCGCGCGAGACGATGCCCGAGTTCCGGCCGCCGGCTTTCGCGCCGACCGCCGAGACCAAGGTGACCATCGCCAAGGTGCTCATTCCCTGCAATTGGGCGCAGATTCTCGAAGGCGCGATCGATTCGGCGCATAGTTCGAGCCTGCATTCATCCGACATGGTGCCGGCGCCGGTGGACGGCGCCAAGGCGACCGAAACGCTCTGGCTTCGTCCCTCGACCGACAAGGCGCCGCGCCTCCAGGTCGAACGCGGCGCTTACGGCTTTCGCTACGCCGCGATCCGCAGACCCATCGCCGATGCCGAGACGACCGACTACGTCCGAACGACGGTCTTCGTCGCGCCGCAGACGGTGCTGATTCCGCCCAACAACCTCTACAACGTCGCCAACATCAACGTTCCGGCCGACGACACGACGACGGCCTTCTATTTCATCGCCTGGGGCCACCCGACTTTGACGCCCGACACCGAGACCTGGCGAAAATTCCTGCGCCAGCAGGTCGGCGTCGATCTCGACGCGCGCTATCGGCCGCTGCGCAACATCGAAAACGATTTCTGGCAGGATCGTGCGGCGATGAAGGCCGGCAACTTCACCGGCATATCCGGTTTTCCCAACCAGGACGTCGCGATGTGGCTGACCATGGGGCCGATCGCCGACCGCAGCCGCGACCAACTGGGCGCGAGCGATTTCGCCGTCGTCGAGTTTCGCCGCCAGATGGTGAAGGCCGCGCGGGATTTCCAAGAAGGCGCGGGCGCCATCGGCACCGGCAACACGGCATTGCCCTTCGACATGTGCTCGTTCCAGGCGATCGTGCCTAAGAACACCGATTGGCGCGCGTTCCGGACGAGCTACGTCTGGGAACGACGCGAAGGCGCGTTCGAGCCGTCCTACTCCACCGCGAACGCCTAAGGCCGGTCGAGCAACGCCAGGCCCCCGCCGATCGATCCGAGGAGGCACCCGATGCGAAAGCGACGCAATTTCCTGATGCTCGGCGTTCTGGCCGCGCTCGCGGCCCTCGCCTTGCCGGCGACGTCCAGCGCGCAGGGCGCCTATCCGAACCGGCCGATCAAGTTCATCGTGCCGTATTCGGCCGGCGGACTGCCCGATACGGTCGCGCGGATCTTTGGACAACGGCTCGGGGAGAGTCTCGGCCAAAGCGTCGTCGTCGACAACAAGCCCGGCGCCAACGGCGTCTTGGCGGCGCAAGTGCTGACCTCCTCGCCGGCGGACGGCTACACCTTCATGGTCACCGACGGCTCGATGTTCTCGATCAACCCGGCGATCTACCGAAACCTCGGCTACGACTATAAACGCGATTTCGTGCCGGTATCGCTCGCCGCCAGAGCGCCGCTCTATCTTGCGGTCCATCCGAAGACCGGCGTGGGCACGCTGCAGGACTTCATCGCACTCGCCAAGGCGAAGCCCGGGACGCTCAACTACGGTTCTTCGGGCGTCGGCAGCACGCATCATCTGACGATCGAGTCGATGAAGGCGACGCTCGGTCTCGAACTGCAGCACATCCCCTACAAGGGCACGGCGCAATCCGTACCGGCGCTGGTCAACGGCGAAGTCAACGTGACGCTGTCGGCGCTTCCGTCGTTGATCGGTTTCGTCATGTCGAACCAGGTCAAGCTGCTCGCCATTACAACCGCCGAGCGTTCGCCCCACGCGCCCGACGTGCCGCCGGTCGCCGACGTCATTCCCGGCTTCAACGTTGCCGTCGCCATCGGCGTACTTGCGGCCGCGGGCACGCCCGCAGCCGCGGTCGGGCGCATCAGCGCCGACATGGACACGATCGCCAAGAACCCCGAGACGGTTCAGGCGCTCGCCAAGCTCGGCGTCGAGGCGGTGGGCAGCACGGCCGCCGTCTATGGCCGCGTGATCGAGGACGAGAACGCGCGCTTCGCCAAGGCGATCCAGGCCGCCGGCATCAAGCCGGAATAGGGCCTCATGGCGAAACTCCCGCTGACCTTCGGCTGCTGGACCTACGACCGGACGCGCGCGCTTCAGGAGGGCAGCGTCGTCCCCGACGGCATCGACCTCAACTACCTCGCCATGCCGGTCGAGGAGACCTTCTTCCGCATGCTTCGGCATCGGGAATTCGACATGGCCGAAATGTCGCTCTCCTCCTACACGGTCTCGGCGTCCTGGCCCGAGCGGCCCTTCGTCGCGATTCCGGTCTTTCCCTCGCGGGCCTTTCGGCACTCCGGCATCTTCGTCAACGCCAAGGCGGGCATTCGCGAGCCCAAGGACCTGATCGGCAAGCGGATCGGCAATCCCGAATATCAAATGACGGCGCTGGTCTGGATCCGCGGCATCCTGGCCGAGCGCCACGGCGTGCCGGTCGACAGCGTGACCTATCTGACGGGCGGCGAGGAGGAGCCCGGGCGCGGCGAAAAGATCGCGCTCGATTTGCCGACCAATATCCGGGTCGAGCGAGTAGGCCCGGGCCAGACCCTCGCCAAGATGCTGCTCGACGGCGAAATCGACGCGCTTTACGCCGCGCGCGCGCCCTCGACGCTCGTCACCGGCGGCGGCAGAGTCAAGCGGCTGTTCGAGGACTACGAGCGGGTCGAGCGCGACTATTTCCGCGCGACCGGCATCTTCCCGATCATGCACACGGTGGCGATCCGTCGAGACGTCTACGACGCGCATCGTTGGGTCGCGCGCTCGATGATGAAGGCGCTGGTCGAGTCGCAACGCCGAACCTACGAAGGGTTCGATCAGACGGCGGCCTACATGGCCATGCTGCCCTGGCTCGCCGCGCATCTCGATCAGGTCAAGCGCGAAATGGGCGACGATTTCTGGCCCTATGGCTTCGAAAAGAACGAAACGACGCTGCGGACGTTTCTTCGCTATCATTTCGAGCAGGGACTGTCGAAACGCCAGCTCGAGCCGAGCGAGCTTTTCGCGCCCGAGACCTCGGAGAGCTTCAAGATCTAGAACGACCGAACCCAAGGAGAACTCGTCATGCCCGATCGCTCGACCGCGAGTTCGCCCGTCGCCGAGCCCATCTTGACGCAGGGCGACATCGATCGGCGCGTCTTCGAGCTCTACGACGAGTATTGCCACGGCCGGATGGACCGGCGCGAATTTCTCGAGCGCGCCGCCGCGGTCGCGGTCGGCGGTCTCGCCATGGCGCAAGCGCTCTTGCCGCGCTACGCCCGCGCCCAGACCATTTCCTTCACCGATCAGCGGATCAAGGCGACTTACGTCAGCTATCCCTCGCCGGGAGGGTCGTCGGGGACGATGCGCGGCTACCTCGTGCAGCCGAACAAGTCAGGACCGTTCCCCACCGTCCTGGTGATCCATGAGAACCGCGGGCTCAATCCCTACATCGAGGATGTCGCGCGTCGTGCCGCGACCGAGGGCTTTCTCGCGCTCGCGCCCGACGGGCTTTTCCCGGTCGGCGGCTATCCGGGCAACGACGACGACGGGCGTACGCTCCAAGCCTCGCTCGATCAGGCGAAGCTCCGCACCGACATGCTCAACAGCGCGCGTAATCTCAAGGCGCATGCGCTGTCGAGCGGCAAGCTCGGCGTCACCGGGTTTTGCTGGGGCGGCGGCACAACCAACTACCTCGCCGCGACGCTCGGCGCCGACATGCAGGCCGGCGTGCCCTTCTACGGCGCGGCGGCCGAGACGGCGTCGGTGCCCTCGATCAAGGCGGCGCTCATGATCCAATACGCCGAGAGCGACGAGCGCATCAACGCCATGTGGCCGGCTTTCGAGGCGGCGCTCAAGGCGGCGAACGTGCGTCACGAAATGCACAGCTACCCCGGGACGCTTCACGGCTTTCACAACAACTCGACGCCGCGCTATCACGAGGCGTCCGCCAAGCTCGCCTGGGAGCGCACCGTCGCCTTCTTCAAGAAGCATTTGGCGTAGAGCGCGCGCTCGCCGCTGTCAGTCGAATTTCAAGCCGCCGTCCTTGACGACCTTGCGCCAGGTCGCGAGTTCGGCGCGCATGACCGCAGCGAGGTCGGCGGGCTTGCCGTCGAATGGCTCGGCGCCTTCATCGGCGAAGCGCTTGCGCAGCGTCTCGCTCGCCGCCGCGCGGTTGACGGCGCCATTGAGCGCGTCGACGGTCGGTGCGGGCAAGCCTGCGGGACCGACGACGCCCCACCAGGTGCCGACATCGTAATCCTTGACGCCAAACTCCTGGACGGTCGGCGTCTCGGGAAAGAGCGGCGCGCGTCTTGCCGTGGTCGCCGCGAGCAGGCGAACGTTGCCGCTCTTGATCTGGCCAAGAATGGTCGGGACGGTCGCGAAAAAGACTTCGGCGCGGCCGGCGATCAGGTCGAGTAGCGCCGGCCCCGAGCCCTTGTAGGGAATATGGGTCATCTTGACGCCGGCGTTCTGCAAGAAGAGTTCGCCCGCGAGATGCGTGACGCTGCCGGGCCCGGAAGAGACGAAATTGAGCGCGTCGGGCTTGGCGCGCGCCCGTTCGATCAACGCGGCGAGCGTTGCAATGCCGAGGTCCTTGTTGACGACGATCAGCATCGGGCCGCGCCCGAGATAGGCGATCGGCGCGAAATCCCTGAGCACGTCGTAGGGCGGCGCCTTGTCGCCGGCGCTCGAGGTGATGAAGGTCGACGTGATGACCAGCAGCGTATGGCCGTCGGGCCTGGCTTTGGCGACGAGCTGGGCGCCGATCACGCCGCCGCCGCCGCCCTTGTTGTCGATCACGACCGACTGACCGAGGTCTTCCTGCAGATGACGCCCGAGATCGCGCGCGATCGCATCGGTACCGCCGCCCGGCGCGAAGGGCACGACCAGCGCAATCGGGCGCTTTTCGGGAAACGACTGGGCCGCGCCGGGCGAGGCGGCGCCAAGCGCGAACCCGAAGCAAAACGAGGCGGACAAGGCGATCGCAAGGCGCGTCATGTCGGCTTCCCTCCCCAAGGACCGCGGCGCGGACGTCATCATAGGTCGCCGGCGCGCCAGGACATAAGAGCCTTGGTGGCGAATTTCGGGTATGAACGCGGACGGAACGGGCGATGGATTCGAGCGGACAGGTTTACGACGTGATCGTGGTCGGCGGCGGCAACGCCGCCTTTTGCGCGGCGCTCGCCGCCCGCGAAAGCGCCGACCGGGTCTTGATGCTCGAGCGCGCGCCCGAGGACGAAGCGGGCGGCAATTCGCGCTTCACGGCCGGGCTGATGCGCGTCGCCTATGACGGGGTCGAGGATCTGCGCAAGGTCATGCCGGACCTGACCGCGGAAGAAGTCGCGCGGAGCGATTTCGGCACCTATTCGGCCGATCAGTTTCTCGACGACATGGGCCGCGTCACCGAATACCGCTGCGATCCCGAACTGACAGAGCTTCTGGTGCGCCGGAGCCTCGAGACCGTGACCTGGATGCGCGGCAAGGGCATCCGGTTCACCGCGGCCTGGGGACGCCAGGCCTTCAACATCGGCGGCCGGTTCAAGTTCTGGGGCGGGCTCACCGTCGAGGCCGTCGGCGGCGGCCCGGGCCTGGTCGACGGATTGACCCAGGCGGCGCGCCGGAACGGCATCGAGGTTCTCTATGGCGCGCGCGCCAAGGACCTGCTGAGCGACGATGCCGGCGTTACCGGCGTTCGCGTCAAGCACCGCGGCAAGACCGTCGATCTGCGCGCCCGAGCCGTCGTGCTGGCGGCCGGAGGCTTTCAGGCCAATCCCGAATGGCGTACGCGCTATCTCGGACCCGGCTGGGATCTCGCCAAGGTGCGCGGCACGCGCTTCAACACCGGCGACGGCATTCGCATGGCGCTCGATGTCGGTGCCGCGCCGGCCGGCAACTGGTCGGGGTGCCATGCCGTGGCTTGGGAGCGGAACGCGCCGGAGTTCGGCGATCTCGCCGTCGGCGATCAGTTCCAGAAGCACTCCTATCCCTGGGGAATCTATCTCAACGCCGCCGGTCGGCGCTTCGTCGACGAAGGCGCGGATTTTCGCAACTACACCTACGCCAAATACGGCCGCGTGATCCTGGCGCAACCAGGGCAATTCGCCTGGCAGATTTTCGATGCCAAGGTGAAGTCGCAGCTGCGCGACGAATACCGGATCAAGCAGGTGACCAAGGTCGTCGCCGCCACGCTCGCGGAGCTGGTCGCCAAGCTCGACGATGTGGACGCCACGCAGGCCTTGGCCGAGATCGAGGCCTACAATCGCGCGGTACGCGCCGACATTCCCTTCAATCCCAACGTCAAGGACGGGCGGCGGACCGAGGGCCTCGCGATCCCGAAGTCGAACTGGGCGAACACCATCGATACCCCGCCTTTCGAGGCCTATGCCGTCACCTGCGGCATCACCTTCACTTTCGGCGGATTGCGCATCAATGCCGACGCCCAGGTGATGTCGAGCGACGGCGAGCCGATCGGCGGGCTCTACGCCGCGGGCGAGCTCGTCGGCGGCATTTTCTATTTCAACTACCCGGGCGGCTCGGGCCTGACCAACGGCGCTGTCTTCGGCCGCATCGCCGGAACCAACGCCGCGCGAAACGGCGCCTGAACCCGCGCGGCGCACTCACGAGAAAGCGAGACCCATGACCGGTCACATCGATCCCACCAAGGAAACCTTCGCGGCCTTTCGGGCGAAAGACCGTCCGGGGCCGATCCACATGCTCAATCTCGTGCGCTTTCGCGAACGCGCGACCTATCCCGACGGGCGCGCGGCCAGCGGCGCCGAGGCCTACGCGGCCTATGGGCGGGAAAGTGGGCCGGTGTTCGCGAAGCTCGGCGGTCGCATCGTCTGGCGCGGCGATTTCGAGCTCATGTTGATCGGGCCGAGCGATGAGAAATGGGACGAGTGCTTCATCGCCGAATATCCCTCGGTCGCCGCTTTCGTCGCGATGATCCGCGATCCGGCCTATCGCGAGGCCGTCAAGCACCGCCAGGCGGCCGTGCTCGATTCGCGTCTCATCCGCCTTGCCCCGGCCGCGCTCGGAGCCATGTTCGGGGTCTAGAGGACGATCGCCTCGCACCGTTCGAGCGCGAGGCAATCTTACTCTAGAGATCGCGGACCTCGAGCAGGTCGCCGACCGCGACGTTCATTTCGCGGCCTCGCGGTTCGGAAATGCGCTCACGCGGCGCCCTGCCAGCGTTTGAAGATCAGCGACGTGTTGATGCCGCCGAACGCGAAATTGTTGGACATCAGGTACGCGACATCGAGCGCGCGCCCCGCGCCCATGATGTGGTCGAGCGCGGCGCATTTCGGATCGACCGCGTCGAGATTGGCCGTCGGCGCGAACCAGCCGTCCTTCATCATGGCGATGCCGAGCCAAGCCTCGATCGCGCCGCAGGCGCCGAGCGTGTGGCCGAAATGGCCCTTCAAGGCGCTGAAGGGAGTCTTTTCGCCGACCACCGCCGCCGTGGCGGCCGCTTCGGCGACATCGCCCCAATCGGTCGCGGTGCCGTGGCCGCTGACATAGCCGATCACGCCGGGATCGAGCGCGGCGTCGGCGAGCGCGAGGCGGAGCGCCGCTTCCATGGTCGCGGCCGTCGGCTGGGTGACGTGGCGGCCGTCCGAATTCGTGCCGAAGCCGACGATCTCGGCGTGAATGGTCGCGCCGCGCGCCTTGGCGCGGTCGAGTTCCTCGAGCACGAGCGCCGCGGCGCCCTCGCCGATCACCAATCCGTCGCGGTCCTTGTCGAAGGGTCGCGGCGTGAGCGAAGGCTCGTCGTTGCGCACGCTGGTCGCGAACAGCGTGTCGAAAACCGTCGCCATCGAGATGCAAAGCTCCTCGCCGCCGCCCGCGACCATCACGTCCTGCTGGCCGTGGCGGATCGCTTCGAAGGCGTAGCCGATACCCTGGCTGCCGGAGGTGCAGGCGCTCGAGGTCGGCATGATCCGGCCGGCGATCCCGAAAAAGACGCCGATATTGACCGCGGTGGTGTGGCCCATCATCTGGATGTAGCTGTTGGCGGTGACGCCCGCGGACGTGCCGTCGGTCAACAGGTTGACGAAGGGCACGACCGAGCGGGTGCTGCCGAAAGACGAGCCGAAAGCGACGCCTGTGCGCCCGCTCTTGAGCACCGGATCGCCTTCCAGTCCGGCGTCGCTCAGCGCGCGTTCGGCGGCATACACCGACATGCGCGAGACCGGGCCCATGCTGCGCAGCGCCTTGCGCGGATAGCGCTCGTCGACGGAAAAGCCGATCACCGGCCCGGCGAGGCGGGTATTCACGCTGGTGTAGCGGTCCCACTCGGCCATGCGCCGAATGCCGGTCTCGCCCCGGCGCATGCGCGCCTGGATCGCAGACCAATCGTCGCCGAGCGAGGTCACGCCGCCCATGCCGGTGACGACGACGCGGCGTCTCACAGCATGCCTCCGTTCACCGAGATCACCTGGCGCGTGACGTAGGACGCCGCGTCCGAGCAGAGGAAGGCGACGACCGCCGCGACTTCCTCGGGCCGGCCCATGCGCCCCATCGGCACCAGGTCCTTGAGGCGCTCCTTGGAGATGCCTTCGGTCATCTGGGTTTCGATCAGGCCGGGCGCGACGCAGTTGACCGTGATGCCGCGTCCGGCGAATTCGGCGGCGAGCGCCTTGCTCGCGCCGATCAGTCCGGCCTTGGCGGCGCTGTAGTTGACCTGACCGCGATTGCCGATCAAGCCCGAGACCGAGGACAGCGTGACGATGCGCCCGCCCTTCTTGGCGCCGAGCATCGGCAACAGCGCCGGCTGGATCACGTTGTAGAAGCCGTCGAGATCGGTCGCGATCACACTGTCCCAATCCTCGTCGTCGAGCGCCGGAAAGATCGCGTCGCGTGCGATGCCGGCATTGAGCACGACGCCGTAATAGGCGCCATGCGCGCCGATGTCGGCCTCGATCGCGGCGCGGCAGGCCGCGCGGTCGGCGACGTCGAAACCGACGACGCGCGCGCGGCCGCCCTGCCCGGCGATCTCGGCACGCGCGGCCTCCGCGCCCGCGACGTCGCTGCGACAATGGACGACGACGCCGAAGCCGTCCTCGGCGAGGCGCCGCGCGACGGCGCGTCCGATGCCCTTGCTCGCGCCCGTCACCAAGATGTCGCGCGTGCTCATGCCCCGTCCGCCTCCCGCCCGAGCGACTTTGTGAAGGCCGCGGGATCCGCCGGCTGGAAGACGTTGAGCCGGGCCGTCGCGACCGTCCGCCCGTCGGAACGGATCGCGCAATCGAAGACGCCGAGCTCGCCGCCATCGAGCACCAGCTCCGCCGTCAGGCCAACCCTTTGGCCGACCTCGAAGGCCGCGACCGCGCTCTTGAAGTCGCGCGTGCCCAGCAGCAGGCCGATCCCGGGCGGCTTCGCTCGGTCGGACCGGCCGAGCGCCGCGAAAGCCGCGATCGCCTGGGCCATGTATTCGAGCCCGAGATAGGCCGGAACGCGCGCCGCACCGGGAAAATAGGGTTCCGCCCGGATCGTCGCCTCGGCCTCGAGTCGAACCGGCCCGCGGGCGACGACCCGATCGATCAGGATCATCGCCCCACGATGCGGCACAAGCTGGTCGATGGCGGGATAAGGCGTCGTCATCCGAAAGTCCTGCGGCCGAGCACGAGGCTACAATTGTTGCCGCCGAAAGCGAAGGAATTGCTGAGCATGACCGCGCGCTCGCGAAAGGGCGCGCTTTCGCCCGGCGCGACCAGGCGGATGGGCGCGATTTCTGGATCGCGTACCCCGTCCCAAAGATGCGGCGGCAATCGGCCCGCCGCGTAGCGCGGCTCGAGCGATAGCCAGAGAAAGGCCGCCTCGAGCGCCCCGGCCGCGCCCAAGAGATGCCCGGTCATGCCCTTGGTCGAACTGCAAGGCACGTCGGCGCCCAGCAGCGCGGCCACGGACTTGGCTTCCATCGCGTCGTTGAGCGCCGTCGCCGTGCCGTGAAGATTGACGTAGGCGACGGCGTCCGGCGCCGTCGCGGCCTGCTCGAGTGCCGCCCGCATCGCGACGAGCGCGCCCGCCCCGCTCGGATCGGGCGCGCTGATGTGATGGGCATCGGAGGACTCGCCCGCGCCGAGCAGATGGACCGCGCTCGCGTCCGCCGTCATCAGGAACGCGACCGCGCCCTCGCCGATGTTGACGCCGTCGCGATTGGCGCTCATCGGATTGCAGCGGCCTTGGGAGACCGATTCGAGCGCGCTGAAGCCCGACGTCGTCAGGCGCGCGAGCGTGTCCGCGCCGCCGACGACCGCGGCATCGCAAAGGCCGGTGCGAACGAACCGCGCCGCCGCGGCCATGGCCTTGGCGCTGGAGGTGCAGGCGGTCGAAAC
>Ga0233425_10005270_pt1 | contig 20594 bp, 15 predicted proteins | sample Watercolumn_Towu_2_FD_181712 | JGI IMG/M metagenome (GOLD analysis project Ga0233425, IMG submission 181712) | Freshwater microbial communities from Lake Towuti, South Sulawesi, Indonesia - Watercolumn_Towuti2014_140_MG | ecosystem: Environmental > Aquatic > Freshwater > Lake | place... | reverse complement strand
TCGTCGAAGAACTCGGCGTTGGCCGCCGTGTAGTCCTTCCACTGCTCAGGCACGTCGTCCTCGTAGAAGATCGCCTCGACGGGGCACACGGGCTCGCAGGCACCGCAGTCGACGCACTCGTCGGGGTGGATGTAGAGCATCCGCTCGCCCTCGTAGATGCAGTCGACGGGGCACTCCTCGACGCACGCCTTGTCCTTGAGGTCGACGCAGGGCTGCGCGATCACGTAGGTCACGGTCTGTCCTTCCGGTGCGGGGCGGCTGCTCCGGTACGCGAGCGTAGTGGCGGAGGCCGCCGCCTAGTATCCCGACCCACCGAACCATGTCGACGGAGGGTCCGCAGCATGATGTCCCGCGAGCCGGGCGGCCCGTCGCGGCCGGCGGCGCTGCTCGCCGTCCGGATCGGCCCGGCCGACGCCGGGCGCCGGGTCACCGTGCGCCGCCGCCTCGAGGACGGGCAGCTCTCGGACGTCGTCGGCGTGCTGCGGTCGTGGTCGTCCGACGGCGTCCTGGTGGTCGAGAAGCGCTCCGGCGAGCAGGTCGCGGTAAGGGCCGACGACGTCGTGGCCGCCAAGGTCGTGGCGCCGGAGCTGTCGGCCGACGCGATGCAGAAGGTCGCCGAGCTCGGCTGGCCGCCGGCCGAGACCGAGCAGCTCGGCGACTGGGTGCTGCGGGCTACCGGAGGCATCACCGGCAGGGCCAACTCGGTGCGCGCCGCCGGCGCTCCCGGGCTGCCGTTCGACGAGGCGCTCGACGCCGTCGTCCGGTGGTACTCCGAGCGGGGCCTGCCGCCCATGCTCCAGCTGCCGCAGCCGAGCCCGTACGACGACCGGCTCGAGGCCCGCGGCTGGGTGCAGGCGCGCGTGACCACCCTGCGCACGGTCGCCACGGCCGACCTCGTGCGCCTCGGCTCGTCGCTGCTGCCGGCCGACGCGGCGGCCTGGTCGGTCTCGCTCTCGCCCGACCCCGACGGCGAGCTGCTCGCCCTCGTCGAGCCGTCGCTCGACCCACGGGCGCTCGCGGCGATCCTCACCGCGCCCGCCGAGCGCACGTTCGTCGGCGTCCGCGACGGAGCGGGGGCGCTGGTGGCCGCCGGGCGCGCGTCGGTGTCGGCGTCGCCGGTCGGGCGCTGGGCCGGGATCACCTCGGTCGCCACTGCTCCCAAGGCGCGCCGGCGCGGGCTCGCGACCGTCGTCATGACCGCCCTCGGGCAGTGGGCGTCGGACGCCGGCTGCCCGCGCACCTACCTGCAGGTGATGAGCCGCAACACCGCCGCGATCGCCCTCTACGAGCGGCTCGGCTTCGAGCTGCACCACGCCTACGCCTACCGCTCGCCCGCCGCCATCTCCGACCGCTGACCCGCTCTGCCCAGGCCGGCGCCGTCCGGCGATCACGGGGCGACACGTCCACGCACCGGGCTGCCGACCGCCCCGGCGTGGGTGAGGATCGACCTGTGAGTGCAGCCTCGCGGGAGCGGTTCGCCGACGTCGTCCGTGCAGGAGGCGCCGACGGCGACCCCGACGACGTCCGGCTCGACCTCGCCCTGCTCCTGATCTCGGCCGAGGCGCTCCCCGACGACATCTCCGGCGAGGCGCTCGACACGCTCGTCTCCGACGGGCTGGCCGCGCTCGACGCACTGGCCTCCGACGTCCCTGCGGACGGCCGCGACGACCAGCGGCTGCGCGCGGTGCTCGGCGGCTTCGGCGGCGCGTCCGACGACTACCAGCACCTCGAGTCGAGCCTGCTCGCCGACGTCCTGCGCCGGCGTCGGGGCCTGCCGATCCTGCTCTCCAGCGTGTGGACCGAGGTCGCCCGCCGGGCCGGGGTGCCGGCGTACGGCGTCGGGCTCCCGGGCCACTTCGTCGTCGGCGTCGGCGACCCCGACGGCAACCGCGTGCTGGTCGACCCGTTCGAGGGCGGCCGCCTGCTCCCCTACGACAGCGCGCGCTCGATCGCGGAGGCGGCCGGCCGCTCGCTGCGGCCCGAGCACCTGCGCCCGCACGACCCGATCGACACCCTCGCCCGGGTGCTGGCCAACATCCGCGCCTGGGCCACGACGCCCGAGCGCGCCTGGCACCGGCTGTGGGCCGTCGAGCTCGGCCTGCTGCTGCCCCGCCACGACCTCGGGCTGCGGCGCGAGCACGGCGAGGCGCTCATCAGCGTCGGCCGCTACCGGGAGGCCTCGACCGTGCTCGAGGAGTACGCCGAGACCGTCGCCGGCCCGATGCCCCTCGAGGCCGAGCACGCCCGCCGCGTCGCCCGCCAGGCCCGCGCCCGCCTCAACTAGGGCCCGCGCGCGCAGCGTCTCGCTATTCGGAATGATCTGTCTCTGATAGTGATACGGGTGCAGGCTGGCCTCCTTCGACGAGGAGGTCGGTCATGGTGGGCCAGCTGTGGGACGCGCAGGGCTACGACGCGCAGTTCTCGTTCGTGACGGCGTACGGCGACGTGCTCCTCGGCCTGCTCGACGCGCAGCCGGGCGAGCGGGTCCTGGACATCGGCTGCGGCACCGGGCACCAGGCGGCAGAGATCGCCGCGGCCGGTGCGGAGGTGGTCGGCGTCGACAGCGACGCCGCGATGCTCGATATCGCGCGCGCCGAGCACGCGGGCGTGCGGTTCGTGCAGGCCGACGCCCAGGACGGCGCCGCCCTGCGCGCCGCCGTCGGCGCGAGCCCCGTGGACGCCGTGCTGTCGAACGCCGCGCTGCACTGGATGCCCGACCAGGACGCCGTCGTCGCCGGCATCGGCGCGGTGCTGCGCCCCGGCGGCCGGCTCGTCGTGGAGATGGGCGGCGCGGGCAACGTGGCGCGCAACGCCGACGCGATCCGGGCCGGCCGCGCGGCCGTGGGCCTCGACGCCGACGTGCCCCTGCCTTGGACCTTCCCCACGCCTGGCGAGCAGGCCTCGCGCCTCGAGCGGCACGGCTTCGTCGTGCGCACGGTGGCGCTCATCGACCGGCCGACACCCCTGGCCGACGGGGTGACGACGTCGGGCTGGGCCCGGATGTTCGGTGCCTCGCTCGTGGCCGACGTACCTGACACCGACCGCGAGGCCTTCGACGCCGCCGTCGACGAGCGCGCCGCCCAGCTCGGCCTCGACCGCCGCCCCGACGGCGCGACCGGCTGGTGGGCCGACTACCAGCGCCTGCGGTTCACCGCAGCCCTCGCGTAGTACCCGCTTTGGATGGGTGTGGCGTCGGTAGAGCGACGCGTCACCCATCCGATGCGGGTTCTCAAGCCGCGCGGGGTCAGGTCTTGGAGGGCTTGGGGGTGCTCGTCGGCTTGGGCGACGTGGACGTCGAGCCGGACTTCGAGCCCGACGGCGACGGGCTCGGCGACTTGGTCGGCTTCTTCGCCGGGTCGGGGCCGCAGACGACGGTCGGCGAGGGGCGGTAGCGGGTGGTGATGGTCTCCCGCTTCACCTCCTTGCCGTCCTTGTAGAACACGCGGTCGACGTCGATGGTGAAGCCGATCATGCCGGTCTGCGCGAGGCAGGCGGGGTCCTGGCTGTAGACCGTCTTGAACGGGACGATGTTGCGCTTGGGGCCGAAGTCGGCCTTGATGTCGTCGTAGACCTTCGTGCCCCACATCGTGATGGTCAGCGAGGTCTCCCTCATCACCGTGGTGATGAGGACGCCGTTCTTGGTGTTGTTGCGGAACTTCATGTCGAAGGCGCCCCAGGCGACCGTGGCCTCGAGGCCGGGCTGGTAGCGCGGGATCCAGATCGAGTGCGCCTGCGTGTAGACGCGCTCGAGGCCGGAGTAGAACGCCGCCGACCAGGCGGTCGTGGCCGACGCCGAGACACCGCCGCCCTGGTCCTCCTTGAAGATGCCGCCCGGGCCGATCACGAAGCCCACGGTGTAGCCGTTGGCGACTGTGCGCTCCTTGATGACCTTGTTCAGGGAGAACGTCTCGCCCGGCTTGAGCAGCGTGCCGTTCATGTACTTCGCGGCGGTGCCGATGTTCTGGAACCGGTACGCGGCGTACGGGAAGTTCTGCTTGAAGGAGCCGAGCTTCTCCACGACGCCGAGCTTCTCGGCGTCCTCGGTGGTGAGCTTGGGCTCGATGGTGCCGAGGGTCGGCGAGACCGTGCGCTTCGCGGGGTCGGTCTCCATGAGGACGGCGGAGACGCCGACGGCGAGGTCCTCGGGGTTGACGCCGCTGCCAGTCTTCGACGGGATGATCACCGGCTTGCCGGTCTTCACGCTCCACGTCGCGTCGCGGCCGGGCTTCTCCACCGGCGCGAGCTCCTCCTCGATCGAGCTGCGGAGGATGTCGCCGTCGAGCGAGGCGACGAGCTCGCCGTTGGTGGGCGTGAACGCCAGCGCGCGCGAGATGGCCGAGACGGGGATGTCAGCGGTGATCTTCGAGACCTTGACAGTCACCGGGCCGGAGACGGCGGCCTGCGCGGTGGCCAGGGCCTCCTCGGCCTTCTCCTGCGTGACGGTCGGCGTGGTCTCGACGACCGGGAGCGGCACGGACTGGCCCGTGCGCAGGTAGGCCTCGGAGATCGCCTCGACCGCTGCGGGCTGGTCGATCTGCGAGCCGTTCGCGCCCGGCGTCAGCGTCGCCTGCGTGCCCGCCATGGTGATCGAGGGCTCGACCGGCAGCGTGTCGGTGTCGGTGGCCACCGTCTTCACGGCCTCGGCGAGCTTGGCCTGGTCGACGACGATGACGGGGTCGAGCGCCGGCCCGCCGGTGAACTGCGCGAGGAGCGTGATCGGGTTCCACACCCGGCCGCCGTAGCCGGCGACGGTGGCCGCGGCGTCGAACGAGAGGCCGGCGTCGGCGGGCACCAGGGTGATGTGCTGCTGGCCGACGACGACGTCCATCCCGGCCTCGGCCTGCGGGCCGAGCTGCTTCTCGAGGGTCGCGGCGGCCTCGGCCTCGGACTGGCCGCCCACCTCGACGCCGAGCACGGTCGCGCCGTTGGGGATGCCGTCGCCGCTCGCCACCACGAGGGCCGCGTAGGCGGCGCCGAGGGCGAGGACGGCGATGCCCACCCAGAGCAGCACCCGCGTCCACACGGAGCGGGGGCCCGGGGAGGGGGTGATCTCGTCGGGCGTGGTGTCGGTCGCGGTCACGGCTGGCAGGTCCCGGAGGTCGGTTGTCGGCGTCCGCATCCCTGGCGCTCCCGGGACGACGGTGTCCTGAGCGGGAGTGCCGCGCGGGCGCGACGATGGCTCTCTGACCAGGGTAGACGCCGCACGGCCCCTGCCCCGAATCCGAAACGTGCGACGCGGCCCACGCGTCGCCGGTTCCGTCCGATGACCGGTCGGTAGCGGTGGAGCGACCGAGGGATGAGCGCGGCGGCTATCCGGACGAAGCGGGACGAACCGGGCGCAGGGCAGGCTTCAGCGGCGCGGGATGTCGGCGCCGAGCTGGTAGTAGCCGCTGCCGAACCACAGCAGCGGACGGCCGTCGGGGCGGAGCATGTCGACCTCGAGCACCTCGCCGATGAGGATGTCGTGGTCGCCGGCGCGGTGGATCTGCTGCGTGCGGCACTCGACGGTGACCAGCGCCTCGTCGAGCAGGAGCGCCCCGGTCAGCGCCGAGCGGTGGGTGGGCGTGGAGTCGAACTGGCCGACGAGGGGGCGGCCCTTGGTGGCGAACCACGAGGCGCGGCCGCGCTGGGCCTCGTCGAGCACGTTGACGTTCCAGCCGCCGGCGTCGAGCACGGCCTCGTGGAAGCGCGAGTCGACCTCGACGCAGACGAGCACCAGCGGCGGCTCGAGGGAGACCGAGGCGAAGGAGTTCGCCGTCATCGCGTGGTCGAAGCCGTCCTGCACGGCGGTGACGACGGTGACGCCGGTGGCGAAGCGCCCCATCACCGTGCGGAACTCGGCGGCCAGGACCCGCTCGGGCCCGACCTCTGCCTGGCTCATGAGGCGAGCCTAACCGCGCGCCGCACCGCAGTCGCGGGCGACGGTGCGCCTGTCATACGCGCACCCCGGAGAGCCGGGCATGGTCGATGACCACGGCAGCGGGCGGCGCGACGAGGCGCAGGGTCGTGAGCGCCGACTCGCCGAAGGCGTTGGGCGTGGCGCTCGACAGCGCGAGGACGCCGAGCAGGCGCCCGCCGGCGCGCAGGGGCATCGACAGGAACGTGGCGACGCCCGGGTGGTCGACGAGGTCGGGGTCGGCGCTACCGAGCCCGGACTGCGGGTCGGCGACCATCGGCGCCAGGTGATGGGCCGCGGTCGGGATCCCGGTCGCCTGCTCCGACGCCTCGGCGAGTCCCTCGAGCATCTCGAGGTACTGCTGCTCGGTGACCGGCCGCGACACGGAGACATAGGTCGCCTCGGGGGCGCTGCCGGTCGGGTCGAGCAGGAGGACGGCGGCGAGGTCGCAGTCGACGATGTTCTCCATCGCGCGCAGCACGGCGGCGACGGTCTCCTCGAACCCGTGGACGTCGGCGGCGATCGCGGTGACGTCCTGCGTGACCGAGGCCTCGAAGAGCTTGCGGTCGAGCAGATCCGTCACGCGCGCCAGCACGTCGTCGTCGGTGAGCTCGATCGGCTCGGCCTTCATCGCCGGGCGGCCGTTGCGCGAGCGCGCCGCGGAGAGGATCGCGTCGCGCACGGTGTCGACGAGCTCCGAGGCCTCGAAGTCCTTGGTGAGGAAGCGCTCGCCGCCGGCGCGCGCGCCCCAGTAGCGGTCGCTCGCCGCGTTGAGCGAGGTCAGGAACAGCACCGGGAGGTCGGCGGTCATCCAGTCGTCCTTGAGGACGCGCGCGGCGACGTACCCGGAGACGCGCGGCATCTGGACGTCGAGGATCACCACGTCGGGCATCGTGCGGAACACCGCCTGCACCGCCTCGACGCCGTCGTCGGCCGTCACGACCTCGAACCCGGCCTCGCCGAGGACGGTCGTCAGGATCCGGCGCAGCGTGGCGCTGTCGTCCGCCACCACGGCCACGGGCCTGTGCTCGCTCATGGTTGTCCCCTCCCCTACCGGCCGACCAGCCGGCGCACGGTGTCGACCAGCGCGCGCTGGTCGAACTCCCTCTTGAGCAGGTACGCGTCCGCACCTGCGTCGAGCCCGGCGCGACGGTCTGCGTCGTCGCCGCGCGAGGTCATGATCACGACCGGGACGTTCTCCCAGCCGCGCGTCCTGCGGATCGTCCGCGTCAGCGTGAACCCGTCCATGCCCGGCATCTCCACGTCGGAGAGCACGAGGTCGACCGGGCCACCCTGCAGACGGGCCGCGCCGTCGAGCCCGTCGACGGCGGTGACGACGTCGTAGCCGGCGCTCTCGAGGATCGAGCGCTGCAGCTCGCGGACGCCGAGCGAGTCCTCGACGACGAGCACGCGGGCCCGGCCCTCGCCGGTCGACGTGCGCGGGCGCGGCGCGCCGCCGTCCTCGTCGTCGGCGGTGTCGTCCTCGGCGCCGAGCGCGGCGGTGCCGCTCCAGCGCGAGGCGAGGTCGCGCAGGTCGACCAGCAGCACGACCGAGCCGTCGTCGTCGATCGTGGCGCCGGAGGCGCCGGGCACGCGGCCGAGGAAGTCGCCGAGGCTCTTCACCACCACCTCGCGCTCGGTCTCGACGGCGTCGACGGCCCAGGCGATCGGCTCGCCGGTCAGGCGCGCGACCACGGCGGCCCGGGGGCTGCGGGCGCCCGGCACGCCGAGCACCTCGCCGAGGTCGGCGAGCGGGATGGCGGTGCCCTCGCGGGCGAGCACGAGCGAGCCGGCGACGTCGTGGACGGCAGCGTCGCGCAGCGACAGCGTCTCGACCACGCCCGCGAGCGGCACGGCGTAGCGCTCGTCGCCGAGGCGCACGAGCAGGCAGCGCGCGACGCCCAGGGTGACGGGGAGGGTCAGCACGAAGCGGGTGCCCTCGCCGGGCGTGCTGAGCACCTCGACGGCGCCCCCGAGCGCCTCGACCGAGGTCCGCACGACGTCGAGGCCGACGCCGCGGCCGGACGTCGTCGTCACGTCGGTACGCGTCGAGAAGCCGGGCTCGAAGATCACCTGGTGCAGCACGGAGCCGGAGGCCTGCGTGCCCTCCGGCAGCAGGCCCCGGGCGACGGCGGCGGATCGCAGCACGTCGTCGTCGATGCCGGCCCCGTCGTCGGACACCTCCACGACCACAGTCGAGCCGGCGCTGCGCGCCGACAGCGTGACGGTCGCGATGCGCGGCTTGCCCTGGGCGGAGCGGAGGTCGGGCGTCTCGCACCCGTGGTCGACGGCGTTGGTCACGAGGTGGCGCAGCGCGTCGGCGACGCCGTCGAGCACGCGCACGTCGAGCTCCACGTCGGCGCCCTGCACGACGAGGACGACGTCCTTGCCCGACTTCGCCGCGACTCCGCGGACGAGGACGTCGAAGCCGGCTGCCACGCGGCGCACCGGCACCATGGCGAGACCCATCGCGCCGTCACGCACGCGGGCGACACGGTTCGAGGCGTCCTCCGTGCGCGAGCGCAGGTCGCGCGTCGTGGCGTGCAGCCGGTCGGCCACGCCGACGAGGCCGGTGACGCGGTCGGCGAGCTCGCCCGGCGAGCTGCCCGAGAGCAGCGCCTCGCGGAGGCCGCGGACGAGCGCCTGGTGCTCGTCGAGCAGGGAGCCCAGATCGCGGGTGTGGCGGTCGATGCGGCGCACGTCGAGCTCGGCCTCGCCGACGACGTCGAGCAGGTCGTGCACGCGGCGGGTGGGCACGCGCACCTGGTCGCCGAGCGTGCGCGTGGTCGTGGCGACGGGCGCCGGCGCTTCGGCGACGGGCTCGGCGAGCGGCGCCCGCTCCACCACATGCGTCGCCGACGGCGGGGTGCGGGGCGCATCGTCGCGCGGAGACGTGCGGCCGCCGACGGCGTCGATGGCCGCGAGCATGCCGGTGCGCTCGTGCTCGGCGACGTCCCAGTCGGTGCCGGGAACCCACCGGGCGAGCATCTCGGTGGTCTCGAGCAGGACGTCCACGACCTCGCGGGTCACCGGCACCCGGCCGTCGCGCACCTTGCCCAGCAGGTCCTCGGCGCGGTGCGCGAGCTCGGTGACCGGCGCGACGCCGAACATCGTCGCCGAGCCCTTGAGCGTGTGGGCATGGCGGAGCAGGTCGGTCGCCGCCTGGCGCGGCTGCCCCGAGCGCTCGAGCACGAGCAGGCCGTCGCGCAGGGCAGCGGTGAGCTCCGCCGCCTCGTGACGGAAGCTCGCGGCGAGCTCGGGGTTCTCCGACCAGGCGGGCATGACGGCCTCAGGCCACCCGGAAGCGCGCGATCGACTCGCGCAGCTCGGCGGACAGGACGTTGAGCTGCGCGGCCGCGGCGGCCGACTGCTTGGAGCCGACGGCGTACTGGCGCGACACGTCCGACACCTGCGTCATCGCCGACACGACCTGGTCGGACGCCGACCGCTGCTGCTGCGTCGCGATCGAGATCTCCTTGGCCGCGGTGGTGGTCTCGTCGACCATGCCGCTGATCCGCTCGAGCGCCTCGACCACCTCGCGGGCGAGCCCGGCCCCCATGTGGACCTCCTTGCTCCCCTCCTCGGTGGCGAGGATGGTCGCGTGGGTCTCGGTCTGGATCTGCGCGACGATCGCCTGGATCTGGCCGGCCGACTCCTGCGAGCGCTCCGCGAGCTTGCGCACCTCGGCGGCGACGACGGCGAAGCCGCGGCCGTGCTCACCGGCGCGGGCGGCCTCGATGGCGGCGTTGAGGGCGAGCAGGTTGGTCTGGTCGGCGAGGTCGTCGATCACCTCGAGGATGCGGCCGATCTCCTGGCCCTTCTCGCCGAGCGACAGCGCGCGGGCGGCGATCTGGTCGACGCGGTCGGCGATCTGGTCCATCGAGCGCACGGACGCGGCAACGGCCATCCGGCCCTCCTCCGCGTGGCGCAGCGTCTCGGCGGCGTAGCGGGCGACCGCCTCGGCGGTGTCGGCGATCTGGGCCGCCGTCGCGGCGAGCTCCTCGATCGTCGACGTCGTCTCGGCCACGGCCGACGACTGCTGCGTCGCCGAGGCTGCGTGCTCCTCGGCGGTCGCGAGCAGCTCGCCGGCGCTCGCCGCGATCTGCTCGCCGCCCGCGCGCACCTGCTCGACGAGGGTCACGAGGCTCTCGAGCGCCTCGTTGACCGACTGGGAGAGCACCACGACGGCGTCGTCCTCGGCGTCCTCCTCCTCGGCGACGGCGGCGACGTCGATGCGCGACGACAGGTCGCCGGCGGCGGCGCGCTCGAGCTGCGCGGTGAGGGCGTCGACGCGGGCCGACAGCTCGCGGCGCTCGCGGGTCGACTTGCTCTCGAAGGCGAGGACGGCCTCGGCGAGCTGGCCGTCGATCAGCGTCATCGCGGGCAGGGCGATGAGGGCGATGAGGCCGAGCGGCAGCGCCGACCCGGTCCAGGTGGCGGTGACGGTACCGGTGAAGCCGACGCTGGCGGACAGCAGGGCGGCGAAGCCGGCCAGCCACCAGCCGGAGAACAGCAGCGAGGCGAACAGCACGGTGACGGCGAGCATCACCGACGCGCAGCCGAGCAGGCCGCCGCTCGCGACGGCGAGGCCGGTGATGTAGACGACGTTGGTCACCAGCACGATGCGGCCGATGAGGATCGCCTGCGTCTGCTGCAGCGCCACGCCCTGGCTGTGCGCGCGGAACGCCAGCACCGTGGTGACGGTGGCGAGGACGGCGCCGAAGGCGGTCCAGGCCCAGACGGCCGGCAGCTCGACGACGGCCTCGGGCACGAAGAGGTCGGTCAGGTACGCCGACAGCAGGCCGAGCGTCACGCACCCCCAGGTGGCGATGCCGGCGATCACGGCGATGCGCTTGCTGAACTCCACGACTGCTCCCGCGTTCGTGCACACGTCGCGGCGGCCCCCTCCGGGCCCCTGTAGATGTGTCGGCACACCAGCCGTCACCTGAAGGGGTCAATCAAGCCTTTGTCCGCGCGTCGCCGGACGGCGTCGCCGCAGGTCAGCGGCCCCGGGCCACCCGTCGGCCGAGCCGCAGCACGGCGTCGGCGTCGAGCAGGGCCACCGGCCCGTACGGCGACGACTCGTCGGCGAGGCCGCGAACCAGCTCGGCGGAGTCGCCGGCGAGGGTCACCGGCGGGGGCTCGTGGTCCTCGGGCACCTCGAGCAGGCCCTGCACGGCGTCGGCCACGACGCCCACCTCGGTCTCGTCGCTGCGCAGCACCACGACCCGGGCGGACGACGCCAGCGGTGTCGCGGCGACCCCGAGCAGCGGCCGCAGGTCGACCACCGGCAGCACCCGGCCCCGCCAGTTGCCGACGCCGCGCACCCAGGCCGGCGCGGCTGGCAGGCGGGTGAGTGCAGGCACGGGGACGACCTCGACGACGCGGACCGCCTCGACGCCGTAGCGGCCGGGGCCGAGGCGCACGACCACGTGGTCGAGGCCCGCGGCGTCCGGTTCGACGACGTCGTCGTCGAACCAGGTCGGCTCGGCGTGCTCGAGGCTCACCGAGGGGTCATCGGCCGGGAGCGGGATCCCCTGTAGCGCCGGCATCGGGCGGGGGCAGGAGCCCGGGCGCTCCTGGGAGGACGTCGCCGGGGCCGGGGGCGTGCTCGACGTCCTCAGCCTGCTCCGCGGCCACGAGCTCGGCGAGCCCGTCCGGCAGCGGCAGCAGCGCGGCGACGAGACCGAGGACCGTGCAGCCGACGACGTACACCCACGAGCGGGTCACGTCGGGCAGCAGCACGTCGCCGCCCGGGGCCCACTCGAGGACGACGCCGGTGGCGACGAGCCAGCCGGCCATGAGCGCCAGGCCGGTGGCCTTGCTGCCCGACTGCCAGACGATCGCGCGCACGAGGACCACGACGGCCACGAGCATGAGCGCGACGCCCCAGGGCACGACGACCGAGCCGATCGTGGTGCGGCCCGCGGCGACCACGGCGCCCACGAGCCCGAGGATCACCCCGAGGACCGCCATGGCGGCCACGGAGGCCGCCGAGACGCGGGGGCGCGGGCTCGAGGTCACCCTCCGAGGGTAGTCGCGCCCTCCGCAGCGCTCGTGCGCACGTCGACCAGCAGTTCGCGGTGGCGCTTCTGCGCCTCCTCGAGGACGTCGGTGATCTCGCGGCCGATGAGCTCGTGGCGCTCGGTGAGCGCGTCGCGCAGCGCCTCGACGAGGTGGCGGTTCTCGTGCAGCAGCGCCCGGGTGTGGCTCTTCTGCTCCTGCAGGATCCGCTCGACCCGCTCGCGCCCGTCCTTGTCGCTCAGCACGCGGCCGACGAGGTTGGTGTCCGAGAGCGCCGAGCCCTGCACGGCGGCGTAGGAGATGAGCGTGTCGGTCATGCCGGCGGCGCCGACCATCTGCGCGGCCACGTTGGTCGCGTAGAGCAGGTCGCCCGACGGGCCCGTGGAGATGTCGCTGAAGAACAGCTCCTCGGCCGACTGGCCGCCCATCGCGATCCGGATGAGGCCGGTCATCTCCTCGCGGCTGCGGGTGAACACGTCCTCGGCGTCGCCGTGGGCCAGCAGGCCGAGGGCATCGCGGCGCTTGATGATCGTGAGCACCTCGAGGCGGCGCTGCGGGGCCACGAGCCACGCGGTGACGGCGTGGCCGGCCTCGTGGGTCGCGATGAGCTCCTTCTCGTGCTCCGTGTAGGCCACGGGCTGGCCGAGGCCGACCTCCTCGACCAGGCGGGCCCGCTCGACGTCCTGGCGGTTCATCGCCTGGTCGCCGCGGCGCAGGGCGTTGACCAGGCCCTCGTCGAAGAGGTGCTCGATCATCACCGGCGTGTAGCCCTGCGTCACCGAGGCGAGGCTGTCGCGCTGCTCCTCGGCGTCGAGCTCCTGGTGGTGGGCCTTCTTCGCGAGGAAGAAGTCGATCAGCTCGCGGCGGCCGGCCTTGGTCGGCGGCTCGAAGGTGAGGCGGCGGTCGAAGCGGCCGGGGCGCAGCAGCGCGGGATCGAGGTTGTCGGCGCGGTTGGTCGCGGCGATGACGAGCACGTTCGTGCTCGGCGGCACGGGGCGGGACAGCTGGCGGTGCGCGGGCAGGTAGAGGTTGAGCTTGTCGACGAACCACGTGTGCAGCTTCTGGAAACCGGTCGGGTCGTCGAAGGACTGCATCTGCACGAGCAGCTCGTTGACGACGCCGCCCACGCCCTCCGAGGTCATGCCCGCGAGGTTGCGCACGAGACCGCCGGACTGCGCGCCGCCGACGATGCCGGGGGCTGCCGCGGCGTACTGCGTGGGCAGGCCCTCGAGGCCGCCGCAGCACATCACCGACGAGCTCGACGTGGTGGGGTGCGCGGTCATGGACAGGCCGCCGCGCGCCATCGCGATCGCGTCGATCTCCTCGATGAAGCCGATCGCGCCGCCCTCCTGGCGCGCGGCCTTGCGCAGCGCCTTGAAGTACGAGCGGATCTTGCGGGCGGTGGCGCCGTAGTACATCGACTGGAACGACGTCGCGGAGACGAAGAGGAACGGCACCCCCGCCTCGCGCGCCATGGCCTTGGCGAGGTGGGTCTTGCCGGTGCCCGGGGCACCCTCGAACAGCAGCCCGCGGCGGGGGGTGCCGCCCATCTCCGACGAGAAGGCCTTGTGCGCGAGGAAGAGGTTGAGCGAGCGGACGACGTCGTCCTTGACCGGGTCGATGGCCTTGACGTCGTCGAGCGTCACGTCGATCTGCTCGGGGCGGTAGGTCACATGGGGCGAGCGGCCGGCACCGATGGTGCTGCCGACGAGCACGGCGATGAGCGCGAGGAAGAACAGCGCCGGTATGAGCAGCATCGGGTCGATCGAGGGCAGCGACAGGTCGAAGATGTCGAGCGGGTCGCCGCTGATGAGCCGGCCCCAGAGGTAGGCGGCGGGCAGCAGGAGCAGCAGGAACAGGGTCCACAGCCGACGGCGGCGGGAGCGCTCGCGGGCGGCGCCGACGTCGCCGCCGCCCATCGTCAGCCGGCCGGTGCCGGCGTCGCTGAGCATGTCCGCCGAGCCCTGCTGCTTGCCTCGCGCCATGGCCGCTACCCGTCTCTCGCTGCTCTGCGTGCACGTACCGCCCGGTGGGGGCCGGGCGGTGATACCCATCGTGAGCGACGACGAGACGCGGTGCCGCATCGCAGCAGCGAACCTCACTCGCGTGGAGTACCCCGACCGGCCCCATGCTCCACCGAGAGTGACGTGCCGCTCTCGGAGAGCGCAACGGTCCAGCGGACGGTCACGGCCCGCAGACGATGCCCCTCCGAGCTGCGCGAGGGGGCGGCACTGCGGTCAGATGCCGGCGAAGAGGTCGGTCTCGCGGCCCTCGGCGTCGCGCTCGCCCGCGGGCTCGCCCTTCACCAGCCGGTAGTACTCGTGGCCGAAGGCCTGCGACCCCACCTTGTTCGACAGCGCGAAGAAGCCGTCCTCGAGGCTGATCTGGGTCTCATGGGCCGCCATGGCCGCCATCTTGCGGTCCAGCCACGCCGCGGCGTCGACCGCGGTCGTCACGAGCTCGTCGTCGCACCCGAACGGGAGCTCGTCGGGGTCCATCGCGGTGAACTCGCTCTCCTCGCCGAGGTCCTTGAGCGCCTGGATCCCGGCGCGCATGACCGACTTCGGGAACGCGGTCCAGTAGACCTTGGCGATCTCCCAGGCCTCGCCGAGCTCGGGCTTGAAGCTCGGGGCCGCCGCGAGGGCCGCGGCGTAGGTGGCGGCGCGGTGGGCCTGGATGTGGTCGGGGTGGCCGTAGCCGCCGAAGTCGTCGTAGGTGACGAGCACCTGCGGGCGCACCTCGCGGATCACGGCGACGAGGTCGGTCGCGGCGGCGAGGAGGTCGGCCCGCCAGAAGCACGCGGGGTCGTCGTTGTCGGCGGTACCCATCATCCCGGAGTCGCGGTACTTGCCCGGGTGGCCGAGCAGGCGGTAGTCGACGACCCCGAGGGCCGCCATCGCGTTGGCCAGCTCGATCGCGCGGTGCTCGCCGAGCGTGTCCTCGCGGTCGGCGGCGCGGTGCGCGTGCTCGTCGACGAGGACCTCGCCCTCCTCGCCGAGCGTGCACGTCACGAGCGTGACGTGGACGCCGGCGTCGACGTACTTGGCCATCGTGGCGCCGTTGTTGATGGTCTCGTCGTCGGGGTGCGCGTGGACGAGGAGGAGGCGGCGGTCTGCGGCGGAGGCATCGGTCACGCCGTGGAGCCTACGTCCGGGCCCGGTCGCCCACACCCCGCTCCCGCTCGGCGTTCGCCCGCGGCAGAAGCGGCCCCGGGCAGCCGGTGCCGGGCCGGGCTTAGGGTCGGACGGTGAGCGACCAGACCTACCCCCGCCAGCGTGCGCGGACCCGCGGCTTCTCCCTCGGGGCTCCCCGCCTGTTCACCCTCTCCCTCGACGGCTCGCGCGCTGTGTTCGTGCGGACGACGTCGGGAACCGACACGGTCGGCCGGCTCTGGGTGATGGACGCCGCCGCCGGCGAGGAGACCCTGGTGGCCGACCCCGAGGCGCTGCATCCGGGTGCTGAGGAGCTCTCGCGCGAGGAGCAGGCGCGCCGCGAGCGCATGCGTGAGCAGGCCTCCGGAGTGGTCGGCTACTCCACCGATCGCGACGTGACCCGGGCGGTGTTCGCACTCAGCGGCGGGCTTTACGCCGCCGAGCTGACCGCATCGGCACCGGTGCACCCGCTCGACGTGGACGGGCCCGTCATCGACCCCCGGCTGTCGCCCGACGGCGCCCACGTGGCCTACCACTCCCACCGCGCGCTGCGGATCGTCGGCGCCGACGGCAGCGGCGACCGCGCGCTCGTCGAGCCCGCCCACGAGCACGAGACGTGCGGGCTCGCCGACTTCGCCGCCGCCGAGGAGCTCGAGCGCAGCCGCGGCTTCTGGTGGTCGCCGTCGTCCGACGCGCTGATCGTCGAGCGGGTCGACGTCTCGCCGGTGCAGGAGTGGTGGATCGCCGACCCGGTGCACCCGGAGCGCCCGCCGTACGCGCACCGCTATCCCGCGGCCGGGACGCCCAACGCGCTGGTGTCGCTCGAGCTCGTCCGGCTCGACGGCGAGCGGGCCGTGATCGCCTGGGACACCGACGGGCTGCCCTACCTCGTCGACGTCGTCTGGGCCGAGGGCGGTGACCCGCTCGTGGTGCTGGCCAGCCGCGAGCAGAAGCGGTTCGTCGTGCTGGCGGTGGATCCCGCCACGGCCGCGACCCGGGTCGTCACGGAGTGGACCGACCCGCAGTGGGTCGACGTGTTCCCCGGAGCAGTGCGCTGGGCGCCCGACGGCCGGCTGCTCACGCTGCGCGCCGACCGCGCCACCGACACCTACCGCCTGCACCTCGGCGACGACTGGCTCTCGCCCGCAGGCCTGCAGATCCGCGGCGTCGCCGGAGCCGACGACGACGGCGTCCTCGCCACGACCGCGCCGCATCCCATGCAGTCGGCGCTGGTGCGCGTGCACTGGGACGGGTCCGTCTCGGAAGTGGCCGGCGACGGCGGCTTCGTCACCGGTCTCTCGTCCGGCGGGACCAGCATCGTCGTCGAGCGCCGCCTGGACACCACCGACGTGTCGTTCGAGCTGCGGTCCTCCTCCGGCGTCTGGGCGGTGGAGTCGTTCGCCGAGACGCCGGTCGTGCAGCCGCGCGTCGACATCGTCGAGGCGGGGCCCGAGCGCATCCTCACCGCGGTGCTCTGGCCCACCGGCCACGAGCCCGGCACGCGGCGGCTACCCGTGGTGCTCTCGCCCTACGGTGGCCCGCACCACCAGGAGGTGCTCGCGGCCGGCGGCCTCTTCGGCGAGGACCAGTGGCTGGCCGACCAGGGCTTCTGCGTCGTCGTCGCCGACGGCCGCGGCACGCCCGGGCGCGGACCGGCGTGGGACCGGCGGATCAAGCACGACCTCGCCACGGGCGTCCTCGACGACCAGGTGACCGCGCTGCAGGCCGTGGCCGAGCGCTGGCCCGACGACGTCGACACCGACCGTGTCGCGATCCGCGGCTGGTCGTTCGGCGGGTACCTGGCAGCCCTCGCGGTACTGGCCCGGCCGGACGTCTTCCACGCCGCGGTCGCGGGGGCGCCGGTCACCGACTGGCGCCTCTACGACACGGCCTACACCGAGCGCTACCTCGGCATCCCGACCGAGGACCCCGCGCCCTACGACGCCTGCTCGCTGGCCCCGTTCGCCCCGCAGCTGCGCCGGCCGCTGCTGATCATCCATGGGCTCACCGACGACAACGTCGTGGTGGCGCACACGCTCGCGCTGTCCGCGGCGCTCACCGTGCACGGCCGGCCGCACCAGGTGCTGCCGCTCTCCGGCGTCACGCACATGACGCCGCAGGAGGAGGTCGCGGAGAACAAGCTGCTGCTCGAGCTCGACTTCATCCGCAGGTCGCTCGGCGTGCAGTAGCACCGAGGGCGCAGACGCAGCGAGGGCGCGGACAGGGGATCCTGTCCGCGCCCTCGGCGTCTGCGGGTCGGCCGCCGGCTCAGCGGAACTGGCTGCGGTCGTCCTGGTGGGCCTGCTGCACGAGGTCGGGGTGCGACTCGACGGGCACCTGCTCGTCCTGCTCCTCGGCCGACATGGTCGAACGGATCACGCGACCCGAGGCGCCGGGGTCGAAGGGCTTGCGCTCCTCGGGGAAGTGGCAGGCGATGGCGTGGCCCGGAGCCACCTCGCGGAACGCGGGCACCTCGAGCTTGCAGCGCTCCTGCGCCTTGAAGCAGCGGGTGTGGAACACGCAGCCCGACGGCGGGTTGATCGGGGAGGGCAGGTCGCCGGTGAGCAGGATGCGCTCGCGGCGGTTCTGGCTGTCAGGGTCCGGGATCGGCACGGCCGACAGCAGCGCGTGGGTGTAGGGGTGCAGCGGCTTGGAGTAGATCGTGTCGCGGTCGGCGAGCTCCATGATCTTGCCGAGGTACATGACCGCGACGCGGTCGGAGATGTGCCGGACCACCGAGAGGTCGTGCGCCACGAAGATGTAGGCGATGCCGAACTCCTCCTGGAGGTCCTCGAGGAGGTTGACCACCTGGGCCTGGATCGACACGTCGAGGGCCGACACGGGCTCGTCGCACACGATGAGCTTGGGGCGCAGGGCCACAGCGCGGGCCACGCCGATGCGCTGGCGCTGGCCGCCGGAGAACTCGTGCGGGTAGCGGTTGTAGTGCTCGGGGTTGAGACCGACGCGCTCGAGCAGCCCCTGGACCTTGGACTTGATCTCCTTGTCCGTCATGGAGCTGTCGGTGACGCGGAAAGGCGCACCCACGATCGTGCCGATCGGGTGCCGGGGGTTCAGCGAGCTGTACGGGTCCTGGAAGATGATCTGGATGTCGCTGCGCAGCGCCTGCATCTGGCTCCGCGAGCAGCCGGCGATCTCCTTGCCGTCGAACACGATCGACCCGGAGGTCGGGTCGATGAGCTTCGTGATCGTGCGCCCGGCGGTCGACTTGCCGCAGCCGGACTCTCCCACGAGGCCGAGGGTCTCGCGCTCGGCGACGTCGAAGGTGATGCCGTCGACCGCCTGAACGGCGCCGACCTGCTTCTGGAAGATGATCCCCTGGGTGATGGGGAAGTGCTTCGTGAGGTCCCTGACCTGGAGCAGGGCGTCGTCGCGCAGCGTGGGCGCGCCCGACGGCTCGGTGCTCGGTGCGACGGTCACGGTGTCTCCTTGGTGCGTTCTGTCCGTGGTGCTCGGGCGGTCGGTTCCGGGCTAGAGGGAGGGCTTGATGTCCTCGGCCCAGATCCTGCGGCGCTCCTCCGCCGGGATGTGGCAGCGGACGGAGTGGCCGGGGTCGGCTTCGAGCAGCTCGGGGCGCAGGGTGGCGCAGGCGTCGCCCTGGACGTGGTGCTTCTGGGTGCAGCGGGGCGCGAACACGCAGCCCTTCGGCAGGTTGATCAGCGACGGCGGGTTGCCGGGGATCGGGTCGAGCCGGCCCTTGCGGTCGCGGTCGAGGCGCGGCATGGATCCGAGCAGGCCCCACGTGTAGGGCATCTGCGGCCGGTAGAAGACGTCGCGCACCGCGCCGGCCTCGACGCAGCGGCCGCCGTACATCACCACGACGTCGTCGGCGATCTCGGCGACCACGCCGAGGTCGTGGGTGATGATGATGATCGCGGAGTGGAACTCCTTCTGCAGATCGCGCATGAGGTCGAGGATCTGGGCCTGGACCGTCACGTCGAGCGCCGTGGTGGGCTCGTCCGCGATGAGCAGCTGCGGGTCGTTCACCAGCGCCATCGCGATCATCGCGCGCTGGCGCATACCGCCGGAGAACTGGTGCGGGTAGTCGTCGACGCGGCGGTCGGGGTTGGGGATGCCGACGCGGTCGAGCATCTCGATGGCCCGCTTGCGCGCGACGGCCTTCGGCACGTCGTTGTGGACCTGGTAGGCCTCCACGATCTGGTCGCCCACCTTGAAGAAGGGGTGCAGCGACGACAGCGGGTCCTGGAAGATCATCGCGACCTTGTTGCCGCGGTAGACCCGCATCTCGTCGGCCGTCTTGCCGACGAGCTCGTCGCCGTCGAGCCAGATCTCGCCCGTGACCTGGGCGCGGGTGCCCTTCTGCAGGCCGAGGATCGCCTGGCTGGTGACCGACTTGCCCGAGCCGGACTCGCCGACGATGCCGAGGGTCTTGCCCCGCTCGACGGAGAACGACAGGCCGTCCACGGAGCGCACGAGGCCGTCGTCGGTGGGCCAGGCGACCTTGAGGTCGCGCACCTCGAGGAACGCGCTCGGCGGCGGCGAGACCACGGAGGCGGAGGAGTCCAGGGTGGAGGTCACGATGCTTCGTCTTCCTTCGGGCTCAGCTCAGGCGGACGCGCGGGTCGACCACGCCGTAGAGGACGTCGACGATGATGTTGGCCAGCACGATGAACAGCGCGGCCACGATCGTGACGCCCATGATCACCGGCAGGTCCTGCTTGTCGATCGCGTCGATCGACAAGTACCCGAGGCCCGGGAGGCTGAACACCTTCTCGGTGAGGATCGCGCCTCCGAGCAGCGCGCCGAGGTCGAGGCCGAAGATCGTGATGATCGGCGTGAGCGCCGCGCGCAGCGCGTGCTTGCTGATCACCTTCCGCCGGGTGAGGCCCTTGGCCACCGCCGTGCGGATGTAGTCCTCGCTCATGGTGTCGAGCATGTTCGCGCGGGTGAGCCGCGCGTAGAGCGCCGCGTAGAGGAACGCGAGCGCGATCCATGCCAGCACCAGCGCCTGGAACCACGCCACGGGGTTCTCCGTGAGCGGTTTGTAGTTCGGTGGTGGCAGGAATCTGATCGGCCCGTACACGAAGACGTACAGGAGTATCAGGCCGGTGAAGTAGATGGGCAGGGAGACGCCTGCCAGGGCGATGATCATCGCCGCTCTATCGACGACTGTCCCCTTCTTCAAGGCGGACAGGATGCCGACGGAGAGGCCGACGACGAGCCAGAGCACGGCGGCGCCGACGGCGAGGGAGAGCGTGACCGGGAACCTGTCCTTGATGAGCTCCCAGACCGGCTCCTTGTAGCGGAACGAGTACCCGAAGCACGGCGCCGGGCACTCGCGGACGCCGTCAGGGGTGCCGTCGCTGAACTCGCGGCCCTTGACGATGCCCGTCATGTAGTCCGAGTACTGCTTCCACAGCGGCTGGTCGAGGCCGAAGGACTTCTCGATCGCCGCCACCAGCTCCGGTGTCGGGTTCTTGCCCACGTACAGGTACGCGGGGCTGCTGCCGGTGATCTTCGGGCCGATGGCGAACAGGAAGAAC
>Ga0233425_10005269_pt1 | contig 20596 bp, 25 predicted proteins | sample Watercolumn_Towu_2_FD_181712 | JGI IMG/M metagenome (GOLD analysis project Ga0233425, IMG submission 181712) | Freshwater microbial communities from Lake Towuti, South Sulawesi, Indonesia - Watercolumn_Towuti2014_140_MG | ecosystem: Environmental > Aquatic > Freshwater > Lake | place... | reverse complement strand
AAATCGCCGGATGAAGTCGCGAAAGGCCAGCTTCGCCGCGGAGTCGAGGCCGACCGTCGGCTCGTCGAGAAACAGGATCGGCGGGCTGTGGAGCAGTGCCGCCGCCAGATCGCACCGCATCCGCTGTCCCAGGCTCAGCTGGCGAACGGGGACGTCCAGGATTGGCTCGAGCGCCAGAATCGAAACCATCTCGTCGAGGGTCTTCCTGTGGACCGCCGCGGGTACGCGATAGATGTCGCGAAGCAGGTCGAACGACTCGACGACTGGCAGGTCCCACCAGAGCTGTGTGCGTTGCCCGAATACGACCCCGATGTTTCGCACGTGGGCGACGCGGTCCGTCCACGGTATACGACCCAGAACGGTGCATCGTCCAGACTCGGGGACCAGGATTCCGGAGATGATCTTGATGGTCGTCGACTTGCCGGCCCCGTTCGAACCGATGTAGCCCACGAGCTCGCCGCTATCGATGGAAAACGACACGCCGGCAAGCGCGTCTACCGTCCGATACCGGCGATGGGTTAGGCCGACCGCCGCGCCCAGCAGCCCGGCGCGTCGCTCGGCGACCTTGAAACGCTTGACGAGGCTGTCGGCGACGATGGCTGGCATCACGCCCCCGCAAAGAATGGCCCACGGGCCGGGGACCCAAGGGCAAAAGCTCGCAGTGTAGCGGGCTAGAGCTGGTAGTGCTTTCTCGCAGCCTGGTGTCTGGTGTCGTCCAGGCGGAACACGTCGGGGTTTCGGCCCCTGTCAAGGGCCAGCCAGTAGGTGAAGAGCTGGAGTGGCACCAGATAGACCAGAGGCGTGAGGAACTCCGGCATCGCTGGCAGCTCGATGGCGACGTCGGCGACCCGCGCCATTGCCCCGTCACCTTGCTCGACCAGAGCAAGAACGTGGCCACCCGTTTCCTGCACGGCCCTGGCGACCTCCACGGAACGCTGGTAACCGGCACCGGGAGGGGCGATCAATGTGACCAGGCAGCCGGCGCCCGTCGCCACGAATGGCCCGTGAAGGAACTGCTCAAGCTGGAATGCTGTCGTCACGTCGTACGCGGCTTCGTTGACCTTGAGGGCGGCCTCATACGCGGTAGCCGAGTTTGGGCCCCAGCCGGCGAAGCAATACCACGACTTGTCCTTAAATCCGTTAACCGCGTCCTTGACCTGGGCCTCTTGAGCGAGGGCGCCTGCCACGAGAGGGGGCAGGTCATCGAGCGCCCGCTTCGTTGCTCCAGAGTTCGACCCTGCGAGACCCGCCGCGATCATTGCTAGCGCGGTCATCGCCCCGGTGTGGCTGATTGTGAAGGCGGCGGACTTGTCCCGGTAGGTCGTATGCACGACCACGTCGGCCTGGTCGACACGAGCCTCCGATACGGTGCTCGTAATGAGCGCGGTAGCGGCGCCGGACCGTTCTACCAGCTCGAGCACGTCTCGTGAGTACCGCTTCCGCCCGGTATGGCTCATTACGATCACGAGATCGTCGGCGCGCAGAGGCGGTGGGTAGGCGGCAAATTCGAACGAATGCCAGGCCCGGGCGTCGGGCCGGCGACTGACCTAGCGAAGGAGGAATTCGCCTAGGAGCGCGGCATGTTATGACGTGCCGATGCCCGCGATGTGGATGCGGCTCGCCGCATCAGCCTTGCGGACCAGTTGTTCCACCTCGACCCGCCGGTCCATGAGGATCTCCGCGATCGCTCGCGGCTGATCGAAGATACAGTCGTACATGTGGTGCGGGTGGGCTGCCCGCGGTGGAGGCCTCGAGACAATTGGCGAATCGTACAGCGACGGTCGGTCGTTCGAAATTCGAGGCGTGGGCTGCGAGACTCGGTGTCGCGAGTTAGCCGAGAGCGCGAAGGAACGACGATGCGGCGCCGATAGCGTCGTCGAAAACGTCCCGTCGCGTGCGGCCCGAGCCGCTGACCGGGCCGAACCCGTGGTCCGCAGCTTCCAAGACATGAAGGCGCGCCCCCTTGACGATCGCCACGGCGGCAGTCAATTCGGACACCGTGCCGAACTCATCGGCAGTGCCGGAGCAGAAGAGTGTGGGCACGGCGACGTCGGGAAGATGCTTCGTCCGAAGGTTGTCCGGCTGAGCGGGCGGATGCAAGGGGTAGGCAAACAGGACAAGGGCGTCGACGCGGGTGCCGCCGGCTACAACCTGCGAGGCGATTCGTCCGCCCATCGACCTGCCGCCGACCGCCAGCCGCCCCGGGCCTCGTAGCTGGTCGACTGCGGCGTTCCAGGTGGCCTCGAGCACGGGTGGGCGGTCCGGGAACTTGCGTCGGGCTTCGACGTAGGGGAACTGAAACCTGACGACCTCGACGCCCTGTGAGCTAAAGGCGTCGGAAAGGGCCCGGCCGAAGCGGTCGTTGATGTTCGAGCCTGCGCCCGGGGCGTAGATGAAAGTCCATCCCGAGGGCTGCCCCGTTGGCGCGGTGCGGACCGCGGTTACACTCTCGCCGCCCTCCAAAGCAATCCGGAGCGGCTCCTCGCCCTGAGAGGTCCCCTGGGTCAAAACTCGCACCTGCGTATTGGAACTCGCGGCATGCCCGAAGCCAAACACGAGGTCTTTCTTGCCGACGTCGATGGCAAGACCGTGCGCGTCACGCACATGGACAAGGTCCTCTTTCCGGCCGATGGGATCACCAAAGCCGAGGTGCTGCAATACTACCTGTCGGCAGCGAAGTACCTGATGCCCCACATTAAGGGCGCCCGCTGACGCTCAAGGCGTTCCCGCACGGGATCATGGGCCGCCCCTACTACCGTCGGGTACTCGTCGGATCGACGCCATCGTGGGTGTCCCGTGTGGAGCTCGAGGATGGGTCGGGTCCGGTGATCCACAACCTGGCCGACCTCGTGTGGGTGGTCAATCTCGACTCGATCGAGCTGCACCCGTGGCTGTCACGTGATAACGACGTCGAACATTTAGACCTCCTCGTCTTCAACCTCGACCCCGGGCCAAACCTCCCGCTCGAGCGACTGTGCGAAGCGGCCGTGGTCGTGCGCGACTCCTTGCCGCCAGATGGGACTGGAGTGCTATCCGAAGACGAGCGGCTCGAAGGGAATACGCCTGCTGTTTGGTATCCGGCCGGACTACGACTTCGAGGAGGCGAGGTCGTGGGTGCTGGCGGTGGCAAAGGTGCTCGCCGGGCAGTCGAATTGGCGTCGATCGCCCCGGACGGTGTCACCGTCAGGAACGTGATGGAGCGGCTAGACCGGGTCGGCGACGTGGCAGCCGGGCTATTGAAGTCCCGTCAGAAGCTACCGCACCTCTAACCCCGGGGACTGGTACCTCGCAGGGAGTCGGCAGATATCGCTTCGCTGCGGCCTTCTTCGGCTTCGCCTTTCTGCCGGCAGCTTTGCCAGCGCCGACGAGCTCACGCTCCTCCGACTCGGCATCGGCTTCCTCGGCCGGCCTGGCCCCGTTCCCCCCAGCCGCCTTCGCGCTGGCCTTCGTAACGGCCTTCGCCGCAGGTGCCGCCTACGTCTCTTGCACGGCGTCCGGCTTCGCCGACCCCTTCTTCGCCGCCTCGATGCTCGCCCGTAGCGCCTCCATCAGGTCACCGACCTTGCCCTGCGCCGGCGCGGGCTTGATTTCGATCGGCTTCGTCGAGTTCAGCTTCGCCTCGATGAGGGCGAGCACTGCGTCCCGGTACCGGTCGTGATAGGTCTCGAGCTCGGAGTCGCCCCGCAGGTGGTCGACCAGCATCTTCGCCATCGCCTTCTCCTGAGGCGATATCTGGACGGACGCCTCCGGGAGGTTCAGGTCGTCGAGGCTCTCGACCTCGTCGGCGTAGTACATGGTGTGCACCATGATGGAGTTGCCGTAGATCCGGAGGGCGCACAGCGTTTCCTTCTGCCGAATGGATAGCGTCGCCAGAACCACGAGACCTGCCTCGGCCATCGCCTGCTTCAACAGGTAGAAGGGCTTGATTCCGACCGTCTCGGGCTCGAGAACGTAGCACTTGTCGAATTACACGGGGTCGATTCTCTTCATGTCGACGAACCGCGTGATCTCAATCGTGTGCGTCGACGGGACACGGAGGCTCTCGAGTTCGCTGTCCTCGACGATCACGTACTGGTCCCGGGAGTAATCGCACCTGTCCGTCCTCGATAAACGCCAGCGCCCGCACGCCGTCCCATTTGAGTTCGAAAATGTGGCTGGGCGAGTCGAAGGGCGCCCGCGTGAGTCGCGCCAGCATCGGCCTGATGGTCGTGGGCAGCCGTGGCATCGTGTCCGGGACGGGGGCTCTGCGGGCGACCATCGGGGGCGGGCCTAGCGCCCCTTGAACTGCGGGCGCCGCTTCTCCATGAACGCACGGCGGCCCTCGACGTAGTCCTCGCTGGCGAAGCACTCGGCGACTAGTTCCTCGATCCGCTTCAGGTCGCGCTCGTCTGGGTCCTTCGCGTGCTCGGCCACGGCCGCCTTTGCCGCTCTCACGGTCAGCGGCGCGTTGCCCGCGATCATCTCCGCCAGAGCGCGGGTCGCCGCCTCCAATTCCGCCGCGGGCACGATCCTGTTCACGAGCCCCATGGCCTTCGCTTCCTCGGCGTTGAACCGGCGCGCTGTGAAGAAGATCTCCTTGGCGAAGGACGGACCGACGAGTTGGACGAGGTCGCGGATGCCGCGGTAGCCGTAGCCCAGGCCCAGACGTGCCGCCGGTACGGCGAACTGGCCATCGTCAGCGGAGACTCGGATGTCGGCGGCCAGGGCGACCGCCACGCCGCCACCGACGCAGTAACCTCGGATCATCGCGATCAGCGGCTTCTCAAGACCCTTGAGCGCGGCGTGGGCAGCGGCTGTAGCGCGCTCGTAGACCTCGATGGCGTCGGCGGAGCCGCGCTTTTTTTCGAACTCCGAGATGTCGGCACCGGATACGAACGCCTTGTCGCCGGCCCCGCGCATCACGACGACCCTGACTTCGCCGTCGGATGCGAAGGCAGACACGATCTGCGGTATGGCCTGCCACATGTCGTACGAGACTGCGTTTCGCTTCTCCGGCTGGTTGAACGTCATCCAGCCGACTCCCGACTCGACGTGAGCCTGCATCCGCTCGGTAGGAAGCTCGATTCGCTTCGTTGCGGTTGCGGTCATTGCCCTTCAGATGACCCTGCGTCGACGGAAGTCCTCGATCGCGGCCTTTGCATAGCCAAGTCCTTCCAGCACCTGGTCGGTGTCCGCCCCGGCCTCAGAAGCCGCCGACCGTACCGACGATGGCGTTCGGCTGAGCTTGATCGCCTGGTTCACCACGCGAAACTTCCCGAGGGCGGGATGGTCGACCTCCGCGGTCATGGCGACGTGCTTCACCTGTGGATCACCGAACACCTGGTCCATGGAATATATCGGCCCGCAGGGACAGCCGGCCTCGTTCAGCATTGAAATCCAGTGCTCTCTCCCCTGCTTCGACGTGATTGCCCCGATCGCGGCGTTCATCGCAGAGCGGTTTTTCGAGCGGAGCGCACCGGTCTTGAACCGGTCGTCGGTCATGAGATGGGGCGCCCCGATCGCCCGACAGAACCGTTCGTAGATCTCCTGGCCTGCGACGGCGATGTTGATGTATCCGTCGGCGGTCGGGAACACGCCCGTTGGGATACTCGTCGGGTGATCGTTGCCGGCGCTGACTGGCACTTCGCCGTCCTTCAGGTATCGGGCGGCCTGAAAATCCAGCATCTGGATCTGGGCTTCGAGCAGCGAGGTCGTCACCCATTGCCCGCGACCAGAAACCTCGCGCTCGAGGAGGGCGAGGAGGATTCCCTGGGCGCAGAACATCCCGGCGCAGAGGTCGGCAATGGGGATCCCGACCCGCATGGGGCCTCGGCCCGGCTCGCCCGTGATCGACATGAGGCCGCCCATGCCCTGGGCGATCTGGTCGAGTCCCGGCCTGGCTGCATACGGTCCGTCCTGGCCGAATCCCGAGATGCTCCCGAGAACGATCCTCGGGTTGATTGCGGAGAGCGATTCGTAGTCGGCGCCGAGGCGGCGCTTGACGTCCGGCCGGTAGTTCTCAACCACCACGTCGGCGCGGGCTACCAGTTTACGAAAGATCTCCTGGCCGTCGGCCGCCTTCAGATCGAGTGTGATCGAGCGCTTGTTGCGGTGAAGGTTCTGGAAGTCGAACCCGTGCCGGGGCCCGCCCATGGCTTCTTTGCCGTCCACGGGTTCCTCGATCTTGATGACATCGGCGCCCCAGTCGGCTAGCTGGCGGACGCACGTTGGGCCGGCGCGCACGCGGGTCAGGTCCAGGACCACGAAGCGCGACAGCGGCATTCCCACGGTTGGCACAATGTACAGCGTGCGGCAACCGTTCCCCGGACGATGGACGGGCGTTGGACCTGGCCAGGTGGCCGGCGTCGAGGCTGCGCGCCTCGATCAACGCCAGGGCGGACAGCGCGTCAGATGAGTTGGCGCGACGGGACTTTACGCTCCCCGAGCATCGCGGCCATGTGCAACTCGGGGTCACAGTGATATGCAGCGACGAGGGACAGGAACTTCTCTACGATTGAACGAGCGGCCCGCATGACCACGGCTGATCCACCTCCGGGCCCTCTGCTGGTTGTCGGCAAAGGACAGGGCCCAACTTCAATTACAGACCATTGCGCCCCGCGTATGGTTAAGAGCCGGTAAACGATCTGGAAACATCGTGTTAGGTGTACGTGACGGATGCCCTGGGACCCGGGCCAGTACCTGAAGTTCGCCAACCACCGGATCCGGCCGGCGGTCGACCTGCTGGGCCGCGTCGACCTCGCAGACCCGCGCCTGATCTACGACCTTGGGGCGGGAACGGGCAACGTCACGCGGCTCCTGAAGCAACGGTGGCCGAGCGCCAGTGTGACCGGCGTGGACGGCTCGGCCGAGATGCTGGCGAAGGCCGCTGCGGCTCATCCGGACATCGTTTGGACGCGGGCCGACCTGGCGACATTCCGCCCTGCCCGTCCCGCCGAGCTCCTGTTTTCGAACGCGGCCCTGCACTGGGTCTCCGGCCACGAACATCTGTTCCCGTCACTCGTGACGTCGCTGGCCTCCGGCGGCGTGCTTGCGGTCCAAATGCCTCGCAACTTCTCGGCGCCTTCCCACACCAGCATCGCAGAAGCCGTCCGGATGGGTCCGTGGCGGTCGAAGCTGGAGGGCCTCGTGCGACGCGAGCCGGTCCCTGGACCTGGCTTCTATTACGACCTGCTGGCCCACCGGGTGGCTTCCCTGGACATCTGGGAGGCCGAGTACCTGCAGGTGCTCGAGGGCGAGAACCCGGTCAAGGAGTGGACGGAAGGGACATGGCTCAGGCAGTTCTTGGACGCGCTCGAGGAGCCGGAGCGGTCGTCCTTCGAGGCGTGCTACGCGGGCCTGGTCGCCCGTGCCTACCCGAAGCGGCCTGATGGCCGGACGCTTTTCCCCTTCCGGCGCCTGTTCATCCTCGCCCGCGCCCGCGACTGACGACGATGCGGGACGTGCGCCGCTTACCAGATGAGTGATACTAGGGGCAGAGGTGCTCCGTGCAACACGTCTTCTCGGGCAACCCGTTCGACCGCGCCGAGGCCGAGCGCCGGGATCCGGCCTGGATCGAACAGGCATCGAAGCGTCCTGAGACCCGGATCCTTCCGATCTGGAAGCTCAATGTCCTGATCAGCCGCAACTCCGCGCCAACTCTTGGATGGGTCGGGCCCTCGATCCTCGATGCCCTGCCAGGGGGCGCTCCCGCGCCTGTACTTCTTGGCCTGCGCAATGGGATCCCCCACTTCGCAGTCGACGTCTCCGTGGTCGAGGACCCGTCGACGCTCCCGCTTGCTGCGGGTCACAAGTTCGAGGACGCGCGGGCCGCGGCGTCGGACGTCAGCGCACACGAGACCGGCATCATCGCCCAGGCGAAGGCCCAGGTCGACTGGCACCTGCGGCACCGGTTTTGCAGCGTCTGCGGCTCGGCCACCGTGTCCGAGCGCGGCGGCCTCCAGCGTCACTGTCTGAGCTGCAACGCCCTTCACTTCCCTCGCACTGACCCCGTCGTCATCATGCTGGTACACCGCGACGACCGCTGCATCCTGGGCCAGACGCGTGCGCGCGCTGCGGCCGGCTTCTACTCGTGCCTCGCGGGCTTCATGGACCAGGGTGAGTCGATCGAGGAGGCCGTGCGGCGCGAGGTGCGGGAAGAGGCGGGGCTGGAGCTCGAGAGCGTCCGGTACCACTCGTCGCAGCCGTGGCCGTTCCCCTCGTCGCTGATGATCGGCTGTCATGCCCGGGCCGCCTCCGACCAGGTCAGGTTCGACGCCGAGGAGATGACCGATGTCCGCTGGTACTCCCGTGAGGACGCCCTGATGGCCCTCAAGGGTGAACACCCATCTCTCAAGGTGCCGGGACCGATTGCGATTGCCCACCATCTAATCAAGGCGTGGACCACCGGGCAGGCCGGCTGAGGGCGCCCCGCCAGGTCCAACCTGACGGTTGACTGATGGCCGCCTCGACGGCTACGTTACTGGTCCGTCTTTGGGGGAGTCGATCGGAGCAAGCATGCCCAGCTATCTGTCCCTCATCAACTGGACCGACCAGGGGATTCGAAACGTCAAAGACAGCGCGAACCGGCTTGACATGGTCAAGCAGGGCATCAAGGCTGCGGGCGGCCGGCTGATCTTCTTCTACATGACCATGGGCCAGCACGATTTGGCCACGTTGATGGAGTTCCCGAACGACGATGCGGCAGCGAAGTTCGCACTGGAGCTCGGCATGGCGGGGAACGTCCGCACGAGCACCTCAAGGGCCTTCACCGAGGACGAATACCGGAGAATCATCGGTTCGCTCTAGCGGGCCGACCCAGAGTCGGCCGGGTAGCTCTCCGCTTGGGTAGCGCGGGGACCAGCCCCCGATGTAGCCGTCGCCTGCGGTTGTCGCCGGCAGGCGGCCGGATGCGTCGTGTGGTGGCCTGCCCCAGCGTGGGGTTCGGGAAACGCGCGATGTCTGCCCTCTGCGTTCCGCGTACGCTGGCGGCAGGTGGCGTCAACCCTGCGCCGCTGCGCGGAGCGCCGCCGCGGGAGCAGTCCGCGATGAGCGAGCAGTACCTGAGCGAAATGAACGAGCGGCTACACCGCCTGGAGGAGCTGCGGCCTTCAATCAGCGATATCAAGAGCCGTCTCTCCCGCCTCGAACGAACGATCGAACAGGTGCATCGCCTCGAAGTATCGCTCGCCAAGGTGAAGGACATCGAGGCGGAGCGGGCGGCGAGCCAGGAAGCCCAGATCCGCGTGCCTCCCGAGATCGGCGAGATCATCAAGAATCTCGATCAACCCCTCGAGATCGTGCGACGTACCTTCCGGTGCAGCCATTGCGAGACCAGGAACCGGGTCGCCGTCCACCTGAAGTGCACTGCGTGCGACACCAACAGCTGGCTGGGGTGGTGGCCGGAACGACGCACGGGCGCGCAGCCAGGACACGCCGGGCATCCCGCCCAGTCGCAGCCCGTGGCGCATGACGTGAACGGCGCGGCCGGTGGCGGGAAGGCCGCGGGGCCGGGGGTTCCCGGCGCGGCCGGCCACGACCGTAACCGCGTGCCGGAGCCGGTAAGGGCGCTCAGGGCCGACCTGTAATGCAGGCCGGGCACTATTCCCTAGTCGGGGTTGTCGGGCGCGGCGCCTGGCGTCACGGCGATCCGGAATAGCGCCCGATCGCGGACGAGGGCGAGCGGGGCCGGCCGGCCGATCGCCTCGCGCGCCAGAATCCGGTGGAGCAAGTCGATGCTCGTGACGGGGGCAGGTCCCAGGGCGACGATGACGTCCCCCTTGCATATGCCGGCAGCCTCGGCCGGGCTGCCCGGTGTGACGGCGACGATTCGTATGGCGTCCCACGACGGCAGCCCCAGCTGTCCGACGAGCTCGCTGTCAACCTTCTGATTCTGGGCCGCCACCCCGAGATACCCGCGCAGGATGCGGCCCTCACGGATGAGAGACGACGCCACCCAGCGAACGGTGTTGATGGGAATGACGAAGCTCAGTCCCTGCGCCGGGCGAATCACGGCGGTGTTGATTCCGATCAGGCTCGCCCTCGAGTCGACCAGCGGGCCACCGCTGTTGCTGGGGTTGAGTGCGGCGTCCGTCTGGATCACGTTCTCGATCAGGCGTCCGGTGCGGCTTCGTAGTGAACGCCCCATGGCGCTGATCACGCCAGTCGTCACTGTGAGGTCCAGGTCATGCGGGTTACCCACCGCCACGACCAGCTGCCCGACCTTGAGGCGGTCCGAGTCGCCGATTGCCAGTCCGCTTACTCCCGACTTCGGGATACGTACGACCGCCAGGTCGGTCGCCGGGTCGGCCCCGATCAGCTCACCGTGCAGCCTCTGGTCGTCGGCCAGCGCGACCTCGATCTCGCGGGCGCTCTCGACGACGTGTGCGTGGTCACCAGGTAGCCGTCGGGGGTAAACGCTACGCCTGATGCTGACCCCTCGCCGCCTCCTTGCCGTCCGCAAGTGGCCGCACCGTTCTTCGCGCGGACACGGATGCTGGCGACTGCAGGGCGCGCGAGTTCGGCTACCCTGACCACTGTCTGGAAGTATGCGTCGAGCGCATCTTCCTCGCTCGGGGCATCGCGTTCCCCGATTCCCGTCTCCGTCTGCACATCCAGGCTCCTGACCCAAGGGCCCCGCGCGAACCAAACTCCTCCAACGGGGGCCTATGCGAGCGAAGGCCCCTTGCGGCGGACCTTTTCGACCTCCTCGAACGCCTTCCTGAGGTCCTTGAGCCACTCGTCTTCCTTGCTCGCGATCAACGGAACGCACCATGCCAGGGCATCGCTTCGGGTCCTCGCCACACCGGCGTCCACCAGGGTGTCGAGAACGACCCGCTCCTGCACACGGAGCCTGGTCATGACGGGCACGCCAAGGTGCGTGAACAGCCTTGCCGATTCCCCGTAGGTCGCGCCCCAGGAGACCTTGCGCCGGAACAGCGCCTCAGCCTCGTTTGCGATGCCCATGCGCGCGTCGCGGGTGTTTTCGCGAAACGAGTCGATGCGGCCGCTCTCCGCGGCCCGCCTTGTCTCCTGGGTAGCGTCCGCGGGCAGGTCGGGCACGGACACCCGCCGACGACCAGGACCTCGTCGCGATCGGTCGTTATCTCCGGCGCCGCGGTGAACCAGTCCTTCGGCAGGCGCCCTGCAAACCATCCGCTGATCTGTTCGGCGGTGTCAGGCATGTCTCAGGCTCCGCTGGATCGTGCCTGAATACTTGCTTACATGGTTACACCACAAACGCAACAGGGTCGACGGTAGCCCAACTACCAGGCCTTCATCGAGAGCGCCGACGCGAGGACGGTCCCCTGGTCCGTGATCCCTCGCCACCCGACCAGACGTTGGGCTTCTTTTGCCCAGGATCGACGAAGCCGGGCCAGTTCCACTCGTACGCCTCGTCGCTGACCTCGATCGTCGCGTCCGATCGTTGCCGCACCGACTTCTTGAGCCGAGTTCCCAGGCCCGGTCCCTCCGGCGGCATCAGGTACCCATCCCTGACGACCACGTTCGGCTCGATGAACTTGTCGTACCACCCGCGGTAGTAGGCCCGGTTGGTCTCCTGCACCATCAGGTTCGGCACAGCCATGCTGACGTGGGCGCAGGCGAACACGTTGACCGGCCCGGTCCAGTCGTGTGGCGCAATCGGCGTCTGATACGTTTCGGCCAGCGTGGCGATCTTCTTGGTCTCGGTGATCCCACCGGTCCAGATGAGGTCGGGCATCACGATCTGAGCCGCCCCGCGCTCAATGAACTCACGGAAGTGGTACTTCGAGATCAGCCGTTCGGCTGCACAGATGGGCGTCTTCGTCTCGGCCGCCAGCCTGAGGTGCGTCTCGACGTTGACTGGGCGCATCACCTCTTCCTGCCAGGCGATGTCGTACTCCTCCATCGCACGCACGATGTTGATCGCCGCCGGCAGCGACCACTGCCCTGAGCCGTCATGGGCGATCTCGATCTGGTCGCCGACCGCCTTGCGGATTTTCGCCAGCGGCTTCAGCGCCTCCCTGATCTGCCGCCACGTCACCGAGTTGCCGCCGCCCGCGCGCGCGGCTGGAAGCATGTAATACGCTTTGAACATCTGCAGGCCTTCGTCGATGTAGCTCTGCGCCAGCCCGACGGGGTCCCGGAGCTCCCACTCGTTGTCCTGATACGGGCCGTAGCTACCGATCGTGTTGTAGATCGGGATCCGGTTCCGGCACGCCCCGCCGAGCAGGTTGTAGATCGGCTGGTTGGCAACCTGTCCGGCAACGTCCCACAGCGCCGTATCGACCGCCGACAGCGCCCGGAACTCTGCGCCCGCGTATCCAAAGCCCTCGGCGATCCCGTACATGACGTTCCAGAGCGCCTCGCGATCGAGCGGGTTGCGGCCGATCAGATGCGGCGCATAGACGTCGTGAATGACCGAGGCCACGGCCCTCGGCAGGTACCACGTCTCGCCGAGACCGACCTGGCCTTCGTCGGTGTAGACGTGGACCCACAGGACGTGGAAGAACTCCTTGACCTGGATCGTCTCGATCTTCGTGATCTTCATGCCTTTGCCTCGTGTGGAAACCAGAGCCGCAAAGCGGTCCCGCTAAGCACGCCCTCCTGGACACGTCTGCTGAGTCCGAGCTCACGTGTGAACAGGGTGAGGTTCTGCGCGTAGCTGGTGCCCTTCGACCACAGGGCATTCGGGAAGTTCGACCCCCAGACGCAGCGGTCCGCCCCGAAGCAGGAGATGACCTCGCGCAGCGGGCGGTGCATGTCGGAATGCGGGTACACCCGGGCCGAGCCATGGGTGCCGCTCGTGAGCTTGGCATGCAAATTGGGCAAGGCCGACAGCCGCTTCAGGGCGGCGAGCGTCTCCGTCTGCTTCCGGTATTGGTTGAGCATGAAGCAGTGGTCGATCACGATCGGGAGTTCCGGCAGTTCCTGGGCGATACGCTCGATCTCGGGGACGCGGTCGAGGTCGTCACCGACCATGCAGTTGACCACGATCCCGAGCTCGTGCGCCTTCGTCCACAGTCGCAAGACGGTCGGGCTCCAGATGCGGCCGGTCCTGTCGACACTCCCGCGGAGCCCGCGGACTCCGTAGTTCCGGACGGCCTCCTCGAGCACCTCGAGGTGGGCCGGATCGTCCGGGCTGAGCGTGACGACCGCGGTCGCCCAGGCGCGGTACTTCTTCGCCATGTCCATGACGTAGCGGTTGTCCCAGCGGTAGAAAGTGCTCGTCTGTATGAACACCGCCCTGGCCACACCGGCTGCGTCCATGCGGGCCCTGAGGTCCTCGGCGGTCGCCGGCTCCCCGGGCTCCCAGGGATCGGCGATGGACGGGTACTTCCTGCGATTAGTGGCGTAGATGTGAGGATGAGCGTCGACGATCAACACGGTGGCGGCACCTCCCGAACGACTGAGGCGCCAGATTATCGGATACGGACTGCTAAACTCGCTTTCCCTTGCCTGACCTCGAGTTCTCCGAGAGGCCGCAGCTCAATCGGACGATCATGATCGCCGCATTCGCGGGCTGGTCGGACGCCTCCGAGTCTGCGACCCGCGCGGCGCGGTACGTGGCCCGCGGGTACGGCGCCCGCAGGTTCGCCTGGATCGACCCCGAGGAGTTCTTCGACTTCACCCAGCAGCGGCCGACAGTGGCCATGGCCGCCGAACGGCGGCGAGTGCTGAGCTGGCCCGGGACGGAGTTCATGTACTGGAAGGCGGCCGATTCCGCGTCCCGGGACGTCGTCCTGGCGATTGGTATCGAGCCCCACATGCGCTGGCGCCGCTTCGGGGGGCTGGTCGTCGAGGTCGCCTCATCCTCCAATGTCGAGCTGGTCGTGACTCTGGGCGCGCTCCTGGATGCTGTGCCCCACTCCCGGCCATCGAGGGTGATGGCGACCGCCACCGCCGAGCAGCTCGGCGCCGGATTCGAGCACATTCGCCTGCCCGGGTCCAGATACGAAGGGCCGACCGGCATCCTGTCCGTGGTCCTTGACACGATGAACCGGCGAGGGGTGCCATGCGCGAGCCTGTGGGGGCGCGCCCCTCACTATCTGCAGGTGCGGCCGAACACCCAGGTCACGCTGGCGCTGCTGGTCGAGCTGCAGAAGTTTCTGCCGGTGAAGCTCGACCTCGCGGAGATACGGTCGGCGGCCAGCGAGTTCATGGCCGGGCTCGACCGCGCGCTGGAAGGGCAGCCGCAGGTCGTCGAGTACGTAAAGCAGCTCGAGGAGCGCTACGACCGGGAGGTCGCGGCCGCGCCGGGTGCCGGCGCAGGCGCCACCGGGCCGATCCCGGAGGCCGGCGCGCTGATCGAGGAGTTGGAGCAGTTCTTGCGCCGCCGCCAGGGTGGCGATCAGGGAGAAACGAACCGTGGCTAAGCTAACCGAGCGGCTGCAGGAGCTCGGAAAGACCGCACCGGGCCCGATGGGCTTCGGTCGCGCGCGGGCCCAGAAGAAGGCGGCGTCGATGCTCGTGCTGGGCGAGGTCGGCGTGGACGAAGGCGGTGAGGCCGTCATGGCCCGGGCGAGCAAGATGGACGCCCTGATCGTCCGGCTGGGCGCCACAGCGGAGCTGCCCGAAGGTCTCGACGAGTCTCTGAAGGACCGCCTCTGGGGCGCGTCCTTCGGGGCGGCAACCGGCGAGCAGATGGACGCCCTGGCGAAGGCCGGTTGCGACTTCGTGATCGTCGAGTCGCGCCAGTCGCCGGCTGCGGTCCTGCGTGACGACGAAATGGCGCGGGGACTGCCGATCCGGCTCGGGATCTCGGAAGAGGAAGCCCGCCCACTCGAGGACCTGCCGATCGACTTGCTGGTCGTGCAATCCGATCCGGCGTGGTGGCCGTTGACGGTCGAGCGGCTCGTGCATCTGCAGGCGACCGTTTCGATGGTGAGCAAGCACATCCTGCTGAAGGTGGCCAGGTGCCCGCCTCGTGAAGACCTGCCGCTCGTGCGGGACCTGCCGATCGACGCCCTCATCGTCGATCTGACGTCGGTCACCGATTCCGACCTCGATGAGATCCGTTCGGCGGTCGACGAACTGCCGCCGCGCAAGCCGAGGGCCGAGAAGGGGATGTCCCCGGTGCTGCCGCGCGCCGGCGGACTCGCACCGGGCGCCGACCACGAACACGAGGAAGAGGACGACGGCTACGACCCAGACGACGACGAGTAGCGTCCGAGATGCTGCTCGGCTCGCTCGACCTGCTCGCGTCTGATCCATCGGCCTGGTTGGCCCTGATGATGGCCAGCGTCGCAGGCGTCGTGGTGGCAGTCACCGTTCACGAGGCCGGCCATGCCTGGTCGGCCTTCCAGCTCGGCGACACCACCGCCCTTCTGCTGGGGCGGGTCAGTCTGAATCCGATACGCCATCTCGACCCGGCCGGGAGCCTGCTGTTCCTGATCGTCGGTTTCGGCTGGGGCAAGCCGACCCCCGTGAACCCTGCCAACATGCGCGTTAACCCGGTCAATGGAATGGCGATCACGTCGGTCGCCGGACCAGTCGCAAACGTGCTGACCGCCCTGGTGCTGGGAATCCCGATACGGCTTGGAGCCCTGCCCTGGAACCCGCCTTTCGAACGTGTGCCGCTGCTCCACGGCGGGTTCGAGGACATCGTTGCCGACTTCTTCGCCTACGGGATCCTGTTCAACGTGTTGCTCGCCGTATTCAATCTGATCCCTTTGCCTCCTCTCGACGGCTTCAAGGTCGCGCTCGGCGTCCTGCCACGGGGAGCGGCACGGGCGTTCGAGAGCATCGGTCGTCTCGGGGCTGGACCGCTAATTTTGCTGGTCGTCCTCGACGTAATCCTGCCTGTGCGGATCATCGCAACGGCACTCAATCCGCTAATCTACGTGCTCGGGCTGTTGGTCGTCGGAGAACCGATCTAGCAGGCGGTCGCAACATGCAGAAGATCTCGATCATCGGGCTGGGCCTGATCGGCTCGTCGCTGGGCATGGCGCTTCGGGCGCCCGGCCGCGACGTCGAGGTAACCGGCTACGACATCGACAGCAAGGTACACGGGCGCGCGAAGAAGGAAGGTGCGGTCGACCGCACCGAGTGGCGGCTGCCGGACGCCGTCAAAGAAGCCGACGTAGTGGTGCTGGCGGTGCCGGTGCTTGCAATGCGGGAGCTGATGTCCGATATGGCGCAGCACCTGAAGCCCGGCGCTACCGTAACCGATACCGCAACGACCAAGCGGCAGGTCATGGCCTGGGCTGGAGAGCTGTTACCCGACAAGGTCGGGTTCGTCGGCGGCAATCCGCTGGCAGGCTCCGGCAAGTCCGGCGCCGGTAACGCAAGGGCGGACCTCTTCAACGGCGCCACGTACGCAGTGCTGCCATCGGTGAAGGCTCCCGAGGACTGCGTTAAGGCCGTCGTCGCCATGATCGAGAGAGTCGGCGCAAAACCGTTCTTCGTCGACCTCCACGAGCACGACACGGCCGTGGCCGCCGTCAGCAACCTTCCGGTGATGCTGTCGAGCGCCCTGATGCTGGCCGCGGCGTCCAGCCCTTCGTGGCGCGAGATCTCACGGTTCGCTTCCGACGACTTCAAGTCGATGACCGCTCTGGCCGGCACCGACCCCGAGGTCAGCCTGGGTATCGGGGCGAGCAACGCCGACATGCTGTCGCACTGGATCGACGAGATCATCGCCGAGCTCTCCGACCTGCAAGAGATGATCGTGCACGAGTCTCGCTCGGACAAAGAAGGGCCCCTGATGCAGACACTGGTCGCCGCCTGGGAGGCCCGCAAGCGGTACGAGGCCGGCGTGACGATGGGCGAGATCGAGCGCCCCGTGTTGCCATCCGCCGGCGACGGCATGATGCAGATGTTCCTGGGCGAGCGCATCGCCCGAGTGTTCCGCGATGGCGGCCAGCGCCGGTCCGACCCTACCAGGTACCCCCGCTAGGGCTCGCTTGATCAACGAGGTCACGATCTCCCGCCCGGCCCGTCTGCGGGGGACTATCACGACGCCTGGCGACAAGTCGATATCGCACCGTTCGTCGATGTTCAACGCGGTCGCCCGTGGCACCGCGCGGGTCACGAACTACTCGACCGGCCAGGACTGTGCGTCCACCGTCCGCATCCTGCGCGGCCTCGGCGTTCAGATCGACGTCGCCCCCGGTAAGAGCGGCAGCGGCGACACCCTCACCGTCCACGGGGTCGGCATGTCCGGCTTCCGGGAACCGGACGACATCCTGGATGCCGGAAACAGCGGAACTACCACCCGGCTCATGTCGGGGCTGCTCGCCGGCCGTCCGTTTCAGGCGGTGATCACGGGCGACGCCTCGATCCGCAGCCGCCCGATGGGACGGGTCATCGAGCCACTCCGCAAGATGGGGGCCGAGATCTCCGCCCGCGAGGGAGGCACGCTGGCTCCGATCGTCTTTCACGGAGGGGAGCTGCGCGGGTTCGAGTACGACATGCCGGTTGCCAGCGCGCAGGTGAAATCGTGCCTCATGCTCGCGGGCCTGCGTGCCGAGGGGCGCACAGTGCTTCGCCAGCCCGCGATCTCGCGTGACCACACCGAACGGATGCTGTCTGCGATGGGCGCACGTGTCGAAGTCAGCGGCCTGTCCGTGGCAGTGACGCCCGCAGAGCTGAACGCGATGGACATCGACGTGCCGGGGGACATCAGCTCGGCTGCGTTCTGGCTGGTCGCCGCAAGCGTCCACCCGAACGCCGAGGTCACGCTAAACAACATCGGGCTCAACCCGTCGCGCACGGGCGTGCTGGAAGTTCTGCGTCGCATGGGCGCCGACATCGAGGTGAAGCGGGAGCGCAACGTGGCGGGCGAGCCGGCCGGCGACCTGGTGGCGCGCTCCAGCCGGCTGCACGGGGTCGAGATCGCGGGCGACATCGTGCCGATCCTGATCGACGAGATCCCGGTGCTGAGCGTGGCGGCCGCGCTGGCGGAAGGCGACACCGTGATACGGGACGCCGCCGAGCTGCGGGTCAAGGAGACCGACCGCATCGCCGCGACGGCCGCATGGCTGGAAGAGGCAGGTGTTCGTGTGGACGAGGCGAAGGATGGCATGACCATCCATGGCGCCGGGCAGCTGAGGGGCATCTCGGGCCGCAGCTTCGACGACCACCGGATCGCGATGTCGCTGGCGGTGGCAGGGCTGGTGAGCGAAGGGCCGGTGAAGATCGAAGGGGCCGGGGCCGCCGACATCTCGTATCCGACCTTCTGGCGCGACCTGGAACTGATAGGCGGGTCGATCGGTTAGCGCCGACCGCGGGGACACTGGGGAGACGACCGGTATGGCCGGCACGGCAGGCGTACCGCTCCTCGTCGTGGTGTCGGGCCCTTCGGGGGTCGGCAAGGACACGATGCTCGAGCGCCTCGCCGAGATCGACCACGACCTCCCCGTTCACTTCGTCGTCACCGCCACCACCAGGCCGCCTCGCCTGGGCGAGCGAAACGGAGTGAACCACCATTTCCTCGATCGTGCCAGCTTCGAGCAGATGATCGAGCGAGGAGAGCTGCTGGAGTACGCCAGCGTGTACGGGAACTACTACGGGGTCCCAAAGTCTCAGGTCCGCGAAGCGCTGGGGCGCGGCCGCCACGTGCTGCTGAGGGTCGATGTCCAGGGCGCTGAACGACTGCGGACAGTCACGCCGGAGGCGGTGTTCGTGTTCGTGCTGCCGCCCTCGATTGAAACCCTTGCGACCCGGTTGCGCGCACGGGGCAAGGATGCTCCGGACTCGATACGGACACGGCTTGCCGCTGCGCGGGCCGAGATCGAGCAAGCGACCAGGTTCGATTACCGGATCGTCAACGGAGATGGATCTCTCGACGAGTCCGTCCGCGAACTGATCGAGATAATCAGGCGCGAATCACGGCGTTTGCCGCCACGCCGGGTTTCTATGTGACCCACTGATTCAGCGCGGCACGAGCCGGCGGCGGAGAGCAAGCGATGACGGTGGACGTGAGGGAGCTCCGCACGGGCGTGCGACTGGCGGACGACGACACCGTTCGCATGGAAGCAGTTGAACTAGCACCCGGCAAGGCGTGGCCTCTCCGGCGTCACCCTGCGTCCGATGCCGTGCTGCTCTTTTACGAAGGTGCCGGCGAGGTCCGGACGGCCGATCGCGTGCACGCGTTCCGCTCGTTGAGGCACGCCTTTGTCCCGGCGGGTACCACCTACGAGGTCCGCAGTACGGGCGACCGTCCACTCAAGGCCATCCTTGGCCTGTGCCCGTTCGGGCCTACCGAGGTGGTTGCTCGCCCCGACAGGAGAGCCGGTCCCGGCGGCGTGACGATGCTCTCGATCGAGCAGTACGACCGCTTTCCTGATTCCGGGCTGGTCCGCGGCGGGATGTTCTTCCTGGAGCCCGGCAAGGATGCCGCGTACCACAGCCACGACGGCGCGCCGGAGGTGTTCGTGTTCCTTCGCGGCACCTGTGACATCACTGTCGAGGGCCAGTCCGCGAGGGCCGGTGCGGGCCAGGTCGTTTACGTACCGATGGAGCTGAAACACCGACTCGTGAACCCGTCGGCCACCGAGAAGCTCTACGTCTGGCTGACCGTCACTCCGAACGTCACGCCAAGCCACACCTACTATGAGCCGCAGGCCGATGGCACGTGGAAGCGGATCACGCCCAGACTGGATGGGCGGCCCAGCCGGCCACCGGGTCCGTGACTCACAGGATCCCGGTCGGCGGTCGCGACCAATGGCCGGTGCCGCCGAGGGCGTAGTCGACACAAGGAGTGGTGCGAAGGTGACCACGACGAACTTCGAGTCTGTCAGGTATGAGAAGAGTGGCCAGATTGCGTACGTCACGATCAACCGGCCTGCGTCGCTGAACGCGCTGCACGCCCCGGCTAGCCGCGAGATGGGGCAGGTATTTCGTGATTTCCGTGACGACCCGGCGCTCCGGGTCGCCATTCTGACCGGCGCCGGCACGCGCGCCTTCTGCGCAGGCTACGACCTCAAGGCCGCCGCGGCCCGCGCCGACCGCAGCCCGGCCGAGGACGTACCCTTCGGCGGTATCACGAGGGGCTTCGAGTGCTGGAAGCCCATCATCGCCGCCGTGAACGGGTACGCGCTCGGCGGCGGCCTCGAGCTCGTCCTCGCCTGCGACATCGCGGTCGCAGCCGACACCGCCGAGTTCGGCCTGCCCGAGCCGCGCGTCGGCTATGTGGCGGTCGCCGGCGGCGTTCACCGGCTGATGCGGCAGGTCCCGACGAAGCACGCCATGGGCATGCTGCTCACCGGCCGCCGCATCAGCGCCGCCGAAGCGCTCAGCTTCGGCCTGGTGAACGAGGTCGTGGCCCCCGCCGGCCTGCTCGCCGCCGCCGAAAGCTGGGCAGCCCTGATGCTGGAGTGCGCGCCGCTGTCGGTGCAGGCGACGAAGCAGATGGCGCTCGCAGGCCTCCCACTGCCCGTCGAGGAGGCGATCACCCGCCGGTACTCGATGTACGAGAAGGCCAGGGCCTCGCCCGACTTCATAGAAGGGCCGCGCGCCTTCGCGGAAAAGCGCCGCCCGCGATGGGTGGCATAGCTGGCGACGATAACCGCCGATTCCCGCGGTCAATTGCGGGGGACACCGCCGGACCCTCCGACTATAGTGGTCCGAGTCGAATACGATCGACCAGAGGACGGGTTCATCGCGCGCTGTTCCGGGCCGAATCTCCGCCACTTCTGAG